>JACXTT010007546.1_pt1 | contig 15312 bp, 11 predicted proteins | sample 9270951 | NCBI WGS metagenome assembly JACXTT01 (sample SAMN15532306, study PRJNA645909) | rock metagenome | isolation source: weathered quartz diorite | place: Puerto Rico | collected 2017-06-21 | reverse complement strand
CCAGGACAGCGTGGAAAAAGTCCAGGACGGAACGCAACTCGTCAGCGCCTCCAGCAAAACGCTGGAAAGCATCGTCGAGAACGTCAAGAACTCGGCCGAAATCATCGCCGAGATCAGCGCCTCCAGCCAGGAACAGGCCTCCGGCATCGAGCAGGTGAACCGCGCCATCATGCAAATGGACGGCGTCACCCAGTCGAACGCCGCCCAGGTCGAAGAGTTGTCCGGCACCAGTCAGTCGCTGGCGGCACAGGCCGAGCAGATGATGAATCTCGTTTCGCACTTCACGCTGAAAGCCGAGGTGGTGAAACAGTTTTCATCCAGCGCGGGCGTGGGTGAAAAGATGAAGACGGCTTCCGACCAGAGGCCGGCCGAACCTGTAGCGGCGTCGGAGCCGGGCTCGGCCGGGAAACCATCCAAGACTCAGAACGTGCAGTACTTCAAACCGCGTGCTGTCGCTCAGAAAGCCAGTTCCGCCGGAGGCGACTGGACGGAATTCTAGGCTAGCGCCGGTTTCCGATAAGCGGGGCACGGTTGAAAAACCACGCTCCTCATAACACCAACAGTGGCGCAGGGTGACCATGGTTATCAGCCATACCGCCTCTAAAAACAGCAGATCCGCGCTGGACGACAGCCTGCTGACCATAACGGACATGGAGTTCCGGCAGCTGCGCGAGTTCATCCACGCGCACTGCGGCATCGCCCTTTCCGATCACAAGCGCGCCCTGGTGTGCTCGCGCCTGGCCAAGCGCCTGCGCCATTACAACGTCCAGCATTATTCCGATTATTACCGGATTCTGACCGAAAACGACCCGGAAGGCGTCGAGCTCGTGGCGATGATCAACGCCATCACCACCAACAAGACCGATTTTTTCCGCGAGCCGCATCATTTCCGCTTCCTGGCGGAAGAAGTGTTTCCCGCGTACCGGAACAACCCGAACCGCGAACGGCCGCTGCGCCTATGGAGCGCCGCCGCTTCGACCGGCGAAGAAGCCTATTCGCTCGCCATGACTGCGCTGGAAACGATGCCGTCATTCAATGAAAAAGATATCCGCATACTCGCCACCGATATTGATACCGACGTCCTGTCGCGCGCGGAAGAGGGAGTCTACTCGCGCGAGCAGGCGAGGCAGATTCCGGAAACGCTGCTGCACCGCTATTTTCTGAAGGGACAGGGCGGGCATGAAGGCCAGGTGATGGCCAAGCCGATCCTGAAATCCCTGGTCGCCTTCCGCCGACTCAACCTGCTGGAAGAACCGTGGCCGATGCAGGGTCCGTTCGACGTGATCCTGTGCCGCAACGTGCTCATTTATTTCGACAAGGCGACGCAGCTGAAACTGTTTCAACGCATGGCCGGCATGCTCAGGAAGGACGGCTATCTGATGCTCGGCCATTCCGAGGCCATGTACGGACTGGTCGACCTGTACCGGCCGGTCGGCCACAGCATTTACCAGTGCCGTGGAAAGACCGTCTCATGAAACCGTCCAATCCAAAACCGGTCAATGGCAGCCGGCTTCCGGAGAATATTGCGCCGGATCTGACACGGCAGACGATCAACATCGGCGGTTTGCACGCCAGCCGCGATCCGATGCTGCTCGACACCGTGCTCGGTTCCTGCATCGCCGCGTGTTTGTACGATCCGGTGTTCGGCATCGGCGGCATGAATCATTTCATGCTGCCCGAAGGCGCCGATCCGGGCAACCCGACCAGCGCCCGTTACGGCGTCAACGCCATGGAACTTCTGATCAGCGAGCTGATGAAGCTCGGCGCCGACCGGCGGCGGTTCCAGGCCAAGGTGTTCGGCGGCGGGCACGTGCTCAAGATCCGCGAAAGTCTCGACGGCGTGCCGCAGCGCAATATTGATTTCGTCCGGCAGTTTCTGGAAACGGAACAGATTCCCGTGGTTAAAGAGGACGTGGGCGGCTATCAACCGCGGCGGGTCCTGTTCCATACCCACACGGGCAAGGTTTATCTCAAGTACCTTGGCAATAACGAGGCCGCGCGCACCGCCGAGGAAGAAATGGTGTACCTGATCAGCCTGAAGAAACAGAAGCTGGACGGCGATGTCACGCTCTTCTGACGGTGAAAATCATCCTGGATATCAAATGGTTCACGTCATGAAACAAGAAAAGGGAATAAAGGCTCTCATCATCGACGATTCGGCGGTCATGCGTCAGATGCTCACGATGATCCTGCACGAAGATCCGGATATTCGCGTGGTCGGCACCGCCGCCAATCCCCTCATTGCGCGCGAGAAGATCAAGGCACTTAAACCCGACGTGCTGACGCTGGACGTGGAAATGCCCGGCATGGACGGCATCACCTTTCTCGAAAAACTGATGCGCCTGTACCCGTTGCCGGTGGTCATGGTGTCGTCGCACACGGAAAAAGGCGCGGCCGCCACGCTGCGCGCACTCGACCTCGGCGCGGTAGACTTCGTCGCCAAGCCCCAGGGAAACCTCCGCGAAGGCATGACACACGAACTGATGGATGAAATACGCACCAAGGTTCGCGCCGCCGCCGGCGCACATGTGCGTGCCATAACGTCCGGGCTGCGTCCGCTGGTGTCGCCGCTTCAACCGTTGCCGGCGAACCTGACCTCGAGCCGCGACGGAATAATCGTCATCGGCGCTTCCGCCGGCGGTACCCAGGCCATCGCCGAAATTTTGCCCAAGCTTCCGCGCTCGACCCCGGGCATCGCCATCGTGCAACACATGCCGCCGAAATTCACAGCGTCGTTTGCGGAGCGTCTGGACGATCAATGCGAACTGGAGGTTCGGGAGGCCAAGAGCGGTGACCGGCTCAGGCCCGGCGTGGTGTTGATTGCCCCGGGCGGTTACCACATGGCGATCATGAAGGCAGGCGGCGGATACGCGGTGCGGGTTTACGAAGACGAACCGGTCAACCGTCACCGTCCGTCGGTGGACGTGCTTTTTCATTCTGCGGCCGAGATAGCCCGATCCGAGGCGCTGGGCATCATTCTCACGGGCATGGGCAGCGACGGCGCACGCGGCCTGCGCGCGATGAAAATGGCAGGCGCCCATACCATCGCCCAGGATGAAAAGAGTTGCGTGGTCTTCGGGATGCCGGAACAGGCGATTCGCCAGGGCGCAGTCAGCGAAGTCGTGTCACTCGAGCGGATTGCCGAACGTGTTCTGGAGTGGGCAACCCCTGAAAAACAACCGGAAAAACGGTCCTCGACTTGATGGATTTTCCTGAAATTTTTCCCGGAGATCGATATCGATAAGATCCGCCAAAGCCCGTCATTACTGAAAAGGACCCGTTGAAATACACGTGGTGACTCATGATACGATACAGAAAAACAATCCTGATCCCTGCTAGGAGCGCCGCGTGGAAAATTACAGAAATCTTGTTTGGAAAACCTGCCTGTCTGCATTGATTTCCGGTTGTTACGCCACCTCGGTACACGCCGCGGGGTTTGCCTTAATTGAGCAAGGCGTGAAAGGTCTCGGCAATGCCTACGCCGGCGGCGCCGCCAGCGCCGAGGACGCGAGCACGGTCTTCTACAATCCGGCCGGCATGACGCGCCTCAAGGGCCGTGAATTCATTGCCGGCATGCACACGATCGAGCCCTCGATGCGATTCAGCAACACCGCATCAACTATTTCGCCGTCATTCGGCGGCGCCGCGTTGACAGGAAATGACGGCGGCGATGGCGGTGTTACAGGATTTCTCCCGAATTTTTATTACTCGCAGGAACTGGAAAACGGTTACTGGTTCGGCCTCGGCGTCAACGCGCCCTTCGGACTGTCCACCGTATATGACAGTAACTGGAAAGGACGCTACCAGGCGGTGGAGTCGAAGATCAAGACACTCAACATCAATCCCTCGCTTGCTTATCGTTTCAACGAGCGTCTGTCCCTCGGCGGCGGCGTGAACCTGCAATATATCGAGGCCAAACTGACGCAGGCGGTGGATTACACCGCGGTATGCCTGGGCTTGTTCGGTGGCGTCACCTGTACAACCCAGGGGCTTGGAGTGGCTACCTTGCAAAGCACGAGCACCTCCGGGTACAGCGACAACACCGCCAGCGGCCGGAGCACGGGTTATAACGCCGGGATGCTTTACGAGTTCGATCCGCAGACACGCATTGGGCTCGCGTACCGCTCGAACATCAAATATAAAGCGACGGGACAAGGTGATTTCACCATTCCAAGCGCGGTCAGCGGCGCGGGAGGTGGTGTCGGTTCAACGATTTCCGCCGTCTTCGCGGACGCCGCTATCACGACCTATATCACCATGCCCGAAACATTGTCTTTAAGCGGCTATCGGGAACTGAACAACCGATGGGCGATCATGGGCGACGTGACCCGCACTCGCTGGAGCCGCCTTCCGGAGGTGCGGATCAGCTTCAACTCTCCGAAATCGGATTCCGTGGAACGGATAAACTGGAAGGACAGCACTCGTTACGCCGTGGGCGCCAGCTACTTTTTAAGTGAACGCTGGACTATGCGTACCGGTATCGCCTACGACCAGACGCCGATTTACCAGACAACTGACCGCACCGCGCGTCTTCCCGATAACGATCGACGCTGGCTGTCTTTTGGAGCGGGTTATAAAGGCAGCTCCGGCATGTCGGTAGATGTCGGTTACGCCCACTTGTTTATGCCCAATACCCCCATCGATCGTACCGGAGCACTGGGCGACAAGCTGCTTGGTTCGTTCCAGAACCAGGTGGATATCCTGAGCGTACAGCTTGGATGGAAGTACTAGGCAAGTGTGTTTCATGAGAACAAGCCTGAAACAGGCACGGCGGGAATCGCGTTTCCGCAAAATACGGTGGGCCGGAGAGCGGGGGGATGGCATGTACAGACAAATTCTCGTCCTCACTCTCTTCGGAGGATGAGACATAAAATGTGATGGCCATTTACTCGCATGGTAAGGCCATCGCAGGATAAGTCACCATCGGCAGTGACTGCTGCCGCGATCAGGTTCCTTCAAGCCATTGTCCGCCTGGCGCCTGTCAGTCGATTAACCTCAGAAGCATGGGGTTCGTGGACAGCAGCGCTTTTGGGCGAGGCAGCGTCTGGCCTAAGGTTGGGGCCATTGGCCCGAATACGTGTCGAAAATGGCTGACGCGTTGATATAACAGGCGGCAGGCCTGTTCCACGCAGGGATGATGGCGCGCTGACATTTTCTTCCTGCCTGCTCCTCGATGAATACAAGCCGCATCAAAGTCAGCCTGTCAGACTTTATGGTAGACTCCGACCATTCACGCGCCAGGAAAGACCGCGGAAGAGAGATGCCTTGATTCGGGGGGCTCATGACTAAGCTTCGGGTGGTTCTTATCAAGCCGAGCAAATATGGCATCGATGGCTCGGTGGAGCGTTTCAAGAAAGGATACATGCCTAATGCCACGTTGTGGCATATCGCGAGTCTGACACCCGGTCGCATTGGCAACGCGCCGGTCCAAGTTGTGACGGTGGATGAATATGTCTGGCAAGACATCAGTTATCTTCACTGGCTGCATTACGATTCGGACGTGATCACGTTGCTGGCGCTTGTCGGCGTCCAGTCCCACCAGTTTCACCGCGCACTTGACCTGGCGGCCTACGCGCGTCACCACGGCGTACACCATTGCATCATCGGTGGGCCGCACCCCATGACCTGCGATACCACCTTGCTCCATGGGCGTGGCGTCAGTTTCGCGTTGGCCGAGGCGGAGCTGATCTGGCCTCAAATTCTGGAGGATGCCTTGGCCGGCGAATTGCAGCCAGTGTACGGCGCCGGTCAACGTTGGGCCGATGAGCTGCCGAACATTGTTATTAATCCACCGAGCCCGACCGACATGGAGCGGTATGGAGCGCCTGTCTTGGGTCTCTATCCCGTGCGTGGTTGTCCGTATCGTTGTAATTTCTGCTCCGTCATAAAGATCTCGGGCCGACAGGTACGTAACCCCGATATAGAGAGCACCCTCGAAAGTCTACGGCGGGCGAAGCGTGGTGGCGTAAAGATCATCAAATTCGTATCAGACAACTTCAACAAATTTCCCCAGGTTCGGGAATTGTTGCAGGCCATGATTGATGAAAACCTCGATCTGCCATTCTATTGCCAGTGCGATACTCAAATCGCAAAGGATCCTGAGCTTGTGGCGTTGCTCGGACGCGCTCGCTGTTACGAGATGTTCGTGGGTGTTGAGTCTTTCAACCGCAAGACGCTCAAAGCGGCGGGGAAACATCATAATCATCCGGAACAATATGCTGAAATCATCCGGCTGTGTAATGAGGCCGGTATTCGCCCGCATTTCTCCAACATCATCGGATTTCCCGAGGATGATGAAGCAGAGATCCGACATCACCTGGAGGTACTGAAGACGCTGCGACCAAGGGTAGCATCTTTTTATATTCTCACCCCCATACCCGGCACTGAACAATATGACGACTTCCGCGCGGCCGGATGGATTACAGAGAAAAATCTCGATCGATTCGACGGGAGTTGTTACACATGGTCACATCCGAATCTACCGCGCAAGCAAATGGAAGACCTGTTGTATCACAGTTATGTCAATTACTATGGCTTTCTGCTGAAAGACAGGAAACTGCCCAACGACGATCTGCGTTTTGCCGTATTCTGTCGATACACGGCGGGTCTGCGGAGGCATCCCATGGCCGGAGGCTATGACAGGATACAGATAGATACCATGGCAGATTATTCCACTCTGCGCCGGGAAATATACGACGTCGATCTCGCACCGTTGCCAGACAGCCTGCGACTTTCCGTCCACGATGAGGCATTAAACCGCCGCGCGGATTGGCGTATTAAGGTGCAAAGTGTGCCTGTTCCCATATAAATTGCAGACACCGTGGACGGCAATAGCATCACGGCGTTTTTTTCATTCATTTCCAACCTCCCAGAGTAACAGATCCATGAACGTCAACGTGCAGCAACGAGTGCTCAAAGTCATCTCTGAAGTATTGAACCGGAAGGAAACAGAAATTCAGCCGGATTTGTCTCTCCGCGACGATCTTCAGCTGGACTCCCTAACGCAAATGACACTGTACATCGCTCTGGAAGACGAGTTTCAGCACAGTATGCCGCCTGAAGAGGTGACGGGACTTGCCACCGTCCAGGACATCGTCACTTTCATCGACAGGAAGCTACAAGAAACCGCCTCAGCATGAATCGCCGGGTAGTGATCACGGGCGCTGGTGTCGTCAGCTCCCTGGGCATTGGTGTGGAGAAGTTCTGGTCTCAATGCCTCCAGGGCAAATCGGCGGTGGCAGGTGTTCCGGAGAGCTGGCAATACTACGCCGATCTGCATTCGCGGCTCTGGTCGCCGCTCCCGGATATCGACTTCGAATCTCTCGGTGTAGCGCGGGCGGAACGGTTGCAGTTCGACCCGGTTACCATGCTGGCCCTCGGTGCCGCGCGCGAGGCTATCGGGCACGCCGGTTTCAGCATTACGGCAGCTGGTGAACGTTCACGCAACTTCGTATTGTCGGACGTGGACAGTGCGCGAACCGGTGTCTATTTCGGAACCGGACTCGGCGGGGCGATCTCGTTTCTTCAGAATCACACCCATCATCTGCTCCGGAAACCACGCGCGGCCTTGGTGACCTATGCCGACCAGCACAGAGGGTCGGGGGAGCGCGAGGTGCTGGATGGCATTATCGCGCAAATGACTCATGGAACACGATTCAACCCCTTCGAAGTGTCCATGGTGATGCCCAACGCCCCGTCAGCGGCGATAGGGATCAAATACACCCTGACAGGTCCGAATCAAACCTGTTGCGTCGCCTGCGCTTCGGGCACCGTGGCCGTTGGCAATGCCTTTCGTGCAATACGGGACGGGCGCGTCGATGTCGCCGTCAGCGGCGGATGCGAATATTTTGCCGACGAGCACGGTCACATCTTCCGGAGTTTCGACGTTTCGGGGACCTTGTTGCGCGATTGCACCGATCCGGAAACCGCGAACCGGCCGTTCGACGAGAAACGCTCGGGCTTCCTGTTCAGCCAGGGCGGGGCGGCGGCGCTGATCCTCGAGGAACTCGAACATGCGCAACGTCGAGGCGCCACGATCATGGCGGAACTGATCGGCTTCGCCGAGACATTCGACGCCCATTCCATGATGAGCCTTGCCCCCGGCGGCGGACAGATCGAGCGCATGATTCGCGCCGTGCTGTCAGACGCCGGACTGTCACCCGACGACGTCGATTATGTAAACGCTCATGGCACCGGCACCAGAAACAACGACGAGATCGAGGCAGGGGCGATCGACCGCGTGTTCGGTAAATCCGTCCGGGTCAATTCGACCAAATCGCTCCTGGGGCACACGATTGGCGCCAGCGGTGCGTTTGAAGCCTTGGTCACGGCCCTGACCCTGCGCGACGGAATGACCCATGTTTGCAAGAATCTCGATACGCCCTTGCTCGATCTCAACTTCGTGCGCACCAACGATCGCTTCGATCCACAAACAGGTTTATCGCAGTCCTTTGCCTTCGGCGGACATAACGCGGCCGTGATGTTGCGGCGATTCAATTAAGGATCCTGCCAGCGCTTAAAATGTCTGAACCGTGCCCGGTATATTGAGGCTAACGGCGATTATTGCTTGTGGCCACAGGAGCGCCTGGAGACAGGTATTACGCAGCGTGAAAAACAGCCCTGCTTGTTTTTTTATTTTCGGGCAGTAATACTAGTAATCGGTCGGGACGCCTCTGACCAAAAAGTTGGCTTGCAACCGAAAGGGGGGCGGTAAAATGGACGGCAAGCAGCAAACGCAAGGGTGTTTCCCGCAAGGACATTACCGCGAACTGGTCACACGCTATGACCCGGAGCAGCGGGCAGCTTGGTGCTATATGCGCCCTGTTTCCCGCCCCTGCTGCACTCCTGAACTCCTCTCTGAACTTGAACATTTTCATCGCAGCATCGAACAGTACGTGAGGCGTGATGCCGAAAATGGCAGACGCAGTGGACTGCGTTTCTTGGTTATTGCCTCGCGGATACCAGGTGTCTTCAATCTTGGCGGTGATTTGGCGTTGTTCCTGGCGTTGATCCGTGCTGGCGACCGGGAGGGACTTTTTCGTTACGCCAAAGCCTGCATCGACCTCTTGCATGTAAGCTATCATCTCCCGATCACAACAATCTCATTGGTACAGGGTGATGCGTTCGGTGGAGGCTTTGAGGCCTCATTGACAAGCAGGGTCTTGATCGCCGAGCGACGGGCGCAGATGGGCCTGCCGGAAATTCTTTTCAACCTTTTTCCAGGGATGGGCGCCTACAGCCTGCTGGCACGCAAACTCGACCCGGCACGTGCGGAGCGTTTGATTCTAAGCGGGCGTATGTATTCGGCTGAGGAACTCTACGAGATGGGCGTGGTGGATGTGCTGGCCGAGAACGATCAGGGGGAAGAGGCTGTGCATGCCTACATGAAAAGGTATAACCGCGCGCATATTGGTTACGAGGCCATCCACAAGGTACGCCGCACCTATCATCCCATCAGTTACGATGAGCTTATGCGCATAGTCACCATTTGGGTGGATGCGGCGATGCAACTCAACGAACGAGATCTTCGGGTGATGGAACGGATAGCCAAGACACAAGAGAAACTTGCGATACTTCGACCATCACCGGCAGAACAGCAACTCGCCTGAGAGAGTAGCTGTCGTATAGTTCCTGTTACTTACAGTCTGCGAGGGAGGATGGTTCTCAACTCGCTGCGCGCCTTTCCAAATAGGCCAGAAGCTCGTAACGCGCGGATTCGTAATGCGTGATCAGATTGTGCATGAGCGAAGGGATTTCCTTGCCCAGCATCGCCTCCGGCATGTCATGCATGTTTGAGCAAGTGTCGTAGAGCGCCTGTGCCCCCACGCTGCCGGCACTGCCTTTCATGGCATGCACAAGGTCCTTGAAATCCCGATAACGTTTTTCCCTGGCCGCTTTTTCCATGCTGTGCAACAGTTCTTCCGTATCATGCAGAAACCCATGTATGAGTTCAGGCATGAACGATGAGCGTTTTCCCATCATTTCAAGACTGGCGAGCGTGGCGTCATTCAGGACGTGGCCCGACGGAAGAGGGGCGGAGGAGGCCCCGGAAGTATCCGCCGGCGCCTTGTCGGGTTTTCTCGGGGACGTGCCTTTGGGTGCGAGGCGGTCGATCTGATCGAGCAATTTCGCGGGCTCAATGGGCTTCGTCAGATAGGCGTCGGCGCCGGCATCGCGGCATTCCTTCATGGCCTCGGTTGTGGCGTTCGCCGTGAGGATCAGAAAACGCACGGGCGAATCCTTGGGGCTGGTGAAACGATGGATTTTCACCACCTCGAGCCCGCTGACGACCGGCATTTGCATGTCGAGAATCACGAGATCGAATGATTCCCTGCCCAGCGCATCCAGCGCCTGTTCACCGTTTGCCACGAGCATGGGGCGGTGGCCCGCACTTTCGAGGATCTTGCTGATCACCTTCTGGTTGATGGCATTGTCTTCGGCGACCAGTATCTTGAGGCCGGACTGCCTGATGCCCGCATGCCGCTTGTAGCGGTCATTCAACCAGACCACGTCTTCATTGTCGTAATGCTGCGCCGTGGTACCGGCATGAAGGGCGTTGTACAACAGCCTTTTTTCCACGGGATTTTCCAGGACGTACGAATAGCCCGCCTTCAGATACTCATCTGCAGTTTTGTTATCGCCTTTTTCGCGGATAAGAACAAGCGAAAGGTCCGACAGCGTCGATTCTGACTGGGCCGCGGAGATGAATTGCAGGGGATACATGCCGAGATGTTCCTGGTCCACCAGTACCGTATGGAAGGGGCGGCCGCTATGTGCGGCGTTTACCAGGAGCGCGAAGGCCTGGGCGGTGTTTTCCGCCATGGACAACTCGACCTCCCAGATCTTCAAGTAACCAAGCACGAGCGACCGGTTGTTCGTATCAGATGAAATCATGAGTACGCGGCTGTCCGCCAGTTTCTCCGTATCAGCCAGCAATTGCGCGGCGAGAGCCTGCGTCTCAAACCTGATCTCGCACCAGAACGTCGATCCGACGCCCGGTGTGCTTTGCAGACCAATCCGGCCTCGCATCAATTCAACCAATTGCTTGGCAATGGTGGTGCCAAGTCCCGTGCCGCCATAACGGCGCGTAGTTGAATCGTCGGCCTGGGTGAAGCTTTCGAAGATTCGCGCCTGTGCTTCGGGGGCAATTCCGATACCCGTGTCGATGACTTCAAACCGGATGCTTGCGCTGTTAGGATCTTCATCGATCAGTTTGACTCTGATTTCGATCCCGCCTTTCTCCGTAAATTTGATCGCATTGCCGACGAGATTGATCAGCACCTGGCGGACGTGAACCGGGTCGCCGCGCAGGAGGAAGGGTGTTTCCGGGTCGATGTGGACGGAAAAAGCGAGACCCTTGGTATGGGCTTGAGGCGCCAGCATCGTGGCGATGCTGTGCACAAGCCCGTGCAGATCGAAATCAGTAGTCTCCAGCGTGACCTTGCCGGCCTCGATCTTGGATATGTCCAGAATATCCTCAATCAGGGTCAGGAGCGTGCGTGCCGAGGCATAGATGGTTTGTGCGTAGTCTTTCTGTTCCTGATGGAGAGGAGTCCCCATCAGCAGATGACTCATGCCAATGACACCGTTCAGAGGTGTCCGTATCTCATGGCTCATGTTGGCGAGAAACTGGCTCTTTGCCTGGCTCGCCTCCTTGGCGCGCGCTAGCGCCGCATGGAGTTGACGTACCAAGGTTCCTACGTACAGAGGGAGCACTATCAGTGCAATCAGCAACCCGATGCCCAGAGTCCGATGGACAGCCCAGTAGTCACTTGCGAGTAAGACCAACAGAAAACCTAAGACGCTGATTGTCATGGCAGCGTACAGATATTTTATGCCGAAGCGAAAACCGTTTCCAAAAGTGACCCAAAGAAATACTCCGAAAACTGGCGCTCCTGCTTCTCCACTTAAATACATACAATATGCTGTAGCGCTCAAGTCAGTCATCATTCCGAGTATACGGCGTACCATAGATTTCGCCGGGTTAATAAATATCCAAGAAATAATTCCAATTGAAAATAATAGAATCAGCAAGGAAAGAGATAAGGCGTGGTATTCACTCTGGGAAATATGCCCGTCAATGCTTGCAGATGTGAAAAAATATCCGACGATAATTACCGCGATGGCTAAACGGATTAATGCTTGCTCATGCTCGCTGTCAGGCCGCTGCGCAAGTCTTTCGCGCAGTCTGACGAAAACTGAACGCTGAGATGATGTCGAAGAAGTGGCCTTATTCATGCTGTTTCAGCCCGCGTAACCGCTCGTGCCGGCCGGCATAAGCAACGCATGTTTGTTGCGGAAAATCCGATAACCGTTTTTACCGTTACGCTTGGCTTCGTACATGGCGCAGTCAGCGCTGTGCAGGAGTGCATTCGCATCCACGCCGTCCTGCGGATACGTCGCTATCCCGATGCTGGTGGTGATTGAGAGGACCTTGCCAGCAAGCATGAACGGCTTGGACAGGCTTTCGATGATTTTCTCGGCAACTCTCGAGACATCAGAAGACGCTACATCCTGCAGCAATACAACGAATTCATCGCCACCTACTCGCGCCACCATGTCGTCTTTGCGCACACATTGCTCAAGTCGTCGTGCCGTGTTTTCGATCAATTGATCGCCCACGGCGTGCCCCAAATCGTCATTTATGGTTTTGAAACCATCAAGATCAAGATACAAAACCGTGAAGGTTCGTTTATCCGGCCTGGCGGATGCAATAGTCTCCGCGAGTTGATCATGAAAATGTTTTCGGTTAGGAAGTCCCGTCAAGGAATCATGCGTCGCATGTCGGGCCGTCTGCTCGTACAGCATTTTCAATTCATTGTGCTGGTCATTTAGCTGCTTCAGGAGGCTGGAAAAATAGAGGGGCAGTGCGACCATGGCAATCAGTAACCCTGCGCTGAAGCTCCATTGCTCTATCCAGTAGGAGCTGGAGGCGATAACAACCGTAAAACAGACAATGCTGGCAGTCATGGCTATGTAGAGGTAGCGTGTCCCGTAACGCAGACCATTGCCAATGACTACCCACAGGTAAACTGCAAAGAACAATATCCCCATATCCTTCATTACGTACATGAAATATGACGTCGCGCCAAAATCCAGTGCCATGCCCAGGAGGCGTCTTGATTGCGATACTTGCGGTTGAATAACGACGGCAGCAAATATGCTGATCGCAGCAAAAACAAAACAAGCGACAAACAAAAACATATGCTGCTGAGCGGCACCAAGTTTTCCGCTGACGTAGACCAAGAAAAGATATATCAATCCGACACTGCCGATGGCGATACGTATCAGCGCTTGCGTATGCTCACTATCGGAACGTCTGTCAAGCTTTTCGCTGACAGCCGCAAACAAGCTGCGGTTGGCTGACGTCGTTGCGGTGGTCTCAACGCTCATGTTTGCTAGCCATTGTCGGCGGTTGGCAAATCGAGGAATTTTTCACGAATCGCCAGAATCTTTTTGAATTGAGCGTGAAAGGCATCGATACAGTCCGGATCGAAATGTTTCCCCCTTTCCGCATCCAGATAATTGAGCGCCTCCTGTATCGACCAGGCCTTTTTGTAAGGACGAACCGATGTCAGCGCATCGAAAACATCCGCCACGGCAACGATCCGGGCCTCAAGTGGAATCTCGTAACCACGCAACCGGCTGGGGTAACCCGTACCGTCATATCGTTCGTGGTGTCCCAGGGCAATGACGGCGCCCATCTGCAAATACTTGGAGGGGCTGTCCTTCAGGATTTCGTACCCGATTCGGGTATGCGTGCGCATAATCTGGATTTCCTCGGTATCGAGTTTTCCGGGCTTGAGCAGGATTCCGTCGGGGATTCCTATCTTGCCGATGTCGTGCATGGGCGCGGCGACCTCGATGACGTGACAATCGCTCTCCGGCAAACCGATTCTTTCCGCCATGCTGCGCGCGAACTTCGCCATTCGTAAAACATGGTTGCCGGTTTCCTCGTCGCGATATTCACCGGCCTTGGCCAGGCGCAGCAAGGTTTCCTGTTCACGGATTATGATTTCCCGGGTGGCTTCACTGACTTTGATTTCCAGCAGCTGCGCCCGGTTTTTGATCAGACGTTGATGGTGGCTGAGCAGAAGCAGGTTCCGGCAGCGCGCGCGGCATTCGTTGTGATCGACCGGCTTGGTCAGAAAATCGGTGGCACCCGCTTCCAGCGCCTGGTAACGTATTTCCTTTTCTTCCAGCGCGGTGACCATCACCAGCGGTGTATCAGGATGCAATTCCCGGAATCGCCACGTAAATTCCACGCCATCCATATTCGGCATCTTGTAATCCGTGAGTACCAGATCCGACACATGTGTCTTGGCCCATTCCAGGGCGGTCACGGGATCGGCGAACGATTTGATCTCGAGGTGTTCGTTCAGCGTGGCCACCAGCTGTTCCAGTATTTTTCTGCTGGTGAACTGATCGTCGATGATCAATACGGTCGGCATGGCGTTACGTCCCTATGAGCGGCTCTTTAAATTTAGCTTACGCGTGCTGCGGAATCCGATAAAACCATGTTGATAATGAAACTTGTGATGTTGTTTCCATAACCTGATGAAATAGTGGCAATTCCTTTGCAAAGGGCCTCAATCTGCCAGCGGGCGGTGGATGCGCTCCAGCAGCGTTTCGGTGGTTTTCATCTGCGCTTCCAGGTCTTTCCGGACCTCTTCCTGCTCGGCGATGCGTTCGCCCAGGCTGTCCATGTTCTCGTGAATCTTCTTCAACGCCTCGAAACTGCGGTCGATCATCGTCTTGTGCTGCTGAATCTGGGCAAACACCGGTGACACCGCGGCCTGGAACCAGTTCTTGGAGGCGGTGTTGCACTCGTTGAAAATATGGTGCGCCTGGCTGACCAGGGTGATGAAGAACTTTTTGATGACGAAATGCTGTTCCGTCATCATGGTCACGGGACTGTCACGGAATGCGTCGGCCTTTTCCTCGAGTTTCTTGAACTCCATGACGAATGGCAGCAGCGACAGGCGCGGCGGGATGATCTTGGCCAGGCCGTATTCGGTGTGCAGCCGTGCATAAATGGCCTCGACCACCTTGCGGATCTCGTCCGCCTCCTTGTTGACTTTTTCCATGCGCTCGCGGGTGCCCGTGAAGAAGGTCGCCATGCCGGTCTTGAGGCCGCGCGTGGTCCAGGTGTCGTTCATGTCCACGCGCGTCCTGGCGATCAGTTCGTCGAGGCTCTTCATGCTCAGGTGACCAAGCAGTATCTGGGCCTGGCGTGACAGTGCCGCGCGTGTCAGCTGGAATCCCTCCAGTTCCTTGTCGTACTTCTGTTTCTCCTGGCGCATGCGCGCGACC
>JACXTT010007545.1_pt1 | contig 15312 bp, 12 predicted proteins | sample 9270951 | NCBI WGS metagenome assembly JACXTT01 (sample SAMN15532306, study PRJNA645909) | rock metagenome | isolation source: weathered quartz diorite | place: Puerto Rico | collected 2017-06-21 | reverse complement strand
CGGTCCGCCGGGCGGCCGGTCAAGGTGCTCGCCGGCGCCGGGGCGAACGAAACGCGCGCCACGGTCGCGAAGGTCCGCCGCGCGCGCGACGCGGGCGCCGACGGCGCGCTCGTCGTCACCCCCTACTACAACAAGCCGACGCAGAGCGGCCTGCGCATCCACTTCGAGACGGTCGCGGAGGAAGGCGGCCTGCCGCTCGTCCTCTACAACGTCCCCGCGCGCACCGGCGTCAACCTGCTGCCCGAGACCGCGCTCGCGCTCGCCACCCATCCCTCCATCGTCGCGATCAAGGAAGCCTCGGGCAACCTCGACCAGGCGGGCGAGATCCTCCGCGCGCGTCCCGGGGGCTTCGCCGTCCTCTCCGGCGAGGACTCGCTCACCCTACCGATGATCGCGCTGGGCGGCGACGGCGTCATCGCGGTCGTCAGCAACGAGGCGCCGGCGCTGCTGGTCCGGCTCGTCGAGCTGGCGCTGGCCGGTTCGCGCGCGGACGCGGCGGCGCTGCACGCCCGCCTGCTGCCGCTCATGCGCGCCAATTTCCGCCAGAGCAACCCGATCCCCGTGAAGTGGGCGCTCGCCCGGCTCGGCCTGTGCGAGGGGACGCTGCGGCCGCCGCTCACCCCGTTCGAGCCGCAGTTTCACCGCGAGCTGGAAAACGCGCTCGCGGAAGCGGGCCTGCTCGACGAGAATGGGCTGCGGAGGGCGTCATGAGCGCCGCCGCCGTTTCTTCCGTCTGGTCGCGCCCGGAGGTCGAATCGCTGCTCGACGCGCTCGAGCGAGGCGAACGCCGCGCCGCCCTCCCCGACGCTTCATCGCCGGTCGGATGGCGCGTCGACCCGGCGGTGAAGGCGGGGATCCTCGCCGCCTTCCAGCTCGGCGTCGACCGCGATCTGCCCGGCCCCCTGCCCTTCCGCGATCGCGACACGCTGCCGCCGTTCGCCGAACTGCCGGCCGGCGTGCGCGTGGTGCCCGGCGGGAGCGCAATCCGGCGCGGCGCCTGCGTCCGTCCCGGCGTCGTCGTCATGCCGCCGGCCTATGTCAATGTCGGCGCGTTCGTCGACGAAGGAACGATGATCGACAGCCACGCGCTGGTCGGCTCCTGCGCGCAGGTCGGCAAGCGGGTCCACCTCTCCGCCGCCGCGCAGGTGGGCGGCGTGCTGGAGCCCGCCGGCGCGCTGCCCGTGATCGTCGAGGACGGCGCCTTCATCGGCGGCAATTGCGGCCTTTACGAAGGCGTGGTCGTCGGCACCCGCGCGGTGCTCGCGGCCGGCGTGCTCCTCACTGCCTCAACGGTCGTCTTCGATCTCGTCAACGAGCGGGAGCTGCGGGCCGATCCGGCGCGCGGGATCCCGCTGCGGATTCCCGAGGGCGCGGTCGTCGTGCCCGGGACCCGGCCCGCATCGGGCGACTACGCGCACGCGCACGGCCTCTCGGTCGCGGCCCCGCTGATCGTGAAGTACCGCGACAAGCGGACCGACGCGCGCACCGCGCTCGAATGCGCCCTGAGGAGGGAACCGTCATGAGCCCGTCCGAATCCGGACCCTGCTGGATCCCGCTGCGCGCCATCGAGCTGGAGCGCGTCGCGGCGCGCCACGGGACGCCCTACTACCTCTACGACTTCGACCGCATCGCCGGCAACGCCCGCGCGCTGCGCGCCGCGGTGCCCGACCGCTTCGAACTCTGCTACGCGGTGAAGGCGAATCCGTCGCTCGGCGTGCTGACGCTGCTCGCCTCGCTCGGTTACGGAGCCGACACCGCGTCCGCCGGTGAACTCTCCGCTGCGCGGGCCGCGGGATTCCCCGGATCACGGCTGGTGATGACCGGCCCCGGGAAAAGCGACGGCGATCTCGCCGCGGCGGTCGCGGGGGAGATCGCGGCCGTCCACGTCGAGGGGCTCGCCGAGCTGGAGCGGCTCGCCCGCCTCGCGCGCGCCCAGGGGCGGAAGCTGCCGGTCTGCCTGCGCGTCAACCCCCCCGGCGCGGCGACCGAGCGGACCCCGATCATCGGCGGGAATCGCGCGGAGAAATTCGGCTTCGAGCTGGCCGACGCGCGCGCGGTGCTCGCCGCCCGCGAGCGCTGGAAGTCGCTCGGCTTCCTCGGCTTCCAGGCGTTCACCGCCTCCAACCTGCTCGACGCCGACGCCTTCGTCGCCAACGCGCGGTGCATCCTCGCGCTCGCCACCGCGCTCGCCCGCGAGGCGCGGCTGCCGCTGCGGCTGGTCGATTTCGGCGGCGGCTTCGGCGTCCCCTACGCCGCCGACGAAAAGCCGCTCGACCTCGCGCGGCTGAAGGTCGGGCTCTCCGCGCTCGCGCGCGATGCCTCGCGCGATCCCGTGACGCGGAACGCCCGGCTGCTCTTCGAGCCGGGGCGCCTGCTGGTCGCCGACGCCGGGATCTACGTGACCCGCGTGCTCGACGTGAAGCGAGTCGGCGCGCGCCGGATCGCCCGCCTCGACGGCGGCATCCATCACCTGCTGCGTCCGGCGCTTCTGCGCAGCGGCCATCCCGTCCGGCTATTCGGGACCGGGCGCGGCAAGCGCGCCGCGGCGCCGGTGACGCTCGCGGGACCGCTCTGCACCGGACTCGATCTGCTCGGCGAATCGGTCAGCCTGCCCGAGCCGGAGCCGGGCGATCTCGTCGCGGTCGGGATGGCGGGCGCCTACGGCTACACCGAGTCGATGCCGCTCTTCCTCTCCCACCCCTGGCCTGCGGAGCTGGCGCGGATCGGCGCCGCGATCCACGCGCTGCGCACGCCCCCCGCGCCGGACGAGTTGCTCGCCCGGCAGCGGGTTCCGGAAGGGTTGCGCCCGGGGGCGGCGGCGTGATGCGGCGCTAAAACAGGAACAGCTCCGCGCTGTCGGGGTTCTTGCCGAAGAAGGTGACGTCGTCGATCGTCGTCACGGCGGGACCCCGCAGCAGCGCCCACAGCAGCCGCTCGACGCCGATACCGGCGCCGAAGGTGTCCGGGAACGACGGCGCGCCCGCCGCGTCGCGCCGGCAAGCGACCGAGAGGAACGGACCGTAGCCGCCCAGCTTGTCGAGGTTGGCGATCTCGCCGTGCGCGTCGAACCTCGGCGCTTCGGGAATCACGCGGTTGTCGAGCAGCCGAGCGACGATCGCCTCGGGCAGCCATTCGCGGATCGCGCCGCTCAGCACCTCGACCGCCGGCGTCCAGCCGCCGTCCTTCAGTTTCCCCTTGACGCAGAGGTCGTAGTTGAAGATCTCCGCGCTCGTGAATTCGGAGATCGCCCGGCGCGAGCCGTCACGCTTCAGGTAGGGATAGATCAGATCGTAGTTCTCCCGCATCAGGCCGACGACGAAGAACGCCGGCGCGTCGGTCTGCTCGCCCAGCTTCGCCTCGACCTCGGCGCGCGAATACTTCGCCAACCCCTCGTCGAGGCGGAAGACCGGGAACGCGGTTTCGGGCAGTTCGAGCCGGACCCCCAAGGCGTCGAGGCTTCCGCCCGCGAGACGGCGCGCTTTCTCGAATCCGGCGCGGGTCATGCCCTCGAAGAAACGGAGCGCGCCGGCCAGATCGTCGCGCAGGATCGCGGTCACCTTCTCGGTCGCGTCGAGGTAGTCGTCGAGGGTCACGCGCCGGTCGCGCCGGACCTCGACGTCGAGCTGGCTGAAGTCGAGCAGGTACTTGCCGCGCTGGCTCCCGGCCTTGCAGGGCACCTCGAGGCGGACGTTCGGCGAGTCGACGAAGATCCCGGGCAGATGCGGGTTGTGGCAGGCGAGGAACTTCGCGTAGATCATGCTGTGGGTGGCGACGTACGGGCTGCCGCGGTACGGGATCACCGGGGTGTGCTCGATCTCGTGCGCAAGCGGGTCGGTCACCAGGCTGAGCTGGACCCGCTCGAGGTTGAGCAGCCCCTTCTCGATCAGGAAGTCCTGCATGCCGGAGACGAGCGCGGTGCGGACGCGCAGGACGTGGCTGAGCGCGGGGGAGCGCCACTTGGCGAGATAGCGCGAATCGATCTCGCCGGACAGGGTTTCGCCGCGCGCCGCGAGCGCGTCGCGGTAGGCGGAAAGGCGCGCGCCGATCTTCTCATAGGGACGATCGGTCGTGCGGGGTTCGGGGTGGGGGCCAGAAGGGCGGGACATGGGGGGCTCCTCGCCGGAAAAAGCGAAAACCCCCGGTTCGCGGCGATTCGCGAACCGGGGGCGGAAGCTTTTCGGCTTATTGGGTGGGGTGGCTGCTTAGGGCGTGACCTCACCGCTCCGCGCGCGATTCGCGAACGGGCGGTTGTTATTCGAATTGATGACGAAGTGGATCACGGGGGCGGGATTGTACAGGCGCGACGGAAATTTGGCAAGTGAAAGCGCGGCGTTTTCCTCCTGCCGCCGCCCACCCGGCTCCAGGCGGGCGAAGAACAACCCATCCTCAGGCCGCCGCTTCGGCCGCCTCGACGCCGTCTTTCGCGGGCCGCAATTCCCACACCCCCCCCGGCGGCCGGAACGCCTCGAGCGCGGCGCGCAGCGCGGGGGTCGCGGTGGCATGCAGCAGCAGCCGTCCCCGTCCCTGCGCGCTGTTGAGCTCCAGCGTGTCGTACAGCAGCCCGCTGGTCAACCTCACATGGTGCAGCAAGGCGAACGGGAGGCGCACCGCCTTGAGGCCGACGAAGCCGGCGCGGACCACGAAGAGCGACTCGCGATCGGCCGCGAGGTGGGCGCGGCGCCAGAAGCCGAGCCCCGGGCCGCGCACCAAAAACGCGGGGTGGATGAACCGCAGCGAGGCGAGCGGCGGCAGCGCGCCGCCGAACAATTTGTTGAGCGGCTCGTCGTAGATCCGCGCCTCCACCGGGGCACGGTCCAGCGCGGCTTTCAGGGCGGTGAACGGGCCGAGCAACCAGAAGCGGGCGAGCGCGCCGAGCCGCGGGGCGAGCAGCGCCATCGCCAGGAAGATCAGCGCGACCAGCGCCACCGAGAGCCACGGGTGGGCGAAGGCGAGCCAGGTGAGCGACATGGCCAGCGCGTCCTCCGCCAGCGAGCGGGCGGTGTTGAGCCCCACCGGCGGCGCGGCCTTCAGCCCCAGCGAGACCGACGCCTTCGCCGCGTGGGTCGCGAAGGCGGTGGTGCCCGCGAGCAGCAGCAACGGCACCGTCCACTCCGGCAGGGAGCGGGAAAGGCCGAAGGCGAAGACGATCGCGCCGGCGGGGCGGATGACGGTGTGGAGCATATCCCACAGGGTGTCGACGAAACGAATCTTGTCGGCGAGGAATTCCATCCAGAAAAGGATGAAAAAAACGACCATCACCGCGGGATGACTCAGCCAGTGCAGCCCGTCGGGGATGGAGACCCAATGGAGGTGCGCGAGCCCGCCGGCGATGAAGCCGGTGGCATAGAGATTGATCCCCGCCGCGGCGGCGAGCGCCAGCAGCGGGGCCAGCAATTCGGAGGGGGCGGGATGGTCCATTGAATCATTTTATTACGCGGCTTGCGGCGCGAAGTTGGATCCGCTCGCAGGGGCGCCCCGGGCGGTCGCATAATTTGCCCATGCCCTCCCGCCCCGCCCCGAAGCAAACCGCCGGCCGCAAATCCCCGAACAAACGCCCTCCAGCCGGGAAGCGCATCGGCACAAGCCCGCCCGCCCCCGCCCACCCCCACGCGCACGAAGGAGCCCGCGAACGGCGAGCGCAGTGCGCGATCGTCACCGTCTCCGACAGCCGCACCTCCGCGACCGACGCGGGCGGCGACCTCGCGGCGCGGCTGCTGGGGAAAAACGGCCACACCGTCGCCCACCGCGAAATCGTGCCGGACGACTTGGAGCGGATCTGGGGACGCGCGGCGCGGCTGCTCAACGGCGGGACTCACGACCTCATCCTCTTCACCGGCGGCACCGGGGTCTCCCGCCGCGACGTCACGCCCGAGGCGTTGCGCCCGCTCATGGAGAAGGAACTGCCCGGGTTCGGCGAATTGTTCCGCCTGCTCTCCCACGCCGAGATCGGCGCCGCCGCGTTTTTCTCGCGCGCTCTGGCGGGCGTCTGCGGCCGCTCGCTGCTGGTCGCGTTGCCCGGCTCGCCCGCCGCGGTCGATCTGGGGCTGACGAAACTGCTGCTCCCGGAACTGGGCCACCTCGTCTTTGAATTGCGCAAGCACGCGCCGGCCGCTGCCGGCCGGAAAGTCCATCCATGAAAAGCTTCCGCAAGCCCCTCCTCGTCGCCGGCGGCGCGCTGGCGCTGCTGCTGGCCGCCGCGCTCACCCTGCCGCTGTGGCTGAAGGTCGACCGCTTCCGTCCGCAAATTGCAAAGACCCTGGCGGAAAAGCTGGGGCGTCCGGTCACCTTGGGAGAGCTCGGCTTCCGCCTCCTGCCGCTGCCCACCGTCTCGGTCGGACCCACGGCGCTCGCCGGGGAGAAGGCGGGCGACGAGCCGGTGGTCGCGTTCAAGCGCGCCGAGGCCCGGGTCGCATTCTTGCCGCTCCTGCGCCGGCAGATCCGGGTCAAGCAGATCCTGCTCGAGGGACTGGCCGCGAATATCGAGCGCGGGCGCGACGGCAAGCTGAACCTCGAGCGCTTCCTCGCCGGAATCCCGGCCGCGAAGGCGGAGCCGGCGGCGAAGGGGGGCTCCCCCGCGCCGCCCCTCGATCTCGAACTCGACCTCCTGAAGATCTCGCCGGTCACGATCCGCTACCGCGGCAAGCCGGGCGCCGAGCCGCTCGCCTTCCCGGCGGAGCTGATCCTGAAGAATTTCGGACGCGACCCGGTTTCGCTCGAGCTGTCGCTGGGCAAGACCCGCTTCACCTACGAGGGCCGGCTCGACGCCGCGGAGCTCGAGGGGAAATTCGCCGCCGACCGTTTCCGGCTGGGCGACCTCACGCCGCTGCTCGCGGTCGCGGGCGTCACGCTCCCGGCCGGGCTCGACCTCGACGGCGACATGAGGCTCGAGGGCAAGCTCGGCCTTGCTTTCGCCGACCCCGCGCAGGCCCGCTTCGACGCCCATGCGAAATTGTCGGGCGGCAGGCTCCGTCTGCCCGCGCTCAAGGCGCCGGTCACCGGGCTCGGCTTCACCGCGGCGGTCGATCCGGAAAAAATTTCGGTGAGCGGGATCGCCCTGAAGCTCCTCTCGTCCGACCTGGGGGGCGAGGTGGCGGTGACCCAATGGAGACGCGCGCCGCGCATCGCCTTCGCATTCGCCAGCGAAAAACTCGAGATCGGCGAGCTCGCGAACCAGTTGCAGTCGGGCGCGGGCGGCGGCTCCCCGGCCGCGTCCTCCGCCGGCGGCGACGGGCCCGCCTTCAGCGCCGCCGGCACGCTCAAGGTCAAAGAGGGGGGCTTCGGCGCCTTTCGCTTCTCGAATCTGTCCGCCAAGGCGAGCGCCGGCCCGGCCCTCGCGCGGGTGAGCGGTCTGACCGCGAATTTCTTCTCGGGCGGACTCGAGGCCGATTTCTCGCTGAAGAACCGGACCGGCGCCTTCGACTTCACCGCCTCCGGCAAGGGCATCGACGTGGGGCAATTCCTCAAGGCCGCCGCCGGCGCCCCCTACGCGACCGGCACCGCGGTCTTCAGCGTCCGCGGCGGCGGCGCGATCGCCGACCCGCTCGCCCTTTCCGGCAACGCCTCGATCGCCGCCGAGAAGGGGAAGCTCGCGAAATTCCCGCTGCTCGAGACGATCAACAAGGCGCTCTCGGTCGGGAAATTCTCCTCGGTCAACGAGGAGGAGCTCGCCTACGACCAGCTGACCGCCGATTTCGCGCTGGGCGGCGGGCAGGCGAAGACGAACAATCTCAAGCTCCGCTCGCCGCTCACCGACATGGACGCGGCCGGGACGCTCGGCTTCAACCTCGCGCTCGACCTCGCGGGAACCGCGCGGCTCGCCAAGGGGCGCAGCGACGAGATGATCGCGCGCGCCGGGAATTTGAAATACGCCGCCGACCAGGACGGCCGCATCAACCTCCCTTTCACCGCCTCCGGCACCGTCGACAACCCCAAGCTCTCGGTCGACACCGCGGCGCTGATGAAAGGCGCCGCCGCCAAGGTCGTGGACGAGAAAAAACGGCAGGTCGAGGAGAAGGCGAAGGACAAGGCCAAGGAGAAGGCGAAAGACCTCCTCGGCGGCCTGTTCGGGAAGTGAACTCAATAAAATCCCCGCCGTGCTGACGCAGCTCGAATTCAAGGCGCTGCCGGAGGGCGGCCTCTTCCTCGCCGGGATGACGCTGCGCGAGCTGGCCGCGCTGCCCGCGCTCGCCGGCGCGCGCGAGTGGCGCCTCGTCCGCTACGACGACCTCGAGCCGTTCGAGAAGAAGGCGAAGGCGCACGGCCTGAAAATCCTCTGGAGCGGCGACGCGCCGCTGCCGCTCCCCCCCGAAACATTGCTCACGCTCTTCGGCGACGAAAAATGGGCGCTGTGCGACCTTGAAGCCGATCTGCCTAGCGGGGCCACGGCGCGTTTTTCCGGCTGGGAGAATCGCTTCTGGAAATTGTCGGGGCTGCCGGCGCGGGAAGCTTTCATCGACGAATCGCTCGCCGCCGCCTTCGCGCTGCCTGCCGAACGCGCCCGCCCGCTCGCCGCCCTCGCGCGCGAGTGGCTCGAGCCGGGCGTCTATGCGCGGCGGATGGAGGACGGCTCGCTGCGCGTCGCCGCGATGCTGCGCGCCCGCTCGCGGGTTTACCTCGGGCTGGAGGCGCAGCCCTTCGGCGACATCCGGCTGCGGGTCATCCCGCCGGACGGCACCGACGGGCCGGTCGCGCGCGTCAACCAGCTTTCGATCCTCACCATGGAGGCCTGCCTCTACGACCAGCTCGCGCTGGGCGCCGCGCTGGTGTTTCTGTTCGCCGGCCTGCTCTGCGCCGGAATGACGGTGCTGGCCTGGAAGCGCGGATGGCCCCTCGCCGGCGTCTTCTTCGCGCTCGCCTTCCTCTTCTGCTGCCTCTACGCGATGCGCCTCGCCGGCGCGCGCGAGGATTGAGCGCGGGATGCATTGCGACCTGTGCGGGAAAGCCGGCCTGGGTGGCGACGAGCTGATCGTCCACTGCGGCAACCGCATCTGCGGGAATTGCAAGGACGGCTACTTCCAGCGGATCCGGGAGGGGCTGCCCTCCGGCGTCCAAGAAGGGGAGCCGGGGCCCCCTTCGCTCATGCGCCGGTTGCTCTGGATCACGGCGCACGGGATCTGGACCGGATTGCTGTTGTGGCTGGTCGTCGGCAGCGTCAACGTCGGAAATCCAGGGCCGGGGACTCAGGCCCTGGTCTTCTTCTCGGCTTCGTTCCTGGCGGGGGCGCTGCACTTCTGGGTCGTGGTGGGAACCCTGAAGATCCCGTTCGCCGATTCACCGCGCCTGCTTTTTTTCCCGTCGCTGCTCGTCTGCGGCGGGTTGCCGCTGGTCGGGTTCGTCGGCTGCCTGGGCGGGGTGGCGCTCGGCCTCGATTTCATCTGGATGATCTTCCTCGCTCCGTTCATGGTCGCCCACGCCGTCTGCGGCGACCTGCTGCTCCTCGCGGTCTTTTGGACGATCCGGCGGGTCCGCTCGGGAAGGGCGGGCGGCTGACCGCTAGCCGGCGATCCCCCGCCCCTGCAACTCCTCGCGCATGAACGGGTCGCCGAATTCGGCGTCGAGGCGGGCGTTGAGCAGCCCCAGCGCCCGCTCGAGCTTCAGCCGCAACTGTTCCTGCGCCTCCGGGTCCGCATCGCGCGGGACCTCGAGCGGCTCGCCGTAGGCGAAAACCGCCTTCGTGAAAGGCGCGGGCAGCAGGAAGCGATCCCAGCTCGCGAAAATTTTCCGCCGCTTCGCCGAGAAGGCGACCGGCACGATCGGCAGCCCGGTCATCCGCGCGAGCTGGACGGGGCCGGCGGTCGCCCTCCAGCGCGGCCCCTTCGGCCCGTCGGGGGTGTAGCCGATGTCCCAGCCGTCGCGCGCCTTGAGGACCAATTCCTTGAATGCCTCGACCGCGCCGGTGGTGGTCGAGCCGCGGGTGCAGTCGAAACCGAAGCGCGCCATCGTCCGCGCGATCAGCTCGCCGTCGCCGTGCTTCGAGACGAGGATGGTGATGCGCTTCCCGGTGTAGGAGTAGGGCATCAGCAGCAGCCGGCCGTGCCAGAAGGCGTGGATGTAGTTGCGTTCCGCCGCGCGCAGCCGCTCGACGACCTCGGCGTTGCGCCACTCAACGCGCAGGGTGGCGCGAAGGAGGCGGATGAGGCCGGCCGCCAGCGGCGGGAGGATCCGCTCGCGCAGGCGGCTGGCCACGGTGATCGATCCGATCCGGTCTATTCGAGGGGGACGTCGATCCAGCCGGACTCGGCGGTCTGCCCGCCGTTCTCGTCCTTGACCGAGAACTTGACCTTGAACAGCTTGGTGCTCAGCGGCACGGTGTCATTGCCGATTTTCACGCTCGGTTGCGGCGGCGGAATCACCTTGATGTTCTCGAAGCCCACCAGCGGGGAATTCGATTTGACGCTCGCGCAGACCGCCTCCTGCACCCCCGACTTGCCGAAGTCGATCTTGTGCTTGCTCCCCTTCGCCGCGTCGAATTCGACGTGGCAGGTCAGCTCGCCCGCGAGCTTGTAGTTCGGTTTCCCGGCGGCGCCGTTCACGACCGCGAAGATGTTGAACGACTGCGCGGCCTTGAATTTCCCGACATGAGGCAGGATGCGCAGATCGCCGAAGGTGAAGGGGGAGCCAGGGTCGGCCTTTTCGGCTTTGTCGGCGATGATGGTGGCGGCGAGCGCGAGGCGGCCGGTCGTGAAGGTCGGCACGGTGACGTTGGCGGCGACCCGCGCGAAGTCATTGCCACGCTTGGCGAGGGCGGCGAGCTTGTAGGCGCCCGCCCTGACCGCCCGCCGCGCCTCGAGGTAATACCTGCCGCCGAGGCTCAGCCCCTTGAAATCGGCTTCATTGAATTCCTGCTCGTCGCCCGTGGAGCCCTCGAGCGGGATCAGGTGGGCGGCGCCGGTGATCGCCTCGCCGGGGACCGCCAGCACCACGCGCATGTCGGCGACGCCCGGGGTCTGGGTCGGCAGGTAGCTCTGGCTGAGCGCGGCATCCAGCGACCCGGCGCCCGGGTAGGCGGTCGAGAAGTCGGGATCCTGGATCTTGCCCGCCTTCATCGCCGCGTCGCCGGCGGGCGCCCCGCCGCCCTCGACGGCGGCGGATGCGCCGCCCTTCGCGCAGAGGCCCGGCAGCAGCGGCAGGCACTCGCGCAGCTGGACCGACTTGGGGTCGGCCCGGTAGGAATCCCAGTCCGGGCCCGCGGGGGCGAGGACGCCCTCCCAAAGGTTGGCGCGCGGGAGCTTCGAGTAGGGGTGGAACACTTCGCGCTCGGACAGCAGGCCGAATTTCTGGGGGGTGGAGCGCAATTCGACCACGAACGGGTTGGGCAGCCCCGGCGCCAGCTCGCGCTTGTAGGTGATGGTCAGCCCGTTGGGGGCGGTCTTGCCGGCCTCGACCGAGTCGGCGTAGCCGAAGCCGATGAAAATGCGACCGGGATCGGATTCCCAGCCTTCGATCATCGTCGTCTCGCGGCCGGTGCTCTCGTCCTTGGCCGTGATCTTGAACGAAGCGGTCGCGCTGACCAGCTTTTCCAGGACGACGCGGAAATCGGCGTCCGCCGCCGAGCGGCGGGCGTAGACGAAGTCGATGAATTGCCTGCGCTCCTCGTCGGTCGCGAGCCGCTTGTAGAGCGCCCTCTCGTCCTTGAGCAGCGCCGCCTCGACGGGCTGGCTCTTGGGCCATTTCTTCAGGTCGACCGGGGCCGCGGCGGCGGGCGCGGAGCCTTGGGCGAAGGCGGGGGCGACGGTGACGAGCAGCGCGGCGAGCGTCGCCGGCCGGCGCAAGGGGGCGTGAGCGGTCATCGGAAATCCTTTTGGTGACTGGGAAAATGTCGCGGGAATTATCGCAGATCAAACCGGGGCGCCGCCGACGGCAATGAACGCTCACTCACCGGGTAAACTCCTCCCGTGCTCCCCGACCGCAAGACGAAGATCGTCGCCACCCTCGGCCCCGCCTCCTCCGCGCCGGCGGTGCTCGACCGGATGATCCGCGCGGGGCTCGATTGCGCGCGGCTCAATTTTTCGCACGGCAGCTACGCGGAGCACCGCGCCCGCCTCGCGCTCATCCGCGCCCGCGCCGCCGCGCTCGACAAGCGGGTCGCGCTGCTGCTCGATTTGCAGGGGCCGAAGATCCGCGTCGGGCGGATGAAGGACGGCAAGCCGTTGCTGCTGCGCGCGGGCGAGACCCTGACCATCACCACCCGGCCGGTGGCGGGGACGCCGGGCCTGGTCTCGACCACCTACAAATTGCTGCCCAAGGACGTGAAGCGCGGCGACCGCATCCTGCTAGACGACGGGCTGATCGAGCTGCGGGTCACCGACAAGAATTCCCGCGCGGTGGTGACGAAGGTCGTGACCCCCGGCCCGTTGCGCGACAACAAGGGAATCAACCTCCCCGGCGTGAAGACCTCCGCCCCCTCGCTGAGCCCCAAGGACCGCGCCGACGTGGAATTCGCGGTGCGGGCGGGCGTGGACTACATCGCGCTCTCCTTCGTCCGTTCCGCCGCCGATGTCGAGGCGCTGCGCGCGCTGCTGGCGAGGCTGGGCGCGCCGAACCTGCCGATCGTCGCCAAGATCGAAAAACCCGAGGCGGTCGCCCACCTCGAGGCGATTCTCAGAGTCTCCGACGGGGTGATGGTGGCGCGCGGCGACCTCGGCGTCGAATTGCGCCCCGAGCAGGTGCCGGCGCTGCAGAAGGAGATCATCCGCTCGGCGGGACGCGCCGGCGTCATCGCCATCACCGCGACGCAGATGCTCGAGTCGATGATCGAGAACTCCCGCCCCACCCGCGCCGAGGCGTCCGACGTGGCCAACGCGGTGCTCGACGGCACCGACGCGGTGATGCTCTCGGGCGAGACCGCGGTCGGCCGCCATCCGGTCGAGGCGATCCGGGTCATGGCCGCGATCATCCGCGAGGTCGAGAATTCGCCGGTCTTCTCCTTCTCCACCGACATTCCGACCCTGCGCAACGCCAACGCCACCCACGCCATCGTCCATTCCGCCTGCTATGTCGCCCGCGAGGCCGGCGCCCGGGCGATCGTCATCTTCACCGAGACCGGCAGCTCGGCCCGGCTGTTGAGCAAGATGAAGCCCCCGGTCCCCATCTTCGCGATCTCGCACGGCGCGGCGGTCGAGCAGCGGATGGCGCTCTACCGCGGGGTCGTCCCGGTCAACGCGAAATTCGTCCCCGACACCGACCAGATGGTGCTCAACGGCGACCGCATCCTGACCCAGAAGCGGTGGGTGAAGAAGGGCGACCTGGTGGTCGTCATCAGCGGCTCGACCCGCTCGGCGGGCGGCACCAACTTGATCAAGCTCCACTGGGTCGGCGACCGCCGCCATTGACGGGGGCGGAGTGCGGCTGTTCGTCGCCCTCCCCTGCCCGCAAGCCGTTCGCGGCGCGCTCGCCGCGCTCGCGATGCGCCAGCGCGGCGTCGGCTGGGCCCCGCGCGAGCAGATCCACCTCACACTCGCCTTCCTCGGCGAGACGCCGCCGGACGCCTATGAAGAGATTCGTGACGCGCTGGCCGCGGTGGGAGGCGGCCCGTTCCCCCTCGCGGTGCGCGGGGTCGGGGTCTTCCCGCCGCGCGGCGAACCGCGGGTGCTGTGGGCGGGCCTCGACGACTCGCCGCCGCTCGTGGCGCTGCGGAGGAGGGTCGCGGCGGCGCTCGCGGCCGCGGGCGTCGAATCGGAGGCGCGGAAATTCTCGCCCCACCTCACCCTCGCCCGCCTCTCCGGCGCGCCGCCCGGTTTCGCGGGGGAATTCGCGGCGCGCCACGGCCTGCTGCGACTCGAGCCGTTCATCGCCGACCGCTTCCACCTCATGTCGAGCAAACTGCGCCCGGACGGAGCCGTCCATTCCGTAGAGGCGACATACCCGCTGGCGGACTGACGGCGTCGCCGGGAGGGCGGACGCCATCGAGGGCGATTGAACGGGCCACACCCCGTCACCTCTCACGGTCGCGGAAGACCGGAACCATTCGCGCCCTCAATGCGCCGGTTCGCGCCCGCTGGATTCAGAATGAAACCTTGTCCATCCGCTCCCGTCGATCCTGTCGAATCAACCCCCTCGCGTCTGCTCCGGCGCGATCAGGAGGCCCGTCCCAGTTTTTCCCCGCCCTTTCCCGGCGTCGCGCCGCCGATCATCGAAGCGACATCGACCACCAGCACCGGCTCTCCCTGGCCCAATTCGCTGGCGCCGGCCACGCCGGGGTGGCCGGCGAGCATGCGGCCGATCGGCTTGATGACCACTTCCTGCTGGCCGGTGATGGCGTCCACGACCAGCCCGCACATTTTCTCGGCGACCTTGACCACCACCACGAAGACCCGGCGGCCGGGCTCGCGCGCCTGCCCGCCGTCGAATTTGAAAAAATCCTCGATCCAGATCAGCGGCAGCGAGCGTCCGCGCAAATCGATGACCGCCTTGCGGTCGAGCGAGGAGATCTCGCGGATGCGCAGGCGCAGCGTCTCGGCGATGGCGGAGAGCGGGATGACGAGCGGCCGCCCGGCCACCCGCACCAGCAGCGACTGGATGATCGCGAGGGTGATCGGCAGGGTGATCTCGAAAGTGGTCCCCCGGCCCGGCTCGGAGTCGATGGTGATCTGCCCCTTGAGGTCGGCGAGCGCTTTGCGGACGACATCCAGCCCCACCCCGCGCCCCGAGAGCTCGGAGACTTCATCGGCGGTCGAGAAGCCGGGCAGGAAGAGCAATTCGTGAATCTCGTCGGCGGTCAGCTCCGCGTTGGCGGGGATCAGCCCGCGCTCGATCGCCCGCTTTTTCACCTTCTCGGTGTCGATGCCGCGCCCGTCGTCGCTCACCCGCAGCACGACATTGTTGCCGCGCTGCAGCGCCTCGAGCTTCAGCACGCCCACGGCCGGCTTGCCGGCGAGGATGCGGACCTCTTGCGGCTCGATCCCGTGGTCGAGCGCGTTGCGGATCACGTGCATGAGCGGCGAGGAGACCGCCTCAACCATCGCCTTGTCGAGCTCGGTCTCCTCGCCGAAGAGGTGGACGTCGATCGTCTTGTCGAGGTCGGGCGCGAGGCGGCGGGCGAAGCGGGCGAGCCGCTGGTAGATCTGCCCGACCGGCACCATGCGGATGTCGACCACCGACTTCTGCAATTCGTTGAGCTTGCGCTCCAGCTCGCGGGTGGCGCGGGCGAGCGCGAGCGCCTGCGGGCGGGCCGCGTCGGCCCCCGCGAGGTCGCGGCCGATCGCGCCCAGGCGGGCTTTCACCAGCGCGATCTCGCCGATCAGCCCCATCACCGAGTCGAGCTTGCCGATGTCGACGCGGACATTGGTCGCCGCCGCCTGCGCCTCGCCGTCG
>JACXTT010007544.1_pt1 | contig 15312 bp, 14 predicted proteins | sample 9270951 | NCBI WGS metagenome assembly JACXTT01 (sample SAMN15532306, study PRJNA645909) | rock metagenome | isolation source: weathered quartz diorite | place: Puerto Rico | collected 2017-06-21 | reverse complement strand
TCGCGGTTGATGCGCACGATGATCTCGAAGATGTCCTTGACCAGCTTGGGGGCCAGGCCGAGCGACGGCTCGTCGAGCAGCATGACCTTGGGGCGCGCCATCAGGGCCCGCGCGATGGCGAGCATCTGCTGCTCGCCCCCGGAGAGCGAGCCCGCGCGCTGCTCGCTGCGCGCGTGGAGCACCGGGAAGTACTCGGTGACCATCTCGAGATCCTTCGCCACGTCGTCGGCGTCCCGGCGGCTGTAGGCGCCCATGCGCAGATTCTCGCGCACCGACAGGAACGGGAAGACCTCGCGCCCCTCCGGCACGTGGGAGAGGCCGAGCCGCGCCACCCGGTCCGGGTCGAGCCCCTGGATCGGGCGCCCCTCGAGCGTCACGGTACCCTTCTGCGGGTCCATCACGCCGGAGACCGTCTTGAGGATGGTGGTCTTGCCCGCCCCGTTCGCGCCCAGGATGGTCACGATGGATCCGGCCGGGACGATGAAGCTCACCCCGCGCAGCGCCATGATCGGACCGTAGTAGGTCTCGACGTTGCTCACGGTCAGGAGCCCGTCGGCCACTGATCAGCCTCCGAGGTACGCCTTGATCACGTCCGGATGCGCCTGCACCTCTCGACACGTCCCGCAGGCGACCGCGCGGCCATAGTTGAGGGCGAGCACCCGGTCGGAGACCGCGCCCACCAGGCTCATGTCGTGCTCGACCATCAGCACGGTGATACCGAGCAGGGTGCGGATGTCCTGGATCCAGAACGCCATGTCCTCGGTCTCCTCCACGCTGAGCCCGGAGGAGGGCTCGTCGAGCAGCAGCAGGGCGGGCTCGGTGCAGAGCGCCCGGCCCATCTCGACGACCTTTCGCACCCCGTACGGCAGGTTCACCACGAGGCTGTCGCGGTAGGCCTGCAGGTCGAGGAAGTCGATCACCTTCTCGGCCGCCTCGCGGTGGGCGCGCTCCCGCGCGCGCACGCGCGGCAGGAACAGGAGCTCCTGCAGGAGGCGCGGCCGGGCGTGAGCGTGGCGACCCAGGAGCAGGTTCTGGAGCACGGTGGCGTGCTCGAACAGCTCGATGTTCTGGAAGGTTCTCGCGATGCCCCGGCGGGCGATCTCGTGGGGCGGCACCCCAGTGATGTCCTCGTCCCGGAACCGCAGGCGGCCCTGGCTCGGATCGTAGATGCGGGAGATCAGATTGAAGATGGTGGTCTTGCCCGCGCCGTTGGGGCCGATGATCGTGAAGACCTGGCCCTGCTCCACCTCGAAAGAAACGCCGTCGACGGCCCGGATGCCGCCGAAGCTCACCCCGAGGTCGTCGGCGGCGAAGAAGCTCACCGGAGGCGCTCCGAGCGCATGTAGGCCTTCTGGCGCCTGAACGTCGCGCGCTTGTAGAGCGGGAAGGTCGAGAAGTAGAGCTGGACCTTGCGCCAGCGGCCGTAGATGCCGAGCGGCTCGAACAGGATGAACAGCACCAGGATGAGCCCGAACACGCCAGGCTCGAGCCCCGGCTGCTTGACGAAGCGCTCGATCGCCAGGTAGGCGGCGCTGCCCGCGTCCTTCCCGAGCACCGCCACCACCTGGCCGGCCAGCGTGGGCACATGATCGCGCGCCTCCGAGATCAGCACCGGCAGCATCGCCACGAACACCGCGCCGTAGAGCGCGCCGTGCAGGCTGCCCAGCCCGCCCACCACGACCATCAGCAGGAACTGGATGGACAGGAGCACCGTGAAGATGTCGGGGGCGAGGAAGCCGATCTTGTGGGCGAAGAGTGCGCCGGCCACGCCCATCAGCCCGGCGGAGTAGGCGAAGGCCAGCGTCTTGTAGCGCGCCAGGTGCACCCCCATGGACTGCGCGGCGATCTCGCTGTCGCGGATGGCCACCCAGGCGCGGCCGGTCGGCGCGCGCAGCACGTTGGCGGTGAGCCAGAGTCCGCCGATGAGCCCGGCCAGGCACAGGAAGTAGAAGGCGGCGTCCCCCGCGAACGAGACGCCGAAGATCACCGGCTTGTCCACCGGCCGTCCCTTGAGGCCGTGGGTGACGTGCTCCCAGCGCGTGAACACCTCCTGGATGATCAGCGCGAAGGCGAGCGTCGCGATCGTGAGGTAGACGCCGGTCATGCGCAGCGCGGGCAACCCCACGAGCACGCCCGCCGCCGCCGACAGCGCCGCGGCCAGGGCCACCGACACCACCCAGGGCAGCCCCAGGTCCTGGAGGAAGAAGACGTGCGCGTAGGCCCCGATGCCCAGGAAGGCGGCGTGGCCGAGGCTCACCAGGCCGGTGTAGCCGGCCAGCACCATCAGCGAGAGCCCGCACAGCCCGTAGATGAAGACCAGGCTGAGGTCGACGAGATAGTCGGGGACCGCGAGCGGCAGCAGGATCACGGCCGCGAGCAGGGCGGCGTACCAGCGCCGCTGCACCGGGTCGCGGAAGAGTCCGAGGTCGTGGTCGTAGGCGGTCTTGAACGCGAAGCGCATCCCGGATCTAGACCTTCTTCCGGCCGACGGTGCCGAACATGCCCTGCGGGCGGATGGCCAGCACCAGCAGCAGCACGATGTAGGCCGCCACGTCCTTGACCCCGAGCGGCAGGTACGCGCCCGAGAACAGCTCGATCAGCCCGATGGTGATGCCGCCCACGAGCGCGCCCGGGATCGAGCCGAAGCCGCCCAGCACCGCGGCCGCGAAGGCCTTGAGCCCGATGAAGCCCAGGTTGATGTCGATGAGCGACACCGGCGCGAGCAGCACCCCCGCGATCGCGGCCACCCCCGCCGAGATGGCCCAGATCAGCGAGAACATCCGCTTCACCGGGATGCCCATGTAGTAGGCGGCGAGCTGGTTCTGCGAGGCGGCCTGCATGGCCACCCCCACGCGCGAGTAGGTGAAGAAGGCGTAGAGCACCGCGCACAGCAGCACGGTGCCCACGATGATGGCCACGTACTCGTGGCTCACCGTCACGCCGCCCAGCCGGGTGGTGCGGGCGCTGAACGGCGTCGGCAGCGTGTAGATCTCGGAGCCCCAGGTGATGGAGGCGAAGGAGCGGAACATGGCGCCGAGCCCGATCGTGAGCATGACCACCGCGAACTGCGGCTGGCCGATGACGCGCCGGAGGACGGTGGCGTCGAGGGCGGCGCCGAACAGGCCGACGATGCCGACCGCGAGGGCGAAGGCGACCCAGTAGCCGGCGCCGTACCAGACCACGAACATGTAGCAGACGAAGGTGCCCAGCATGAGGAGGTCGCCCTGGGCGAAGTTGACCAGCTCGGTGGCCTTGTAGATGAGGACGAAGCCGAGGGCGACCAGGCCGTAGATGCAACCCACCGCGAGGCCGTTCAGGGCGAGCTGCAGGACGGTATCCAGAGCGAACCCTCCTCCCGGCCACACCGGCGTCCCTCCGCCGCGGCGACCCTGTCGCGGCGTGAGGGTAATGGCGCCGGTTATATCCGGACCGCGCCGTCCAAGTCAACCCTCCGGATCCACACGGAGGTGTCGTGGAACACAGCGCCGCCGTTGGGATAGCCGGGCTCGGCGCTGGTCAGCGCGTTGATCCCGATCCCGCCGGCGAAGCGCTGGTTGGGCCAGACGCCTTCCACGACCACCACGCCCCGCTGCTGGCCCGGCCGCGGCTCGGCGTGCACGATCACCTGGCCGCGCTCGTTGCCGAGCCGGACCGGAGTGCCCGCGACGGCGCCGAGCGCCGCGCAGTCGTCGGGGTGCAGCAGGGCGGTCGGCCGCTTCTCGCGCGCCAGGGAGGAGCGCGTCTCGGTGAACGTGGAGTTGAGGAACGTCCGGGCCGGCGCGGCCACCAGCCGGAACGGCTTCTCCGGGGTCGGGTTGTCGATCACGTCGAAGTGATCGGGCAGCGTGGGCATCCGTGAGCCGCGGCCGCCGTAGCGCGCCCAGTCCGGCCTGAAGTGGAAGCGGCGGTCCGGCGTGGGGAAGCCGTCGAGGAAGTGGGCGGTCTCGAAGGGTGGCGCGTAGTCCTGACCGCCGCTCCGCCAGTTGGTCTCGGCGTCCCACATCCCCGACTTCCGGAGCGTCCAGTCCATGATCTCCCAGGCGGTCATCTGGAAGCCCGGATGCGTGGCCCCGAGCCGCTTGGCCAGCTCACAGATCACCCAGTGGTTCTCGCGGCACTCGCCGGGCGGCTCGATGACCTTCTTGGCGACCTGGAAGTAGGTGTGCCCGCTCGCGGTGTAGAAGTCGTCGTGCTCGACCATCATGGTGGCCGGGAGCACCACGTCGGCGAAGGCGGCGGTCTCGGTGAGGAACTGCTCGTGCACGCAGAGGAAGAGATCCTCGCGGGCCAGCCCCCGATGCACCAGGTTGGTCTCGGGGCACACCATCGCCGGGTTCGTGTTCTGCACCAGCATCGCGGTCACCGGGGGGCCGCCCAGCAACGCCTCGCGGTCGCCGGTGAGGAACGGGCCGAGACGTGACTGGTCGAGCGCGCGGATGGACTTGTCCACGCGGTCGAGCCCCTCGATCAGCGAGCGGTCGAGCGGGTAGAGCGCGGTCTGGCCATAGACCGCGCCGCCACCGGGGTATCGCCAGGCTCCGGTGACCGCGGGCAGGCAGGATACCGCGTGCATGTTGACCGCGCCGTTGCGCGAGCGGCTGAAGCCGTGGTGGCAGCGGATGAAGCTCTTCTTCGTCCGCCCGTAGAGCCGGGCGAAGTCGACGATCTGCGCGGCGTCGAGCCCGGTGAGGGCCGCGGCCCACTCGGGCGGGCGCGTCGCCACGTGGGCGGCCAGCTGGTCCGGGCAATCCGTGTAGGCGCGGAGGTACTCCCAGTCGGCCAGGTTCTCGGCGAACAGCACGTGCATGATCGCGCACGCCAGCGCGCCGTCGGTGCCGGGCCGCGGCGCCAGGTGCAGGTCCGCCCGGGCCGCGGTGTCGGTGCGGTAGGGATCCACCACCACGAGCGTCGCGCCGCGACGCTTGGCCGTCATCGCGTGGCCCATCACGTTGACCTGGGTGTTCACCGGGTTGCCGCCCCAGATCACGACCAGGTCGGAGTGCTCGTCGACCTCGCGCAGGTCCACGCCGCGCTTGGCCCCGACGCCGGCCGCCCAGCCGGTGTCCGACAGCGTCACGCAGATCGTGGAGTAGTAGCGCGAGTAGCCCATCGCGTGGCGCAGCCGGTTGATACCGTCGCGCTGCACCAGCCCCATGGTGCCCGCGTAGTAGTAGGGCCACACCGTCTCCAGCCCGAGCGCGGCGGCCTTCTGGACGAAGGCCTCCGCCACCAGGTCGAGGGCGTCCTCCCAGGCGATCCGCTCGAACCGCCCCGCGCCCTTGGGGCCCACGCGGCGCAGCGGGTGGAGCAGCCGATCCGGGTGGTGCACGCGCTCGGCGTAGCGCCCGACCTTCTCGCAGATGACCCCGCGCGTGTAGGTGTTGCGGTGCGAGCCGCGCACGCGGCCGATCGTGCGCGCGTCGATGCGCTCCACCTCGAGCGCGCAGGTGCTGGTGCAGTCGTGCGGACACACCGACGGGACGGTTTCCATGGCTAGAGGATACCCCAGGTCCCGGCTCTGCTACACTGCCGCCATGGCCGAGGACGAGCGCCCGAAGACCGCGTACGAAGTGGCGATGGAGCGATTCCGGCGGAAGGACAAGGAGGCCGGGGCCGCCGAGCAGCGCCCGCTCACCGATGCCCAGAAGGCGGAGATCGCGGAGGCGCGGCAGGTGCACCAGGCGCGGGTGGCCGAGCGCGAGATCCTCCACCGGTCCGCGCTGGCCAAGGCGGGGACCCATGAGGAAGTCGAGCAGCTGAACCTGGCGCTCCGGCGCGACCTCGACCGCCTGGCCACCGACCGCGACCGGAAGATCGCCCAGATCCGCGGCGAGAAGCCGGCTCAGGCCGAGTAGCGCGTCACCGCCGCCTCGTCCCACTGGATGCCGGCCCCGGGCCGGTCCGGGATGTGGACGAAGCCGTCCTTGGCCCGCAGCGGCTCCCGCACGATCGGGGCGGCCCAGTCCATGAACTCGAGCCAGTGGCAGGTCGGCGTCACGCCGAGCAGGTGCACGCTGAACTCCGGGAACAGGTGGCTCGACATCTCGATCCCGTGCGCATGCGCCAGCGCGGCCGCGCGCAGCCAGCCGGTGACCCCGCCGATGCGCTGCACGTCGGGCATGACGAAGTCGAGCGAGCGCAGCGCGATGGCCCGCGCCATCTCGAACGTATCCACCAGGTTCTCGCCGGTCTGGATCGGGGTGGCCGCCTCCGCCGCGATGCGCGCGTAGCCCTCATAGTCGTCGTGCCGCACCGGCTCCTCGATCCAGTGCAGTCCCTCGCCGTCGAGGGCGCGCGCCCGCCGCACCGCCTCGTTGACGGTGAGGCGCTGGTTGAAGTCGCACATGAGCGTGACCCGATCGCCGATGCGCTGCTTCACCGCGCGCACCGCGGCCAGGTCGGCGTGGAAGTCGTCGCGCCCGACTCGCAGCTTGACCGCGGTGAAGCCCTCCGCCAGGAGCGCCTCGGCCTCGTCGGCGAGTGTGTCCACCGGCTGGATCCAGAGGCCGGTGCTGTTGTAGGCGGGGATCGAGCGAGGCGCGCCGCCCAGCAGGGTCACGAGCGGCACCCCGCGCGCCTGGGCCAGGGCGTCCCACGCGGCCATGTCGAGGCCGGCCAGCGCGAGGCCCACCAGGCCGGGTGAGTCGAGCAGGGCGAGCTGTCGGCGCAGCTTGGCCTCGAGGTCGAACGGGGCGAGCGGGTCGCCCTTGATCATGTCGAACAGGCCCCGCGCGCAGGCGACGATGGACGCGAGCGTCCAGGCCGAGAAGCCGAAGACGTAGGAGCGCCCGGTGACGCCGGCGTCCGTGTCGAGATCGAAGAGCACGAGCGCCGCGTTCGGGATCCCGCCGCTCGCGCTCACCGGCGGACGGCGGAACGGAACGAGGACGGGACGCGCGCGCAGCCCGGTGATCCGCGGCGACGTGGTCATGAATTCCTCCGTGGGCGTGATCCTACACCAGGCGGGAACTTGACAGCGGACGGGGCCGCGGCCGATGATCGGAGTGAAGGTCGCCAACCGAGGGAGGGGACATCACGATGACGACGCTGCAACGGGCCGAGGCCGCCGAGCACGCGCTGAGCCAGGAGCTCGACCGGGTGGTGGTGAAGTCGGTGATCTTCACCTCCGGCGAGCGCGATCCGCGCCAGCCCAACCCGCGGCCCCCGGATGATGGGCGGCTCTACATGATGGGTCACGACCCGCGGCTGCCGAGGATGCCCGACAAGCCCACCCTCTTCGACTTCTTCCGGTACCGGTTCGGCCCGTCGACGCATCTGCTGCAGAGCGCGCGGCTCGCCATGAAGAACGGGGTGGGCGAGAAGGTCGTCCTGGCGTGCCTCCTCCACGACATCGCGATCGCGGGTTTCATCCGCAGCGACCACGGCTACTGGAGCGCCCAGCTCCTCGAGCCCTACGTCGACGAGGAGGTGACCTGGGGCATCCGTTATCACCAGGCTCTCCGCTTCTTCCCCGACGAGTCGGTCGGCTACCGGTACCCGGAGCTGTACCTGAAGCTCTTCGGGTCCGACTACGTACCGGAGCCCCACATCCAGGCGGCGTACCGGTACGCGCGCGACCACAAGTGGTACATGACCTCCCGGCTCATCACGGTGAACGACCTCTACTCGTTCGATCCGAGCGTGAAGGTCGAGCTGGAGGAGTTCACCGACGTGGTGGGGCGTCACTTCCGGCAGCCGAAGGAAGGGCTCGGCTTCGATCAGAGCCCGTCGGCCCACATGTGGCGCACCATCAACTGGCCGACGCGCTACCTGTAGGCCTCAGAAGAAGAACGTCAGCGCGCTGATCCCCGCGCCGAGCAGTCGAGCTCGGCCAGGTAGGCGTCCATGTGCTGGCGGTGCGTCCCCAGGCCGTCGACCACCGCGGCGCGCACCGCGTCGGTGTGCGGGCCGTCGCGGAGAAGATCGTGGAATCCTCGATCGGCGAGGCCCGCGCGGGTGAGCGCGATCTGATCGGTGCGGTATCCCATGACCACGACGCTGACGGGCGAGGGTACGCGTCGGCCTGGCGCAGAGTCGACCGGAGTCTGTCCTTACTGTGCGCGGCCCGGCCTCGAGGCCGGGCCCGTCGCACAGGCGGCACGATCAGCGGGCTGCGACCGCCTCGCTCGCCGCGGTGAGGTGCTGCGGAAGACCGCCCAGGAAGAGGACGACGAAGCCGTCGGTGTCCACGCGCCAGACGACGCCGGAGACGCGCATCGGCCGTCCCTCGTGAGGGTGGATCTGCAGCTGAACGGGGGTACCGGGCCGGAACGGCCCGCGGGGCCGGAGCTTGGCCCCGTGGGTGCTGATGTCAACGGTGTGGTGGCGGACCCGGCGCTCGCCGGTCCTGATCCAGACCGTCCACGACACGCCGGTGCGGGGATGATGTCGACGCGAGCGCTGCGGCGCGTTGCTCATGGGGGAGCGTGAGGAGCAAACCTCGGGCCAGCCGACGGAGGCCCTCCCGCGCACGTCGAATCGCTGGCTTGCGGCCCGCTGCCTCGGGCTCCCGCGCCAAACTTCGTCAGGCGCCACGCAGATTGTCCGTGACGCTCCGCTCACTCGCGCCGCTGGGACGGCAGCGAGGTGGCCGCGTAGGTGCCGGCCATGCCGCGCGTGTCCGGCTGGTACGGAATGGGCGCGCCGGGGTCGTCCGGGGTGATGGGCAGGGGCACGCCGTCGCGGCGGCCGAGCGCGCGCTCGACCAGCTCGAGGAGCGGCCCCTTCTCGTACTGCGCGTAGAAGCCGGCGGTCAGCCGGATCGGGTCGCCCGAGTAGAAGCGCACGTACTGGGCCATGCGCTGGGCGAAGGCCTCACCGGTCGCGTCCCAGGCCAGCTTGAAGAGCGCGATGCGCTCCTCCGCGGAGACGCCGGCCCGCCCGCGCACGTAGCGGTCGATGTGGGGCCGCACCTCGGGGCTCGCCAGGTCCGCCTCGCTCGGGGCGTAGAAGAAGCCGCCCGCGGCCAGGGTCTGCACGATCTCCACGAAGCGGCTGTAGACCTTGCCGGTCTGGAGGTGAAACGCGCGCAGGCCGTGGCCGCCCGGCACCCAGACCCCGCTCGCCAGCCGCTGGGCCATCGCCTCCGAGCCGTAGAAGATCGCGCGGGCCACCTCCATCTGGCTCAGCATCTCGCCCAGCCTCTCCTGCACGTGGAGGAAGCCGGTGATGCCGATGGTGTCGGCCACCTTCATGGCGAGCCCGCAGAAGAACTCGAGCTGGCTCAGCATGCGCGCGGCGGTCTGCAGATTGATCAGCGCGCCGTAGTCGGCCCCCATCGTGTTGATGACCTCGGCGCTGCCCGGGCTGCCGTCCACCATGACCCGGTCCCACGGCACCAGCACGTCCTCGAACACCGCGATGCAGTCCATCTCCTCGAAGCGGCTCGAGAGGGGATGGTCGAAGCGCGAGCGCGGCAGGGGCGAGACCGTCTCCCGGCAGATGAACTTGAGGCCGGGGGTGCACGTCGGGACGCCGAAGGCGAGGGCGTAGGCGTCGTCGCCGGGGGCCACGCCGCCGAACGGGATCACCGCGACCTCCTCGGTGATGGGCGCCATGGTCCCGAGCATCTTCGCCCCGCGCACCACGATGCCGTCCGCGGTCTCGCGCACCCGCCCGAGGTGCAGGTAGGGATCCTCCTGCTGGGCGGAGGTCTTGCTGCGGTCGATCTGGGGGTTGATCAGCATGTGGGTCAGGAACAGGTCGCGCTCGCGCACGTGCTCGTAGTAGCGGGTGGCGTTCTCGCCGAAGCGGGCGCCCGCGCGGGCGAAGCGCTCGGCCATGAGATGCCAGCCGGTGACGAACTGGTTCATGAAGTCGGGCGAGCGCCCCATGAAGCCGAAGTTGTGGTCCGCCCGCAGCTTGAAGGGCTGGCGCTGCTTCACCAGGTCTTCGGGCGAGTAGGGGACCAGGAACGAGGTGGAGACCGGCTGGCCGGTGGTGGGCGAGGCGTAGGTCATCACCTCGCGGTAGGCCGGGTCGAGCTGCATGTCGTACTGCTCGGCGATGGCGCGGATCGGCTCCTGGAAGATCGGCTCGACGGTCACGTCGGTGACGCGCCGGCCGCCCAGGTACACGCAGGGCGGCTGCTTCTTGATCGACTCGACGTACTCGGCTCCGCTCCGGGCCGGCATCGCGCCCACCCTTTCACGAAACGCGTGGCCCGTCAACCGCCGGGTCGACACGGCGCGCGCGCGGTGGCAGAATCGGCGGTCGGGAGGAGAGAGCGCCATGGACGCCAATGTGAAAAAGACCACGCTGCGCATGATCCCGTACGGCCTCTACGTGCTGACCGCGAAGGGCAAGGACGATGCGGTGGCCGCGGCCACCGTGAACTGGGTGACCCAGGCCTCGTTCGCCCCCCCGCTGGTGGTGGTGGGCGTCAAGACCGACTCGCACGCCCACGCGCTCATCAAGGAGTCGAAGGCGTTCGCGCTCAACGTGCTCGGCAAGGGCCAGCAGGCGCTGGCCTTCACGTTCTTCAAGCCGGCCGCGCGCGACGGCCAGACCGTCTCCGGCGAGCCCTTCCGCTGGGGCAGCACCGGCGCGCCGATCCTGGAGCGGACCCCCGCCTTCGTCGAGTGCCGGCTCGTCGACTCGGTCGAGCGCGGGGACCATTCGGTGTTCGTGGGCGAGGTGGTCGACGCCGGTCTCACCAACCCGGTCGAGGGCCGAGCCGACGACGCCACACTGTGGCTGAAGGAGCTGGGCCCCAACGTCTTCTACGGCGGGTAGCCTACCGGGTGAAGGAGTTTAGGCCGGGTAATGGGTGCCGAGCTTCAGGAGCTCGCCGATGCTCGCGGAGGCCTTGAGGCCCGAGCCGGTGAGCACCAGCACGGTGTACTCCTGCGGGCGGATCACCCCGCTCGCGAGGAGGCGGGTGAGACCCGCCGCCGCGGCGGCCGCGGTCGGCTCGACGTAGAGGCCGCGGCGCGCCAGCTCACGCAGCGCGTTCACGATCTCCGCCTCCTCGACCGCGACGACCGAGCCGCCGGTCTCGCGCACCGCGCGTAGCACGTCGGCCACGCGGGTGGGCTTGGGGGTCGCGATGCCCTCGGCGACCGTCGGGCGGATCTCGGTGGGCACCAGGTGCTCGACGCCTTCTCGGAAGGCGGCCGCGTACGGCGCGCAGCTCGCGGCCTGCACCCCGAAGAGCCGCGGCCGGCGCGTGATCTCGCCGGTCCGCTCCAGCTCGGCGAAGCCGCGCTCGGCCCCGAGCACGTTGCTGCCGTAGCCGAGCGGCACCACCAGGTTGTCGGGCGCGCGGAAGCCCGACTGCTCCCACAGCTCGTAGGCGAGGGTCTTGGTGCCCTCGACGAAGAAGGGCTGCCAGTTGTGGCTGGCGTAGAACGTCGCGCCGCTCGCGTCGGCGGTCTCGCGCAGGGCCGCCTCCGCCACGTCCTGGCGCGAGCCCTTGATCGTCACGACCTCGGCGCCGCACGCTGCGATCTGGGCGATCTTCGGATACGACGCGGTCTCCGGCACCAGGATGCGGCAGGCCAGGCCGGCCGCGGTCGCGTAGGCCGAGAGCGACGCCCCCGCGTTGCCCGAGGAGTCTTCGAGGACGCGCGTCACCCCGCGGCTCCTGAGATAGCTCACCATCACGGTCGTGCCGCGGTCCTTGAACGAGCCGGTCGGCATCATGAACTCGAGCTTGTAGTGGATGGGCGCGCCGTGCCACCCGCCGTCGAGCAATGGCGTCCATCCCTCGCCCAGGCTCACCGCGTGCTCGTCGCCGACCAGCAGCGCGCGGGCGTAGCGCCAGACGGAGCGGCGGGCCGTCTCGATGTCCCGGCGCCTCAGCCCCGGCCCGGGCCCCAGGTTGAGATAGTGGCCGTTGTCGGCCCGCCAGCGCGCCTCGGTCAGCGGATACGTCCGGCCGGTCGAGGGATCGACGTAGTGCACGCCCGGCTCGTCAGAGCGCTGCTTCGAGCGCGGTGAGGGCGAGGACCCGCGTGCACAGGAACAGGTCGGCCAGCTCCACGTGCACGTCGTGGTAGTCGGTGTAGCCGCCGCCCGGACCGTAGAGGCAGCAGGGGATGCCGGCGGCCCAGAGGTGGGTGGTGTCGTTGCCCGCATAGCTCTGGGGCAGCCGCACGCCGAAGTGCTCCGGCTCGGCCCCGGTGAGCGCGTGGAGGTTGCGCCGCACCATCTGCACCACCGGCTCGGTCTCGGGCACGTCCACCGCGGCCTTGGCCAGCCGGCCCAGCCCGCGCTCGAGCGCGGGCGGGAACTCCATCTCGTAGCGGAACGCCAAATCGGCGGCGGCGAGCGCGTCGAGCGCGCGCCGGATGTCGGCCAGCACGGTCTGGCCGGTCTGGCTCGCGTTGAAGCGCACGTTGACGTAGGCGGTGCAGAAGTCGCTCACCGTGTAGGCCCCGCGCAGGTTGTGGTCGCGCCCGCGGCCTCCGATGATCGAGCCCACGTTGAGCCGTGGCAGCCCGGGCAGGTCGGGATCGTGGGTGTGCGTGAAGCGCAGCGTCTCGAGCGCGCCGATCGCCCGCGTCATCATCCGGATCGCGTCCACCCCCTGCTCCTTCTTGCTGATGTGGGTGGCCCGGCCCAGCGTGTGGATCACCACGTCCATGGTGCCAGTGTGCTTGGTCAGGATGGTGCGGGCGCCGTAGGGTTCGGCCACTACCGCCATGTCGGTGCGCTGCCCGTGCTCGAGCGCGTGGATCGTGCCGACGCCGCTGTTCAGCTCGGCGGCCACGCAGGCCAGCACCACGTCGCCCCTCAGCGGGACCCCGGCGCGGTGGAGCGCGAGAGTCGCCAAGATGCAGGCGGTGAGACCGCCCTTCATGTTGTAGACGCCGTGGCCGAAGAGCTTGCCGTCGGCGATCCACGGGGTGAAGGGATCGCGCGTCCACCCGCCGGCCAGCGGATCGATGTCGATGTGGCCGTTCAGCATGATGGAGCGGCCGCCACCCCGCCCCCGGAGGCGCGCGATGGTCTGCTTCCGGCCGGGCTCGATCTCCTGGACCGTGACCGCGAGGCCCTGCCCGTCGAGGTAGTTCGCGAGCCACTCCGCGCACGGCGTCTCCTCGGTGGTGAACGAGGGGATCTTGATCAGCTCGCACGCCAGGCGCACGACCTCCTCGTCGTCGATCCGGTCGAGGACCGTGCGGGTGAGCTCGGGAGGCACCACGTCGCGCATCGTCACATATTGCGCGAGGCTGTCAAGCCGGTTGACAGTTTCTCCCGCGGCGGGGTAAGAGTTCCCCATGCAAATCGACGCCGCGCGCTTCTGGTCCACCGTGATGCGCTCGGGCGAGATCGGCCCTGGCAAGGCGGGCGGCCTCCGCCGGCTGGCCCTCACCGACGCGGACAAGGAGATGCGCGACCTGTTCATCACCTGGTGCACCGAGGCCGGGTGCACCGTCACGGTGGATCGCGTCGGCAACATCTTCGCGCGGCGGCCCGGCGCGGACGATCACCTGCCGCCGGTGCTGATGGGCAGCCACCTCGACACCCAGTTCGCGGGCGGCAAGTACGACGGCATCGTCGGGGTGCTGGCCGGCCTCGAGGTGCTGCGCACGCTCGACGACGGGCGCGCGCGGACCAAGCGCCCGCTCGAGCTGGTGTGCTGGACCAACGAGGAGGGCGCGCGCTTCACGCCGCCGATGGTGGCCTCCGGCGCCTTCGCGGGCGTCTTCGACGTGGAGTGGGTGCTGGGGCTGCGCGACGACGACGGCAAGGAGTTCGGGAGCGAGCTCGAGCGCATCGGCTACAACGGCAAGGCCGCGGTCGGCGGGCGCGCGATCGACGCGTACTTCGAGCTGCACATCGAGCAGGGCCCGATCCTCGACCGCGAGGCGGTGCCGGTCGGCATCGTGGTGGGCGGCTACGCGGTTCGGGGCATGCACGTGGACGTGCGCGGCGAGACCGCCCACGCGGGCCCGACGCCGATGGACCGGCGGCGCAACGCGCTGGTGGGCGGGGCGATGCTGGCGGTGGCGGTCAACGACGTGGGCTGGAAATACCATGCGAGCGAGGGCAAGGCCACGGTGGCGCGCCTGGTGGCCTGGCCCAACAAGGCGGGAATCCTCTCCGAGTACGCCCAGCTCACCTGCGACGTGCGGCACGCCGATCGGGAGGTCGCCGACCGGATGTGGGCCGAGGTGAAGGCGGCCATTCCCGACTGCGCCCGCCGCGCCAACGTGGAGATGGCCGTCGCGGGGGAGTGGCAGTTCGGCAGCGAGCGCTTCGACCCCGGCTGCGTCCGGCTGATCCGCGAGGCGGCCGGGCAGCTCGGCGTCGCTCACCGCGACATCCTGAGCCAGGCCGGCCACGACGCGTACTACGTCTCGCGGATCGCGCCCACCGCCATGATCTTCACGCCCTGCCGCGACGGCATCTCCCACAACGAGGCCGAGCACGCCGAGCTCGACTACACCTCGCCGGGGGTGAGCGTCCTGCTGCACGCGGTCTTAGCCCGCGCCAACCGCTAGAGGCCGGCGAGATTCCAGAGCCGGCGCGGTCGCTCCTGCTGCACCCGCCGTTCGCGCTGCTCTCGTCCTCCCGGGTCCTGGTCAGCATCGGCTTCCAGATGCTGGGCGTCGCGGTGGGCTGGCAGCTCTACGAGCTGACCGGCCGCGCGCTCGATCTGGGCCTGGTCGGGCTCGCGCAGTTCGCGCCGATGATCCTGCTCACGCTGCTGGTCGGCCAGGTGGCCGACCGCCTCGATCGGCGCCTCATCGTGGTCGGGTGCGAGGTCGTGAAGGCCGCCGCCGCGGCCGGGCTCGCGCTCGCGACCATCGGTGGCTGGCAGAGCCGCGGGAGTATCCTCGCCCTCCTGGCCCTGCTGGGCGCGGCCCAGACCTTCGAGAACCCGGCGATGACCGCGCTGGTGCCCGAGGTGGTGCCCCGGACCCGCATCGCGCCGGCGATGGCGTGGGTGATCTCGGCGGGCCAGACCGCCCAGATCGTCGGACCAGCGCTCGGCGGCTTCCTCTACGTGGCCGGGCCGGCGGTGGTCTACGCGGTGGCCGCGGCGCTGGCCCTCGCGGCCGGTGTGCTCGTCGCGGCGGTGCGCGTCGAGCGGACCCACCGCTTGCGCGAGCCGATCACGCTCGAGAGCGTGTTCTCGGGCGTCGCGTTCATCCAGAGCCGGCGGGTCCTGCTCGGCGCCATCTCGCTCGATCTGTTCGCGGTGCTGCTCGGAGGCGCCACCGCGCTCCTGCCCGTCTTCGCCCGGGACATCCTCGGCGTGGGCCCCGGCGGGCTCGGCCTGCTCCGCTCCGCGCCCGCGCTGGGCGCGCTGGTCACGTCGGTGTTCCTCGCCCGCTATCCGCTCGAGCGGCGGATCGGTCC
>JACXTT010007543.1_pt1 | contig 15312 bp, 16 predicted proteins | sample 9270951 | NCBI WGS metagenome assembly JACXTT01 (sample SAMN15532306, study PRJNA645909) | rock metagenome | isolation source: weathered quartz diorite | place: Puerto Rico | collected 2017-06-21 | reverse complement strand
GCGGCTGCGCGGTGAGTTCCGGCGCGTCGGCCTCCGACAGCACGGCCAATGCGAGCCGGTAGGCAGCGGCGTCCTGCATGTAGGCAGTCATGCTGGGCCGGTCGGTTTCAGTGTTATGCCGGGCACTGCTCAGTGCTGTCTGCCAAGAGCTTTCCGAGAAAGTGCCGTGCTGCGAGTGGGCCGCTTTCACCCTCCTCCGTGCCGTCGCCTTCGGCTTCACGCAGCCATACGGCGGCCATTTCGAGACTGGCAGCCTCACACTCCGCGCTGGCGGCGTCGGCCAGCCGGCCCCCGGCTGCCACCGTGCGGGCGAGGAAGTGACGCAGGAGCGCGGCGGTTTCGAGGCGGATGCGGTCGAGCCGCAGGGAGTAAGCCCGCTCGCTCAGGAGCGGCAGCGCGGGCTTGTCGTTGACGATGAGCGCGGGAGTTTCATCCGCGCCGGGCGTGGTGTCAGGAGCGGGGTTCATAGGCGCACGACTCCTTTCAGCAGATCGGTGAAGACACGTCGGCCAACTTCGGTCATCGCCAGCGCGTCAACCGTCAGCTCGTAACGCTGCACCATCAGCGTCTCCACCTTTACCAGACGCGCAAAGGCGAGCGCTTTGAGCCGGTCGGCAAGTGCGGCGTTGAGCGTGGCCACACGCAGCTTGCCGGGGGCGACAACCTGAATGTGCCCGCCGTGACAGGGAGAAAGATTGCCAAGGGCGGCGGGGTATGCTGCTATCAGGCCAGTCGGTTCGCTTTGGTGAGCTTCCGATTCATTTGCCCGGTGCGAGGGTTCCAGCCTCGTGCCGGGCTTTCTGATTCTTGGGGGCTTCGTTTTCATGGTATCTGCTTTCTGAGTGCGGCGGGGTGAGTTGAACCGGGCCGCTGCCGGTGTCCCGCGACGTGCGGGAAAGCTGGAGAGAGGGAGGAAGGGCCGGACGGCGCGCATGGCACCGCCCGGCGTTGTGAACACTACGCGCTCGAAGTCCCGCGCAGCCAATATCCGAAGAGGACAAGGCCGCAGACAATGAGCAGCACGCCCAGCGCGCTGGTGGCAAACAGCACGGGTTCCCGTGCCGCGAGCTTGCCAACGGTTTCGAGCAGTGCTTGATTCTGGCCAACAGGCGCAAGCCCGTTGGCAGAAGACGCTCGGCTCAAGGCGTGGTAGCTCAGAGAGCCGGGCGTTTTTGCTTGGTAGGAGTTCAGGATAATCACCTTCCTTCCATCGTTGCGGTTGCGGACACCGCCGCTGTCCGTTGCGGTTCCTGTCCGCCGCCGCGACGGGCGACGGCGGACAGGGAAAGAGGGGAAGGAAGTTGGACATGGAGCGCGGGGAGCGGCGGGTTACCTGCCAGCGGTGGCGGGCTTGGGCCGCATCCTTTTCACCAACTCAGGGACGCCAAGGTAGAGAGCTTGGCGCATTGCCTCCGGTGCCGTCATTCTGAGTTGCTTTGCGGCGCGATGCAGTTCGGCAGACAGCTTAGAATCAGCCCGGCATTGGAGGAATTCGGTTCTAGGTTTCATTTGTAATCGGACAATTACATAAGATTTAGCCGTTGTCAATGAGCGAATATTACGGCTGATTACAGGCATGGAAAACGAACCGGAGCCGCAGATGACGGTGTTGGCAAGGTTAGACGCGAAGACTTCAAGCCGCGTGGCGGATTTGATGAAGAAATCGAATCAATCGGCCAGCGCGATAGTTCGCGCCGCTCTGCTTATGGAATTGGATTTCTTCGAGAAGAATCCCGACATGATAGGACCGATTGACGGCGGGGCGTTAGATTCTCCACGAATGCGCGCCATTTTGGAAAGGCAGGCGGCAGAGGGAACAAGTGACCGAAAGAAGTTCGAGCAGGAGGCGATGCGACTTGCTGTGGAACAAATGGTGCAACAGTTCGCCCCTGTAATGCGGCCACTCCTAGACAGGGTAATGATGCAACAAATGGAAAAGCTTGCCAATGCTGATTTAGGAAGCGTGCTGCCGCCCCTGTCGGATGAAGATAAGGCTATTGTTCGCGACAACTTAGCAAAAATGTCCGGTTCAGGAAACCCAAGTGACTCCCACAAAGCACCAGGCTCCAAAGAGCCAACAAGAGTGGCAGAGCAAGCCACAGAAAAGCCCGCCGCCAAGCCCAAGCGCGCCAAGGGAAAGAAGTAGCCCACGGGAAGCGGCGGAGTGACGCGCCAGGCTCCGCCCCGCATCGAAGAGTCACGGCCCGTGTGTGACTGAACTGGTGTCGCTCGCGGTCGCACCGTCACTGCATCAAGGCACGCCAAGAGTGGCGAGGGCGGCCGCAATGGCGTGGTGAAGGCACCGCGCGCTTGTCCCCGACGGTCCCCGGTCTTGAAGCGTGACTGGCCGGCGCGTCGCACGTTTGCAATTGAACCCGTTCCGGCTTCGCGGATGCTTAGTGCATGGGCAAACCCATCGCACTTTCGGACGCGGCTCACAAACGCCTCACCAAGCACAAGCACCCCAAGGCAAACGAGGCACGGGGAAAAGCATCCGTGTGGAAACCCACCACGGCGCGTGGGCGCAGGCTCGCGGCCTTGCTGGAAGCGGGCAAGGCCGAGCGCGGGCCAGACCTGACGGACGCAGAATTTGAGCGTGAGTTGCGCGAACGGCGCGGGCGGCAATTTTGAAGCCTGCTCACCAGTGACCCGCGCCAGTGATTGTGACTGGTCCGGTCACAACGCCAGCATCACACCGCGCGCCGGCACCCACGCCATTTTCAACGAGGCGAGCTGGCGGCAGTGTCATTCCTCGAACGAACTTCCCGGATGGCTTCCTCGACAATACGCTTGTAGCCCTTCGGCGGATGTGGCGGAGGATGGGCCTCCGCATGTTCCAACACGAGCCGCCTGCGGACGCGTTTCGATGGGGCGGGCTTGGACTTCCGCTTGGGCATGGCTTCAAGAACCGGAAAGCACCCGGCTCAGGAGCTGGCGCGGCGTAAGAATGTCAACGCCGAATGGTTTTCCCAACACGAGCAAGTCCGGGTCGCGGGAAACGATCACCTTGGCCTTGGCCGCGAGCGCGCACGCCAAGTAAGGGTCGTCCTTCGCATCGCGCGAGCGTTGCTTGCCCAAGAGGGCCGGTTCCACAATGCGGCACGCGGAGCAAAACCAGTTGAAGAGCGGCCACGGGGACTTGCGGAACACTCCCTCGCCGTCCATCCGTCGCATGGTGCGGTCATACTCCGCCAGTATTGCGGCGGTGGCAAACGGACGCACCCGACGCAAGGCGACTTGGCGCAGGCACAGATGCGGCTCGCTCCGCCAGCCGCATCCCGCCACGACGACGTTGCAATCGAAGACGACGGCAATCATGCGGCGACGAGTTTGCCCTTGGCGGCACGGCCCTGCCGGACACGGCTGCCCGCGCGGAGTTCCGCCCGCGCTTTCCTCTGCGCCCGCAGGATGGCGGCCTCTTCATCGGCGGTGGTGTCCCGCTCGTGCGTTCCTTCAGCCAGCCGGTCAAACTCCGCCACATCCTTCGCGATGCGGCGCTCGTTCCACAGGCGCAACGCCTCGCGGAAAAGCTCACTGGCGGAAGCGTAGTTGCCGGCGTTGACCTCGCCATTAACCAAGCCCGCTTGTTCCGGTGTCAGGCTCACATTCATCGTTACGGCTCTCATGTTGCCACCGTAGCGTTGCGGCCAAGGCTTGGCAAGGCTTGGCTACAGCCGGAGGAAAGGGGAATGACGTTCAACGGAAGCGGCACGGGCGCTTGCACCGTCCGCCCATGCCGTCCGCCTTCTCGTCGTCGGGCGTCGCCGGCCTCGCGGTCGCTGCGCTCCTTCTCGACGCCAGCGGCCAGCGCGGACGCATCGGGGAGCAACCCAAAGAAGGCTTCCGCGTCCGCCGTGCTCACGCGCTCGCGGTAGTGGGCAAAGAGCATCGCTTCGGAGTGTCCGGCAACCATCGCCGTGCGCCCGGCGTTCCCATGAAGCTGCAAGTGATAGGAGCAAAACGAATGGCGCATGGCGTTCTGATTCCAGTCCGTCCGCAAGCCCGCCACGGTGCGGACGTGCCGGAACTTCCGCTGCCAGCCCACGGGCGGCAGCGCCGCGCCGTGGGCCTTTGCCGTGTCCAGCCAGGCGCGCAGTTGCGGCGTGAGCGGCACGACGCGGCGGAGACGGGTCTTGGCCTTCGCACCTTCGATGTTCACAGCGTCCGGCCGCACGTCCGTCCACGCTAGCCGGCGGGCCTCTTCGCTGCGGATGCCGCCGAAGAGCGCGAGGGCGAGCCACGCCAGCAGGGAAGGGCGTTCCCGCTGGCAGGCGTCCAGCAGCGCGGCGGCATCGCCCGGCTTCAGGATGGCCGGCGGCTTGTCCTCTAAGAGCGGCAGCGGCACAGCGTCGGCAGGACTCTCCGCGAGCAGCTTCCGCCGGACGGCCCAGCGGAAGAACGTCCGCACGTCGCGGAGGTAGGTTTTCCGTGTGGCGGCAGCCCAGCCGTTCGCACTCAGGAAGTCGCGGACGTGGGTTTCCATCACGTCGCGGAGCGGGAGCTTTTCCCCGGCGCAGTCGCGGAACATTTCGAGCGACGCGCGGAGCTTGCGGAAGGAACGCGGGCGAAGGCCACGGGCTTCCTTTTCCGACATGAAATCCGCCACGGCCTTTTCAAGCGGGACGGACGGGAGGATTTTCCGGGTGCCTTCGATGAAGTCGGCGGCGGCGCGGAGTGAGTAGCCCAGGCGGGAGAGCCGTTCAATCTGGTGAATCGCATTGCCCTGGGCGAGCGGCGAGAGGGAATTCCAGTAGCGGGCGAACCGCCGCCCGTGCTCGCGCACGGCTTCGGCGGACTTGCGGGCGTAGTTTTCGGCGGCGGCGCGGGAGTCAAAAAACTTCCGCACCCGCCGCCCGGCCTCGCCTTCGGAGAGGTCAAGGAGCCAGCGTTTCAGGCCGTGATTGGTGACTTGTCGCAGTTTCATCGGAAACCCCGCTGCCATCCGCTGCCGGGTTTTTCGGGAAAAGCCTACCAAACGGTGTCAAATTACGGGCAGGTGAACCGGGGGGCTTTTCCGAAGGAAACCCCATGTTTTACAGGGGTTTCGAGGGGGAAAAGAAAAAGTTTCCTTGGTCGGGACGACAGGATTTGAACCTGCGACGTCTTGGTCCCAAACCAAGTGCTCTACCAGGCTGAGCTACGTCCCGAGCCGTTGCGTGGGATTGTCCATGCGCAAACGGCGCGGCGCAATCTTCAATTCTCCGGCTTCTCGGAGCGGGCGGAACGATCCCAATGGCTTTGTGAGCGGGACAAGCATTGGTTCCCTTCATTTCCGATGACAACCGTCATCGCGCTGTCCATTTCGACGCCAAACTGCCATTCTTGCCCGCAGCACATCCAAATGAATCCATGAAACCAGAACAGACGCTCGCCCACTCCGACCTCCTCCAGCTCAAGCGCTGGAACACGCCGACGATTTACAACGGCTGGGAGCAAATCACGAAGCGTGATCGCGCGCGTGACGCCTTCAACCACGAGGAAGCCCGCGACTTCATGCCGCAGATGGGCCCGATGGTCGGCTACGCGGTCACGGTGGTCATCGAGCCGGGCAACCCGAAGCACCGCGAAACGAATCCCAAGGGCTGGAGCGAATACCGCCGCTATCTCGCCAGCGTGCCGGGGCCGAAAATCGTCGTGGTGCAGGACCTCGACAAGCCGCGCGTCATCGGCGCGTTCTGGGGCGAGGTGAACAGCAACACGCATCGCGCGCTCGGCTGTGTCGGCACGATCACCGACGGCGCGATCCGTGACGTGGACGAGATGACCAACGCCGGTTTCAAGGCGCTCGCCCGCCGCCTTTGCGTCGGCCACGCGTGGAGCTGGCCGGTGCGCTGGGGCTGTGCGGTCGAGGTCTTCGGCCAGCGCATTGAGCCGGGGCAGTTGATTCACGCGGACAAGCACGGCTTCCTCGCGGTGCCGAAGGAGGACGAGGCAAGGCTGCTCGAAGCGTCGCGTTTCATGGATGCCAACGAGTGCAACACCGTCATCCCCGCGGCGCGCGGCGCGGCGGGCAAGCCGCTCGAGCAGGTGCTCGCGGAAATGGACGCCGCCGGCGCGGCCTTCCGCGATGCGGCGAAGAAGAAATTCTCCGGCGACGGCGAATGGTAGCCGCACGGACTTCAAGCCCCAGATGCGCACAGATGAACACCGAGGCGGACGGAGCGCGCTCGCGCTCGTCGTCACCTTGTTGAGCCTCGTTTCTTCCCTGGCCGCCGCACCGGCCAGGCCCAACGTCGTCCTCATCCTCGCCGATGATCTCGGCTGGACGGACCTCGCCTGCTTCGGCAGCGACCTGCACGAGACGCCGCACCTCGACCGGCTCGCGCGCGAGGGAATGAAGTTCACCCAAAACTACTCCGCCTGCACCGTCTGCTCGCCCACGCGCGCGGCGCTGATGACCGGCAAGTATCCCGCGCGCCTGCACATCACCGACTGGATTCCCGGCCTGATGCCGGACCACCCCAAGCTGCTCGTGCCGGACTGGACGAAGTTCCTGCCGCTGTCCGAGAAGACCATCGCCGACGCCTTCAAGTCCGCCGGCTACACCACCGCGAGCATCGGCAAGTGGCATCTCGGCACGGAGGAGCATTACCCGGACAAGCACGGCTTCGACCTGAACATCGCGGGCACGGACAAGGCCGCGCCGACGAGCTATTTCGCACCATGGAAAATCCCGACGCTCACCGAGGGCAAGGACGGCGACTATCTCACCGACCGGCTCGGCGAGGAGGCGGTGAAGTTTCTTGAGCGCGAAAGAGACAAGTCGTTCTTTCTTTATCTGCCGCATTTTGCCGTCCATACACCGGTCCAAGGCCGCGCCGATCTTGTTGCGAAATACCGCGCCAGGCTCAAGCCCGGCCTCACGCACACGAATGCCGCCTACGCCGCCATGACCGAGAGCCTCGACACCGCCGTGGGCCGCGTGCGCGCGAAGCTGGACGAGCTCAAGCTCGCCGGCCGCACCATCGTGATCTTCACGTCCGACAACGGCGGCCTCATCACGCGCGGCACCACGTCGAACAAACCGCTGCGTTACGGCAAGGCGTCGGCCTATGAGGGCGGCGTGCGCGTGCCTTTGATTGTGCATTGGCCCGGGGTGACGAAGCCGGACAGCGTCTCGGACACGCCGGTCATCACGATGGATTTGTTCCCGACACTGCTGGAGATGTGCGGGCTTGGAGCGCCGAACTCAGCTTCCGAAACCGGCGCTCCGGGGCGCGACGGCGTCAGCCTTGTGCCCTTGTTGCGCGGCACCGGGAAGCTTACGCGCACCGAACTCTTCTGGCACTACCCGCACCACCAGCATTACCAGCTCGGCGGCGCGACGCCCTACGGCGCGATTCGCTCGGGCGACTTCAAGCTCGTCGAGTTCTTCAACGACATGCACGTCGAGCTTTACAATCTCCGTGAGGACATCGGCGAGCAGCGCGACCTCGCCACATTGCAGCCGCAGAAGGCCGAGGAACTTCGCGCCCGGCTGCACGCATGGCGCAAGGACGTGGGCGCGCAGATGCCGGTGCCCAACCCGAACTACGATTCGACCAAGCCTGAATACACCCCGCCTCCACCGAAGGCGAAGAAGAAGGCCGGCGAGTGAAGCCAGTCCGGCTCTGCATCGGAATGGCTGCCGCGTTGATCGCCTGCCCCGCCTTGGCTGCCGATTCGACCGGCTGGTCGCAGCTTCGTTCTCTGCCGGACAAGGAAGGCTTCGCGTCCATGTTCGCCGGCGTGAGCGGCGGCGCGTTGCTGGCGGGAGGCGGCGCGAACTTCCCGGACAAGAAGCCGTGGGAAGGTGGGAAGAAGGTTTGGCATGACACCGTCTTCGTGCTGGAGAAACCGGACGGCGAGTGGAAGGTCGCGGGCAAGCTGCCGCGTCCCCTCGGCTATGGCGTGAGCGTGACGCACGACGGTGGCGTCGTGTGCGTCGGCGGCAGCGATGCAGGCCGCCACCACGCCGACTGCTTCCGGCTGGAATGGCGCGGCGGCAGGCTGGAGACGAAGCCGCTGCCAACCCTGCCTCGTCCGGTGGCGAACTTGTGTGGTGCACTCATCGGGAACACGCTCTTCGTCGCCGGTGGCATCGAGAAGCCCGACTCGACAAGCACGCTGAAGACATTCTACGCGCTCGATCTCGCCGCGAAGCAGCCAGCGTGGCGCGAGTTAGAGCCGTGGCCCGGCCCGGCGAGAATGCTCGCGGTCGCCGCGGCGCTGGACGGCTCGTTCTTCCTCGTGAGCGGCACGGACCTCTCCGCCGGACTGGATGACAAGCCGGTGCGGACTTACTTGAAAGACGGCTATCGCTTCACGCCGGGCAAAGGCTGGAAACGCATCGCCGATTTGCCGCGTGCCGCCGTGGCCGCGCCTTCGCCCGCGCCGACGCTCGGCCAGACGCAGTTCCTCATCGTGAGCGGAGACGATGCGTCGCAGCTCGCCACTCCGCCCACACAACACCCGGGGTTTCCGAAATCCATCCTCGCCTACGACACGCGCGCCGGCCGATGGATGGAACGCGGCACCACGCCCGCGCCGCGCGTGACAGTGCCGGCAGTGCCGTGGAATGGCGCGTGGGTGGCGGTGGGCGGCGAGCAGCGGCCCGGTGTGCGTTCGCCGGAAGTGTGGAGCCTGGGCACCAAATGAATTCCGCGCCGACGCATTCTCTCACGCGCACCGCCTGGCTCGTCGTCGCGCTGCTCTTCCCCGTCGCGCTGCTGAACTATCTCGACCGGCAGATGATGGCGGCCATGAAGTATTCGGTGATGGGCGACATTCCGAGCATCGGGACGGAGGAGGGCTGGGGCAGGATGCTCGGGCAGTTCAAGTGGGTTTATGCCATCCTCAGCCCGGTGGGCGGCTATGTGGCAGACCGGTTCAGCCGGCGTTACACGATTTGCGCCAGCCTCTTCGTGTGGTCGGTGGTGACGTGGTGGACGGGCCACGTGAAATCCTACGATGAACTGCTCTGCGCGCGGTCGCTCATGGGCGTGAGCGAGGCGTTCTACATCCCGGCGGCGCTGGCGCTGATCGCGAACCATCACCTCGGCGAGACGCGGTCGCGCGCGGTCGGCTTTCACCAGATGGGAATTTACGTGGGCATCATGATCGGCGGTTTCAGCGGCTACGTGGCGGACGAACCAAGGCTCGGCTGGCGCTGGGCCTTCGACGTGACCGGAGCGGTGGGCGTGCTTTACGCGGTGCCGCTGCTGTTGCTCCTGCGTGATGCGCCGAAGCCCGCCCTCGCCGCCGGTGAAACCGCCACGCCCAAAACATCCATCGGTGTAGCGGCAACGGAACTGTTGACCAACCGCTCGTTCATTCTGCTGGTGCTCTACTTCACGCTGCCCGCGCTGGCTGGCTGGGTGGTGAAGGACTGGATGCCCGCCATCCTCAAGGACAAGTTCGCCATCGGCCAGGGCAAGGCCGGCGTGTCCGCGACGCTCTTCGTCAACATCGCGTCGCTCACTGGCGCGCTCCTCGGCGGCTGGCTCGCAGACCGCTGGATGCGTCGCAGCGAACGCGGGCGCATCTTCACCAGCGCGCTGGGCATGAGCCTGCTGATCCCCTCGCTCTTTGGCGTGGGCAACTCCGGCTCGCTCGCGACCGCCATCTTTTTCCTCGTGTTGTTCGGCCTGGGCTGGGGCGCTTTCGATTGCAACAACATGCCCATTCTCTCGCAGATCGTGCGGCCCGAGCTGCGAGCGACCGGCTATGGTGTTATGAACCTCGTGAGCATCAGTTGCGGCGGCTTTGCCGACGTGGCCTTCGGCGCGCTGCGCGACCACAAAGTGCCGCTGAACGTCATCTTTGGAGTGTTTGCCAGCACAGCCATGCTGTCGGTGGTGCTCGTGCTGCTGATCCGACCGAAGCCAGAACTGAACTCAGACCACTAACCTTTCATGAAATCATACCCACTCCGCGGCCTTGTCGCCGCCACGCACTCGCCCTTCCACACGGACGGTTCGCTGAACCTCGCGATCGTCGAGAAACAGGCCGCGCACCTGCTCTCCAACGGCGTGAAATTCGCCTTCATCTGCGGCAGCACGGGCGAGAGTCACTCGCTTACGCTGGAGGAACGCCGCGCGCTCGCCGTGCGCTGGATGGAAGCCACGCGCGGCTCGGCGCTGAAAGTCATCGTCCACGTCGGCACCAACTGCCTCACCGACGCCCGCGTGCTCGCGGCACAAGCCCAGCAGCTCGGAGCCGTGGCGGTGGCCGCGCTCGCGCCGAGCTACTTCAAGCCGCGCACCGTCGCGTCCCTTGTGGACTGCTGTGCGGAGATCGCCGCCGGCTGTCCCGACCTGCCGTTCTTCTACTACGACATCCCGGTGCTCACGGGCTTCACGTTGCCGATGCCGGAGTTCCTTACGCAGGCGCGTGACCGCATCCCGAACCTCGCGGGCATCAAGTTCACGAACTCCGATCTGATGATGTTCCAGCAATGCCTGCGCTTCGACGGTGGCGCGTTCAGCGTGCCGTGGGGCTGCGACGAATACCTGCTGGCCGCGCTCGCGCTGGGCGCGACGGGCGCGGTGGGCAGCAGCTACAACTTCGCCGCGCCGGTTTATCACCGCGTCATCGCCGCCTTCGAGCGCGGCGACTTGCCGGCGGCGCGCGACGAGCAGTTCCGCTCGGTGCGCCTCATCGAACTCCTCGCGTCACGCGGCTACATGGGTGCGGCGAAGGCAACCATGAAGTTGCTCGGCGGGGATGTCGGCCCGGCCCGCCTGCCGAACGGGAGCCTGAGCGCGGAGCAGCAAACGACGCTGCGGACAGATCTGGAGAAGCTCGGGTTTTTCGACTGGGTGAAGCCCGCCCGTTGAGCCGCGAAATTCATTTTCCATGAACCGCCGCCACTTTCTGTTCAGCACCGGGGTTGGTTCCGCCGCGCTTGCGTCGCTGCCTGCTCCTGCCCCCGCGCCGCCGCCGCGCCAAGCACTCATCGTGGACACGCACACGCACTGCTTTGCGGGTGCGGCGGACGCGCGGTTCCCCTATCACGAGCGCGGGCCTTACAAGCCGGAGAAACCCACGACGCCGGAGCACCTGCTCAAACTGATGGACGGCGCGGGCGTGGATTTCGCCGTCGTCGTGCATCCCGAGCCGTATCAGGACGATCACCGCTATCTCGAACACTGCCTCGCCGTCGGCAAAGGCCGGTTCAAGGGCACGTTGCTGGTCTTCGCCGACCGGCCCGGATCAGTGGAGAAACTGCCTGCCCTCGCGAAGCGTCTGGCGGTCGTGACCGCGCGCATCCACGCCTACGCGCCGGAACGGCTGCCGCCGTTCGGCAAGCCGGAGCTTCGCCGCCTTTGGCAGCTCGCGAGCGACCACGGGCTGGCGGTGCAGCTCCATTTCACGCCGAACTTCGCCGCTGGCTTCGAGCCGCTCATCCGCGAGTTCAAGCAGACGCGCGTCATCGTGGACCACCTGGGCCGGCCCTTCGACGCGACGCCGGAGGACAGCGACCGCGTCCTCCGCTGGGCCGACTTCCCGAACACGGTGATGAAACTCTCCTCGCTCCCCGCACCCGGCGCGAAAGAGGCCGCAGAACTTCCCCGCCTCATCCGCCGCCTCGCCGATGCGTTCGGGGCCGACCGGCTCATCTACGGCGGTGGCTCCGACGAGAAGGCAACGGCAGAGAGCTATCGGGGCGAGCGCGAGCGGCTGGCGGAGCTACTCAACTTTCTTTCACCTGACGCGCGCGCAAAGGTGCTCGGCGGAAACGCGGCGCGGCTGTTTGGCTTCGCGCCAGCATGAAGCCAGACGGCTCAGTTGGCGTCGCCGTCGTCTGCCGGGATGGGTTCAGGCGCGACGCCTTCGCTGGTGAAGGTCTTGGCTTCGCGGAAGAACGGGATGCTCCCGCCCGTCCACCACTGCCACCACGCGAGCAACGCGAGCAGGAGCGCCGCTGCTGCCGCCAGCTTCCAGGTCAACTGCGCGCGGACGGCTTGCGCGGTCTTGCGCACCACCGCCTCACCGACCACCAGACCAACGGAGGCGTGCGGCTCATCTGGCTGCGCATCGGTTCCTATCGCCGCCCAATTCACCGCCGGGTGCGGCGCGAAGGTGAGTTCATAAAACCGGGATTCGCAGCCGGCGCGCAGACAGTATTGCTGTCGCAGCCGCGACAGTTCCTCCGCTGGCTGACCTGCTTCCAATTCCGCACCGGTTAACAATGCGGCGACAATTTCTGGCGACGGAAGGGCGTCACACAGGCAACAGCGCGCGGTGATGTGCGTATTAAAAATCCCGGCGTGATCCAAGTCGGCGATGCCAGCCTGTGACAACGCTGCCCGTGCGTTGCGCGCGAACGCCGCGAGGTGGGCGAGAGCGAGCCTGCGGACGATGGGTGTGGATGCGGTCATGGCAAGGCGGTCAGTTCCTCGGCTGATACCAAATCCAGTCCTTGGTCTCCTCGTAGGGAAAATAGGGATCGGTCATTACCGAGGTGGAAAAATCATGAACGGCAGCATGCCCATCCACGAAGAGGACGGGGGAAACGAACATACGCGGCGCGATGGTGGGATCCCGGAAGTCAATGCGCCCGCGATTACGGTGCCATTGGGTCCAGAAATATATGACGATGGAGTTGGGCGGGGGAGTGATCACCTTCCCGAGTGGTTGTGCCGGCGGCTCGTTGCCAAGGATGTATTTGGAAGGATTGGCGACCCAAGCCTCCGGCCTCCGGTCGATGCTCCCCCGGCTTGGCCGCAGCGTGACTGCCAGCGGAGGAAACCGGTTCGGATCAAGCGGCGCGCCGATCCCCGCGTTGAATTGGTAGCTGCATCCCGCCGTTTCCCACGCCGATGGCTTGTCATCGTGGGTTTGGTGCGGCCAGTCCAGGTCGGCCAGATGCCCCTTGTCCATCGGACAGCGGAAGATCAGCGGATTGCCCTGATAGCGATACAGTGGGCGGTTCGTCGCCTGGGCATACTGGTCATCGTAGGGAAACGGCGCCGGGTTCACGCCCCCGATGGTTCCGATGACGCCTTTTCGTTTGAGTTGCTGCGTGGAGGGGTTGGTTTCGATGATGCCTCCCGGCGCAAACCGCCCGTGGTCGTCCAGATACAACTTATGCGCGATGCCAATCTGCCTGAAGTTGTTCAGGCATTGCGTGTCGCGCGTCCGAATCTTCGCCTGGCTCAGGCTCGGCAAGAGCAGGCTGGCCAAGGTGCCAATGATGGCGATGACCGTGAGCAGCTCAATGAGGGTGAAGCCTGAGTGCTCAGAATCGGGGTGTTGCCTCCGGCGGGTCAGTAATGGCGTTTTCATACCTGGCGGCTCCCCTGTGTGGATTACGGCGGCAGACTGTCCAAAACCGGACGTCAGCGGAATACGGTGTTTTACCGAGCCAGCTTACTTCGTCTCGGCCAGCCGGCCCGGCTCGCGAACGCCGCTCCCCTGGCGCTGGGTGAGCGAGTCGCCGAGGTCGGCGCGGGCCTGCTCGGCGAGGGCGAGGAGGCGCTGGACAATGGCCGGGTTCGAGGAGGCCAAGTCCGTCTTTTCACCCACGTCGTTTTGCAAGTCGTAGAGCTGCGGCTCCTCAACCTTGGCATTCTCGTATTTCGCCGGGATGCCGTCGCGTCCGCCGGGCCGGCCCGCGAGCGTGCGGAAGCCGTGCGGGAGCTGCAGCTTCCAGCGGCCGTCGGGTGAGAACATGGCCTGCAGCTCGTTGTTCGCGTAATAGCTGTAGTAGGCGTCGTGCGGATTCTTCGCGCCTTTCTCTCCGGCCAGCAAAGGCCACACGTTGAGGCCGTCAATCTTGTGCTCTGGCAGCTTCGCGCTGATGAGCTTCGCGAAGGTGGGCAGCAGGTCAATGGTCATCAGCATGTCGCCGCTGCTCGTGCCGGCGGGAAGCTTGCCGGGCCAGCGCATCACGCACGGCACGCGCGTGCCGCCCTCCCACGCCGTGCCCTTGCCCTCGCGGAGCGGTCCCGCGTTGCCGGCATGGTTGCCATAACTCAGCCACGGGCCGTTGTCGCTGGTGAAGATGACGAGCGTGCGCCCGTCGAGGCCGTGTTTCTTGAGCGCGGCGAGCACCTGGCCGACGGACCAGTCAATCTCCTGGATCACGTCGCCGAAGAGGCCCGCGCCGGACTTGCCCTTGAACTTGTCGCTCACGAAGAGCGGCACATGCGGCATGTTGTGCGCGAGGTAGAAGAAGAACGGACGGTCCTTGTTCCGCTCGATGAACCTCACCGCGCGCTCGGCATACCAGGTCGTGAGGTTCGGCTGCTTCTCGGGCGTGATGTCGGGGTCTTTCGCCTGGTCGCCCTCGATGAGGGGCAGATTCGGGTAGGTGCCTTTCTTCGCCTCCGGGTGATGCGGCCACATGTCGTTCGAGTAAGGCAGGCCGAGATATTCGTCGAAGCCGTGCCGCACCGGGAGAAACTGCGGGTGATGACCGAGATGCCACTTGCCCGCCATGCCGGTGGCGTAGCCCTTCTGCTTGAACAACTCGGCGAGCGTCATCTCGCTCGCGCTGATGCCGTGCCGCGCGCCCGGCCCAAGCGCGCCGTGAATGCCGATGCGGTTGTTGTAGCAGCCGGTGAGCAGCGCCGCGCGCGACGCGGAGCAAACCGCCTGTGAGACGTGGAAGTTCGTGAACTTGCGGCCTTCCTTCGCCATCCGGTCGAGATGCGGCGTCGCGTAAGCCGTGCAGCCGAACGGCCCGATGTCCGCGTAGCCAAGGTCGTCGCAGAGAATGATGATGACGTTCGGCAGGCGGTCGGCGGCACCGGCCTGCGGGAGGACGGTGGCGAGGGCGAGCAACAAAAGCGCGAACAGACGCGGAGTTTTCATGGCTGGGCCGACCCTAACCAGCCGCACGCGTGCTGCCAAGCCACGTTTGCCGGCTCCCTGACACGGCAAACGCGGTTGCCTCCACGGCACCGTCCCGCCAATCTCGCCGCATGAAATACCGCCGCTTCGGGAAGACCGAGTTGCAGATGCCCGTCTTCTCCTGCGGCGGCATGCGCTACCAGCACAAGTGGCAGGACGTGCCCCCGCACGAAGTCCCCGCCGTCGGCCAGGCCAACCTCGAAGCCACCATCCACCGCGCCCTCGCCCTCGGCATCAACCACATCGAGACCGCGCGCGGCTACGGCTCCAGCGAAATGCAGCTCGGCTGGGTGCTCCCGCAAATCAAGCGCGACCAACTCATCGTCCAGACCAAGGTCGCCCCCTTCGCCACCCCCGAGGAATTCCTCCGCACCTTCGACCAGTCCATGAAGCACCTGCGGCTCGACCCCGTGGACCTCCTCTCCTTCCACCGCATCAACCACCGCCACCCCCCCGACTGGACCCTCCCCCCCC
>JACXTT010007542.1_pt1 | contig 15314 bp, 14 predicted proteins | sample 9270951 | NCBI WGS metagenome assembly JACXTT01 (sample SAMN15532306, study PRJNA645909) | rock metagenome | isolation source: weathered quartz diorite | place: Puerto Rico | collected 2017-06-21 | reverse complement strand
GCTTCTCCAAACCTCCTGGCATCTGTGCCATTCCGCTTCTGCCGCCGGCTTCACGCCGCCGGCAGGAAGTCGATCGGGTACATGATCGTCACAGCAGGCACACCGTCCTTCGGGCCGAAATTGATCGTCCGGACGCGGCCAACGACCTGCGTGGCGAGGTCCGCCGCATCCATGTCAGTCGACTGCAGCACGCACATCGATACGCTACCGTCCGGCTCGATCGTCAGGCGCAGCACCATCTGGCCTTTCAGGGCTGGGTTATTGCGCAGCTCCCGGTTGTACAGCCGATAGAACGACGCCTTGTAGCGGTCGAATACGATCTGTATTTCTTCGTCCGTGCGAGCAGGTCCCGGCCCGCCGCGTGCCTTCGGTCGGTCAGCGCCGGTGATCCCGGTGATCGGGCTGACTGCGCGGCCTCCCCCCGCACCAATCCCGCCTGCTCCGCCAGCGCCGCGTCCACCCACACCGCCGCCGCCATTTCCACCGCCACCGCCCCCTCCACCACCACCTCCGACACTGCGGCTTAGGGCGACGGTGATGCCACCGCTCGACCCCGGCGTATTGCTCGCCAGCAGAGAGCGTGCCGAGGGCTTGCCCACATCATCGGCGGCCACGTGACGCGCATCCGCTCCGAGAGGCACCACGACGTTATCCTGTGCCAGGCTTGCGATCTTGTCCTTGAGCGCCAGGATGCCGGCGTTTCCCACCTTCTGCTTTGAGTCTACTGGCACGCCCACTTCCGGACCTGGTGGGAGTTCTGCTTTGCCAAGCACGTCTGGACCTGCTGCGGCGTTCGGTCTCGGTTTCGGGGCCGGTGCAGACGCCCCTGCCAAGGACCCACTCGCCTCACGTGGAATTGGACGTGACACTTCACGCGCTTTGACCGGGATCTCCGGTGGACGATAGAAGACGATGTCGAGTTCCTTGTTGGGGGGCACGTTGCGAAACAGCGCTTGCGCCGGTATAACCATCAGCACGGCCAGCACGAAGACATGGATCGCCACGCTCTTCGCCATGCTGCGGGCCGTGGGAGCTCCAGATGCCTTAAAAATGTTTTTCACTTCCATGGTTGTCACCAAGCAGCCACCTCTCAATTGGCCGCGACAAATTCGATCTTCAAATCCTCAACGCCCGACTTCGCGAGATCAATGATGCGTAGAACCCCCTCGTAGTTCAGGCGATCGTCGACAGCCAGGAACAGCGCGCGCTGTTCCGCGGGCCGGCCGCCCAGAATCGACGCCACGCGCGCGGGCAATTCGGCTGCAGGGATTTTTTGATCCGCTAGGGTCACCTGACAGTTCTTCGGGATCCCCTCCTCTGCCAGTGGCCCGAGGATGGGGCACGCTGCGGACCCGATGCTGAGGATCAACTGGGATTCGGCAACCTGAGCCGACGTATCGGCGGAGGCTCGCGGAATGTCGACGTCGTAGCCCTCTATCAGGAGTGGCACGACGACCATAAATATGATCAGCAGCACGAGCACCACGTCGACGAGCGGCGTGATGTTGATTTCAGACTGCAGACTGGAGCCGGTATCGTTGCTGTTGAACTGCATGATGTCACTTTCCTTCTCCGCCGGCGCGCTTGGCGATCAACCCCACGCCGTGGAACCCGGCCTGCTCGACCGCGACCATGGTCTCTCGGACCTCGCGGAAATTAAGCTTTGCATCGCCGCGGATCACGACCCTGGGGTTCGCCTCGGCGCCCGCCGCTGCGCGGAGAGTTTCGTCGAAATGCTCGGGCGCGACGGGCCGATCGTTGATCCACAGCCCGCCGCCCTCGTCTATGGAGACCAGGATTCGGCCTCTCTCGTCTCCCTGCGCGTTCGGTTTCGTCGTGTTCGGCAGATTGACGTCGGGTCCCTTCCGCATCTGCGGCGCCATCACCATGAAGATGATCAGCAGCACCAACACCACGTCGACGAGCGGCGTGATGTTGATGGTCGCCTGCATCTTGCCGGGCTCACCGAGCCGCATAGGCCGGCCCTCCCTTTTTGACCATCGGCGCCTTGACTTCATCCACTTCGTCGACGTCAAGCATCTTGAGCTCCGGTACTTTGAACAAGCGGTTCACGAGCTGGGACGAAGCCCGATTCATCTCGACATGGAAAGCCTCAATCTTGCCCGTGAAGTGATTGAAGGCGACAACGGCCGGAATCGCGACGAAGATACCCAGGGCCGTCGAGACCAGGGCCTCAGCGATGCCGCCCGAAACCACAGACATTCCGCCGGACCCTGTGGCCGCGATGCTCCGGAAAGCGTTGATGATTCCGACCACGGTGCCGAAAAGACCAACGAACGGGGCAGTGGAGCCGATCGAAGCAAGGAACCCGAGACCCCGCTTCAACTGAATGAGCGTTTCGGACATGGAGTCCCTGATTGCGCTCGTGACGAGCTCGAGCGAAGCGGAAGGATCGCCTCCGCTCTGGCTCACGCCGTCGTACTCCATGATGCCTGCCGAGACCACTTGCGCCACGTAGGAATCCTGGTGCAGGCGCCCGGCTTCGATCAGATCCTTGACATCTCCTCCGTGAAGGAACTTCTTGAACTCGAGCTTGAACTTTTGTGACTCGCCCGAAGCCGAGGAGAAGCGGCGGTGCTTCTCTATGATCATCCCCACAGAAAAGACGGAAAGTACGGCGAGGCAAACGATCACCGCGCCTCCGAATATACCGACATGTCTTAACAGTTCAGTCAAACTCATGGCTTTCTCCTTTGCGTTGCATTAGCGGGCGCTGCCGCATTCCCATCTGTCGTGGCACCGCTGGGGCGGGCCGTTTGTGACCTAATTTCGTAGTAGAGAAGCATTCGCATGAATACCTCTTTGTCTATGGGGCGCCTCGAGTCGTCGAGCAACGTCGAGATGCTGGGGCCATTGCCGAGTTCCGAGCTCTTCCAGGGAACGATGACTAGTGCTTTAGGCGCTTCCTGATTCCCCAAAATGGACATGCCAAGGGCGTTTCCTCCGGGAACGGACGTCAACTTCCCGTCTTCTTCTGTCTTTGCCTGTGCCTCTTCTGTCTGATTCTTTGTCTCCTCCTTCTTGGCGTCTTCTTTCTTTGCCTGCGGCTTTTCGGTATGTCGCTGTGGTGCTTCCGTCTTTGGCTGCGCTGCTTTCTGCGCGGACACAGCCTCGGGCGCCAGGGCAAGGACCCCAAGCAAAATCCAGTGAATGCTAGTTTTCTTCATCGCTTCTCCGGTTTCTTTGCGCGGTTGCGAAGGTCGGCAATCCATTTGACGACCTCGGCGTCGTCCGGAACAATCCGGCTGTACGCCTCGTAATGCTCCATCGCGCATGTGTAATCGCCGAGATACAGGTCGCACAGAATCGCAAGGTTCTTGTGTGCATATTGGAAGTCGACGGACTGTGCCAGGGCCGCCTCATAACTTGTGCGCGCCTTGGCAAACTGTCCCCTGCGCCGCTGCACCAAACCGAGTTCGTTATAGGCGACATGTTGTTTTGGATCCGATTGCAGAACGTTGTTCAGGGTGGCCTCCGCGCGGTCCAGGTCGCCGATGCGCGCGTATGCAATGCCGAGATCGATGCGCGCTGCTGTCAACGCAGGCATCTTCTGGGTGATTTTGAGCAATAAAGCAATGGCCGGTTCGTACCGCTCCTCCTTCAACATGCCCACTGCCGACTTGTAATCGGCGCGCACTTCATCCGTGACGGCCGCGGTCGGCGAGACCGCGTTCGGCGTGATCGCGCTCTGCGATGATGCGGGGTCGATCGCGTCGAGTAAGCCGCTGCTCGTTTCGCGTTTCGCGTAGCGGCCCGGCATCAACTCGGCGAGCCTACTGAGACTTTTCTCGGTCCACGAGTTGAGGACGCCTGTGTGCAATAATTCCATGTTCTTTTCGTGTACTTTGATGGTTTTTTCCTCGAACGGAAACGCTGCCTCATCGAGCTTGTTCTTGAACTCCTCTAGATCTTCTGGTTTCAAGTCGTCCGGCCGCTCCGACTCGAGAAGTGAGCGACTGAAATTGGAGTAGGTCTCGGCCATGTAATACGTCGCTGCCGCCGTCACCTCATCGATTCCGTAATCCACGAGCCGGCCCAGGGCCGCAATCGTGGCGTCCATGCGCTGCTTCTTATCCTGCAGGCTGGTCTCGAAGGGTTGCCGCAGCTTCACGACGACGAAATCTCCATAAAGCTGCTCTGCGAGGACCAGGGCCGAACGTGCCGCAAGGGTCCGGGTCCGGCTGGTCCTTTCCGCCCCGGCGGCCACGTCAGCGCTTACGATTTCTTCCAACTCCTGGTGATAGAGCGTCTCGTCGTGCGAGGCCTTGTATATCTCCGCAATCTTGAACCGGATCTCGATGGCCGTCTCTGCCGGCTTGGGAAACGCTTTAACGTACCGGTTGTATGCATCCAGGGCGCGATCGCGGGAATTGGATTGCGCGTAGAGGTCTCCCGCATCGAGCAGGGCCTCGCTGCGTAACGCCGGATCGTCGGACTGAGATGCGATGCGGTCGTATTCGCTTGCGGCGTGCGATAACTCGCCGCTTTGCCGGTAGGCGTAAGCGATCTGTTTGGTGGCCTCGAACTGCAGTTTGTTCTGCGGGAAGTTGGTGCGAAACGCTTCAAGCACGTCCACCGCCGCCTTCCAGTCCTGCATCCGGATTAGCGCGGCGCCGGCGTCGTATTCAGCGGTCGCGCGGATGGATGACGAAGGCGCAGCGGTGCGAATCCTCAGGAAGTGGTCGGCGGCCGCGCGATAATTCTGCGCCTCGTTGGCGAGCTCGCCCTGTTTGTAAATCGAGGCGGCGAGGTTGTCGACGAGCGCAGCGCGCGACTCGTCGCCTTGCGGGGTGACCGCCAGCACCTGAGCGTAGGCATGCTCGGCCTGCGGGTAGTTGGCAAGCTCGAACGAGCCATGCGCAACCACAATCCACGCGGAACGCAGGATGGACGGCTGTGCGCCCGGATATTTATCGATAACGCGCTGGTCGGTTTCGATGGCAGCCTTGTAATCCTTCATCTGGTACATGTCATCGGCAGCCGCTCCGAGGACCACCGCGGTGTGTTCGTCGTTCGGGAATGCGTCGGCAAATTTGAGCGAGCTGGCGACCGTATCGTGCTTGACGGCGCCCTGCTGCTCCTTGCTGGCAATCTTCAGCTGTTCGCGGTATGCATAGATCGCGGCGTATCCTGCGGGTGACGACTGAGAATGCGGCGCGTATCCGTAAGCTGTTCGCTCATACTGTTTGGCCGCCTCGCCGAAATCCTTGTTCTCCAAAAGCAGGTCCGCAAGCTGATAGTTGACGGATGCCGAGTCAGCCTCTTTCGGGAAGGACTCGAGGTAGGCTCCGTACCATTTGCTTGCCTCGCGATAGTTCGTGAACTTCTCATTCGCCTCGTTTGCGTTCTGATACTGGGCGTGATAATGCGTCGCGAGGTCCTTCAGGTTCGTCTTCAGGTAGGTCAATACTTCCGGCGACTCTTCCGGTTTGAAATGTCGCCAGTATTCGGACTTCAGGCTGTACTTGGAAGCGAACTCCCGCTTCGACTCCAGTACGAGCTTGGGGAACCCGCCCTGCGTAAAAGTATCGATGACTCTCATGCTGAACCGTGGTGCGGCACGGTGGAACGGATAAAGAGCAACGAAAGCTTTGTAGGTCTTCGCCGCGTCGTCGTATCGAAGCTTGCCAAGATAGTGCTCACCCAGACCGGAGTAAATGCGGTCCTCATAGGAGCGCTTCCCGAACTTGGAGAAGTACTCCGGCACGGTCTCCGGTCCGCCGAGGTTGCTGAAGCTCAGACTGATCACGCGGAACGTATCCGCGACACGGCGATCATTGTCCTCATCATGCTTCTGATCGAAGTCGTAACCGATCTTTACCTTGTAGTCGAGCAAGGCAATATACTTTTGCAGAGCCTCTTCGTAGAACTCCTGCTTGTAGAGCGTCCATCCGAGCTTATAGAGAGCGAGCTCGTGGTACTCGGAGGAGGGGCCCAAGCTGACGATGCCCGAATAGGCGCTCTCGGCGTCGCGGAAGCGTCTGCGCGTGAAGAAGTACTCGCCGCGCCTGAACTGCACTTCGTCGAGGTGCGAGGAATGCGGATTCGCGCGGATCAGGCGCTCTATGGTCTCGATGGCCTCTTCGGTGCGGCCGAGTTCGTCGTACGCGCGAGCCATCTGATAGAGGACCTGGTCGCTGTTCTTGTAACTGGGGTACTCGGTGAGCAGCCGATTGTAGAGAGCGATCGCCTCGAGTGGACCGTTGGGATTTGCGCCAGCAGGCAACGCGTCCGCCGGCGAGATGCCCGCGTTACTGCCTTCTAGGATTCCAGCTTCCGCCGTCGTGCGCCGCTCGAAATCCTGATCGGATTCCGCGCTGGCAGCCGCCGAGGCCGGATTGGGGCTGCCGGCCCGCGAGCCCGCGAGTACCGAGGCAGGCTTCGGGGCGGCCATTTCGCGCGGCTTGGCGTTGCCCGCGCGTATCCCGAATTGCTTCTCGAGTTGCAGGTCCGCGAGGCGCCTCATCGCCTCTGGAGTCATCGCGGTCTCCGGTGTCTCCTTGAGGAAGCGCCGGTATTGCTGCATGGCCTGATCGAGGCCCTGCTCGACCTTGAAGTCTTGCTCGTCCGGGCGAACGTTACGCAGCTCGGCCAGCGTCCCCGCGGTCGTCTCAGTGCGCTTGACACGCGCGGCGCACCCGGTGATGAGAAGCGGCGCGATCGCTATCGGAATGGCGAGGCGGCGCATCAACGTCCCTCCGTACCGGACTGGGCGCGCGCGGCTCGATCGTAGCTATCGGCGACGCCAAAGCGCGCCTCCGCCTGCTGGGCCACCAAGCGCTCCCGGCGGGCCTCGAGCTGGCTGATGGCGACGGTCTCGATCATGTGTCCCTGCCCGGCCATCAAGGTGTCGACACGCTGCGATGCTTCGCCGACGCGTTCGCGGAGCCGTGCAATCTGGACGTCGTATCCGACGTAGCTATGCGTGGCCGCCTGCCTCGTCCTAACGAAGGCGTCATACTGCCGAGTGAGCGCCTCGACAGGCGCTTTCAGTTCGTTCAGGTGCACATATGCCGCGGTCAGCCGCTCAGGGTACTCGGTTTCCAGCCGCCATGTGAGCGCGCCGCGCAGGCGGGCCGCGCGTTGCCGAAGTGCGAGCGATTCGGGCTTGTCAGAGTCGCCGAGCTGCTTCTCGAGGAGTGCGATGCGCTCGCCCGCGATCTGCTCCTCCGCCGTCGCCAGATAATCCGGCCGCGGCGCGGTTAGAATGGCCTGCAACCGTTCGACGAGGTGCTTGCGCTGCTCGAGGCGAAGGCGGATCCGCGAATCCAGCCCTCGGAATTGCGCGTCGACCTCCGGCAGCAGCGGCTCGTAGTTCTGTCCGCGCAGTCGGATGATATCGTCGAAAGCATCCAGGCTGGCCTTCCAGGCATTGAACTTCGACCGCAGCTCCTCGAGGTCGAGGTAGTTCTGCAATGCGGTTTGGAAGTCGTGAGATGCCATCAACTCCATGAGGTAGTAGGTTTCTGGCGCATCGGGTAGGTTGCGCAGGCGTATGACCCAGGTTTCATCCTCCCGGCTCTCCTCGCGGATCAGCGCATTGAGAAAGCGTCCTTCCTTGATGCTGCGAATCGATGCGTCCACTCTCTCGATCTGGTTGCTGAACAGTTCGAGCGCGCGCCCGTAACCGATCGCGGCGCGACCGTACAGTTTCAAGGTGGCGTACGCATGCGGCACGGCAAGCATGACTTCCTGAGCCGCGGCATCCGTCGGCTCACGATCTGCCAAGATGTTCCACGGCACGAGCGCACGGTCATACTGCTGGTCCGAGGCCTCGGCCCAGCCTGCCCGCAGCAGCGCTTGGTTCGAGAACGGTCCCTCAAGATGGACGCGGTCCAGTGACTGTCTGGCTCGCTCAAAATTGCCTGTTTCGAACAGAATGGTGCCCAGCACCAGGTTGGACTTGTCGCGGATCGCGAGATCGGCGGGATCACCGGCCGACAGCTGTCCGGCCTTGTCCAGTTGCTCGACCGCTTCCTGTTTTCGACCGTCCAGCAACAGCGCGATGCCAAGGTTGTAGGCAACAAAACCGGCCAGGCTCTCATTGCTCTTTAGCTGAGCGAGCACCTTAACGGCCTCGCCCGGCTGGCCTTTTGCCATATAGACATTCGCCCGGAGAAACTCGATGTCGCTCCTGATCTCTTCGGGCACCGTACCTTTGATCCGCGCCAGCGCCTCCAACGCATCATCGAATTGATCCTTCTGGAAGAAGATGCGGGCGAGCCTGAACGCCGCCTCGTTTCGTACCGCCTCATCGACGGCGCCTTCGAGCACCGCCTTGATAGCGCGCCCTGCGCGTTGGTGCATGCGGTAGTCGAGTTCGAAGTCTCCGACCGAGAATTCGGCGTCGTTGATGTGAAGATGAAGCTTGTCAAGTGCGGGCTCGTCGAGTCCGCGGTACATGGCGAGCTCGGTGTCGAGCCGTTGGATTGCATCGAAATACTGACCTTGATAGGCGTGATAGAGCGCCTCGCCGAAATAGAGGTCCCTCACGTCGCCACCGGTAGCCGGATGGGCGGCAAGCCCCAGGGCTAGGCCGAGTCCAATGAGTTGGCGAGTCGCTCGCATCGATTACCATTCCCCAAGCGTGATCGGAGTGCCGCCGGAATGCGGTCCGGCCAGAGTCAGTCCGACCAGCTTTGGCTTCACTTCCTTGCGGAAAGTAAACTGTCCCGTGCGGCTGAAGTCCGCGCCGCCCTCAAGCTTGCCGTCGACCAGCACGTCCAGCTTGTGATCTCCGGTCGCAACATTGCCGACGTAGATCCGCTGCACACCGCCCTTGCGCAGGGCTTGGAGCTCTTTGGCGCTGTAGATGTAGTGCGCTACGAGTTGGCCGTCGATCTGGAGCCGCACGGCATCGAGGCGCATCGTGTCGCCCTTGGCCAGCTCGACGAAGATTGCGACCTGTGTCCCTGACGGGTACAACAGTTTCTCCTCCAACTGGCTCAGTTCCGCCGACATGCGGAGGGCGTCTGACTTGATCTCCTGGATCTGTTCGTCGAGGCTTCGCATCTGCTGCTGGTCGGAGGAGATCTGTTCCTGGGAACGCTCCCGGACCGTCGCCGGAGGAGGCGTGGGTGTGATAGTGACTTGGGCGCTGGAACGGGCGGAGCCGCCCGGACCCGTGGCTGTGACGGTATAAGTAGTCGATTGAGAAGGCTTCACCATTGTAGAACCCTGCGCGGCGACGCGCCCCACGGAGGGCTCCAAAGCGATGGATGTGGCGTTCGTCGACGACCACGTGAGCGTGACCAGTTGGCCCGCTTGGGCGGAAGCCGGCGAGGCGTTCAGCGCGACGGTCGGGGACGCTGGCGGCGCCAGTTGCGGCGCGGCAATGGCCTTTCTCCCATTGGCCATCAGCGCAAACGCAACCAAACCGAACAAGACCGCAGTGCGAAGCGAATAGAAACGCATCGTACTTCACTCCTTGTTTAATGAAGCATGGCGTGAAGCAGCAGGCCGGGTAGTCCTGCCCCCGCAATTGGTCTCAGGATTGCGGAATTGCACGACGCTGTAAACTGTTCATAGGAACGGAATTCGAACGGGGAGCGTTGGTGCAGGAGGACCTGTTCGTTCGGTCGCTCAGGGAACGCCACAAAGAGCTCGCAGCGGCAGGCCTGCAAGCTGAGTTTTACTTTGAGCGAGAGCGCAACGCGCGATCGGCTGCGCCTGGCGTCGCACTGCTCTCACAGTACCGGACAAGTTAACCCCTAGCCAGTTCCAAAAAACCACTGTTCTAAAGACTAGTTTCGGGCCAGGAGACGCAGGTGACCCTTTGAGCCGTTCTATTGCGTCTGAAGGAACTTCGACAGAACGCGCTAAATCAAGCGAAAAAGGACACAGTGGCTAACTCCAATGAGAAGGGCGCTGGGAGGATTTGCCTCTCCATGCCTCTCCAGCGCCCATGGTTGCGGGGGTCAGATTTGAACTGACGACCTTCGGGTTATGAGCTCGTACTAAAATTCACGGCCCGTTGATTCTGTGCAATTTAGCTCTCGTTTTGGGGTTTCTACTTCTTTCCCAAGTCTTTCCCACGAAGAAGCTGCAACCGCGCACAACACAAGGTGTCTGCCCGTCGGGCAAGAGCCATAATCGTCCAAATGAACCGGCCGTTGCTATCATTGTTACAAGAACGCCTTTCTGGATAGTTTCCGAGTTGCCGACAATACAGATGCGATCGATAAGCCCTTGGCTGCTAATCGCTATCCATCCTTTCGCGGTGGGTCAAGCCTTGTCTGTATTAGCGCCTCTTACTGGGCTCCATGAACCGTAGCTGATTCCCATCCGGGTCGGTAATGGTCATGTTTCGGAAGCCTAAGTCATCGTTTGGAGCTTCAGTTATTGCGACGCGCCGTTCCTTGAACGTCCGATGTATCGCATCCACATCGCCGACAACGAAATGAACGAGACCACCAACTTGGCAATCACCGGCGTGTTCCGACAGGTAGAGTCTCATTCCGTCGAGCACTACCGACATGAAGACTGGGAACGTCGGCTCGAATCGATGCTCCCATTCGAGGGTGAAGCCAAGCTGGTCGAGATAGAACGCCTTGCTTCGCTCGTACTGCGTAATTCGAAACGTGGGAACAACGCGTTGTGTGGGATCCTCAGCCATGACGGATATTCTAGCTGGCCAAGGAATGAGTAGTCGCGTGCTACTTACCAGTTCGGCCCGAAAGACGGGCTATCTGGAAGTTGAGTCGCCACAACCGGTCGCGTGCTCGGGTTATTTCCTGTTTGCCGACTATACGGGAGCTATCGCCGGCCGCTATTTTAGCCAAAGGGTGGGATCCCGTGGAGAGCGTACAGTGCTAAGAGAAAACTGCCCACGAAATCTCGAAACCAATACCTTGCCGCTGTGGCGTCGAATTGGCGTCCTAGCGGGTTGAGACCGCGGCCGCTACTCAATTTGCATTTTGGTGTATGGCGCGAATTTCTCTTGGCAGGCAATCCCTCCCTGGCGTACGGCTTGGAACTCCGCCGAGTTGCGAATTTTGTCGAACAGCCGGTCAGAATCTACAGATGGATAGATACAAAGATCATGGTCTGTGGCCGCCTGCAATAGACGGATGGCACCATCTTTTTTGTTAAGATAGGCTTGCAGCGCAGCTCCGAAGTACCATGCGTCGCTGAACGTGATTGCGCGGAAGTTGGCCTCCGACTGTTTCGCGGTTTTCGCGCACTTTTCCGTCGATGAGTCCGGAAAACAGTCGCGGAGGAGCTCGCGCTGCATACCCCCGGGGACGGCATTCAGCTTCGGCAATGCCTCCTCGACCTTACCCTCGCGCAGCAGGATCTGCCCCAACATCATCGTGCTGAAATCTCCTGGAGAGCGATCGATCTCCTGACGCGCCTTAGTGAATTCACCCATGTGCACATAGAGAACAACGCAGACGTTAGTCGGGAACTCGGCGTCAAGCTGGCGAAGCGTTTCGCACTCATGAGCAGCCTCGTTCAGTGCGCCGGCCGCTCGCAATACCTCTGAGAAGATTTCGTGAATCCTTGCAGAATGCGGACGACTGCGTGCCAAGTCCTGGACTTGTGCGAAGGTCGGAGTAAGTTCCTCGTAAAAAGCGCGCCTTTCTATCAGCATCGTCGAAGCAGTTAACAGGTCCGGATCGAGCTGGTGCGCCCGCTGAAATGCACCGACGCTCTTGTAATACATATCCTCGCCGCCGCCGCTCAAATCGGCGTGGTTCGCGTAGTGCATCCCGAGCGCCAGCCATGCCGGAGCGTACCCTGGATCGAGGCTGACCGATTTTTCCAGCATGGCGATCGCTTCGTCATTGCGCGCCACAGTCCAGTAGGAGCCATCCTGGCTGCGCAAATACAATCCATACGCCTCGCGGTCCTTGGGTTTTGTCATGGAAAGCTCGACGTTGGAAACTCCGAGCGCCGGCAGAAGCCCTCTCTGCAATGCCGCAGTCATCTCCTGTCGCAGACCAACCATATCGCTCGCTCCTGCCTGGACCGAGCCGCGCCACGACATCTCGTCTTTGGCGACATCTACAACCTCGAGCGTCACTCCAAGCCGGTCTCCCTGCCGCAGAAAATGACCGGTGACAACGTCGGTGACCTTCAATTCCTCGCCGGCTTGGTGCGGATCGGAGTTCAGGCCACCGTAGCGCTGTGACGCACTGAAGGGCCGCACGTTCAGCGTCGGCGCATAACTTAAGGTCGTGATGACTTCGTCCGGCAAGGCTGTGCTGAGATAATCGAGATTCGCGTCGCCGGTAGCATTGCGGAAGGGCAGAACGGCAACCGTAGCGGGCCGCGCTAGCTGCTGAACGCTCTGCGTTTTCCGTTTCGTGAGCAGCCATCCGGCCGCGCTCCCAACCAATGCCAATGCCAGGACAGCGCTGATCCATGTCGCGGGAAGCCTTCTCCCCATGGCCCGCCCCGCTCTGGCGTGCTTTGCCCTTCCAGTCTCCAGCTCCCGCTGCAACCGCTGCAGGTCCGTCTTCAATTCCCCGGCGCTTTGGTATCGCAACGCGCGATCCTTCTCCAGCGCCTTGCGGATGATTCGTTCGAGCTCCCGCGGCACGTTTGCCCGAAGATCTGTTAGCGACCTCGGGGTGGCTGCAAGGATCGCATTAAAAATCACCGCAGGAGTCGGCCCGTCGAACGCGGGCTTGCCACTAGCCATTTCATAGAGTACCGCCCCCGTGGAGAACAGATCCGTCCGCGCATCGAGAGCCTCGGCGCGCTTGCTCCGGCGACATGTAGGCCACCGTCCCCACCATCGAGCCAAGACGCGTCTCGGCAACACTGACGGTTTCTGCCAAATCTCCTGGTTCGCTCTGCGCTAGCTTTGCCAGCCCAAAATCCACGACCTTCGCATCGCCTCGGGAAGTGATAAAGACGTTAGCAGGCTTGATGTCTCGGTGTACGATCCCCAGCGCATGTGCCGAGTCGAGCGCATCCGCAATTTCAGTCCCCCACTTTAATAGCTTCGAAATTTCTACCGGCCCGGCTGCGCAGACTTGCCGCAGGTCTTGCCCTTCCAATAGTTCCATGACCAGGAACGGCCGACCTTCATGTTCACTGACTTCATGGATGGTGCAGATGTTGGGATGATTCAGCGCTGACGCCGCTTGCGCCTCACGTTCGAAACGTTGGCGCGCTTGTTCATCCACCGTTCTTTCGCGGGAAATGAACTTTATGGCAACCTGCCGCCGCAGTCGCTCGTCCTCCGCAGCGTACACCTCGCCCATTCCGCCTGAGCCCAAGCGGCGCAGGAGACGGTAATGGGAGATCCGCAGTCCTTCCACGGTTTTAGGAATAATACCGCAGCCAGATATAGGTGGGAGGCTCCAGCACCAACACGCGCGCTCCGCTTTTGGCCATGCGCTGCGCCAGCGACGCACCAGCAATGCCGCCCCCGACAACGATCAGGTCGTATGCCATTTGACAGCCTCACAGCCACGCAGTCTCCGACTGTGTGATTCCTTCACGAGCTCTATCCTAGGCCTGGCCCGCGCCTACACTGCACTTGGAGACAAGCCGAACGCTGTAAAGAACTGGGAAATCGCGATTGCTAACGCGCCAGACAATCGCAGGTTTCTGCTCCCACAATTCCAAGCTACTCTCAAGAAGCTGAAGGAAGGGACGTGAGCGAGGGGTACTGAAGTTCCGGTGCAGCCTTCTCCGAGTCCGCTGCGCACCTCAAGTTGCTAACGTGTTGAGCCAGCGAGCGAGTCTCCCTCGATCTTCATGCTGCATGGCGATAAACTTCACTCCCATGCCTCCTTTGGGCTTGCTCCGTTGTACGAGGGCACGCGCCCGTACCTCCCCTAACGGTACGTCGAGCAACAGCTGGATGAAAGTTCCAGGAGGAGGTGGCTCAAGCGCACGAATGTATAAGCCACCCAACCCAAGATTTCCTACGTAAGATACAGATTTTTTGCCCGAGGCCTGCCAAGCCAAGAGTGTCCCTTTAGGGAAAGTAATTCGAGGGTAGTGGCGAAGGTCGTTTGTGGTTGTCACGGAAACACCTGAGGAGAGTCGTACTCTACACCCATTGAAGGAGAAACTGAAGGCAAGATATATTGGGCCTGTCGGGCCGCGCTACTTATTTGCAAGTCATCTTATCGGGCAACTGCGTACTGGTCCCGACTTTTCCAGTAACCCCGTCAATCAAGGACTTAGGCCAGGCTCGACACTCAGTCAGGCCTGTAAAACACAATCTAACAGCTATTCCGTTGAAGATTGTCTCGCACAGGATTATGGTCAACGACACGTAGATCCTATGTCTGCTCCTTCAACGTCAAGCGCAAAAGTGAATCCCTTGGCGAGCGATCGGCGACTCTACGCTGGGGTTGCGATTGGAACGGCCCTCGCGATTCAGGAAATGAGCTTAGCGGCCTTGGGACGTACCAGCAAGAACTGTTTCGTTTTCTCGACTTACGCTGGAGATGTTTTCTAGTACTGCCCGGGTTATATACATCTTGTAATATAAGTAGACGAAATACATTGCCGGCAGGACGAGCAGGGTTACGCCCAAATTTGTGCCGTGGCCTGCGGCGCTAGCCAGGCCAGCCACTGCTGCGCCTACGAGGAAGTAAGGGAACGTCCATTCATAGCACAAGGGCCAGACCTGGCTCAAGGAGCGCTCTTCGACCAAAGCGATAACCAGCGAGACGAGCCCCGTGTTCATCACCGCATACATGCAGGCGCCCGCGACCATCATCGCAGCTATCGAATTCCAACCCGCGATTGCCAGAACTCCGTGTGAAGTCCAAAATGCCGTGGCTGTACAGAACGTTAGGCACGCCCCATTGAAAAGAACCTGCACCGGCTTCGGCCGCTGCTGCGTATTCCAGAGTGACTGAACGAGCGCCCCGCCCAGACCGATCAGGACGGTTTCGCTAAAACTGAATAAGGCAATGCCAATCAGAACGAAAACGAAGTTTATCGAGATTGTAGTCTTAAAGCCCGGCAAGCGAATCTTCATGGCGGAGGCCAGCATTGCCAAGGCAAAGAACTGTACGAAGTGCACGAGGTTTTCCGGATTCCATTGGGAGGCCACTAGAGCGAGTACGGCTGTGGCAACTGCGGCGATCATCGCGATGTAGGCTTTGGCTAGGCTCGACATTTTCATCATTCCTCCTCTCGTTACTTATGCCTATGTCTGCCTATTGCACATCTCCACTAGATCCGTCGCTATTGCCCCAGACCACCGAATTGCCCCAAACAACGGAGTTACCCCAAACAACGGAGTTACCCCAAACGACAGAGTTACCCCAAACAACGGAGTTACCCCAAACGACAGAGTTGCCCCAGACTACGGAGTT
>JACXTT010007541.1_pt1 | contig 15315 bp, 10 predicted proteins | sample 9270951 | NCBI WGS metagenome assembly JACXTT01 (sample SAMN15532306, study PRJNA645909) | rock metagenome | isolation source: weathered quartz diorite | place: Puerto Rico | collected 2017-06-21 | reverse complement strand
GTACCGTCGTGCGATCAACGAGCGCCGCGCGATCGCCTACTACGCGGCGATGCAAAACGCCTACTACACGTCAGGGGCCGGTCTTTACAAGGGCCATCCCTTTCAGCCCGTTTGGCCCTACTCCCAGGCATTGGCGGCGACGATCTCGGTCTCGGCGATACGAGGGATGCACGCGCACTACAGGCAGGGCTTGATCGATCGGCTCCGGGGACTGGAGGCGTACGCAGATCACGTCGATCCCCTGCACGCAGGGTATCTGTCCGAGGTCACGCCACCACGGGGACCCGGTGGCCCCCGATTCAACGACGACAACGAATGGATCGGGATCGAGCTCCTGCGCCTGTACCACATCGACCACCTCCCGACCCTGCTGACGAGCGCGGAACGGATCTTCAGCATGGTCACAGCGCAATGGGATAGTGCCTCTGGCGCCCCCTGCCCCGGCAGCGTACCGTTCCGGGACCTTCGGGTCAACGGTGACCGCAACACCGTGAGCAATGCACCCGGCGCCGAGCTCGGCGTGCAGCTCTTCATCAGCACCGGGCAGAGGGCCTACCTGGAGATGGCCAAGCGGATGTATGGCTGGGTGCGGGGATGCCTGTTGGAAAAGGACGGGCTGTACGCCGACCACATCGACGGTGAGGGTCGGATAAACCCGGTCGAGTGGAGCTACAACCAAGGGACGATGATCGGCGCCGGAGCGATGCTGTTCACGGCCACACGCGACCGTACCTACCTCAGACAGGCCGAGGCGACCGCCCATGTGGCGCTCTACTCCTTCAACCACGCCCGGCTGCTGCAACAGCCGGCCGCGTTCGACGCGATCTATTTTCGGAACCTGTTGCTGCTGGGGACCACGAACGGCGATTCACGCTACCGACGCGTGGCCAGGCGGTACGCCGACAACGCCTGGAACAACTCCCGAGACCGCCACACAAATCTCTTCCAGCCAGAGCCCTCCGGGGAGGCGCGCCTGCTGGGCCAGGCGGCGATGGTTCAGATATTCGGACTGCTCGCCGACCCGGCCGGGACGTACTTCTAGAGTTCGTGAGTCCGCCCGCGCACCGGCAGCACTCATGATGCTGGTCGTCCGCGGACCCGCCTGACGAACGCTCTTCGCTCCTCGAGCGCATGCCGGATGGCTGCATCGCGGGTCTTCGTGATGCTGAATCCCGCCATGGACCCGGCCCCCACGTATCGGCCCAGCTTGTGGGCGGCGACGACGAGGGTCCCGTCCCGCTTTCTCAGGCGCATCAAGGCCGAGCGCAGCAGCTCGATGAGCTCGCCGTCGTCATAAGGGCAGCAGAGACGTCGATGACCAGAGCCGTCCGGCCCGGGTGGATTGCTTCCCGAATCGCGTCCCGCAATCTGAGCAGTGCCGAACGTTGAAGTTTGCCTGTTGCCCTCCGGTCCTCAAAGGGCAGTGTCCGGTTGCTGACAGTTGGCGCGGGCCCGGATGCGGGGATCGAAAGGCGCCCGAGCAGCTGAAGGCGTCCGACCGGACGTGCGTCTAGTTCGGGCCGCCTGAACTCGCGGGGCGGCGGCGACCGCCCGAAGAATCAGATGGCCCCCTCCGCCTGCCCCCCCGTCGCTCCAGATGCGCCGCCTTCTCCTGCCCCTAGCGCTCCTTGCCCTGATCCTGCCCGCAGCCGCGGCGTCCGGAGAGGCCGGCCATGGGGGATCGCCTGATGCCACCGGAATGCCGGTGAACGGCCAGGACCAGGGCTGGCACCAACCGCGCGTCCGACCCGTGCCGCAGCTGCCGTCGCAGCCGCCCGGCTATTGGCTGTCGCTCGCCAAGGCCGGTGTCGCCTCCGCACAGCACGCGTGGCGCGCCGGATCGGGCTGGTATTACGAGCATCTGGGCGGCAAAGGCGCGCCGCCGCTGGCGACGGTCTGGGGTGCGGTGCCGCTGTTCGAGGCGATCGACGCGATCGCGATCGCAGAGCCGACCGCCGCCAACAAGGCAGCCGTCGCGCGGTTTGCCCATGGCGCCGAGAGCTTCTACAGCCCGCGCTATCGCGGCTATGCGCCGTATCCGCGCGACTACAGCCCACAACGCATTTGGTTCGACGACAACGGCTGGTGGGGGCTCGCGTTCGCCAACGCCTACCGCGCGACCGGGAACCGCCGCTACTTGGCCGATGCGATGCGCAGCCTGCGCTTCATCGCCAAGCGGGGCTGGGCGCGTAGGGGCGGCGGGATCTGGTGGGACACCAGCCACCCCTACAAGGCCGGCGAGGCGCTCACGACGGGAAGCCTGTTGGCCACCTTGCTGTGGGCGGACACCCACTCCCGCTTCGCACTGGCCCAGGCGCGCAAGTTCATCGGCTGGGCCAACCTTCGGTTCTTCACCTCGCACTACCGGCTCTACCGCAAGAGCTCGCTCCAGGAGACTCCGGTCGACTACATCCAAGCGCCGCTGGCCTACGCCCAGCTGCTTTTGTGCAAGCTCGGCAAGCTGCCTTCGGGCTGCGCCCGAGGGCGCGAAGTCATAGAGAACGCGCTTCAGCGCTTCGGCTACGTCCTCACGTTCAGCCCCCAGTACGACGCTCCCTACATCCAGTGGTCGCTAGCGAGCTTCGCACTGGACGGCGATAGCCGGCTGTATCAGATGGCGCTCGGGTCCGCCGAGCAGGCGGCCGAGCGCGCGCGCGACGACCGCGGCCTGTACCTCCGGGGCTGGGCGGGACAGGACCTGCCGCCCGTGCTGGCCGACCCGGGCATGCTGCGGACCGACGCCGCGACCGTCAGCGTGTTCGCCTCGCTGGCGGCGACCACACGACCGGCCGGATGAGCCTCGTGACCCCCATCTCGCGATGACGTCGGGAGCTTCCGGCAGCTCGACGGTCCACCACTGCACACACCTCCTCTTGCGCTAGTCGAACAAGGAGTCGACCGACACCGCGATCCGTCGGCCGGTGCCGGAGGACGAGTCAAGCCGCCTGAGCGGATGATCGCCCGCTCGGCTTGTTCGGCACAGCTTCTGGACCGCGTCGGTGAGAAAGCGGGACGGCTTGCCATACCCGTGGGCGTCATCGGTTCCGTTGGGTCGGTGGTAGTAGCGCACCGGTACATATAGGTGGAGCCCGCGGCGGGCGCGGGTCATCGCCACGTAGAGCAAGCGACGCTCCTCGTCGATCCCGTCCTTCGTGCCCGCGGCCATGTCGGACGGGACGTTTCCGTCATAGAGCGCGATCACGTGCACCGCATGCCATTCGAGGCCCTTGGCGGAATGGATCGTCGACAGGACCAGGTAGTCCTCGTCGAGATGTGGCGGGCCCGCGAGGTCGGCACTCGACAGCGGCGGGTCGAGCACCAGCTCGCCCACGAACTGACACAGCTCGCCCCGGTGCTCGCGCGCGGCAGCTACCAGCTGATCGAGATCAGCCAGACGCATCGGCCCGTCGGGGTAGCGAGTCTCGATCAGAGGCAAGAGCGCGTCGCGCAGCCGCTCGGCGCGCACGCCCGCGCGTGGTTCCCCCTGCGTCTCGCACATCGCGTCCACCAGCTTGTCGCCCGGCCCGCGCGCGCTGGCCGGAAGATGCTCGCGGGCGGGCGGCCAGCACACGCTCCAGTCCGCTTGCGGCCCTGTCAGGAGTTGGTCGAGCACCCGCCGGGCGATGGCGGGACCGACGCCCTCGAGCAGTTGCAGGACGCGAAACCAGGAGATCTCGTCGCCGAGGTTGTCGGCCAGGCGAAGTACCGCGATGAAATCCTTGACGTGAGCGGCCTCGAGGTAGCGAAGCCCGCCGTACTTGACGAATGGGATCCGCCGCCGCGTCAGCTCGAGCTCGAGCAGCGCGAAGTCGTGCGAGGTGCGGCTGAGCACCGCCTGGTCGCGGAGGTCCATCCCCCGCTCGCGCGCCTCCAAGACACGGTCGCAGACCTCGGCGGCCTGCGCTGACTCGTCGCGGCAGTAGATCAGCTCCGGCGGCCTGCCGTCCGCGCGTTGGGTGCGCAGGCGCTTGGGGAAGGCACGGTTCGCCTGGGCGGCGAGCGCGTTGGCCGCGTCGAGCAGCGGCTGGGGGGAGCGATAGTTGCGCTCCAGCGTGATCACCTCGGCCTCGGGGAAATGGTCACGGAACCGCAAGATGTGCTCGGCCGAAGCGGCTCGCCACCCGTAGATCGCCTGGAAGTCGTCGCCGACCGCGGAGATCTCTCCCCGGCGGCGGCGGAGGGCCCGGACGATGTCGACCTGAAGATCGTTGACGTCCTGGTACTCGTCGATCAGCAGGTGATCAAAGGTGTCCTCGATCGCGGGCCCGACCACCCCGTCCAGGACCAGCGCTCGCCAGTAGAGCAGCAGATCGTCGAGATCGAGCACGCCGAGCGCCCGCTTTCGCGCCGTGTATGCCTTGAACAGCGTCGCCATCGGCTCGGCGTGCCCCTCGCACCACGGGAAGTGCTCGGCCACCACGCCGCCCAGCGGCTGCTGGGCGTTCACCGTGCGTGAGTAAATATCCAGCAGCGTGCTCTTCTTGGGGAAGCGGCGCTCGCTTCGGGCGTGCCCATGCTCCTCGCGAATCAGGTCGATCAAATCGGCGGCGTCCCCAGCATCGAGCACTCCGAAGCCGGGAGCGAGACCGAGCACACTCGCATGCACGCGAACGAACAGGTGCGCGACCGAGTGAAAGGTCCCGCTCAGAACACCGGCCGAGCCTGACGGAAGGGGGACGTACGCGCGTGTGCGCTGCAGCATTTCGCGGGCAGCCCGGCGCGTGAACGTGAGCAGCATGATCCGTTCCGGAGCCGCGCCTTCGGCCACCAGCCAAGCGACCCGTGCGCACAGCGTGGTGGTCTTCCCGGTACCGGCGCCGGCCAGGACCAGCAGCGGACCGCCGGTGTAGGTTGCGGCGGCTCGCTGCTCCGGGTTGAGTTGGTGAAGCCATTGCGGACTCGAAGGCGCCCTGGATGCCGACGGGAACATCTGTTCCCAACCTAGACCCGAAGTCGGACGAAGAGCTCTCTGAAGAAAGCACTACCCGTGCGTCAAGACCCGGTGGGTCGAATACCTGGGCGAGAGCCCGGATCCGGCCACCGACCGCGTCCAGGAGCTCGCGCCGGTGTTCCGCCGCGTCAACCAGGCGCGGGCATCTTCACCACGTCGAGCGCGAGCGGCGCGCAGACCATCGCCGGCTGGTCCGCGTGCAGGAGCTTGCGTCGCAACATCACGAAGGCCGGTGCGCCGAGGAGCGCAGGTATGGTCAGCTGGAAGAGACGGTAGGTGAGCACGGCCGCCGTCGCTTCCGGGATGCTGACGTGGTACAGCGCGAAAACAGCGATCAGCGCCCCCTCCGTGCCCCCGATCCCACCGGGCAGCGGCACGAGGTTGCCGAGTTGACCGATCAGGTAGCCGAGCACGAGCACGCCAAACGCCGGCACATGCCCCACGGCCGCGAAGCCGCACCCGAGTGCAGCGATGTCGAACGCCATGTACGCGAACGAGCCGACGATCACGCCGAAGCTGTGCGATCGCAGCAGGGCGATCGCCTGATCCACCCCGTCGGCGCTCACCTCGAGCGCTGCACGGACCGCATGACGCACGCCTCCGCGCCAGCCGGCGCGATCGGTGCCAGCGCCGCCGCGCTCCCCGAGTGCGCGCAGGAGCCTCGGGCTCAGCCCCACGAGAAGCGCACCGAGGGCCGCTATGAGCGCAGGCACGAGCGTCAGCGCCGGTGAACCTCGGCCGGACAGGACGCCCGCGAACACGCCGATCCCGACCAACGCCAGCGCGGCGAAATTGGCGGCGCTGGTCACTACGAAGAAGGCAACCGAGCGGCGCGCGATGTGGGCTGTGGGCATGCCGGCCTGCTGCAACGCCCAGACGCCGAGCGCGAGGCCGCCCGCGCCGCCAGCAGGGAGCAGTGCGTTCGCCGCCAGCTCCGCCATCGAGATCTCGTAGGACAGCGCCCACGACATCTGCGAGCAGAAAGTGGCCCGGAAGACCAGCAGATAGCCGGTGCAGGACCCGAGTTCGGCGAACACCAGCGCCACGATCCAGACCGGGTCGGCGCCCTCGAGACGCGCCCGCACATGGTCGAACCCGGGCAGGGCGCTGATCGCGATCGCGACCACCGCGATGGTCGCCGCGATCTGGGCGGCGCGGACAGCCAGATGGCGAGGATGCAGCGCGTCCGGCATGGTGCCACCGCCGGCCACAGGCGCGGCGGCTGCCGCCCCGCTCATGCCAGCGGGCGCCATTCCCCGGCCGCCTCGAGATAGGTGCGCCTCACCACAGCAGCCTCAACCTTACGCATTACGAACCTGCCGGCGGGGCGGCTGCGATGCCGGCGCCCCCGCTGCGCCCGACTGCCTCCCCGCGGGTCACGTCGGCTGTAGGGTCTGCGCTCTGGTGAGCTATGGCCGCTGAAGCCAACGATCAGCCGCTGGTGATTGTCGGCGCGGGCTTGGCCGGGGGCAACGCCGCGGCCGCGCTCCGCGAGGAGGGCTTCGCCGGGAGAGTCGTGCTCATCGGCCGCGAGCCGGGAATTCCGTTCGGTCGTCCTCCGCTGTCGAAGACGTACTTGCGCTCGGAGGAGGATCTCGAAGGGTGGTACGTAAAGCCGCCGGGTTGGTACGAGGAACAGGGCATCGAGCGACTCGTGGGGTCCAACGTCGTGGAGATCGACCCGGCCGCCCACTCGCTGGTGCTCGATGGGGGCCAAGCGCTGGCGTACAACCAGCTCCTGATAGCCACCGGCGGCCAGAACCGTCGGCTCGAGGTCAACGGTGCCGCGCTGTCCGGGATCCACTATCTCCGCACGCTGGGCGAGTGCGAGGCGATCAAGCAGGAAGCCGAGGCGGGTCGGCGCGCGGTGGTGGTCGGGATGGGGTTCATCGGGTGCGAGGTGGCGGCCTCCCTGAGGCAGCTGGGGGTGCGCGTGACCGCAGTCTTTCCTGGGCGAGCGCCGCTCGAAAGGGTTTTAGGCGCAGAGGTTGGTGCGGCGATCGGCGCTATCCATCGAGCGAACGACGTCGAAATGTTGGCCGAGGATCGGATCGCAGCGTTTGAGGGCTCCGGGCGCGTTGAGGCGGCACTGACCGCGACGGGCAAGCGCGTGGCGTGCGACTTCGTGGTAGCCGGCGTCGGCATCGAGCCTGAGGTACCGGCCTTTGTCGGCTCGCCGGTCGCCCAGTCGAACGGCGTGCTCGTCGACGAGCGGTGCCGCGCCAGCCAGCCGGATGTCTACGCCGCCGGGGATGTGGCAAACCATCTCCATCCGCTCTTCGGCCGGGTTCGAGTGGAGCACTACAACAACGCCGAAAAACAGGGGCGCGCGGCAGCCCGGTCGATGCTCGGCGCAACCGCGGCGTACGACTACGTTCACAGCTTCTGGTCCGATCAATACGACCACAAGCTGGAGTACGTCGGTCATGCCGTGAACTGGGACAAGTTCGTCGTCCGCGGGAGCCTGGAGGAACGGAAGCTGGTGGGGTTCTACCTACACGAACGCCAGGTACAGGCCGCCGTCGGTCTGGATCGCGGCGGCGACCCAGAGCTCGACGAGGACTCGGAGATGGCGGCGTGCGCACGACTGGTGGCGCAGCGAGCCGAGCCGACCCCTGGCCAGTTGGCCGACGAAGAGGTGGACCTTTGGTCGCTCGTGAGCTAGACGTTTGAGAACAGGGGGATGTTGGCCCCGCTGGCGGCAACCAGCGGGCTGTCGAGGAGCGCCACGATCAGCTGCGCGACGTCACCGGGCGTGAGACCCGGGCGGAGATCGGGATTCGCCTCGCGCAGCATCTGGGTGTCCACGGCCCCCGGGCTCAGGCAAATCGCGCTGATGCCAAGCGCCTTACCTTCGACCGCGATCGCCTCGGTGAGCCCAATCACCCCGTACTTGGAGACGTTGTACGCCGCCAACCCGGGGAACTTTTCGGTCGCGTAGACGCCCGAAAGCGATGCGATGTTGACGATCCGTCCTTCTCTCGCCGCACGCATCGCGCCGAACGCCGCGCGGCAGCAAAGGAACGACCCCGTCAGGTTGACTGCAAGCGTCTGCTCCCAGTTTTCTGAAGTGGTCTCCTCGAACTGCGCCGGCGTCAGCACCGCGGCTGCGCAGACAAGCGCAGCGAGCGGGCCCAAGCGATCAACCACGGCAAACAGCGCTTCGACGTCCTCGCGCCTGGCGACGTCCGTCGGGACCGCTCGGGCATCGCGGCCTCTGTCCCGGATCGCTTGGGCGACGGCCTCGAGCGCATCGCCGTTGCGGGCAGCCAAGACGACCCGGGCGCCGGCTCCCGCGAGCGCCTCCGCCGTGGCAGCTCCGATCCCGCGGCTGGCGCCGGTGACCAGCGCGAGCCGTCCGGCAAGCCAGTGTGGCGGCTCAGACACCGGTTCGCGCTCCCAGATCAGCGCTGGCAACCCGCTCGTACAGCCGTTCGTGGGCGTCGAGGCTGCGTTCGATGTCGAGTTGGCCTTCGGCGTGCTCGCGGCAGGCCCGGCGGGACAGCGCCGAGGCCCTGCTCACGGCCTCCGCTGCGGCTTGATCATCGCCCGGTTCGACCAAGAAGCCGGTGGTGCCGTCGACGATCACCTCAGGAAGCGCGCCGCGTCGGAACGCGACGACGGGAGTTCCGCATGCTTGCGCCTCCGCGGCGACCATCCCGAAGGGCTCCTCCCACTTCGCCGGGCAAAGCACCACGGCGGCACGGGCCATTGCTTCCCAGAGCTTCGTTTGCGGTACGGCCGTGTGCACTGCGACCCCCCGTTCATCACGCCGCGAATCGATCTGGTCGCGGGCATATTCGACGTCGTAGCTGTCGCCGAAGAGATCGATCTCGACGCCGGCAAGCCGCGCGATCGCGATCGCGTCGGCGGCTCCCTTCTCCGGGCTGAGCCTGCCGGCGAACACCGCGCCGGATCCCGCAGTCAGCGAGAAGTCGATCTGCCGAGTCGGGATGTACGGCGGCAGGACCGCGTCGACTGGGACGATCCGGCGCCACGCGTTCGCATGACTTACGGAGACGCAGGCCACCACGGGCGGCGGACTGCGCCGCACGGCCTGGCGGATCGTGCCGGCGACCGCAGCATCTGGCGGCAGGTGGATGGTGTGGACCACGAGCACGCTCAGCGTCGACGCCACGCCGACCGCGGGCGCGTCAAACGCGTGGTTGTGGACGACGTCGTAGCCCCTCTGGACGAGCCCCCGCGCGAGCTCGGACACGAAGGCCTGCGAGCCACCCCGCTGCGGCTCTCGGATCGGACTGACGAGCGGGGTGACGATCGCCAGCTTCACCCGGCCATCACCTTGAAGGCGACGTCGCGCGGGGGGTTGACCCCCAACGTCTCGAACGACACTCGCCTGCGCCCGCTGCAACGTACCTCTGCTGCCGCGCCGGGATAGAAGATCTCGGTGAGCTCGACAGCCTCGTCGAGGGTCGCGAACTCGACGAACATTTGTTCGTCGCCGAAGCTTACGTACCGATAGCCGCGAGCGGCAAGCCAGCTCAGGTTGTTCGGCCAGACAATCGCGACACAGCCACCCGGCCTGCAGATCCGCTCCATCTCAGCCAGGCCGGTGTCGCCACCGTGCCCCGCCTCCGGCGTGAACGCCGAACAGGCGACCACGAGGTCAGACCAACCGTCGGGCAGCGGCAGGTCATCGAAGAAACCGTCGACCACCCTCGCGCGGTAGCCGTGTTCCGCTCGCTCGAGCCTTTGGATCAACAGGTCCCGCAAAGGCGCCGCGGGTTCGATCGCCACGATCTCGCCGGCGCGGCTCAACAGCTCGAGCGTCAGCCGGCCCGTGCCGGCACCCACCTCGACGATCCGATCGATGCACGGTGGGAGCCACCGGAGCACGGCGGGATGAATTGTCTCGGCGCGGGCCAGACGGTCGTACAGCTCCGGCTCGAGCCGATACAGAAGCTCCCAGGCGAGCGCGAGATCGATTTGTGCGTCGGCGCGCACGCGACCGACGAACCGTCGCGCCTCATGCGCAGTGAGGACCTGAAGGTCCGCGACCGTGTAACGCCCCCGTAAATCTCGCGTGCTCCGCGGCGGTGCCTCAGGCGCGCTCACCGACCTCGGCCCAGTTCTTGTCGGTCTCCCAGAGGCGGACCGATCGAAGCAATCCAGCCGGGAGCTCCGAGCGGATCCTCTCCCAAAACGCCACGGCCAGGTTCTCCGCGGTCGGGATGAGGCCCTCGAGCCAGCGCACATCCGTATTCAGGTTGCGGTGATCCACGTCCTCGATGATCCGCCTCGATATGACGTCCGAGAGCTGTTTGAGGTCCAGGACGTAGCCCGTCGCCCGGTCGATCTCACCCGCCACCACAACCTCGAGGACGTAGTTGTGACCGTGGAGGTTTCGCGCACTTCCCGTACAGCCGCCGGTTCTCGGCTTCAGATAAGGCAGGATCTCGCAGCTGGTGAGCCGCGTTGAACGTTTCACGGCGACTGACGAGAACGGTAGTCGAGCTGGTCGCCGCTCCCCGCTCAGCGACGGCAGTCCGTACGTCGGTGAAATCGCGATAGGCCATCGGGACCTCCAGAGATGCTCGCCGGGCAGAGACGGGACCAGCCAACGATACCGGTCAGCGAGAGCTCGGCCACGTTGTGACGTAGGCGGAGCGCACGCGCTCGCCAAAGAGCACGGACAGGATCGTCACCGGCCCAGGACGAGCGCGCGCGGACCCTCGTCCATTACGAATACACACGCAGCCACCGACGCTACCTAACCGGCTGGCGCCGCATCGGATTCATGCCCAGCTCCTCTACCCTCCCCACGCGAGAGGAGATCTTGCTCGAAGAGTGGAGTCCGGCAAAACCCCTCTCCGCGGAACCAAACAGCGCTCAAGGAAGGCTTTGATGAGACGAATCATCGTGTCATTCGTAGTCGCTGTCGCCGCGATCGGGATCGCGCATGTTCCCAACGCGGATGGAATGCCGCGCGCCGAACGATCCGCGAAATGCGCGAATCAGAAGACCGTGCTCAAGAAGGCCAAGACCAAGAGCGCGAAACAGAGGGCCAGGAGGGCACTCAAGAAGTGTCAACACAAGAAAGGCTTGAAGAAGAACGGTCGGCCGAGGAAATGTGCGAAACAGAAGACGGTGCTCAAGAAGGCCAAGACCAGGAGAGCGAAACAGAGGGCCAGGAGGGCACTCAAGAAGTGTCAACACAACGGTCAAAAGAAGAACCGTCCTCCGACGAGCGGTCAACAGAAGGAGAAGCTCACGGCGCTGGGATGGCGCGCGGTCGGCGAGCCGCCGCTTTCGGACGCGGCCGCCGCCGCGGCGGTCGTGCATCGCGCCGAGGTGCGCCCGGACAACGCCGGCCCGAATTCCTACAGGCCCACCGACGCCGAGCTGGCCGCTTTCCACTCCGCGCCCGACTCGGCCGATAATCGCTCGTTGCGATACGTCACGGGCCGCCCTGGGCTGCAGAGCCCCTCGACCGACGACCTGATCCAGTGGGCCGCCTACAAGTGGGGGATCGCGACGGACTGGGTGCGCGCGGACGCGGTGGACGAATCCTATTGGCGCCAGTCGGCCGTGAACAGCAGCGGTATGAGGGGACTCATGCAGATACAGGCGACCGCCAAGAACGGCACGGAGCCGCTCCGTTGGGAGTCGACGGCGTTCAACCTCGACTTCTACGGCGCGACGATCCGCTTCTACTTCGACGGTTACTGCTCCTGGTGCGGCCCGAACTACAGCGCCGGCCACGAGTGGGACTCGATCGGCGCGTGGTACGAGCCGTCACCGTGGCGGAACCAAGGCGCCCAGGACTATGTGAGCCGCGTCCAGGCCGAGCTCGTCAACCGCCGGTGGGAGCAGCCGGGTTTCTAAGTCGCAGCTCGATCACGCGGGCGGGCCCGCGCGCAATTTTTCAGAGAGCGGGAGAACATTTCGTGCGGCTCTGGCGTCCTTGTTGGGTGAAGCGCGCACCTGACAAGCCGAGACGGCCAAGGAGGAGACCATGGAACCGAGACCGGAGCAGTCGGGCACGACCAGCCGCCGTTCGTTCTTGCTCACGGGAGCCGCGGTGGGAGCCGCGACCGCGGGCACCGGCTTGCTGGCAAATGGGGCGCCGGCGCTGGCCCGCAAGGAGGACAAGGGCCACAGGAAGACGGGTCGGTTCACAAAGGGCGACGCGGCCATTCTCAGGTTCCTGGCCGCGGCCGAGATCCTCGAGACCGACCTGTGGCAGCAATACAACGAGCTCGGTGGAGTTCAGGACGCAGAAGTTCCCGGCGGGAGCGGAAGCGGCCCCTACACGACCGCGCTCCAAGTGCTCGATGGGGACATGCCCCAGTACATCCACGACAACACCGAGGATGAGTTCACGCATTTCACCTTCATCAACGCGTTCCTGGAATCCAAGGGTGCGGATCCGGTCGACTTGGAGGGCTTTCGCACGTTGCCGAGCAGTCAGGCCACGGGGGCGCAGAAGACCGTCGGCCGGCTCACCAACCTCACACAGCTCACCGTAGACACCAGTTGGTGGGTCAAGTACCGCAGCCGCACGGGCAACCCCGACTTCGGTGATTCGTTCGCGCAGGCGGTGCCCGGATTGAGCTCAGGTCAGTTTCCGGGGATTCCCCGAGACGACAACGACCTCGATCCTCCGGACCACATCCAGGCGATCGCGAACACGGCCGGGTTCCATTTTGCGTTCATCGAGCAGGGCGGCACAAGCCTCTACCCCTCGCTCGCGCAACGGGTCACGAGCACGGAGGCGTTGCGCGTCGTCCTGAGCATCGGGCCGACGGAGGCGATGCACTTCCAGACATGGCAGGACAAGGCAGGCAATGCGAAACCTCTGACTGACCCCACGAACGGGTTGGTGTTCCCTGATCTCAACTCCGCTCCGTTCGGCGGGGAGGACTTCCAGACCAACCTGATCATGCCCGAGCCCACCGTGTTCTTGAAGCGGACGTTTCCAGTCTGCTCCATCGTTCGCCCGACCGAGACGGAGGGCGCCGCGATGGGCGCGCTCAATGCTTTGACCCACAACGGACTGTTCATCGGCCAACCGGACGAGTTCTTCCGAGTCCTGCGAGACCTGGCCGAGGACGCCGATGCGGCTCGAAAGGAGTCTTGAGGAATGTCCAGCGGGACTCTGAGCCCCGCCACGTTTTTGTGATGATGAGAGCCGTCAGTGCCGCGCGCGCCTAGCGCCCCGCCCGCCAGCGCCTACCGCTGGGCACCCGTCGCCGGCTAACTCGCCGGGATCGCGAGCTCGGCTGAGAGTCGCTCGGCGTGGCCGGTCGCACCGATCTCCGTGAAGAGGTGGTGCGCCTCGCGGAGCTCTCGCTGGCGCTCGTCCTGATCCCCGTTCTGGCGTGCCAGCTCGGCAAGCTGGACGTGGATCATCGGCACGACGCTGCGCATGCCGGTTGCGCGCGCCAGCTCGCTCGCCCGCTCGAGAGCCGACTCGATCTCCTCGCGGCTGGTGAGGCCAGCGCACCCCAGCAGGACCCGGGCGAGCACCACGTTCGCCGTGGCCTCCGCGGCCTGTTCGCGACCGCGCATGAGGGCCACGGCGTCGCGAAGTACCGTCACGGCCCGTTCCGTCTCCCCGAGTCCCAGGTACGCCTCGCCCGAGGCGATCAGGCACCAGCCCTCCGAATCGACGGCGGCCCGGCGTTCTCTCGAGATCGCCCGAGCTCGCTCGGTCGCCTCGACCGTCTGCTGCCAATCGCCGCACATCGCCGCGGCCAGACCCAGCCAGGCCCACGACCACGCACGCGAGAACGAGTCGCCGATCCGCTCCGCGATCTCCAGTGCCTGGCGCGAGTCAGCCATCGCTCGCTCGGGCTCACCGCTTCGGTACGCATGCCACGCGCGCCACATGTGGCCCCAGCCGAGCGTCTCGCTTGCCCCCTCCTCGGCGGCCAGCTTCAGCCCCCGCTCGATCAGCTCGCCTCCCTCCTCCAGCCTGCCCAGATCGCACAGGTACCCGCCCTTCTGCACGAGGCTGTTGGCCAGTGGACATTCGGCCGCGATTCCAGCCCCGATCGTGGGGTCGCCGTCCGCCAGCTCTATCGCACGATCGAGGATGGCCACCGCTTCCTCCAGCTCGCCGATCAGGAAGAAGACATACGCCGATCCGGACACGATCATGTAGAGCGCGGGGTCGGCCGATTCCTCGGCCAAGGCGATCGCCTGGCGGGCGAGCCCCGCGTTCTCGCGAAACTGTCCGTCGACGGTCGACCTGATGGTGCCGTAAGTGACGAGCAGGATCGCGCGAGACCAGAGATCGTGCGCCTTCGAGGCCAATCGCTCGGCCTCGGTGAAGAGGGCCTCTGCCTCCTCGTGAGACATGCCAAGGCGCCATCCATAGCCGAGTGTGAAGATCCGCGCCGAGAGTCCGAGCGCTGCGGTCTCCTCGGAGTCGGGCAGAGAGTCCGTCAGCTCGCGCACCTTCCGCCAGTGACGTAATGACGCGGTCGGGTCCCGCGTCCCGGCCCACGCGGCTGCGCGTGCATTCCACCGGGCCGCCTCGAGTGCCTCCCCCGCGCCCTCCCAATGCTGAGCCAAAAGGGCGGCCCGCTCGTCAAGGCGTTCCGGGTGTTGTTCTGCGATCGCGCGGGCGACCGCCGCGTGGAGCCCGGACCGCCGCTTGCCGAGCTGCGAGCGATAGGCCACCTCCTGGGTCAACGGGTGAGTGAACGCGTACACCGCTTCGGGATAGAGCTCCTGCTCGAACACGAACTCACCCGCCACCAGATTTCGAAGCGCCTCCTCGAGCATCGCGGGCTCCAACTCGACGACTCTCGAAAGCACCGGGGCCAAGCACTCCCTGCCGATCACGGCGGCCGCCTGGAGCACTGCCTTCTCGCGCTCCGCGAGCCGGTCGATCCGAGCCGAGAGGACCGCCTGGACGCTGGCGGGGACCGCCGCCTCTTCCACTGGTCGCACCAGTCTGTATGTGCCGCGCTCGCCCTCGAGATTGCCCGCCTCGACCAGCGACTGCACGACCTCCTCGGTGAAGAACGGGTTGCCGGCGGTGCGCTCGCGAACGATGTCGGGAAGCCCGTCGAGCGAGGGGTCGGTGCCGAGCAGGTCCCGAAGCAGCTCATCGATCGCCTGGGGGCCCAGCGGGGCGAGGGCAATCTGCCGGTAGTAGGACTTCGACATCCACGGGGCCTGGTACTCGGGCCGGAAGTTGAGGATCGTGAGGCCTTGGGTCCCCTGGGCGGCCTCAACGTGATTTGCGACGAACGCTTCGCTCGCGGGGTCGAGCCAGTGCAGGTCCTCGAACACCGTGACGCCCGGCTCCCGGGCGCTCTGGGCGCGGACCAGGCGCTTCGTGATGGCGAGCAACTGGCGCTGGCGTGCCTCGGGGTCCATCCGCGGAGGCG
>JACXTT010007540.1_pt1 | contig 15316 bp, 13 predicted proteins | sample 9270951 | NCBI WGS metagenome assembly JACXTT01 (sample SAMN15532306, study PRJNA645909) | rock metagenome | isolation source: weathered quartz diorite | place: Puerto Rico | collected 2017-06-21 | reverse complement strand
GGCCGGTCTGGTGATTGGGCTCCCAGCCTTTACGCTCGAGGGTCCGGTACTCCGGATCGCCAACTTGCGTAGGCGCTGTGCGGGTCTCGTTCGTCATGGTCGGGCTAGTCTGTTGGTGACCTTACGCAGGGACGCAGGCTGACGTGACGACGCGCCGAGAATCGGTTCAATTCACCGCTAGTGCACTGCTTCTCCTTGGTCCCAGCGTCGGCTTTGGGTTGTGCGGCTTGCGCTTCGGCCTTGAGCCGTTTCAACTCGATGTCTAACCTCATACTCTTCTCCCTGAGCTGGAGGATCTTTTCAGCCGTTGCCCTGTCCTCCACCGCCATTGTCTGCTGCAGCGTATAGAAGGCCTTGACGATGTCGACCACTGCCCTCGCGTTCGCCTCCGAGACCTGGGCAGCAGCGGCTGCCGTTGCTGACGTATCTACGTCGCCTCCAGACGCGTCGGTCTCTCCGCCTCCAGCTGCCGCATCACCGCCCTGCGGTTTCTTCGCGCTGGTCTTCGGTCTGACAACTGTGGGCGGAACATTTAGACCCCCGGTCAGGCCGTCTATGGCCATCAAGGTGACAGCGAAGTCGTCTACCCGAGAGATGATCAGCTTGTACTCCTCTTCATTGATGGCCCCATTCAAGTACGCTTCGCACGCACGGTACAGACCGTCGCGCAATAGCTGAATCGTCTGCGTGCGCCGGCCGATGCTCTGGACCGCCTCGGCCATGCTGGCCGCCGCTTGGGCGCTGCCCTTTGAAGCGACGTCGATGGCGCCAGAGAAAGAGGCCGCGATGCCAACCAGCGCGTCCGGGCTGGGTTCCGCGCAGACTACACGCTTATTGTTGCTCCCTGTTCCGCGATCGGTCACCAGCACTACCCGCTGCTTGCCGTCCAGGCTCAGGCTCGTGCTGGGTTGCGAATCGATCGACACCGGCTTGAAGATGGTCGATGTGCATCCGGCCAGAGCCAGGCACCCCAGTGCGACTGCTGCGCCTATGTGTCTCATGTCCATTCCTATCATTTTGTTAGGTTTAGGGCCACGAAGCGGCGAGTCGGTTGTCATCAGGCGACTAGGAACGTCGACCGCATCGTGCTATCCATGATCGACCGTCTAAACATTGGCATGCTCTGCTGAAACTCTATCATAATGCGCCGTGCATACTTACAGATGACTTACCGATCGGATCGGATCTCGGGACTTTCTCTATCCAAGGGCCGCGCTGCGGCCGAGGCTGCCGGCCGCAGCGCGGAAACCGGCTTCTCTGAAGGAAAACAGCATGCCAAAGCCATTGCCCCCTAACGACATCCGCGAGCTGACTCCGCCCAACCTCCGCTACCAATACTTCGAGCACTGGACCGAAAACCGCTTTCAACCGGTGGATCACCTGGCAGCCGTCAACACATGGTGGTTGGCCGAAGCCTCTCTGCTCGCGTACTCCGATGAGGGCTTCATCGCTCGCGCATTCGATGCTGCGGGTCTCACGCAGGCGGGTTTTCGCACCGCGTCTGTCAACGGATCGAGCACCCAGTGCTTCGTTGCCTATGGTCCCGGATTGGTGCTCGTCGCGTTTCGCGGAACCGAGGTGAAGGATTTTTGGGGTGGGGTGCGCGATTGGATCACGAACCTGCAAGCAGCGCTCGTTCCCGATGGCTTCGGCGGACGTGTGCACGCCGGCTTCCAGCGCGGGCTGCAGGAGGTGTGGGACGAGCTATGCGCAGCGCTGGCCCCGGTTCTCGCGCAAGAACCCGCCAGCCCCGGTGTCTGGCTGACCGGTCACAGCCTTGGCGCGGCGCTGGCTACGTTGGCGGCAGATCGCGCGTTGCAAGAACGCTCGTTTCCCGTTCGCGGCCTGTACACTTTCGGGTCGCCGCGCGTGGGCGACGCGGCGTTTGCGCGGCGGGTCGATCATGGCCCTCTCAAGTCGCGCGCTTTCCGTTTCGTCAATCATTTGGATATCGTGCCGAGGGTGCCGCCGCCCTGGGGCTACCGGCATGCCGGACGGTTATGCTACTTCGACGAGACGAAACAGCAGCTACCAGACCCGCACAGCCCCGTGTGGCGTGCCGGGCGCGCGCTGCGCGACCTGCTCGTTCGGCCCGCGTTTCCGGTGGATCTTGCACTGCCACTCCCAGCCTGGCTCGCCGATCACGCGCCCGTGTATTACGCAGTTCACACATGGAACCAGTACGAGCGCGGCGCGCACGGTGCGCTGAATTGAGTGCGAGCTCCTCGCGAGCGGTCACCGGGTCGGGTGCTCCTCGGTATCGGAATGATTCACGGAGCGCGCGCAATGGCGTTTCTCCGCGTTGTCCCTGACAGTCGAAATCTCGCGACGCGCGCTGTGGGGTAGGAACGAAATCTCTCAAAGCGTGAGATTTGGCGCGGCGAAACGTGTGTCGGTATTACTTAAAGCAGATTGAAGGTCCTCGAGCGGGCGCAGATGATCGAAGGCCGCCGCACCACCGAAGTTCCGCGTGCGGTGTGAGTGACGATCAATACTTCGCATCCAGAAGGAGTACATCATGGAAGAACTGCATGGCTTAGGTTACCTCCCAGACATTCCGCAAGTCGAAGATTACGACGAACAGCACCAGCAGGTCGCGCCATTGCTAAATCGCACCAGGCTCGCGCACCGCGTGGCATCGACCGTCAAAGCGATGGGCGTCAGCGCGCCCGCACGCACTACCGAACCGGCCGCAGCGCTCGCTCAGGTTGATCTTCGCACCTGGTTTTCCCCGATCGAGGATCAGGGGCAAATCGGGTCGTGCACCGCAAATGCTGCAGTAGGACTGGTTGAGTACTTTGAACGCCGGGCTAAGGGGAGACACATCGACGCATCGCGTCTATTCGTCTACAAGACCGAGCGCGATCTCCTGGGTTGGACGGGCGACACCGGTGCGTACTTGCGTACCGCGATGGAGGCTCTGGTTCTGTTCGGAGCGCCACCAGAGCGCTACTGGCCGTACGACCCGCGTCCGGCGAGTAGCAACACGCGGTTGAACTTGGAGCCGTCTGCGTTCTGCTATGCCTTTGCGGCGAACTATCAAACCCTGAAGTATTTCCGGCTTGATCCGGGCCCTACCTCACCTGCGCAGGCCTTGGCCAACATAAAAGCCTATATTGCAGCAGGATTCCCGAGCATGTTCGGCTTCCCCGTCTACCCAGAGTACGACCACCCACTCCCCGGAGGCCTCGTGGCGTATCCGGGTCCGGGCAGTCAGTCGAGGGGTGGACACGCGAATGTAGCGGCCGGTTATGATGACAACATGATGATTGGTTCCGACAAAGGTGCACTGCTGATCCGCAATTCCTGGGGTCCGGGCTGGGCTAATGCGGGCTACGGCTGGATGTCGTACAAGTATGTCACCCAGGGCTTGGCCAACGATTGGTGGACTCTGATCTCCGAGGAGTGGGTGGACACGGCGCAATTCGCATAGATCTTCGTTCGCGCGGCAGGAAAAGTCAGCGCGACGTCGAAGCCTACAGCCGCAGCGCACGGGGCGCTGCGGCGTTTTCCGTCGACGAGACTTTAGCCCTGTGGCGCAGTCGATTCCTTTCCCCTGATTCGCCTCGTCGTGCACTCCGCCAACTCAGTGGAGTGAGCGCTTGCGTCCCGACTCCTAGCGCTCCGACCCGAGCCCGATCGGCGCCGGGGCGATGTTCACGATGCGCTTGAACAGGCGCTCGAAATCCCTGCCGACTTGTTTGCCGATCAAAGGATCGGCATTGCCGGCGAATGCCGCGTCGATCTCACGCCAGTCCTCCTCGGTCAGCACGCGCTCCGCCAGCGGCAGGACGACCTGCTCTTCCTGCCGCATGTGGTGCCAGTGGAAGTCCGCATATTGCTTCACCTTCTCGGCGAAGGCGGCGAAGTGTCCGTCGCCGCCCATCTCCCAGCGTAGCAGGTCCTGCTCCAGGTCCCGTATCAGCTTGGCACCATGGATGTGCTCCGCTTCGAGCTGATCGAGCACGCTGTTTCCCTCCGTGCCGCGCTGGCGCATGCGGGCGAACAGATAGCGATCCTCCTTGGGGTGATGCAGCTTGTCCGGAAAGGCGTCGATGTAGTGGACCATCGCACGCAACACCGCGAAGTCGGGTTTGCGCTTGCCCTCGCGTACACCGCTGACGAGGTACTGCAAGCCGTGCAAAATGGCCGAGAGGCTGCGATGCTCGTCGCGGATGACGTTGAGCGCGGTTCTCATGATTGCGATCTCGAAGGCGAGTATGGAGCAATTGTGAGACCGTCCGGCCGGCCGTGATTTGACGCAGGTCAAATCCGCGAAGGGGACCGGCAGCGCGCCCGCGATGCGGTGCCTATTTGGCTGCGTCCAGTGCGCGCGCGCGCGCCGCAACGGACCGATCGAGCTTCAGACCGACCTCGTCGATTGCGCTGTGAAGGCCGAGCTCTCTTGGCGCAATATAGGGGTGCGGGCGTGCGATGGCGTAGCCTTGCGCGTAGTCCACACCGATCTCCTCGAGGATCGCAAGGGTCTGCGAAGTCTCCACGCACTCTGCGATGGTGGTGAGTCCCAGCACATGGCCGACTTTGTTTATCGCCTCGACCATGGCCCGGTCGATCGGGTCGTATGCGATGTCCCGCACGAACGCGCCGTCGATCTTCAGGTGATCGACCGGCAGGTGCTTGAGGTAGGCGAAGGACGACATCCCGCTGCCGAAATCATCGAGCGAGAAACCGCAACCCAATGCTTTGAGCTCGTGGATCAAATGCGTCGCTTTGGCCAGGTTCGCGATCGCCGCCGTCTCCGTGATCTCGAAGCAGATCGACGCGTGTGGGACGCCGTATATGTCAAACTGTTTGCGGACGAATGCCAGGAAATCGTCCTGGCTCAGAGAGGCGCCCGACAGGTTGATCGACCATCTGTGCTTTTCGCCTCGACCTTCCCGACCGACCATGCGCGCAAACTCCGCGAAAGCGGTGGAGATGACCAGTCGATCTACAGCCGGCATCAGGTTGTAGCGCTCGGCGACTGGAATAAACACGATCGGATCGACCACTTGCTCCTGGGCGTCGATCATGCGCAGCAGGAGTTCCTGGTGGCGCTCGCCTCTGCGCGCCCCGGAGACGCCGACCATCTCCTGCGCGTAGAGGCAGAACCGGCCTTCATCCAGCGCCCGGCGCAAACCCCCGACCCAATCCAGCTCGCCTTGGCGCGCCGCCAGTTGACCGTCCGTCGGCTGATACACGTGGATGCGATTGCGACCCTCTTTCTTCGCGACGTAGCAGGCATCGTCAGCCGCGCGCATCAGCTCGAGCAGAGCGACACTGCTGTCGTGGAAGGAGACCAGCCCGATGCTGGCGCCGATCCTGAACATCTTGTCTTGCCACGTGAAGCTGAAGGCCTGGATCGTTTGCAGCAACTCCTGCGCAATGCGCTCCGCGGGTTGCGGAGGACAGTTCTCCAGCAGGACGGAGAACTCGTCGCCGCCCAGGCGCGCCACGCTGTCGCGGTCGCGAATCGCAGTGCGCAGGATGCCGGTGATCTGGCGCAAGAGCTCATCGCCCGCCGCATGCCCGCAAGTGTCGTTGACGACTTTGAAGTGATCGAGGTCCAGATACAGCAACGAGTACGGCATCGGCTGGATGCGCGTCCGGGCCAGCGCAGCGTCGAGCCGCCGCTCGAACTCGCGGCGCGTGATGAGTCCGGTGAGCGCATCGTGACGCGCCTGGCGCAGCTCTTCGCGCGCCTGGTCCAGACTCGCTGCGGCGCCTGCGATTTCCCGCTGCAGGACATTGACGCTTCGTGCCATCTCGCCGACCTCGTCTCCGGAATGGACCGTGACGGGAACCACGTCGACGCGAGCGTGGGCCGCGTCCAAGTCACCCCGTCCCAGCGCAAGCAGCGCATTGGAGAAGCTCGCCATTGCGCCTCTCGCCATGCCGGTCGCGGCATCCGACACCTGCACCATGGCATGGGCGAGGATGCCAGGCAGGACCAGGCCGACGCTGATGCTCAGAATCGCGACGGCGACGAAAATGTCTTCCAGGACGCTGACCAGCGCACTGCTCTGATCCGGCAGACTCGTAACGGCCAAGAGGTAGCCGGCGCCGTCGAATGCGAGCACCATCAGCATCGCGCCGGTGAGCTTGATGTGCAGTGTGTTCGCGATACCGGGCAACCCCTGCCGCCGCCGATCGGTATACCTGCGCCAGGCGTACAGGGCCGACCCCGAGTATGCGAACAGCACGCCGATCAGAACGGTCTTCATGCCGAACTGCTGGAATCCGAGTACCGCGGAGGCGATCCAAATGATCGCGGCGATCAATCCGAGAACGATCAACCCGCGCGGCGCACGATACGGACGCTGGACGTTCGGTTGATTCCTGCGCAGAAGCCAGACAGCGACGTTGGGCAGACAGATGCCGATGAGGTAGGTGAAATTGGCGGCGGCCACGAGCCAGATCGGATCGCCGAGCAGCAGGAAGAGAATGGCCATACCGGCGGTGAGAGAGGTGGCCACCCACGGCGCGTCGGTGCGCGATCTTTTCTCCAGGATCCGCGGCAGCAGTCCGTCCTCGGCGAGCTGCGAAATGGTGCGCGCCGCACCGGCAAGGGGCTGCAAGGTACCGTGGAACATGTTGAACATCATGAACCAGATCGCGGCCGCCTTTGCGAAGTTGCCGAAAACCGGCGCGAACGTCGGACCCAGCACGAGCATGAGCTCCTGCCCCAATTTCTCCGGTCCCAGGACTCCCAGCCACACGAGCGGCAGCACGATGAAATACAGCGATGCCATGACTGCGCTGGCGAACATGGCGCGCGGCACGTTCCTGTTGGGATTGACGGTTTCGCCGACGTGGCAGGCGGCGGCTTCGAAAGCGGGCGCGGCAAACCCGATCAGATACAGCCCGGCCATGATGGCGGTGAGCTGGCCAAACCAACCTTCGAACGGCACCGTCAGATGAAACGTCGTCGCTTGCTTCCAATCGACATGCCCGGCCGCTATCGGGGCGAGCGCCGAGATCAGTGCGAGCAGCGCCGAGGCGGTGGCAATCGGGATCGCCAGTCTGCCTGCCCACTTCACGCCGCAAAGATTGACCAGCGCGAACAGCAGGACGAGCGCGCACGATAGAGTCGGGACCGGCACGTTGGGCAGATACCATTCGTGGATCGCCGCGGCCGAGAAGATCGCAGTCAAACCGCAGGTCGGAACCCAGCCCCACCAGTAGCAGACCCCGGTGAGATTCGCCAATACCGGGTTGTAGGGGCGGAACGCTTCCGCACAGGTAGCCGCAATGCCGCCGACGCGCTTGGGATACATGAGGACGAGCTCGGTCCACCCGGGGGCCGCGGCCCAGCCCAGCAGCAGACCGACGATCAACAGAACAACGGCAGCGCTGCCTTGTCCGGGGATATCTCCCTGGCCGGCGAACAGCGCCGTGATGAGGAACAGGCTCTGGTTGCTGCCGCCCATCGCGAGGGCTGCAGTCGCTACCCAGCCGAGCGTGCGCGGATGCTCGACAACTCCTGGGTTCGCGTCAGCGCTCGAACGCCCGGGGTCTTGCAATGACTGCATACTGTGATGACCCCGTTCGATCTAGAGCGAATGCGGACTGCGTATCATACTCGCGGGGGGATCAGCGCAAAACAGCAACATGATGTATAGCGTCCGCGGCATGCGGGAACATTAGGCTCAGATCGAGGGTGTCGGGGCGCGGCGTCAAAGGCGTGACGCACCAGATCAGTGCGGCGCTAGCAGAAGCGCCGGTGCCGGTCCTTGCAAATCTCCAGCACTTCGTCCGGGTCGCGCTGCCACCAATCGAGTTCGGAGAAGATCTCCACTTCGTGGCAGCCCGCGTAGCCGGCTCGCTGCATCCAGGAGCGGATGCGGGGCAGGTCGATCACGCCGTCTCCCATCATTCCACGGTCGTTGAGCAGGTCGCGTGTGGGCACCAGCCAGTCGCAGATGTGGAAAGCCAGCAGACGCGCTTTCGCAGCGCGCTCGATTTGGCGCTCGAGCTGCGGATCCCACCACACGTGATACACATCCACTGCAACGCCCAACCCGCCTTCGTCGCGCGGATCCAGGGCATCGCATAGATCCAGCGCCTGGCCCAGCGTGTTGATGCAAGCGCGGTCAGGCGCATACATGGGATGGAGCGGCTCGATGGCGAGCGGAACGCCAGCCTTGCGTGCCTGCGGAAGGATCGCAGCGATGCCGTCGCGCACCTGCTCGCGCGCGCCGGCTATGTCTTTCGATCCCTGGGGCAAGCCCCCGACCACGAGCACGAGGCACTGCGCGCTGAGCGCGTGCGCTTCATCCAGTGCGCGCAAGTTGTCGTCGATCGCCGCTTTGCGGGCGGAGGCGTCGGCGGCGGAGAACATGCCGCCGCGACACAATCCGGTGACGGTCAGCCCATGACCGCGGATTGCGTGCACGGCGGGCTCGACGCCCATCGCATGCAGTTGATCGCGCCAGGGTGAGATGCCGTGGATGCCATGGCGCGCGCAGCCGGCGATGGCCTGTGCCAGACCCCACCGCTTGCGTGTGGTTGCGGTGTTGAGGGAGAGCAGAGCGGGGTCTGGTGCGCTCACCTCACGCTCCGCAGGCCCAGGAAATCGGCGACGAGCCCCGCCTGCCCCTCGACCATGTCGGCGCCGGTGACGACGGTGCAGCCGCGTGCCTGTGCCGCGGCGAGCAGCGGTGTGATCGCCGGCTTCGGAATCACGTCGCTGACAACGGTACGCGCCGCGATGCGCGACGGATCGCAGGGCAGGGGGTCGCCGTCGCGCAGCCCGAGCGGTGTCGCGTTAGCGAGGATGTCGACGTCGTAACGGTCCTCGCCCACTGCATCGGCTCCTACCTTGGGGAATGCAGCGGTCACGGCACGCGCGAGGCTCGAAGCGCGGCTGGCGTCCAAGTCTCGAACTGTCAGCGATGCCATGCCTTCCTTGGCCAGCGCCATGGCCATGGCGCGGGCTACCCCTCCGGCGCCGATCAGATGCACGTGCTTTCCCGCCGGGTCGACGCCGCGCCCCCTCAGCGCCGCTACGTAACCTCGACCGTCGAACATGTCGCCGACCCAGCGGCCGTCGTCCATGCGGCGGGCGACGTTGATCGCGCCGACCAGCCGGCCGTTGTCGCGCAGCTCGTCCACATGCGCGCACATGGCGTGCTTGTGCGGCATGGTGACGATCAGCCCGTCGCAGTTGCGCAGGCTCTTGAAGCCGGCAACAGTGGCGTCGAAGCCGGCGGCGTCCACCTCGGCCGGCACCATCACCGCGTCGATGCCGCGTTCGGCGAACAGGCTGTTGAAGCGCTCCGGTGAGCGAACGCGGGCGAGCGGGTCGCCGAGGATGGCGTAGAGGCGGGTGGTTCCGGTTATCGGCATGAGGTCTCTGTTCGCTAGGTCGGGCGGCGCAGCATCATCAGTTCGTTGGTGCCTTCCTGTACCACTTCGCCGTTCTGGTTTTTCACCTTGAACGCCAGCGTTACGATGCCGCGGTCTGTGCGCTTGGTCTCGCGCTTCGCCGCGATCTCGATCTCCGCCTGGATGCGGTCGTCGATGAAGATGGGCCGGCTGAACTTCCAGTTCCAGCCCAGGGAGGCTAGGGCGCGCATGCGCGGTGCCGCACGGTTTTTCAGGCCATCGGTGAGCGCGAGACCGAGGATGCCGTGCGCGATGCGTCCCTTGAAACCGAGCTCCTGCGCGAACTGCTCGTCGACGTGCAAATCGAAGAAATCGCCGGTGAGCCCGGCGAAGCCCGCGACATGCGATTCGGTGACCATGATGCCGCCCGTGGTGAAACGGTCGCCTACCGCAAGGTCCTCGTACCAGTTGTAGCCGTCCGCGATCACGGGGCGTCCTCAGCGTTCACGTATTGAGCTTCGGCACATCGAGCCAGCGCCGCTCTCGCCAGCTCTTGTACGCTGTGTCGGCGAGCTGCACACCTTTGGCGCCCTCCAGCAGGTTCCAGCGGAAGTCGCCTTCTCCAGCGACGTGTTTGAGGAAGAGCTCCCACTGCGCCTTGAACGCATTGTCCCAGGCCGTGTTGTCGGGCACTTCTTGCCAGCCCTGATAGAAGTCGATGGGCTGCGGGATGTCCGGGTTCCAAACCGGCTTGGGCGTGTTCACCCGCGATTGCGTTACGCAGCGCCGCAGGCCGGCGACCGCCGAGCCATGCGTCCCGTCGACTTGCAAGGTCAGAAGATCGTCGCGGCGCACGCGCACACACCAGGAACTGTTGAAGTGCGCGATGACGCCGCCTTCCAGCTGTAGCGTCGCGTAGGCGGAGTCGTCTGCGGTCGCTTGATACTTGTGCTTCTCCTCATCCCATCGCTCTGGAATGTGGGTTGCGCCAAGACAAGACACCGCTTTGACTTCGCCGAACAGATTGTCGAGCACGTAACGCCAATGGCACAGCATGTCGAGGATGATGCCGCCGCCTTCCTCTCTGCGGTAGTTCCAGGAGGGGCGCTGGGCTGGCTGCCAGTCGCCGTCGAAGACCCAGTAGCCGAACTCGCCGCGCACCGAGAGCATGCGGCCGAAGAAACCGCTCTCGCGCAGCATCTTCAGCTTCAACAGCCCGGGCAGCCATAGCTTGTCCTGCACGACGCCGTGCTTCACGCCGGCCTTTTGCGCCGCCTGGTAAAGCTCCAGCGCCTCGGCCGTGGTGGTCGCGATCGGCTTCTCGCAATAGATATGCTTGCCGGCGGCGATGGCGCGCATCACGAACTGCGGCCTGAGCTGTGTCGAGGCTGCGTCGAAGAAGACGGTGTCATCGCGGTTCGCAAGGGCCTGGTCGAGATCGCTGATCCAGCGCTCCAGGCCGTGGGCTTTCGCGAGGCTTTCGAGTTTTTTTGCATCGCGGCCTACCAGAATCGGGTCCGGCATCAGCCGCGTGCCGTCCTTCAGAGCGACGCCGCCTTGGCGTCGGATCTCGAGGATCGAGCGCAGCAGATGCTGGTTGGTGCCCATGCGTCCGGTCACCCCGTGCATGATGATTCCGATGCGCTTGCTTGTCATACGGGTCCTGTCGGCATTAGTCCGCGGTGAATGGATTGTGCGGCAGCGGGGCAGGGCGGGCAAGGTCGGCACGTGCCGGGACCACCACCAACAGGGTAACACCGGGACGGCGGCGGAGACTGTACAGTACGCGCTGAGACCATGACGGAGGATACGATGTCCAAGTTGATCCCCTTTCCCGACGGCGGTTACGCCTTCATCAAGGGCGGATTCCCCTATTGCCAGGGGGTGCGGGCGCTGGAGGGATACGCGATCGAGCGTGTGCGCTTTGCGCGTCCATTGCCCTTGGAAAAGGGCTTCGCTGCGATCGAGGCGCACCTGAAATCGGTCGCGCGGCCTCGCACCGCGCTGTGTGCTGCCGAGCTGCGCTCCCCCAAGCCCTTCAGCATGAGCGGTTTCGCGGGATTCAACGAAGGCTACGTCGCGGTGTTGAAGCAGTGGGGACTGTTCCGCGACGGGCTCAACCCGGTGGCGCGCTCGAATGTCGCGCCCGCAATCGCCCCGCCGCTCGAACCGTCGTTCTACGCATTTTGCTATACGGTGCCGGCACACAAAGCCTCTCCCGCCTTCGTCGTCGCGGGCAGCGGCGAATGGCCCAGTGGCGGGAAATTTCCCGACGACATCGTGGCACGCTCAGACGTGTCGCCTGCCGGGATGCAGGCCAAGGCCGGCTGGGTGCTGGACGCGATGCAGAACCGTCTCACCGAGCTCGGCGTGTCCTGGCAGGACGTGACCGCCGCGCAGGTTTACACGGTGCACGATCTCTACGTCATCCTTCGCGATCAGATCGTGCCGCGCGCCGGCAACGGCGGTGGACTCACCTGGCATTACTGCCGCCCGCCAATCGAGGAATTGGAGTTTGAGATGGACGTGCGCGGCGTGGCGGTGGAGCGCCTGCTGGTGACCTAGCTCCGATCAAGTCGCAGAACGCGCGTTGCGAGACGTGATCAGAACTTCCCTGGATGCCGTGCCGGTCTGCGTTTGGGTTGCGTGAGCCCGACGGAAACCGGGTCGATCACTCGCTATGTTCCAGTATTGCTGCCGGAGCGGCGACGCCTTCCGCCGCAGGCAGCGACGTCGCGCCCCATTCGATCAGCTCGAGGCGGCCGTCGAAGTGCTCGACGATGGCCGTGCAGCTGTCCACCCAGTCGCCGCAGTTTGCGTACAGCACGCCGTCGATGCGTTTGATCGCGGCGGAGTGGATGTGCCCGCAGATCACGCCGTCCAGCTCGCGATCCTTCACGCTGCGCACCACGCATTCCTCGAAGTCGTAGATGAAGCTGACCGCAGTCTTCACCTTCCGCTTTGCGTAGCTGGCCAAGGACCAGTACCCGGGGATACCCAGCGTGCGCCGCGCCCACGACAACACCATGTTCAGGCGGACCAGGAACGCGTAGGTGTTAGCGCCGAGCACGGCCAGCCATCGATGGTATTTGGTCACGACGTCGAACTCATCGCCGTGCAGCAGCAGATATCGCCTGCCGTCGGCAGCGGTGTGGGTGTACTCTCGATGCACCGCGATGTCGCCGAACGTGCTGCCTGCGTACTCGCGCAGCGCTTCGTCGTGGTTGCCCGGCACCAGGATCACCTGCGTGCCGTGCCGCGCGCGCTTGAGCACCTTCTGCACGAAGGTATTCATCTGCCCGGACCAGTAGATGCCCCTGTGGCTCATGGCCCAGAAATCGATGATGTCTCCGAGCAAGAACAGTCGTTCCGAGTCGTACTCGCGCAGGAAGTCCAGCAGCTGATGCGCCTGGCAGCCGCGTGCCCCGAGGTGGATGTCCGACAGGAATATGGAGCGAACCCTGGCCATGGACGCGCCTCTCACGGCGTTTTGCGACCCACGAGGACGTAGTAGGGCACGCGCAGCCAGGGCAGGTAGGGCACGGGTCCGGCCCGTTCCAAGCACACTTCGACAGCCAGGCGGCTGCGCAGATAAGGCAAGTGCTCCTGGGACAGACGCACGCCATCGTGAGCGAACCAGGCGCGCCAGAAACGGTTGGCGCGGGCGCGTCGCGACAGTCCGCCCCCGTCGTCGTACGGTGCGGGCAGATGGAAGTCCACGACACCGAGGATGCCGCCGGGCCGCAGCATGGCGAGCGCATTGTCGACCGCGGCACGCCAATCCGGAATCATGGTGAGCGCGTAGGAAAAATACACGACGTCCGCCGAGTGCGAGGGAACGTAGCAAGTTGCATCAGCTTCGATCACTCGCGCATTGGGAAATTGCGCCCATCGGCGCCGCGCCACATCGAGGAGGGCGGGGCAGAGATCGACTGCCTCGACCCGGCGCAGTTGCATCAGGCGCGAGCCGAAGAACTCCAAGTTGCGTCCGGTACCCGCACCCAATTCGACCACATGGTCTCCGGCGGCGGTGGGCAAGAGCGCCACGAGTTCCCGGCGTCCATGCAACAGCCGCTCGCGGAACGCATCGTAGGTTTGCGCCTGGGGCGCATAGAAGCGCTGCAGCTGCTCCGCGTGCGAGCCGGTACGCGATGCTCCCCGCGCCAGCGCGAAGAGAACGCGCGCGTCGGCGAGAGGGCTCATGCGGCTCCCGGCAGGTCGGCGATGTGAAATCCGGCGTAGGTGTGCACGCGGTCTTGCCTGGTCAATTCACGGGCCAGTTCAGGGTGGAACCGCACCACGTCCATCAGCCGCCGTCCCCGGCCGGCGTGATGCACCCAGACGTCCTCCAAATAGGCAGGCTGAGCGTGGGCGCTGCGGAACAGGACGCGTGCGTGGGGCGTGGCGCAATCGAGGATCGCACCCCACTCCTCCGCGAGAGCGTCGGGGTAGCAGGAGCTCATCCAGTCCATGTGGTCGAGCAGCACGTACCGGCTGATGCGCTCCCGAGCGGCGCGAAGGAACTTCGTTACGGTCGTGGTGTGCGGCGCGATCCGCCCCGCCAGCCCGTCTTTCAGCGCCTGGAACCCCCGGGGTTTGAGGTATTCCGGGCAGCAGTCGGGCGTATAGAAGCCGCGGAAGTAGAGCTGCCAGAAATAGTTGGTCAGCACCGGCACCTGGCAGGCGACGTAGTCGACGGCCTCGCGCACAAAGCCTGCAATACCGTCGGCATGCTGGCGCTCCACCTCCTTGCGCTGGGCTCGAGGAACACCCAGCATACTCATCGTCACCTGACGCGACAGGGTCCAGTTGACGTGTCTTCCCCACAGCAACGGCACTACCCGCTTGCGATAGATGACGCGTTGCGCTTCCAGCGATTCGCATTGGAGCAGCGCGCTTAGTGCTTCGCGCAGCTTCGGCCGCAGCCGCAGGTAGCCGCGAAAGCCCCGTGCTACCATCCCTGCGAGCCCAAAAAAATAAAAGGTGTCGCGCGGGTCGCGCTGGGAGAACCATTCCCAGTTTCGATCCCAGTACTGCTGCGCGAATGGCGACAACTCGGCGCGCAGCGCGTCGACGTAGAGATCGTGGAAGCCGGGGTGATGGCCCCGGCCAAACGCCGCAAAGAAATCGTCGTAGGCCAGGCACCGTATGCCGGCGAGCTTGAGCTCGAGCAGCGCTGTCTGGCGGGGATTGGCGTCAACCGCATGAATGCGGCGGGGGCCAAGCAGCGCGTAGTCCAGCACGTTGCAACCGGCGCTGGTGATGACCACGAGCGTATCGTCAGCGGTGATAGCCAGCGCCTGACGATCCACGGCAGGATCTTCCCAGCAGGCGTTGTAGACGAGCGACCGGGAATAGATGGCGTCGAAGATCTTCTGGTCGAAGCTGTGCGCAAGTCTTGCGGCAGCGGTTTTCAGATCGACATCCTATCGAGCATCGCACTAGTGGCTGACGCGTATCGCGCCGAGTGGTCGTCTCCGTGTGCCGTTTACTGCGACTTGATCCGGGGCGGCACCCGGAAGCGACGCCGGATTCCAAGCTGGCCTACGCAATTCGCATTCCACCAGCGCGGCGCCGTGCAGAGTAAGTCGGCGCCGTGACAATGGAGTTACATCCACGTGACGGAGTTGTTGCGGCGTGCGAGGTTCCAGGATCAGAACCCGCGCTCCGGGTGAAGCTGTTGGTAGACCTCGAAACTCATTACAGCGAGCACTACAATCAGCCCCAGGTATTGCACCCCATAACTCACCCGTGTCGCCGCGGAAGTCTGGTAATAGGCGGCGTTTGCGTCGTGCCGCCCACGGATGACTTCCCATACTTTCGGCGCTGCAAGCAACGCGACCAGCACGAGCAACGGGCTTGGATGCCACAGGAATAACGCGACCAGGATGGGGACACCGACCAGCCAGAGCTTCGGGCTGATGACGCTGGTAATGCGGCCGCCGTCGAATGGGTGCAGCGGAATGAGGTTGAACAAGTTGAGGAAGAA
>JACXTT010007539.1_pt1 | contig 15318 bp, 17 predicted proteins | sample 9270951 | NCBI WGS metagenome assembly JACXTT01 (sample SAMN15532306, study PRJNA645909) | rock metagenome | isolation source: weathered quartz diorite | place: Puerto Rico | collected 2017-06-21 | reverse complement strand
ATTCGAGAGCCGCACGGCGCGTGACACGGGCTCGGTCGTGTCCGCCACCACGGCGTAGCTCACGTCCCGCAGCAGCACCCGGTTGCCGCGGCGCTGCCAGCGCACCACGCGATCGTTCAGCTCCTCCCCCGCGTACCGTTGCCCTTGCGGCGTGGCCGTGTAGCGCACCACCAGCAGGAACGGCAGCTCGAGGGCGGCCTTGGGGATCTCGTAGAACAGCTTGTCGTTCAGCCGGTGCACGATGAAGACGCCCGAGTCCGTGGTAGCCCCCCGGGTGATCACCTGGGCATACGGCTTCGGTCCCTCCGGCGACGGCCCTCCTCCGCCCGGCCGCGCGCGGCTCGTGTCCTGTGCCGGTTGGGAAGGCGTTGGTTGCTGTGCGGAGAGGGGTGGGCGGGCGGCGGCAACGGCGAAGCCGACGAGCGCCAGCAGGAGGCGGATGGATCGCATGGGAGCGAAACCCGGAGTTGGGATGAAGATGAAATAGGCTGTCCAACGGTGATACGTCCGGAGCGGCCGGGGTGTTTCGTTGCGCCCTGCTCGGCGGCTCGGCACATTCCTGTGGTGCCGCTATGTGCTTCGAGAAAACTCTGTGAGAGGTTTTGAAGCTCCAACAGAAGATAATCCTAGACGGCCAGTCGCATCAACGGATCGGTACGAAGCCATCAGGGAAGTCTCTGACAAGGTGATGATGGAGGTTCGCTGGAGCGAAGATTGGCAGAAACAACGTTCTTACCCTTCCGAGCTGCTAGACCTCGCATATGGGACAGGCCGCAGAATTTCAGCAATTTGTGCGCTGCGATATGAGGACCTTCGGTTAGATGCCAAGCCTCATGGAGCGATCTGCTGGCCAGCGGCTACGGATAAACAGGGCAGAGAGACGACTGCTCCTATCTCCCCCGTGTGGCCGGTGCGGTTGTGACGCTCGTTCTCGTGGACCGCCTGCTAGGGTTCGACTCGATGGCGATCGCGACGCTCGCCGCGACCATCGCAACGACGTTGGCTACGATCGCACTCGCGTGGTTCGGTTGGGTGCAGGTCCAAGACGCGCATCGTCAGCAGCGAGGGGTCGCCGCGAGCCTACTGGAATTGGTACGCGGCATCCGGGGCGAACTTGGCCCTAAGGCGTCCGGGGGCGAGATGCAGGGGGACCCGCTCGTGGGCGACGCCGATGAATCCCGAGATTCACCCCTGGTTTCGCCCGGTCATTCCGCAGATTGGAGAGTCCGACCCGTCCATCATAGGACTGTTCCTCACGCTTGATGGTCAGCTTCACGACTACCGCGCAGCGGTCATAAAGCTGCGGCAAGCCCGCGAGAACCGACTGGTGAAGCAAGAAGCGCTCGAGGTGTACCAGCGCACCTACGCTGGCCAGGCGGCGAAGATGGATGACGTCACCCCGTGGGGAGAGGCGTCACAGGCTCTGCGGGTGGCTACGCGAAACGTGGAGCGCGCAGCACTCTTAGCGACGATCGACTTCGCCTCGTGTCACAAGACGTTGGACGAGCTGGAAGCGGCGCTCAGTGCCGTGATCCGAGCCGGAAAGCAGACCAATCTAGGAGTACGGCCATGTCGCAAACCGGTGAGAACCGACCCGCGGCACCCAACAACGCGCCTGTGTCCCGTGACGCCGTCTATGAGAAGTGGCTGCAGATCCAATACGGGATGGCGCATCATGATATCTTGTGGGTGAAGGGGTAACAGTTTAGGGCAGGGAACTGGACCTTGTTACTCTTCGCTGCCCTGGTTGGCGTCGAACAGCTTCTGACGCCGCCCCAGGGCACGCTCGACCGCGCAGTCAGCGACCTGCTCGTGATCTTCAGTTTGCTTGTCACCATCCTTGGAGGGCTCTACGTCTGGGACTTACGCGCCACGCTGGTGGCCTCGCGCGGATGCGCGAAGCGAATCATCGACCCGATCCCGGACCCGGAAGACATCCTAGCTGACGCGAAGCGGGATCCTACCCGACACCAGTTCTTCCCGTGGGCGATCACCATCATTCTCTACGCTGGCCTCGGGCTCATCGCGACTCACTTCGGGATCCCGCTGTGGGCCGCTATCCTGGTTCCGGTGGTGCTCCTCTTCCTCACGCGGTGGCTCGGCGAGGTGCTGGGACGGAAGGACTGAGCGCTATAGGCCCCCGGGGTGTAGCACCCGGCCGCAAACCGGACGCGGGGTCCGGGAACGCGCGAACCTAACCCGCGGAGCCACAAGATGGTGCCGCCCGGAAGGAGCGTCGCGCGTCAGTATGTGAATCAGTGCGGACGCGGTAATCTGGCGCGCCCCCGCGGGCCGGCATCGGCTTGCTGCCGACCTACGGGCGGCGAACAGCGCGCTGCGTGGGCAAGAGCTCCGGGGCGCGGACAGGCGCGCTCCGGTGCGGGGCTGGCTTGGGTGCTGCCGGCGGCGCAATCCCGCGCCGCCCTTGCCGTGCGGATCGAGACCCCGCCCTGAAGGGGGTGCGGCAGATCAAGGGGCCCCAAGAGTCAACCGGTCTGGAGCTCACGCGGGATGCGCCACGTAGGGTGGCCAACGGACCGCCGCAGAGTCTCGGCATGAAGCCACGATTCCGCATCTGGTCAGTTGTCGGGTCATGATGCGTGAGCCTGGGTCGTGACACTTGCGCCTTCGCGGGCCGAGGAGTAAGATGGCGTTGCGGTTCACAAAAACTGATTGAGCTGCGGGTGGGGTATCTCGGAAGCCGGTGCGAATCCGGCGCGGCCCCGCCACTGTGAGAGGCCCGAGCGAGTCTCGGTTCGCCCGCTCAGCAAAACAGCCACTGGGGATTGAGTCCGTCCCTGGGAAGGCGAGCGAGGTAGCCTCAAGCCAGGAGACCTGCGCCACCCGCGCCCGAGTGGTTCCCTTCGCAGGGAAGGGACGCGGGCTCTTCTGTTTTCAAGAGCGTCGCATCGCGATCCCCGTCCTTCCTTCCTCGAAGGGAGAGACGGGGTTTTCAATGCGACAGGCTTGCGCGGGACAAGCCGACCGACTGCTGGTTCTCCTGCTCTTCGCCGGGCTCGCCTGCTCCGGGGGCTCGCGATCGGCTCGTCGTGCCGCCCCGGGTGCGAGCCCTCCCACCCGCATCGTCTCGCTCCTCCCGTCGGCGACTGATCTGGTCGTGGCGCTTGGCGCCGGCGACCGCCTGGTCGCCCGAACCGAGTATGACACGGATTCCTCGCTCGCTCGGTTGCCTTCGGTCGGCCAGGGAATGACGCCCAACTGGGAGGTGTTGACCGCTCTACGGCCTGATCTGGTCATCGTGTGGCCGGACCACGAGTCGCCACCGGAACTTGGCGAGTTGGCGCGTTTGGGTGTCCGGATCTACACGCCGCACACCGAAGGTCTCGCCGACGTCGCGCAAACCGCCCGGGAACTCGGCCACCTGCTTGGCCGCGAGCCGGCTGCCGAATCTTTAGTCACTTCCTTGGACACAAACCTCGCGGCGGTGCGGCGCGCGGTGCAGGGATTGCCGCAGCCCACGGTCTTCTACGTCGTTTGGCACGATCCGCCGATGACCACGGGGCCCGGGACGTTCATTGACGAGATCATTCGCGCCGCCGGTGGCCGCAACCTCTTTCACGATGCTCCCGCACCGTGGCCGCAGGTGAGTCTCGAGGTTGCGCTCCGTCGTCAGCCCGACGTGCTGGTGGTTCCCCGGGGTGAGAAAGGTCTCAATCTGGACTGGCTCCAGACGGCATCTGGCTGGCGCGAGCTCCGCGCAGTCCGTGAGGGACGGGTGCTCCGCGTCGATGCGGATCTTTTCAATCGGCCCGGGCCGCGGGTGGCGGATGCAGCCAGAGCCTTGGCCGCACTGCTCCACCCGGAAGCATTCCCACCTCGAGGGCGGCCGTGACGCTTTCTCGGCCAGTCCGGTTTCTCTGCCTCGCTCTGCTCGCTGGCGTGACGCTCGTGGCCAGTATTGCCGTGGGCGCCTCGGGGCTTCCGATTCGGAGCGTCGTCGCGACCCTGACCGGATCCGGCGACGAGACGAGTCGCGCCATCGTCTTGCACTTGCGACTCCCGAGGGTCGTCCTGGCCTCTCTGGTCGGCGGCGGATTGGCGCTGAGCGGCACGGTGTTTCAGGCGCTGCTTCGCAACCCGCTCGCCGATCCCTACGTGCTCGGCGTGTCGGGCGGGGCGGGAGTCGGAGCCGTGGTCGCGGTCGTCCTCGGGTGGGCGACGCGGACGCCTTGGACGCTCCCCCTGGCCGCCTTCGCCGGGGCGATCGTCGCCGTCACAATCGTCTGGCAAGTCGCCACGCGCGTGACGCGCCAACTGGACACGCGAGTGCTCCTGCTCACCGGCGTCGTCGTGGGCGCGCTGTGCAATGCAATCATTCTCCTCTTACTCACCTTCACCGACGTTCAAACGTACCGCTCCGCCGTTTACTGGATGATAGGCGGTTTCGCGAGCGTGAGTTGGTCCGGGCCGCTCGTGCTCGCAGGCTATTTGGTGCCCTCCGTTTTCGTCTTGTTGGTGTTGTCGAGACCGCTGAACCTCATGGCGGTAGGCGAGGAGACCGCGCTCTACCTCGGGACCCGGGCCGAGCGCGTCAAACTCACCGCCTACCTCGTGACATCGCTGCTCGTCGCGGCCAGTGTCGCAGTCAGCGGTGTCATTGGCTTTGTCGGCTTGGTTGTGCCCCACGCGGTAAGGCTGGTCTGGGGCAGCAGCGACCATCGCCTGGTCCTCCCTGCTTCGCTGCTTGCCGGTGCGTGGTTTCTCCTCGTCGCCGATAGCGTGGCACGCACGGCGGCCGCTCCTGCCGAGCTGCCGGTAGGCGTGATCACAGCGCTCGTTGGCGTGCCGGTGTTCGTCGTGCTCCTCAGCCGGAAGGCCAAATGACCGCCGCGCCGGTCTTCGAGACTCGAGCGCTGGCCTTCGGTTACCCGGGGGCCGCGCGTCTGGCCGTCGGGGACATCAGTATCCAGGTCGCGCGCGGCGCGTTGTACGCCGTTCTCGGACCGAACGGGTCCGGGAAGTCCACGCTCGTCAAGCTCCTGCTGGGGGCGCTGCGGCCCGGCGGCGGAACGGTCTTCTATGCGGGGCGCTCGGTGGCGGCGTGGGGTCGGCGCCCGCTGGCGCGCCATATCGGGGTCGTACCGCAGATCGAAGAACCCGCGTTTCCGCTCACCGTGTGGGAGCTGGCGGCCATGGGTCGCTATCCCTATCTCGGCCTCTTGGGACGGGAGCGACCGGACGATCGGCGCGCCGTCACTCAGGCGCTGGAGCGTTGCGAGGTAGACGACTTCGCCGACTGGCCGATCTCGACGCTGTCAGCCGGTGAGCGGCAGCGAGTGCGCATCGCACGAGCGCTTGCACAGGAGCCCGAAACGCTCTTGCTCGATGAGCCGACACTTTCGCTCGATCTCCACCATGAGATGGCCATTTTCGAGCTGCTGCGTGAATTGGTCGCGCGCGACGGCGTCACCGTGGTGGTCGTCACCCACAATCTGAACCTCGCCGCGCGCTACGCCACGTCGATGCTCCTCATGAACCAGGGCCGAGCGGCAGCCGAAGGGCGTCCCGGCGACGTTCTTTCGCGCGACACGGTGGAAGACGTGTATCGCTGGCCGGTCGTTGTGACGGCGCACCCCGGCCCCGGCCACGACGCTGGGACGCCCCAGGTCGCTCCCCTGGCCCCAAATGGGAGCGAGCGTCGCCGAGACACGGACGCGCGGACGTCCGGGGTTCAGCTGCCTCCGCCCCGTCGCGTCGTGTCGAGTAAAGACGGCCGACATGGGTAATCGGCGGAAGACCACAGCCGTCTTCGCGTGGGTCGGGCTGTTCCTATCCGCTCCCACGATCACGGCCGCGCAGTTTCCTGCCGAGCTCGGCGGACGGGTCACCGATGCCCTGAGCGGCGACCCGCTCGAGAACGTGCGCGTGGAGGTGGTGGGAACGAGCCAAGCGACGCTGACTGATGGGCGTGGTGAGTTCCGTCTTCGCGGGCTCGAGCCAGGCCGGCAGAGCGTCCGGTTTAGCCGGATCGGCTACGTTGCCCTGCGGCGCGATCTGGAGCTTCGCAATGGGCAGCAAGCCTGGCTCACCGTGGCACTCGGGGCCCAACCTGTATCCCTGGAAGCCGTGCGCGTCATGGCCGATCGAGCCCCTTCTTCCGGCGTGGTTTTCATCTCGCGAGCGGAAATCGAGCAGAGCCGGGCGCGGAGCGCGGCGGAGCTGCTCGAGGGACGGAGCGGGCTGGTGGTGGTGCGCCACGGGCCGGCGGGAGCCCAGAGCCTGAGTATCCGGGGCAGCGCCGGCAACGAAGTGTTGGTGCTGCTCGACGGCGCGCCGCTCAACAGCGCCCTCACGGGCGAGGCGGACCTGTCCACGATTCCCACTGCGCAGATCGAGTCGATCACCGTCCTCAAAGGCAGCCAATCCGTCCGCCACGGGCCGGGGGCGGAGGCCGGCGTGATCCTTATCGAAACGAGAGCCACCGCTGCGGCGGCGGACGCGCGGATCGGGGCAGGGTCGCTGGGCGAATGGTCCGGGGACTTGAACTGGAGCCGCCGGATTGCGGGACTCGCGTGGACCGCGGGTGTGCATGCCCGTGTCCTCGATGGCCGGTTCGAGTACTCGCGTCCCGCCGCGCTTGGCGGCGGCACCGCTACGCGGGAGAACGCGGATCTGTCGGAGCGGAACGCCTTCCTCGCGGCTACGGCTCGGTTGGCCGGCGGACAGGCTCGATTCCGTGCCGAATACAGCCGGCTGCTTCGCGGGTTGCCGGGGCTCAGCTTCCAATCGGCGGTACACGCCCGCGAGGATCTCAGCCGGTGGGGCGGGCAGGGTAGCTTGGAGCGCGAGTGGGCGAACGGCCACCTCTCCGCACAGGCCTACGGGCTGGAACAATCGGCCCGTTTCGTAGACCCGGCACCGCCCGCCGGACTGCCGTATGACAGTCGCACCCACGCGTTGGTCCTGGGAGGCCGCCTCACCGGCGAGTTGAGGCTGCGGGGGCTCTTGGAATCGGTGTCCGGCGGAGTCGAGATTCGGGACCAGCGCCACACCAGCACCGAGTTCACCGACTCCGCCCCCGGAGGGCGCTTCGACTTCGGCGCGTTCATCGGCGCGGAATTCGCACCGACGCAATTGCGGCGCGGCCCGCGGGTGGTGACGGCCATCCGGATTGATCGTGACGCGGTCGCTCGTCTGTGGCGGGTTACCCACGAGCTCACCGGACGCGTCGCGCTCGGGGCGGTCGGGTTGTACCTGCGGCACGCCAGTAGCTACAGCCCACCGACCTTCGGCGACCAGTTCTTCAAAGAGGGAGTGGCCGTCCAGCCCAACCCCAATCTCCGGGCTGAACGCGTTCCGAGCGAACTCGGGTTCGGCGCGACGGTCCAAGGCGGCCTGTGGGGCGGAACGTTCGGTCGGATCGATCTCGAGGCCTTCGTGGCGGATGTGAAGGACATGGTCATTTGGGCGCCGGATTTCCGCTTCGTCTGGAGCCCCCGCAACTTCGACGTCAAACGCCGCGGCCTCGATGCCGAAGCAGAACTCACCTTCCCCGCCCAGCACGTTGAACTCCGCGCGGCCCAGAGCCTGACGCGCGTGACCTATGACCGTCCGGGTCGCGATGACACCGTCCAGGTGATCTACCGGCCGCGACACACAGGAGCTGTGGCGGTCCAGTGGCGGCCCGGCTCGTGGCACGTGGCCGTTGACGCGCGCTTCATCGGCACCCGCTATCCAGTCCCCGCCGAGGTCAATGCGCTCGCACTCTTCTGGACGGTGGATCTGCGCGCGGGGCGAGACATCCGTATCGGGGCCTGGCAGCTCGCCCCCGTGTTGGCCGTGGGTCGGTTGCTCGACAACGACGACTCGCTCATCTACGGCTACCCCGAGCCCGGCAGGACCCTCCGACTCGACGTCACCCTCCGACCCCGATGAGTCTGCCTCTGACTCGCCGCATCGTGAACCCCAAGGAGCCCCTCATGCGACTGCGCCGCCCGTGGAAATCGTTCCTCATTGCTCCCGTCGTGCTGCTCGGCCTCACGGCCTGTGGTGGCGAGACCACGGGAGTTCCCGGGCCACTCGGTGTGGAGACCGCGGTCGTCCTCAACAGCGTCGACATCTCGCTCAGGATCTTTCCTGTGGACTCTCCGGCAAACGTGCGCACGATCGGACTGGGCCCGGCGGGAAGCCCCGTCACGCTCGCCGTCCAGAAGAACCTTGCCGCGGTGCCCTTGGGCGTCTTTCCCGCCCTGGCTGTGGTCGATCTCGCCGCCGGCACGGCGCGGACGGTGTCCCTGCCCGACAAATCGGGCGCCACGGGCGTAGCCTTCGTCAACGATTCGCTCGCCTACGTCGCGAACCCCAACCGGAACTCGGTGAGCGTCGTGAATGTCGTTCGTGGCACGCTCGGACCCGAGATCAAGGTCGGCGTCTTTCCGCAGTCAATGATCGCGTCGGGCAACCGGGTGTTCATCCTCGACTCCGAACTCGACTCGCTGTTCCAGCCGGCACGCCCCGCTCGTATTTCAGTGCTCGACGCGTCCTCCAACGCAGTAACGGACTCGATCGTGCTGAGTGGGCTCAACCCGGGGGGCGCCGCGTTCGGGCCCGATGGTCTACTCTACGTCGTGAACTCGGGTAGCTTCGGCGCTGCCAACGGCAGCCTGTCCGTCGTGAATCCTGCAACCTTAAAGGAGACGGAGCATGATACGGGCTTCGGCGATTTCCCGGTGGCCGTCGCGTTCGACCGGGGCGGCCGCGCGTACATCGGCTCGTTCAGTTACGGCATCGCGATCTGGGACCCGGTCGCGAAGGCGTTCATCCGCTCACCGTCCAACCCGCTGGTCGTCCAGGGATTCCCGGCATCTTCAAGCGGCATCGCGTTCGACTCGAAAGCTCGCCTCTATACGCTGGTGCCCAACTGCAGCGCACCGGGCACCGTGGTGCGACTGAACCCTGATCTGTCGTTGGACCGTGTGATCACGGTGGGCACATGCCCGTTCGCAATCAGCTTCGCGCAGCTGACTCGGTAGCTGGCGAGGCCCACCGCAGCCGGGAGGCGTTCCAGCTATGCTGATCCTGGATTCGCTGCGACTCAGCGTGCGCTTCCTTACCCAACTTCCCTTGGCAGATCGCGGTGAGGACGGGCCAGAGTGTCGGCGCTGGGCCGTGGCGTGGTTCCCGCTCGTCGGCGTCGTGGTGGGTGCGCCGCTGTACGGCGCCATGTTGCTGCCGGTTCCGGCAGTGCCGCGGGCTGCCATCGTCCTCGCCCTTTGGATAGCCCTCACCGGAGGGCTGCATGAAGACGGGTGGGCAGACTCCCTCGATGCCGCGTTCGCGCTCGTCACCAAAGAACGACGGCTGGAAATCCTCAAGGATCCGCACGTGGGCGCCCACGGCCTGACGGGCACCGTGCTCTTGCAGCTGCTCAGGTTTAGCGCGCTGACGGTCGTTCCGCCCGTGGCCGTGCTGACCGCTCTGGTTGTCGGACGCTGGGTCATGGCCATGTCGCTCGCCATCGTCCGCCCGGCGCGGTCTGAGGGGTTGGGTGCGCGGTTCGCAAGCGACGCCCGACCGGCCGCTCCCACCCTCGTGGCGGTCCTCCTCATGGCGGGGATTGCGGCCCTCGCTTCGCCAGCCCGGGTCATGGCGGCATGGGCGGCGGGAGCGTTGACGGCACTAGCGTTCGGCCGGTTCCTAAGCCAGCGCTTCGGCGGCCTCACCGGGGATGGGCACGGCGCGGTCGGTCTGCTCGCGGAAGTGGCGGCGCTCTGGGCCTTCGTGCCGCTCGCATCGAGGTCCGGATGATGGTCGCGACGTTGCTCCTCGCGATCGTTTGGGACCTCGCACTCGGCGAACCTCGACGGGTGCACCCCGTCCGAGCCATGGGCTGGTTGATCCACCGCCTGGGGAGGCTGCGCGGCCGCGCGAGCGGGCTGGGTGCCCGCGTGGAGGGCGCGGTCACCGTGGCGGTGGGGGTGTTTGTCGCGGTTGCTGTGGGCGGCCTGGGCGCGAACCTGCCTCGCAGGCTTCCCGGTCCCCTCGCGGTCCTCGCCGGTGCTGCGTGGCTCAAGCCGACCTTCTCGATTCGACCCCTGCTCGAGGCCGGCTCGGTCGTTCGCCGAGCGTTGGAGTTTCGGCGACCGGAGGAGAACGTCCGGCTGCTCGGCGCCCTCGACTCACTCGAATGCTCGACCTGACGCTCATTCGCCACGCCGCGACCGAGTGGAATCGCGAGGCCCGCTACCAAGGTGCGTGCGATCCCGACCTGTCGCCTGAGGGCGTATCACAAGCTCGGGCGCTGGGAGAGCGCTTCGCCGCGCGGGGCCGGGCGCTCGGTGTCGTCTGGGCAAGCGACCGCCGGCGGGCGTGGCGCACGGCATCAATCGCCCTCTCGGACGTCCGCGTGCGCCGTGACGCGCGGTTACGCGAGCTCGACTTCGGAGCGTTCGACGGTTGCACGTACGACGAGAACGTCGCCCGCCACGGTGAAACGTTTGCGCGATGGCTTACCGATCCGTGGATGTCCGCCCGCCGGGCGGCGAGACACTGGGTGAACTGATGACGCGCGTCCACACTTGGTTGCTAGACCTTCCTTCCGAGGGCAGCGCCCTCGTCTTTACGCACGCGGGCGCGATCTACGCGATCCTTGCTCAGGCGTTAGGGATCCCGTTTGTGGAAGCGCGGCATACGCCGCTCGAACTCTGCCGCGCAGTGCGGCTCCGGTGGTCGGGCGAGAATGCCGTGATGGTGGAGCACGAAGGCGGGGAGGACCGACTATGGCCTTGAAGGACCCAACCCGACCCGTGGACGCCGGTCCCGTACACCCGCGCGCACCGCGCCCGAAGCAGCGAACCGTCGGACCCTACCGACTGCTCCCCCGCGAGCGTCGCCACGGGCTGGTGATCGTCTACACTGGCGACGGCAGGGGCAAAACGACTGCGGCGCTCGGCCTCTTGCTGCGGGCACGAGGGTGGGACATGCGCGTCGCCATGTTCCAGTTCATCAAGAGCTGCGAGGTGGATCGGGGCGAGCATGTTGCCGCGCGCCGTCTCGGAGTGGACGTCACGCCATTGGGCAGTGGCTTTACCTGGCTGAGTGAGAACATTGAAGAGGACCGGAAGCTCGCCCTCGCGTGCTGGAACCGCTGCGTCCAGGCGCTCGAGTCCGGGGATTACGACGTACTCTTCTTCGATGAGCTGACGTACGCGCTTGGTTACAGCTGGCTGTCGCATAACGAGGTTTTCGAGGCGCTCCGGCGGCGGTCCAAATGCACCCACGTGGTCATCACGGGGCGGATGGCCACCCCTGAGCTGATCGGGTTTGCCGGCCTGGTCACGGAGATGCGGGAGGTGCGACATCCGTACCGCGAGCGCGGGCTCGGAGCGCAGCCCGGGATCGACCTATGACGCGGCCAATGGTGCCCGAGCAGCTGTCCTCACTTATCAGGACGGTCGGGCCCGCGCGGCGGGCGAATCCCGCAGCGGTCCGCGCGCATCTGGACGATCTCACCAAACCGCCAGGCAGCCTGGGCCATCTGGAAGCGCTCGCGCTTCGGCTGGCCCTCATCTACGGTGACCCCCCGCCGCCGCTCGGGCGGCGTACGGTGTTCGTGCTCGCGGGTGACCACGGAGTGGCGCGTCAAGGGGTCAGCGCGTATCCGCCCGAGGTCACAGCCCAGATGTGCCGCAACTTCGCCTCGGGCGGCGCGGCCATCAACGCGATCGCGCGGGCCGTGGGCGCCGACGTAGTAGCCGTAGACGTCGGCGTGGACGCCGAGCTGGGCGACGTCCCGGGTCTGGTGCACCGGAAGGTGCGCCGCGGCACGCGGGACCTGGCCTGCGAACCGGCGCTGACGCGCGAAGAAGTGAACCGCGCGATCCTCGCCGGGACTGAGCTCGTCTCCGAACGAGCGGAGAGGATCGACATCGTTGCGTTGGGCGACATGGGCATCGGTAACACGACCGCTGCCACGGCTCTGGCGGCGGCGTTTACCGGGCGCCCTGTCGCGGAGCTCGTGGGACCCGGCACCGGCATCTCACCCGAGCGATTGGCCCACAAGCGCACGCTCATCGAGACGGCGCTCGGCCGAGTGTCTCCGCACGCGGACGTGCTGGACATTCTGGCGGAGGTCGGCGGCTTGGAGATCGCCGGGCTTGTCGGCATCGCGCTCGGAGCGGCGCGCGCCGGACGGGCGGCTGTCATGGATGGGTTTATCGCGACCGCTGCCGCCCTGGCGGCGGTACGACTCTGTCCGCGGGTGCGCGATTACCTGTTCGCCTCGCACCGGTCCGTCGAGCCGGGGCACATCGCGTTGCTCGATGCGCTGGAGCTCCGCCCCCTCTTCGACTTGGGCCTCCGGTTGGGCGAAGGTACCGGCGCTGCTCTGGCGCTACCGATTCTCGAAGCTGGCGCGGCGATCCTTCGCGAGATGGCCACGTTCTCCTCGGCCGGAGTCTCCGGCCCTCTCTCATGAGCGCCCGCACGTTGATGGTGCAAGGCACGGCGTCAGGTGTCGGGAAGTCATTCCTCGTGACGGCGCTCTGCCGCATCTTCGCCCGGCGGGGGCTGCGGGTGGTGCCCTTCAAGGCGCAGAACATGTCGAACAACGCGGCGGTGACGGCGGTCGGCGGCGAAATCAGCCGCGCGCAAGCGCTCCAGGCGCGCGCGGCAGGGGTCGAGCCCGACCTCCGGATGAACCCCGTCCTGCTCAAACCGCTGAGCGATACCCGGTCGGAAGTGGTGGTCCTCGGCCGTGGCGACCCCGCTCTGACGGCGCTGCCTTGGACGGAGCGATACGACAGGCTCTGGCCTATCGTCGCCCGGGCCTTGCGCGAGCTCCGCTCCGAGGCCGAGCTGGTGATCATCGAGGGTGCAGGGAGCCCAGCGGAGATCAACCTCCGGGCGGGGGACATCGTGAATATGGCGATGGCCCGCGAGGCAGGTGCCCCGGTTGTCTTGGTGGCGGATATCGACCGAGGCGGCGCCTTCGCCTCCCTCTACGGGACATGGGCGCTCTTGGACGAGGCCGAGCGAGGGCACATCCGCGGCTTCCTCCTGAACCGGTTCCGCGGTGACCCAATACTGCTCGGATCTGCACCGGCCTGGCTCGAACGCGAGACTGGTGTTCCGGTCCTGGGAGTTATCCCCTATCTACCCCATCTGCTCCCGGAAGAGGACGCGGCGACCCTGGCATCGCGTGGTCGAGGCAGCCGGACGATTTGCGCCATTCAGCTTCCGCATGTGTCCAACTTTGATGATCTGGATCCCCTCGCGGCGGTGCCCGACGTGCAAGTACGCTGGATCGACCGTGCCGAGACCCTGGATGGCGCGGCTGCCGTTATCCTTCCCGGCACCCGCAACACGCTGGCGGACCTTGGGTGGCTCTGGGCGACGGGGCTTGCCGCCGCAATCCGGTCCCGCGCGGCCGCCGGTGTCCCGGTGGTGGGACTGTGCGGCGGCTATCAGATGCTGGGGCGGCTGGTCGCCGACCCGCACGCGGTCGAAGCCGGAGGACACGCGCCCGGCCTCGGTCTGCTCGATCTCGAGACCACCTTGGAACCGGCGAAACGCACGCAACCCGCCTGCGCCCAGATGGTCGCTCGCGAGGGCGTCTTTGCAGGGCTCGGAGGCCGAAGGATCAGGGGCTACGAGATCCACCACGGCGAGACGGTTGTGGGTCCGGAGACGAGTGTGTGGCTTGAGGCGGAGGGTCGCGCTGTCGGCGCGGGACGTGCCGGGGTGTGGGGCACCTACCTGCACGGCATCTTCGCAGACGACGCCATGCGATCCTGCTGGCTCGGCTCGCTCGGCGTTGATGACGGCGCGGAGAGCTGGGCGGCTCGTCTCGATGCCGAGCTCGATCGGGTGGCGGACGCGGTCACTCGGTCTCTCGACCTCGACTGCATTCAGCGGCTGGTCCGGGAGGGGGTGCCGTGCGTCTGATCTTGGTGACGGGGGGAGCGCGGAGCGGCAAGAGCGCGTATGCGCAGCAGCGTGCCCGGGAGCTGGGCGGTGACGCGGTGACCGTCATCGCCACGGCCGTGCCGGGAGACGCGGAAATGGCTCGGCGCATCGCCCGACACCGCGCAGAGAGGCCACCGACATGGCGGACGCTGGAGGCACCCAGTAACGCAGCCGCCGCGCTCGAGGCAGTCGAGACGGAGGTCGTCGTGCTCGACTGTCTGACGGTCCTCACCTCCAATGTGCTGCTCGCTGCCGGCCCGGGAGACGAGGAGGCCGCGCTTGATGCGGTCGCGGGCGAGACCGAACGGCTCATGAACGCGGCTGCCGCTCGGAGTGGGACGTTGCTGGTCGTGACGAATGAAGTGGGCCTCGGTTTGGTGCCTCCGACCCCGATCGGCCGGTGGTTTCGCGATGCGCTGGGAGCGGCCAACCAGCGCCTCTCGGCGGCGGCCGACGAAGTGGTACTGCTCGTAAGCGGCTTGCCCATGGCGCTCAAGCAACGGTGCCGTCCGTCAGCGGTTCAGTAGGTGGCGATGCGGGCACTCGTGGTGGGTGGGACGCAGAGTGCGGTCGGGAAGACGTCGATCTCGATCGGCCTCATGGCCGCGTTCCGCCGTCGGGGCCTGTACATCCTACCGTTCAAGGTCGGCCCGGATTTCATCGACCCCGGTCATCATCGCCACGCCACGGGTCGGAGCTCACGCAATCTGGACGGCTGGATGCTCTCGCGGGAAACGAACAGGCGGATCTTCGCTGAGCACGCCCGGACCGCGGATATCGCGGTCATCGAGGGGGTCATGGGATTGTTCGATGGGCGTGACGGGCGAAGCGAGAGCGGCAGCACGGCGGAGATGGCCAAGAGTGCTGAAGGTCGAGTTTTCTTGATCAGGTGAGGTTTATGCCGCGAGGACGAAATGGCTAGCAAACCCATACCCAAATACCCGTTCGAGACCCTCATTCTACTACCCTTATTTGATGGCCAGGAACTGGAGTCTGGTGACGCTTTGAGCGCTGAATTCAAGGGTTATTGCCAAAATGCCCCTCTACCCGGAGAGAACGTCTATGACATACCGGTTCAGTACCTGTCAACCCTGGCGCGGCATTCTCATTTGCGTCCTCGCTTGTTGCGGTCTGCCGGCGGGAACTGCCAGGGGGCAAGCAGCGTGTCCCAGGCCCGCCCTCCGGCGGCTAACACCCCTCGCGGGCGAATGGACGGTGACGTGGGAGTCGCGCGTAAACGACACCCTTACGCTCGTGGCGGATTCTCGCGCGACAATAAGCCTGACGGCCAACGGATGTGCCATGATCGAACGCCTCGACGGACGGCTTCGCGGGGAGCCCATGGCCCTGACCACGATGATTACGGCCCCCGCGCCGGATAGCCTGCAGTTG
>JACXTT010007538.1_pt1 | contig 15318 bp, 11 predicted proteins | sample 9270951 | NCBI WGS metagenome assembly JACXTT01 (sample SAMN15532306, study PRJNA645909) | rock metagenome | isolation source: weathered quartz diorite | place: Puerto Rico | collected 2017-06-21 | reverse complement strand
TGTGCTTTGATCCGCGCACCGCCTGAACGGGTTTCAGCGACGATCGCCTCCAGGTCCAACATACGGCCATGTACGAGCTGCTCAAGTACGGCGGCCAGGTAACGGCGCTCATCTCCGGCTTGTTCAGAAGTGGCGGCAATTTCCTGCAACATCGAGGCCTGGAATGGCCGTTCACCAGTCTTTGGCGCTTTTCCAGTGCCTGTCCGCCGCTTCAATGGAGTCGCATCCACCTCGTTGGCCGAACCTGTCAGCAGCGCTGTGATCAGGTTCTGCAGTTGAAGGACGCTGAAACGTTCGCCGCCAAGCGCAATCACGCCTCGCCGCACTTGTCGCATGAATTGCTGTAATTGCGAGTTATCGCGGGAAGTGGCGATATCAAGCGCGTCGACCAAGCCTTCCGCGCCGCCGTCGCGCCGCTTGTCCTCAATCGCAGCAACCAGGGCTTCATACAGGTCTCGCGGCGGTACAGTGACCGAAACCGCTACATTCGCGGCGGCTGGCACAGCATCGTCGCGCCCAAGTGCGCTTACGGCAGCAACCAGGCTGCGTGCTGCTCCAGCCTCATGCAGCGCATTGCTCCAGGCCTTGGCCAAATGAACATAGCGGGAATGCGGGGAGCCGCCGATTTTCCCCAACAAAAGATGGGCAAAGTAGCGCGCATCGGTCAATTTGCCTTCATCTTCAAACAGGATGGAGAAAGCCGCCATGCGGACGGACTGGACCCATTGTTCAAACCCGCCGTTGAAACCTTCACCGCCAGCAGCCTCAAAGAATTCTGGATCTTCAAGCAATGGGCGCATCAACGACGCAGCCACGGGGGCGATCAAGTGGGTAATGTCGTGAAGGTGCGCATCGGGCAGCTTGGTCAGCACGCGCGGCCACAGGTCGTCGCGTTGACCAATTTGGTGGATCACTTCCAGCAGCAAGTCAGGCTGGTTCTGGACGATTGCGTCCCAACGACCGTGCAGCTCGCCGCGGACCAGTGCGCGCATCAACCCTTCCCGGGTGTACCGCGTTGGTGGTGAAGCAGGAAGCAGGATTGGATCAGCACCGTTTGCCTCGGCCCGACTCGGATCCCCTGGTGGTGGATACTCTGGCCGCGGATACTCTGGCTGCGGATGTACCGACCCTGGATATTCTGGTCCCGGATACTCTGGAAGCGGGTAATTTGTAGCTCGCTTTGACCCCGGAGGAGACACGGGTGCCGAGTGAGATGCCGACAAAGGCGCTGAAGTGTTAGCGACCTCGGTATTCAACGATGCTCTAGCTGCAGCTGGCACCCTATGCGCAGACACTGTCGACACTGCGCTACGCGGGCCTGCCGCTGTTGCGGGAGCCATCTGCGAACTCGTGACACCAATTGGTGTAGCTGCATCTTTTGCAGCCTTCCGCCCCTGCGCCACCACCATGGACTGTGGCACCGTTACTGGCGCTGCCGCGGCCATCGGCAATGGCTGCGGCGCATGCTGCGCCAACCGGATCACCCAAGCCGATTCGATCTGCGCCGCAATCGCCGCCAGGCGCTGCACCTGGCCGGCTGCCGCAGCTGCAGCGCCAATCTGGCGCGTGACAACGCCATTGGGCGCGTGCTCGCCCAGTGCCGCCGACAAGATGTGCTCCCAGACCAGGCGCATATCATGGCGTTGCGCAAAGCCTGTACCGACCTCCAAGGTCACCTGCTTCTCAAACTGCTCGGCTAATCCCAGGTAGCGCTCGGCAACTGCCCCTGGCGCGAGCCGCTGCAACAGTTCACGCAAGAGCCGTGGCGAAAACTGCTGGGCCAACCGCGTCGCATAAGCGAAGCGCAGTGGCGAATGGCGCAGCCTGCGTACAAAATCATCCGAACCTGCTCTCAATAGGGAGTCCAGCAAGGCCTCAGGGTCTACGGCGGTCGCGCCGCTGACTTGCAGTGGCAGCCTCCCCCCCTGCAGGAAGCGCTCCATCGCGTCTGTATCCACCGTCGTCTTGGATACTTTGCTAACAACATACTCCGGGCTCGGCTCAGTCGCATGCAAAGCCCTGGACAAGGCTTTCTGCACGCTTTCACGCACACGCTTTGGCAGTTCGGTGCGGATCGCGCCCCACGAAATATCGCCCAGGTCGATCTCGAGCGAGTCAATGCGATAGACCATGCCATCTTCCGGATGGCTGCAAAGCGCTTCATCCAGCGCCGGCAAAATCAACTCCATCACCAAGTCACGCAGGCCATCCTCGTCGGGCGCGGCGACGCCATGCTTGCCTGCCGCCTCGAACGAGAGGTCAATGACCAGGTCATCAATGCGGTGCGGGCTGTCCATGACCTAGACCCAGTAATGCCGGATCGTCCCGGCACGGTGTTTTTGCAGGAAGGTCGCGATCAGCACTGCTGCACGGTCCAGCAAGCCTGAACTGTCGCCCACTTCAGGCGGCAGGCGCAACGCATCGAGCCAGATATCGTATTTTTCTTCGAACTCGCACATGGCGGCGAAATCGAGCCACAGGAATTCAGGGTAGACATGGGCTGGCAGGGTCGTGCATACCGTCTCTTCTGCAAACTTGCGGAACTCGCGGTCGTCAAACCGTGCCGTCCACGCGGGGAACACGACGCTGACGCGGAAGGGGTAGAAGTCATCCTTAATGCCGGCGCGCTTGTGCTCGTCCACGTCGCCACGGGGACGCAGCAGCATGTGCTCGACGAGGTGGAAGCCTTCGCAAGCCTGGTTCAAGGAGCGGATTGATTCGCGCAGTTGCTCCAGGTGGCGTGCAGCGGCCGATTCACGCGCATGGCTGCCCAGTCGCCATTTCTGCCTTCCCGCACGGACCTGGAAGTAGACGACAAAGCGCTCCCCTTCCCGCTCGATGTGGAAATGTTCAGGGTTGAAGCCACGCCGGAACAAGGATTCCGGAATCTTCTTCAATTTGGCAATGGCGTCAGATTCGCCCTGTGCCTCATCTTTTTGCGGCAATGACAAGTGGGCATACAGGCGTGCCAAAGTCTTTTCGTCGGCAGCACTGTCCGGCACCAGTTCAACGCCGCGCGCCAGCAGGGCATCGCACACGGACCTGCTGGCCAAGTGTTCATGCATGCCGAGCAAAATGGCGATCTTGGCCTGGGCGCCAGAGACATTGTTGCTGTCGATGGAGGCATCGCCATAGTAGAAAGCGGAGGCACGGCGCCGGTTCAGCGACACAATATGAGTCAGGAAAGCCAGCTTGTTCTGCAACAGCCACTCGTTGGCATTGCGGCCCTGGTAGACAGTGAATTTGCGCAGGCTGCGCTGGCTGAATGTCTCACCATACATGCCCAGCAAAGTGTCCAGCACGCGATTGCGGCGGTCTTCCACCGGGTCGAACTTGGCCAGGATGCGCTGCAGTGCGATATCAATACCGTCTGCGCCCTGCGTGTACATGCCTTCAATCTTAGGCAGCATCGCATTGGTGATGCGCTGGGTTGAGTAAGTCCGTTTGGTCTCGCTGCTCACCGAAAACAGCTGTGGAATGTCTTCCAGGCCCTGCAAGTAGTTGGCCATGAGCTGCTCAAACAAATACAGGTATGCCTTGAGCTGGTTTGCAGAGAGGATTTGCTGCTTTGGCGCCGACGCCGGCACGCCATATTCATTGATGCCGTACACCGTAGGAAACTGGTGCTGGATCGAGTAGTACTCATTGAAGCGGCGATGTTGGCCACTTGGTGGGATCACAATCTGGTCCAGCGATTGGGTGCGGTGGCGGCCAGCCGACGATTCAAAGCGCAGCTTTTTCAGCTCAATGCGCGCGTCTTCAATCATGTCGGCATCGCGCTCCGCCTGGGCCACGGGGTCCAGTGCCTCATGCTCGCGGCTGGCGCGGGTCATGCGCAGTTGCAGCAGCCCCTTCTGGACATCGGTTGCGGGAAATTGCAGGCGCACCAGTGTATCGGCGGACAAGTTGGACGGATCGATCTCTTTGGCATCAGCGTCGCAGATTGCCAGCCGGTGCACCTGGCGCACGCCGGGTATCGCGCGAATCAAGCCGATCAGGCGCACCACTGGAATGCCACCGCGCTCGCCATCCACATCGTCATCGGCGATATAACCATGCAGTGTGCGCGGTCCGGAGAACAAACTATCGAGTGACGTGCCGCGCGCGACCATCTCGTCATAACGCTCAATGCGGAAACCGGAATTGATCTGGTGTGAGCACTGGAAGAAGATGTCGGCAAAAATGGCGGCCGGGTCGCGGTGGCTGTCGATTTCAATTTCACCGGCCAGCAGGTAGGGCACGGTATTGACAATGCAAACCTCATGGACGTCCGAGCACAAGGTACGGTGCAGCACGACCAACTGCTTGACCTTTTGGCGGACCCTTTCTTCGATGGCATCGCGTTCCGGCCCCGCGTCGCCCGTAGCAGTATCGCCAAGGCGCAGGAAAACGCGCAGCAAGCCGGTTTTGCCCGCTGCCGCCACGCCATTGGCCTGGGCGGGCGCCACGTCCTCAAACCAGCAGTCCTCGATTTCGGGAACACGGTCATACAGCACCGTGCGCAGGTCGTGGTCGGTCAGCGTCTCGCTGGGGAAAATCTCATTGGGCAGGAACAGTGCATGCTGCTGTGGGTCGATGCTGCCATCGGGCGCCGCCAGGTAGTCCTCAGGCGGGAAGTCAGAGCGGTAACCCAGCTCGGTCAGCGCATAGCACAGTTGCTCGAGAATGGTGATGCCGGGGTCGTGGGCGTTATAGTCGGTCCAGATCTGGCCCGACAAATCTTGCAGCAATGCGATGCCCGCACGCTTGAGCGCGTCAAAGTCCAATCCGTCCGGATCGGGCTTCAGCCGTTCAATGGTGACGGGCGCAATCGCCATCTATGCCGCCTCCCCTTTACGCGGCACAGGCACGGCCTTCAGGCCCTCCTGCATGGTGGCCTGTTGTTCCAGCTTGGCCAGCAGTTGGTGCACCCGGTGATACGGCATTTTGACCATGGCACCGATAACGAGGGCCTGGTCGGCGCGCGACAACAGCACACGACAGGGCTCGTCACCATTGCCCATATTGGCTTGGCGGTTAATACGCCCGATCAGTTCAAACACGTTCTTGAACGGTTCTTCAGCCAGCGCTTCGATCACCAGCTGCCCTTCGGCGGCAGTCAGTTCAAAGGCAAGGCCCGGTGCGGCGCTCATTGGCTCACCTCGCTCATGTTGAGATCTCCTTGCCTTGCACCTGGCATTGCTTCATGCCGGAGTCAAACCACAACTGGGTCAACTGGTAGCAGATCATCGTCGTCGTGCTGGCCGGGCCGATGTGTTCGTCCTTTTCGTCATACGGGCAACCGCAACGAATCTGCAGCCGGTAACCGTCTTGCAGGCGGGGCGACTCGGCCTTCCAGCGCAGCTCCAACTGGCTGCAGCGGCTGCCGCAGTAGGCCTGGTGGTATGTGACGTCGTCCTTGCCATTGAAGGCCTTCATCGCGAATGCGTGCATGATGGCGTATTTGCCGGAACCGGTCTTGCCTGCGCCAGCGACCACTTCAAAGGCCTGGCAGCCATGCAGTACGGGCGTAATGTACTGCCACTCGCCATCGGCGGGTACGCGCAGGCCGGCGCGGCCCTGGCGCCCGTCCGACACGGTCACGCCCTTTACGTCCAATTCGAACAGGCCCAGTTTGGCGCGATCATCATCCGTTGATGGCTCCAGCTGTAAAGGTGCGTCCATGGCATTGCCATTGCGGTTGCGCAGGGTCAGGCCGCTGGGGAATTCGGGCGTGCCGATCATCAGGTCGTCGCTGGGCTGCTCCATGCGCACAGCCCACACCGGGCTCTTGACGTCGATGTCATGGTAAAAGCTGAGCAAACGCCCCTGGCTGAACTGGCCCACTTTCAAGCCGTCCTGTGGCGTTTTGTCGAACTGCTGGTCAACGATATTGAGCATCGACTCAATCAGGTCGCTGAACGCCTCCGACGAGGGCATGGCGCCCTGGCTGAATTTGAGCTTGAGGGTATCCCTACTTCGTCTGGCCATTGCCATCCCCTGAAATAATGAATGTCTGACCGATGTCGAGCGACTTCAGGCCGGCCCGCTGGCCTGGCCGGTTGTCCGGCTCGCGCGTGACGTCGATCGCATGCTTATGCACCGGTACCGCGATCGACCATGGGTAGTTGGGCCGGATATCTGCCTGGTCAAGCTGTGCCTGCTGGGCTGCCGTGTCGAACAGTGCGTAACGCTCCTCGCCCGACGGCGCAATACGCAGTACCGAAAGGCGGCTGACCGATTCAACATAGTCCAGGCCCAGGATGAAGGACTCCACATCGTGCTGGCGTACGCTCCAGCCGAAATGCTGGCGCTGGCCGCTCAGGTTCCAAGGCGACAGGAACTCCGAGATGTCTTCATTGAGGCGGTTAATGTACTGGCCGCCGCTGACGCCTTTGACCCAGCGTACCGTGCAGCGCACCTGGATCTGTTCGTACACCGGGTTCTCCACCGAGATGGTCGCCATCGGTGATGCCAGCTTGCTGACAAAGTCTTTCACTTCCTGGATCAGGTTGCCGTTCAGGAGCAGCATGCGGTTGGTGCGCGCGGCGCTGGGGCGGTGCGGCAGGGCCACGATCAGTATTTGGCCTGGCCGCACGCAGTCGTCCGGGCCACGGTCGGTGGCCATATTGGCGAAGCACTTGACCTTGTAGATATCGGGGAAGGCCTGCAAGATGAGCTGCTCGTAATCGCGTGCGATGACGGCGCGGTTCTTGTGCCGCAGGCGCTCCGACACGCGCATGCGCAGCTGCTCACGCGTTTCTGCGCGGCGCCCGCCCAGCGAGTCCGTCACCTGGTTGATGGTGCCAAGGCCGGGAATCAAATCGGCGCTTCGGTCAATGGTCGCCGCCGGCAAACGCAGGTCAGCATCGTCGACCGCACTATCGGGGTCGCAACGTGTCACTTTCAGGGCCTGCGCATGCACTGCATACATCGAACAGAATTTATCGAGGTTGCCGCTGCCGCACAGGCGCAGCCACATCAAGCCAGCCGGCATGACCGTGTTGTCGGTGCCGATATCGTTTGGCACCGACAGCGCCACCACGCCTGACTTCATGAAGCCATGGGTGCCGTCCGAGATGATGTCCTGCGGGAGCAAGGGCTTCCAGGCATTGCCGGACAAGTAAGTCCAGCGCAGCGAGGCCAGCGCGGCCGCGTCCTGGGGCAGCGAATCCTCGCGCAGGTGGAACAGCAGCGTCAGCGTTGCATGCATGCTGCTGGCCGACATACCGATATACAGGTAGCCATCGTCGCGGAAGCCGCGCACCAGGGTCACGCCGGATTCCGTGAACGAGCCCAGTAGTTCCCAGCCAAAGGGATGCAGGTGCATGAAGGCGTTGCTCCAACTGCCCCGATTGCTGCCCAACTGCTCCAGGTCGATCTTGCTAGACGCCGCATAGTCCACCGAAATGGCATTGATCAGCGGCGTATAGGGCAAGTTTGGCGTCGTCTCCGCCGTCGGCCCTTCCTTCGACTTCATGTTCTTCTTCAAGGCGCGCGCCATCGCTTGTGGATACTCGCGGTGGCCAAACGCGAATTTGGGCGAGGCCAGCGTGAACTTGAAGAAGCCAGCACGCGAGGCCTGGCTGTATGCGAATGCCTGGCTGCCCTGCTGCGCAGCGGGTTTGTAGCGGTGAATGACGCCATCACAAGACAGCTCCATGCGCTTGTCGACCTGTTCGTTGGCGCTGTTCGGGTGGGCTTGCTGGAACAACGGCACGGACGGCTGGGCCTTTTCTTCGGCAGGTGCCCACTGGCCATCCGCCAGCACGGTCACCGTGGCCAGGTACTGGTCCGCTTCAATCGCGTCAGCGTAGCCATGGTAATAGGCTGGGAAGCCGCCGCTTTCCGTCGGTAGGCCGCCCCACTCCACATTGACCTTAAAGCTCGACAGGTTCTTGCTGGCCGCCTCGGCGCAGCCCACCACCATGAAGGAGCCGATTTCCGGAATCGGGCCAAAGGGATTGAAGGGCGTGGCTGCCGACAACTGGCCGATATTATTGTGCAGGATAAGCTGGCGGCAGCCGGTCACCGCCACATCAATGCGAATGGCGCGCAGCGGCAGGTCACGCAGCAGGCCATACGGATACAGGTAGGCATTGGGGTTCAATACAAAGCGCAGTACTGGCTCGGTGGTGTTGTAGTCTTCGCCATGCACGTCGGCCAGGTAGCCTTCGATGGGCGGCGCCTCCAGCGGCAATTCAAAACTGATATTGAGCCAGTCGCCCTGCACTTTAGCCTGGCCATGGGTGGGCAAATACTGTTCGACTTCGTACCAGCCTTCCGCCGTCGTAATGCCAATCTTGAACAGGTTGCGGAACACCTTGAAGAACACATCGCTGCGGTGCAGGCTGCCGGCGTCCTCCGTGTCGGCATCGTGCATGGTGGCGGCCAGGCGGGCCATGCGGTCTTCCAGGTCGGTCGTTTCAAAGCGCAGGTTGACACTGATGTTACGGCGCCCTTCGCGCAGCAGCAGCACATTCGAGGCCAGTGCAAAGCCAAGGCGCGCGTCGGCAAAATATTGGAAGTCGGTGGCCTTCTTGGGCGCACCCAGCAGGGGGCGCGATGACAGGCGGTCGCGTTCCGTCAGCACCAGCTTGGGGTTGAACTCGATTTCGTCCGTCCACGCGTGGGTTGGCCAGCCCTTGTCCCGGCCGGTTGCGCGCTCGTCGGCGATAGAACGCTCCGGCGACACATTCGGGTCGCGGTTGAAGTACAGGGTGTAGAGCTGTTCAACGTGGGCATCCGACACCACCAGGTCTTCGCTGCTGGCAAACAGGATGTTGCGCTTGTCCTTGTCCTGGCCAGCCACAAAGGCGGTGCCGCGCGGGATCCAGATTTCCTGCTCAGGCGCGGCCGGTTCAAAGACCAGGTAGGTGCTGTCGGGCACAGCGCCCAGCGACCTGACCTTCAACACCTGGTCGTAGTAATAGTCGAGGTGGCGGCGCGTAAAGCCATTGAGCTTGGCCTTGAGCCGGCCAAACAAGTCGACAAAGGCGATCAGCAGGGCCACGGCGGGGTCATGGTTCTGGCTGCGCATCGACACGGGCAGCTGCAGCAGCGCCTCCTTCTGCACCATTTCGACGGCCTTCACGAAGGCGAAGAAATTGGACTTGAGGTTGGCTTTGCTCAGCTTGGCCTGCACTTTCTGGGTGCGGGCGCGGGCCTGGCTCCAGATGGGGTCCAGCTTGGGCGCACCGCTGGTGCTCAAGAAAGCGGCGAAACCTGCCGTGTCTTCGCACAAGCGTTCAATCACGCCCACCAGCACGGCGCACAGTTTGGAGGCCGCTTCGCTGTCGGCGCCGGCCAGCACCGTCAGCCAGCCGTCGAGCAGCACAGCCAGCGGTGTCATGGGCAGCTCGCCCGCCGTCCAGCCAGGGGCGCCGGCCTTGTAGTCGCCGGTACTGCTCCACCAGGTTTCAAATGCGCGTTCCGTATTGGCCACCTTGGTCGACAAGATCTGGGCGATCACGATGGTGACGTCGGCCGAAAAATACGGGCTCCAGTCACCGTCGACCTTATGATCGATTTTATAGAACTTGACGAGGCGGGCGAATTCCGCCGCCATCGCCAGCAGGTCGGCAAAGGGCATCTCATCGAGGCGGAAATAGCCCTCCTGCAGCGCTGGCCGCAGGCGCGCGGTCTGGCTCCAGCCATCACGCACGACCAGCCTGTTCATATCGCCCGCCACTATAAGACGGTCCTTGTTTGGCTAGAGGCGTACATTGCTGCCCTCCAGCAGGTAGAACGGATACACCATATTACTGCGCGTATTGGTGCTGCGGATGGTGTAATCGAGCAGGATATCGAGGCGGCCGTGGATGGCCTCGTCGTCGCGCACCTGCACATTATTGAGGGTGATGCGCGGCTCGAAGAACAGGATGGCGCGTTCCACCAGGTTCTTGATCTCGGTGACGACAGAGGTCGACAAGGTATCAAATACATGGTTCTTGATGCCGCAGCCAAAAGCGGGCTGCATCAGGCGCTCGCCCGGCGTGGTCGACAGTAAGATGGTGAGGCTCTGGCGGATATCATCCTCGGCAGTCGCGAGCGCCACCTTGCCGCCACCGCCGACGGCCAGGGGCTGCTTGCTGAAGGTGGGCGGAAATGCCCAGCCGGCGCCAAGGAAGGATTTGTCCGTGCTCATGCCGCCCTCACCCGCCGATCATCACGGTTGGCAAACCCAGCACGACCGAACCGCCGTGGGCGCAGGTATCGCCCATGCGCACGGCAGGCTTTTTACAGATCATCACCGTGGCCGAGCCTTTGACGATGGAGTCCGGCGGTCCCACGCACACCGCCATATCGCCCATGATGGCGGCCGGCAGGCTGCCAATCAGGACGGTCGGCGCGCTGGGGCCCGAAATCGGCCCACCCACATGGGGAATCGGCGGCAGGCCCGGCGTCACCATCGGGCAGGCGTGCATATCGGTCATTCTGGCGGCTGGTGGCATACGCTTCCCCTTAATTGATCATGACCATGGCGCCCTTGATGGTCACCGTGCCCGAGGCCGACAGTTCCGCCGTGGCGGCGCCCTTGGCGACGAAACCAACCTTGGCGTCGGCATTGACATTGAGGCCGGCCAGCTTGCAGTCGCCCGTGGCGGTCGCTTCGACATTGCCGGTGGCCGTCAGCGTAATCTTGCCGGTGGCTTTCAAGGCGATATCCTTCGGACTGTCGAGCGTGATGCCCGAGGTGCCCAGTTCAACCGAGTTGCCGGTCTGGTCCTTCAGGGTGATCGACTTGTCTTTGTCGCTGATGATGACGGTGTTCTTGGAGGGCGTCACCAGGGTGATGACCTTGTTCTCGTCATCGAACTCCAGCAGCAGCTTGGCCTTGGTCAGGATGGCCTTCATGTAGTTATTGGCGTCGAGCGCATAGGGCATCTTGTTCTTGCTGCTGTACAGGCTGCCCAGCACGACCGGGTGCGAGGGGTCGTTGTCGAAATAGCCGACAATGACTTCGTCGCCGATCTCTGGCACAAAGTAGGAACCCACCGCCGACGAACCATAGAAGCTGGCCAGGCGCGCCCACACGCCCACGGTTGTCGCATCCGACACCGGAAGGTTGACCTGGATTTTGGATTGGCCGGATGGATCGGCGTCGAGCTTCATGACGATCCCCACATGCAGGCCGGTGGCGGCCGGCGTCAGGCCTGGGGCCATGCTGCTGCCGTCCTGGCGGTCACTGGGCCATTCCGGGTCCAGGCCAAATTCCGCCTCGGTGAACCAGTTGCCGTCTTCAATGGAGTGGCGCACGGAGCTGACGAAGACATCGCCATTAAAGCGCGCGCCTACCCCGGCCAGCGTAATGAGTTTGCCCGGCAGGGCCAGTGCGTTGCCCTGGAATTTCATGGAGCCGCGGATGCGCGCCAGGCCCGCCTTCAGCTGGCGCGCCTTGGCCCAGGCCGTCAAGGTGGCACTGTCGATGGCCGCCATGCTGGGCATCTCGAACGAAGACAGGCCGAGGACAGCAGCCAGTGTGGCCGAGGTGATATTGCCTTGCGAATTCAGGGTCGTCGGTGCGGCCGTCTGTTCCACCTTGGCCAGGGTGGCCGGATCCCAGCCGGTGGCCTTGACTTCCGTCAGCTGGGTGCGGGCGTCCATCTCGGCCTGGAAGGCATACAGGTCCAGGCCATAGGTGACCGACAGGACAGCCGATGCCGAGGTCAGGGGCGCATTGACCTTGACGGCGCCGCCGTCTTCCAGCGTCACGATGAAGCCATTGGCTTCGGCACGCGCCAGCATATAGTCCCAGTCGGTGCTGTTGTACTGGGTGACTTCCTTGAACTGGGTACTGGTCGCCGTCACGGTGGCGGACAGGCCCGAGTAGGCGCCGACCAGCGCCGAGATGATGTCGCTGTCCTTCTTGCTGACGTAATTGGCGCTCTTGCGCCCCACTGCCATCTTGGCCGCCTGGTGGCGGCATTCAATGATCAGGCGACCCAGATTGTTGCCGCCGACCTTGATGCCATGCTTGACGACGATGCCAGAAAAGATCTGCGCCGTCTCCGAGCCATAGCCCGCGCTGATGCTGATTTCGGCGCCGGGGGCAAAGGTGGTCGATTCGCTCAAGGGGAAGGTGGCACCGGGCATATCGCCGTCTTCCATGACGATGCGCGCATACGAAATCTTGTTCACCGCCTTGACGACTTCAACCGACAGGATCGGAATGGTGTCAGCGATGGCCGAGCCGCCGCTGGAAATGGTCAGCGTCAGGACATCGGCGGCATTGAGGCTGGGGGAATCGGCCATGGCTTAGCTCAGGGGAGGAAAACGCAGCTTCGTACCCGGCGCCAGCGAGCGGAAATTGGTCAGGTTATTAATCCGCGCCACTTCCATATAGTAGGCGGAGTTTTTGTAGATCCGGTTGCACAACAGGGGCAAGGTATCGCCCGCCTTGACTTCGACGATATGCGACAAGTCCGGCGACGAACGATTGGCTCGCAGCGTGCTCTCTTCCCGGCTCATGTAGCCGATCATCGCCAGCGTCACCTTGGCGCGCAGCGGCGTGCCGTCCGGGCGGAACAGGGTGTATTCGATATTGACCGAGTTGACCCGGCCGAAGAAGATCAGGTTGCCCCACAGTACGCGCACATGGTTGGGCTCATGGTTGTCGCCGTTATAGGCATAGATCACGCCCAGCATGCGGTCGATCAGGTCCTGCACTTCCTCCAGGGTGTCGGAGGCCACCACGCCGGTGCCGTCGAGCACCAAGGCCGGCAGGGTCAGGGTTTCCGGCTTGATCGCAGAAAACTTGGGCGCGCCACCATACTCACCCAAGGTCTTCTTGGTGTTGTACGAGATTTCCAGCTTGTGCGTATAGGTATGCGGGTTGATGAGCGCTTCGAAATAATCGAGGCTGTCATCGACCGTGATATTGCCCGCCTCGTCGACCTGGCAGGGCGAAATTTTCAGCTTTTCCTTGACCGCGGCGGTGGCCATCTCAGCGCTCCCGCAGATCGCGCAGGGTATCGAGGATTAATTCCTTGCACTCGGCCAGCAATTCTTCCTTAAAGGCTTCGGTCGCCTCGGAAGGTTCGGAATCGTCCTTGCCGTCTTCAGCACGCTGGACGACATGGGACTTAATTTGCAATTGTTTGATTTCGATCGACATGATGACTACACCACCCGTTGAGAATACGAATAACTGAGCGTGATCTTTTCGATCGCTATTTCATTTTTTGTCGAATTAAATGCTTCGACATCCCACTTGATCGGGAATGCATTGTTAAATATCCAACCCCGCAAGGTCTCGCCCTTTTCATTGAGCAGGTACACATTGACCGTTTGCGGCACAATGGGCTCACTGAAATCGCCTTCAAGCACTTCCTTGCACCAGCTAACCAGTTGTGAGCTCAGCATGGCAATGCCACGCTTCAATTCCAAATTGGGATGCTTCATCCCCTTGGGCAATTGATGAACAAAGCGATTTTCACCGCCTTCGGGCACCGGCTCCGTGTCCATCTCCATCGAGATACCGCTGACTTCCTGGAAAGAATTGTCTCCATTGGACAGGGTCTCGCTAAATTCCACCTTGAAATAAAAGGCCGCAGGCGGATATTCCGTATAGGTAATATTCGCCTGGGTCTTGGGGTCGACGACGACCTGATTGTATTCACTCATCCCTGAGCTCCACGCAACAGGTCACCATCGACGCCCCTTTCATTACGCGTTGGCGATCGTCAGGCCCTCGTGCACGATTTCGATGGTCTCAATCGATGCCTCATTGCCTTCCGACTTCAGGTCGGTACCGGTGATCTTGGTCGGCCATGCATTGGCGAGCGTCCACACCATGGTGGGGGCGCCGGCCTCGTCGAGCAGGCTGATCGTCACTGGAACACGCTTGATGGTGTTCATCTTGATCTGGTTGAACCAGTCCCAGAACTTGTTGTCCGACTTGAAGATACCCTTCTTCATCGTGATATTGCCGAACTTCTTCATGCCAGGCATCTTGATCACGGAGAATTGTGGGCTGTCACCATGACGGTATTTGATCTCTTCCGACTGGATGTCCAGGCCAGATACTTCCTGGAAGGACATCACTTGCGAATCCCATTTCACCTGGAAATAGAATTTCGGGAGCGGCCAAACGGTTGTTGATTGTGTCGAGCCATCATCTGCCATAACGAACCTCTTTTAAAAAGTTAAAAGTTAAGTACGGGAATCAAGCCCGCGATCAGGACTTCTGCATTTGCTGTTGGAAGGTAATCTCGATGAACTCTGCTGGGCGCGAGATGGCGACCAGGATCGTGACGCGCAGGATCCCTTCCAGGATGTCTTCCGACGTCATCGTTTCGTTCAGGCCCACCGACACCGAGAACGCATCATCGGGCGAGGCACCGGCCAGGCCGCCGCGTTTCCAGATACTGGTCAGGAAGTTGCTGGCCATGCCCTTGATGGTGACCCAGGTATTGGCGGTGTTCGGCTCGAACACATAGGCTTTGCAGGCCAGGCGCAGCGACTCTTCCAGCATGATCATGGTGCGGCGCACGTTGATGTAACGCCAGTCGAGGCTGTTGCCGTCGAGGGTGCGGGCGCCCCACACCATCGTGCCTTCGCCGATGAAGGTGCGGATCGCATTGACCGACTTGCCCTGGGTGGTGACGTTCAGGTCTTCCTGGTCGTCATGGGTAATGTTCACCGTTGGCGAGGAAACGCCCATCATGCCCACGTTGGCCGGTGCCTTCCACACGCCACGGGTGGCATCGACCATCGAATACAGGCCGGCCATGGCCGACGACGGCGGCAGCAGGTTCAGCTTGCGCTGGATGGCCAGGGTCACGCGGCCATACACCGGGCTGATCTGGTTGAGGGTATTGGACAGGTTTTCAATTTGCTGGGCAGCATCGGCTTCGGCGCTGAAATCCTTGGTGATGTCGGCCAGGGCTTTCTTGATCTGGTCGATCTTGACCTGCATGCCAGGCTTGACTTCGGTTGGATTGAGGATGTGGTCCAGGTCGGCAGTCAGCAGGCTTTGCAGCACGTCCTTATTGGTCACGCGGGTGAAGTCCAGGTCTTTCTGGGCCACCATCGTGGAGTTAACCCACGGATAGTACGCGGCGCCATAGGCGAGGAAGCTGCTGCCGACGCTTTCGCGGAAGTTGTTGATGACGTCGCCAGACGGATCCTGGCGGTCCTTGAAACCTTCATGCACGTCCAGGATGGCGAAGCGGTTCTTCATCTTGAAGCCGCAGTGGGTCAGCATCGACTGTTGCAGCGTGGCGCAGTCGGGCGCAGGCAGCAAGACCGCTTCCGGGATGACCAGCATGGTTGGCTCTTGCTCTTTGAGCAGGGCCGTAATGCCGTCGTTCATTTTCTTGCCATCGATACTGTCGC
>JACXTT010007537.1_pt1 | contig 15318 bp, 14 predicted proteins | sample 9270951 | NCBI WGS metagenome assembly JACXTT01 (sample SAMN15532306, study PRJNA645909) | rock metagenome | isolation source: weathered quartz diorite | place: Puerto Rico | collected 2017-06-21 | reverse complement strand
GCTCCGCCGGCTGCGCGCTTCCGATACCCCCGGACCCCGTCGGCTGGGCCCGGCGCGGGTCCGGGCCCACCTCCGCCATGCAGCTCGAGACCGGTCTCATCCCTCGAGCGTCTTCTGGAGCTTGGCGTCCGCGGCGACCGCCTTCTTCTCGAGATCGGCCTTGAAGTCGATCATGGCCTGCGCGAGACCCGCATCGGACAGCGCGAGGATCTGCGCCGCGAGGATCGCCGCGTTCTCGGCCCCCGCGGCACCGATCGCCACCGTCGCGACCGGGACGCCCTTCGGCATCTGCACGGTGGCGAGCAGGGCATCGTGACCCTTCAGACTCGAAGCATCGAGCGGCACGCCGATGACCGGCAGCGTGGTATGCGCCGCGACGGCGCCCGCAAGGTGCGCCGCGCCGCCCGCCCCGCAGATGAACACCTTGACGCCGCGGCCGACCGCGCCGCCGGCGAACTCGGCGACGCGCTTCGGCGTGCGGTGCGCCGACATCACGTGCACGTCGGCGCCGATGCCGAACGCCTCGAGTCGCTTCGCCGCCACCGACATGACTTCCCAGTCGCTGTCGCTGCCCATCAGAATCGCCACTTGCTTCGTGCTCATCTCGTCTCCTTGACGGAGTCGCGCGTCAACGCGCGCGCTCCGATGTCTCGCCTCACCTGCATGCCTCGCCACGTGATCCGATCGACGCCTTCGTAGGCGCGCGCGACGGCCTCTCGCAGCGTCGCCCCGCGTGCCGTGACGCCGAGCACGCGACCACCCGAGGTGACGATTGCCCCGTCCTTCCGGACCGTGCCGGCATGGAACACGACGCCGTCCTTCCATTCTGCGAGCGCGTCGAGGCCGTCGATCGGGTCGCCCTTCGCAACGGTGCCGGGATAGCCTTCGGCGGCCATCACCACGCAGACCGACGGCCGCGGATCCCACGCCAGCGTCACGCCCGCGAGCTTCCGCTCCGCGACCGCGCGCATCACCGGGACGAGGTCGCCGTCGACGCGATGGACCAGCGCCTGACACTCGGGGTCGCCGAAGCGCGCGTTGAACTCGAGTACCTTCGCCTTGCCCTCGTGGATCATCAGGCCGGCGTAGAGGACCCCCTGGTAGCGGATCCCGCGACCGCGAAGCCCGCGGACGACGGGCTCGAGCACGTCGCGCATCACCTGCGCGTGGATCTCCGCGGTGACCACGGGCGCCGGGCTGTACGCGCCCATCCCGCCGGTATTCGGGCCGAGGTCGCCGTCGAAGATGCGCTTGTGATCCTGCGACGACGCGAACGGAAGGATCGTCTCGCCGTCGGTCAGGGCGATGAACGACGCTTCCTCGCCGACGAGGAATTCCTCGACGACGACGGAGGCCCCGGCGTCGCCGAAGGCGCGGTCGCGAAGGCACTGGTCGATCGCGGCGAGCGCTTCCCCTTCCGTTGCGCAGACGGTCACGCCCTTGCCGGCCGCGAGCCCGTCGGCTTTGACGACGATCGGCGCGCCCGTCGCGCGCACGAAGGCCTTCGCGGCGTCGGCATCCTCGAAGACCCCGAACGCCGCGGTCGGCACGCCGCACTCGTCGAGCAGCCGCTTGGTGAACGCCTTGCTGCCCTCGAGCTCCGCGCCGTCCTTCCGTGGTCCGAACGCGAGTCGGCCGCGGGCCTCCAACGCATCGACGAGGCCGAGCGTCAGCGGCAGCTCGGGGCCGACGACGGTGAGGTCGATGCCGCGCTCCTCGACGAAGCGGCAGAGGCCGTCCACGTCCTCGGCGGCGATCGCGACGCACTCGGCGAGGCCGGCGATGCCGCCGTTGCCGGGCGCGCAGTAGAGCGTGCGTACGAGCGGGCTCTGGCGGATCTTCCAGCAGAGCGCGTGCTCGCGCCCGCCGCCGCCGACGACGAGGACGTTCATCGCGGGAGCGTCACCCTAGTGCACCGCATTCGAGATGGCATCAAGTGATCGCGGCCGAGGCGGGTGCAGCCGCAAGGCGGCGCGACGAGGAATACCGGTAGTATTTCGAGGAGCGCCAACGCAGCGGATGCGCCCGTATCGGCCGCGAGGATTGATGCCATCTCGAATGCGGTGCATTAGTGCCGGAAGTGCCGCATGCCGGTCAGCACGACGGCCATGCCGTACTTGTCCGCGGCGTCGACCACGTCCTGATCGCGGATGCTGCCGCCCGGATGCGCGACCGCCGTGGATCCCGCCTCGGCGCAGACCTCGAGCGCATCGGGGAACGGGAAGAACGCGTCGGATGCGACCACGGTGCCCTTGGTGTCGAGCTTGTGCGTCTGCGCGCGCATCACGGCGAGCCGCGCGGAATCGACGCGGCTCATCTGCCCGGCGCCGACGCCGACGACGGAGTCCTCGCGAGCGAGCACGATCGTGTTCGACTTGGCGTGCTTGCAGACCTTCCACGCGAACGACAAGGCGCGAAGCTCCGCATCGGTCGGCGGACGCTTCGACAGCACCTTGCAGCTTCGGAGGTCGGCCATGCCGAGGTCGCGGTCCTGCACCAGCATGCCGCCGACGACGCGCTTGAGATCGAGGCCCGTCGGCGTGTACGCCGCGAACGGCACCTCGAGCAGGCGCACGTTCTTCTTCGCGGCGAAGATCTTCTTCGCGTCCTCGGAGAACGACGGCGCGATCACGATCTCCAGGAAGATGTCCTTCATCTCCTCCGCCGCGGCGCCGTCGACCTCGCGGTTCGTACCGACGATGCCGCCGAAGATCGACACCGGATCGCACGCGCGACACTTGCGGATGGCATCCGCGAGCGAGACCGAGGAGGTCGCCACGCCGCACGGGTTCGTGTGCTTGATCGCGACCGCGACCGTCTCCTGGAATTCCTTCACGAGCTCGAGCGCGGCGTGCGCATCCACGATGTTGTTGAACGACAGCTCCTTGCCCTGGAGCTGCTTCGCCTTCGCGACCGAGGGCTCGGGTCCGAGGTCGCCGGCCTCGCGATAGAACGCCGCTTGCTGGTGCGGGTTCTCGCCGTAGCGAAGGTCCTGGGCCTTCACGAACTCGAGGTGGAGCGTCTCGCCGAAGCGCACGCGCTCGCCGTTCTCGGCGATCGACCCGAGGTAGTCGGCGATCGCGCCGTCGTAGTGCGAGGTGAGGCGGAAGACCTTCTTGGCGAGCTCGCGGTTCGTGGCCGGCGAGACCGCGCCGCCGCTGCCGCGCATCTCGTCGAGCACGCGCGCGTAGTCCGCGGGGTCGACGATCACGGTGACGAACGCGTGGTTCTTCGCCGCCGAGCGGATCATCGCCGGGCCGCCGATGTCGATGTTCTCGATCGCCTCGGCGAACGTGGCCTCGGGCTTCGCGATCGTGGCCTCGAACGGGTAGAGGTTCACGATCACGAGGTCGATCGTGCCGAAGCCCTGCGCGGCGAGCGCCTTCTGGTGCTCGCCGTTGTCGCGGATCGCGAGCAGCCCGCCGTGCACCTTGGGATGCAGCGTCTTCACGCGGCCGTCGAGGATCTCGGGCTGACCGGTGTAGTCGGAGACCTGAACGACCGGGATGCCGGCATCGCGCAACAGCTTCGCGGTGCCGCCCGTCGAGAGGATCTCGACGCCGAATCCCGCGAGCGCCCGGGCGAAGTCGACCAGACCGGCCTTGTCGCTCACCGACACCAATGCCCGTTGTATCTTCGCCATGGATGCCTCTCCTGTGGGTTCTCGCGCCCGCCCACCGCACGCCATCCCGAGCCCGGGAGGCTGGTGACCTATGACAGCCGACTAGTTGATGTAGACCCGCGGGATCCGCTTGCCGACCGTCGTCAGCAGCTCGTACGCGATCGTGCCCGCCCACTCCGCGACCTCGTCGACGCGGAGCTCGGCGTCTTCCTGCTTGCCCCAGAGCACGACCTCGTCCCCGGCCTCGACGCCGTCGACGTCGGTCACGTCGACCATCGTGAGGTCCATGCAGACGCGCCCGACGATCGGCGCGAGCTTGCCGCGGACGAGCACGAGGCCGCGGTTCGACAGCGCACGCGGGTAGCCGTCCGCGTAGCCGATCGGCAGCGTCGCGATGCGCGTCTCGCGCTCGGCGACGAACGTCTGGTCGTAGCCGACGGCCTCGCCCGCGAGCAGCCGCCGCACCTGCAGGACTCGCGTACGCAGGCGCATGGCGGGACGGAGCTCGACCGGGTGCTCCGCCGCGCCGAGCGGATAGATCCCGTACAGCACGAGCCCGGGGCGGACGATCTCGAAGTGGAAGTCGGGGCGCGTGAGCGTCGCCATGCTGTTCGCGAGGTGGCGGATCTTCACCGGGCTGCCGTGGATCGCGCAGAGCTCGCTCGCGCGCACGAACGCGCGCCCCTGCTGCTCGATCCAGTCGCCCGAGACGTTGCCCGCGGAACCCAGATGCGAGCAGACGCCGACGATCTTCAGGCGCTCGATCTTCTTCATCTCGTCCAGGAACGCCGGCATCTCGCGGAGCTGCACGCCGAGGCGGCTGAAGCCGGTGTCGGCCTTCACGTGCACGGGCTGCGCGCGCATCGTGCCGCGCAGACGCTGGGCGAGGATCTTCGCCATCTCGAGGTCGCAGACGACGGGGGTCAGGCGATTGTGGAAGATCGGCTCGACCTGGTCGGCGACGAAGCCCCCCATCGCCAGCACCTCGGGGTGAACCACGCCGGCTTCGCGGATCGCCGCGCCTTCCTCCACGGTCGAAACGCCGAAGGCCTTCACGCCCTCCTTCTCGAGCACGCGGGAGACCTCGGCGATGCCGTGACCGTAGGCGTCGGCCTTGACCATCGCCATCACCGTCACGTCGTCCCGCACGCGGCTGCGCACCTGCGCGACATTCCAGCGAAGAGCGGAGCGGTCGATCTCGGCGACGGTGGGGCGGCCCTGGCGAACCTTCATCAAAGCCAACTACGCGATGCGAAAACGATCCGGGCCTTTTAGAAGACGGACTCGACGTTGTAAAGGAAGGAGAATCGCGTTACGGGGTCGTGATCGTGATCGCCGTCGTGAACGGGGAGAATCGCGCGCTCGGCGACGGCTGCACGGTCGCGGAGCTGCTCCACGAGCTCGATCTCGCCAACCGTCGCGTGGCGGTCGAGGTCAATCGCGACATCGTGCCGAAGGCCGAATTCGCCTCGCGGGCGATCCGGGACGGCGATCGGATCGAGATCGTGCAATTCGTCGGCGGAGGTTGAACCGCAGTTGAACGACAAGCTGAAAGATCCCTTCGTGCTGGCCGGGCGCGAGTACCGCTCCCGGCTGATCGTCGGCACCGGCAAGTACAAGGACTTCGACGAGACCCGCCGGGCGATCGAAGCCTCGGGCGCCGAGATCGTCACCGTGGCGGTCCGGCGCGTGAACATCACCGATCCCGAGCAGGAGAACCTGCTCGATTACGTCGATCCGAAGCAGTACACGATCCTGCCGAACACGGCGGGCTGCTACACCGCCGACGACGCGGTCCGCACCGCGCGCCTCGCCCGCGAGGCGGGTGTCGGCAACCTCGTGAAGCTCGAGGTCATCGGCGACCCGAAGACGCTCTTCCCCGACGCCGCCGCCACGCTCGAGGCCGCGCGCCAGCTCGTCGCCGACGGCTTCCAGGTGCTGCCGTACATCACGGACGACCCGATCGCCTGCAAGCGGCTGGAGGACATCGGTTGCCCCGCGGTCATGCCGCTCGCGGCACCGATCGGATCGGGGCTCGGCATCCGCAATCGCTTCAACCTGCAGATCATCCTCGAGCAGAGCCAGGTGCCGGTCATCGTCGACGCCGGCGTTGGGACCGCGTCCGACGCGGCGGTCGCGCTCGAGCTCGGCTGCGACGCCGTGCTCATGAACACCGCGATCGCGGGCGCCAAGGACCCGATTCTCATGGCCGAGGCGATGCGCCAGGGCGTCGAAGCCGGCCGCAAGGCGTTCCTCGCCGGGCGCATCGGCAAGAAGCTCTACGCCACGGCATCGAGCCCGCTCGACCACTTGATCGAGTAGGAATCCCGAGGTGCGAGAGCGCGCGCCCTCGCTGCTGGTCATCACGGATCGCTGCGCCACGCGCGGCCGGCCGCTGATCGAGGTCGTGCGTGAGGCGATCGCCGGCGGCGCGCGCTGGTTCCAGCTCCGCGAGAAGGACCTCGACGGCGGACCGCTCCTCGAGCTGGCGCGGGCGCTCGCCGGAGAGATCCAGGCGGCGGGCGGACGGCTGCTGGTGAACGATCGCATCGACGTCGCGCTCGCCGCGGGCGCCGACGGGGTGGTGCTCCCCGCCGCCTCGTTCCCGACCGCAGTCGCTCGCACCCTGCTCGGACGCGATCGCATCCTCGCGCGCTCGACGCACGCCGCCGCCGAGGTCGAGCAGGCGGCCGCAGACGGCTGCGATTTCGCGCTGTTCGGGCCGGTCTTCGACACGCCTGCGAAGCGACCGTACGGCGAGCCCCAGGGGCTCGCGCAGCTGCGCGACGTGACCTCTCTCGGCATCCCCGTGCTCGCCGTCGGCGGCATCACGTTCGAGAACGCCGCGGCCGTACGCGCCGCAGGTGCCCGCGGGATCGCGGTCATCCGCGAGGTGATGGCGGTCGATTCGCCCCGCGCCGCGACGAGCCGGCTGCTTCCCGCGCACGGAAGCTTCACGTCGCAGCGGTAGGCAACGCCGCAACCAGAATGGTATGCGGCGCTTCGTACGTCATGATGGCCTGTCAGCTCCATGCGCCGGCCCCGGTCGCGAGCCTGCCGCTCGTTCTCCGCGAAGTCGCCGCCCCAGAGCCCCGCGAGGAAGAGGTGCTCGTGCGTGTCCGGGCGTGCGCGATCTGTCGGACGGACCTCCACGTCGTCGAGGGTGAGCTGCCGGTGCGGCGCTCGCCGCTCGTGCCCGGGCACCAGGTGGTCGGCACCGTCGAAAAGCGGGGCTCGCGGGCGCGGCGGTTCGAGCTCGGGCAGCGCGTCGGCATCGCCTGGCTCCACCGTACCTGCGGCACCTGCAGCTTCTGTACGAGCGGGCGCGAGAACCTCTGCGACACGCCCGAGTTCACGGGCTGGACGGTCGACGGCGGCTACGCCGAATGCCTCGTCGCTCCCGAAGCGTTCGTCTACGCGCTCCCCGACGGTTTCGCGGATCTCGCGGCCGCCCCGCTCCTCTGCGCGGGGATCATCGGCTACCGCTGCCTGAAGATCGCCGCGCTCGCTCCGGGCGCGCGCCTCGGGCTCTTCGGCTTCGGCGCCGCGGCGCACGTGACGATCCAGATCGCACGCCACCGCGGGATCGAGGTCTTCGCGGTGACGCGCGGCGAATCGCACCGGCGGCTCGCGCTCGAGCTCGGCGCCGTCTGGGCGGGCGAGCGTGCCGAGGACCTTCCGCAGCTCCTCGATGCCGCGATCGTCTTCGCGCCCGCCGGCGAAGTCGTCCCGGCCGCTCTGCGAGCGCTCGCGAAAGGCGGCGCCGTCGTCCTCGGGGGCATCCACATGAGCCCGATCCCGCCGCTGCCCTACGACCTGCTCTATCAGGAGCGCGTCGTACGGAGCGTCGCGAACAACACGCGCGCCGACGGCGAGGAGTTCCTGCGCGTCGCAGCCGAGGTTCCGGTGCGCACCGAGACGCAGCGGTTCCCGCTGGCGGCCGCGAACGAGGCCCTGCAGGCGCTCTCGCGAAGCGAGGTTCGCGGCGCCGCCGTGCTGGAGGTCGCGTGAGATCCGCGGCCCATCGCAAGCCGGAGGTCGTCGACGAGGTCGCGCCCGCCGCGCCGGCCGCCCGCTCGCACCCCGCGCGCTTCTGGATCGGCGTGCTGGTGATGGCCCTGAGCTTCCTCGTCTACCCGGGCTATGGCCTGATCGCCGCGCTGCCGCTCAGCCCGAGCGAGAAACTGGAAGCGGGCGTCGCCGCATGGATGACGAGCTGGGGCAGCTTCGCGCTCGGCAGCGCGCTGGCGGGCGCGGAGGGGGCGGAGTTCCTGAGGCGTCTCGTCCGGCGCAAACGCGGAGAGACGTCCCCGGACTAGACGCCGAGGACGCGGAACGACGCCCGCGTCTTGTGCTTGCGGTTCACGTTCAGCAGCAGCGCCGTCATCGGCTCGAACGCGCGCGAGTTCCGCAGATCGCCGCAATCGACGGGCCGGAGGTTGCGGACCCGCGTCACGAGCTCGGCGACGACCGCCTTCGCGGCGTCGTCGTTGCCGCAGATCATCACGTCGCCGTCCATCTCGTGCTCGAGGTCGCTCAGATGGTGGGCGCTCTGATGCTTGAAGCCGCTCACGACCTTCGCGCTCGGCAGCAGCGCCTGGATGCGCTCCGCCGCCGAGCCCTCGGTCGGGGTCGCGACGCCGGCGAACTTGCCCTCGAACTTCATCGGCACGATCGTGTCGAGCACGATCTTCGAGCCGATCACGCCGGCGCACTCGCCGAGGATCGGATCCACGCCCTCGTAGGGGAACGCCAGCACGACGAGCTCCGCGGCGTCCGAGGCGTCCTTGTTCGATGCACCCGAGACGGTCGCGTTCGGGATCTTCGCGACCAGGCCCTTGGCCGCCTCGTCGGCGCGCTCCGCCGACCGCGAACCGAGAATCACAGTCTCGCCGATGTATGCGAAACGAGTCGCCAACCCGAGGCCTTCCGGCCCCGTCCCACCGAGCACCGCGATCTTCATGGGGGACTCTGTATCCCTTTAACGGGGGATTGTCTCGCGATCGAAAGTACGAAATGCGTGCGGGTCGAAAGAGCCAGTCCGCGTTCGACCTACACGCTTCCGAGGGCCGGACGATCGCGCTAGAAAACTCCTTCCGACCCAGGCGTCCTGCCCGAGGGATCTACTCATGAAGAAAGTCGTACGCATCGCGAACTCGAGCGGATACTGGGGAGACGACCCCGAGGCGCTGCACCGTCAGGTCACGCTCGGCGAGATCGACTACGTGACCGCCGACTACTTGGCCGAGATCACCATGGTGATCCTCGAGCGCCAGCGCCGCGCGAATCCGAAGCGCGGGTACGCCTACGACTTCGTCGGCCACCTCCGCCGCGCGCTTCCCGAGATCGCCCGCCGCGGCATCCGCGTGATCGCGAACGCCGGTGGCGTGAACCCCGAGGCCTGCCGCGAAGCCATCGCCGAGCTCTGTCGGAACGCCGGCGTGTCGATCCCGATCGCGGTCGTCGACGGCGGCGACCTGATGCCGCGGATCGCCGCGCTCAAGGCCGAGGGCGTGCCCTTCGCCCACCTCGACAGCAAGGCCGAGTTCTCGACCGTCGAAGACCAGCTGGTGAGCGCGCACGCCTATCTCGGGGCGCGTCCGATCGCCGCCGCGCTCGACCGCGGCGCGCAGATCGTCGTGACCTCGCGCGTGACCGATGCGGCGGTCGCGCTCGGGCCGATGATCCACGAGTTCGGCTGGAGCGAGACCGACTGGGATCGGCTCGCCGCGGGCACCGTCGCGGGCCACCTTCTCGAATGCGGCGGCCAGGTCACCGGCGGCAATTACACCGACTTCCTCGAAGTGCCGCTGTGGAGCGAGAAGAACTGGTTCGGCTACCCGATCGTCGAGATCGACGCGAGCGGCGACTTCGTCATCACCAAGCACGACGGCACGGCCGGCCTGGTGAACCACAAGACCGTCACGGAGCAGATCCTCTACGAGATCGGCGACCCGAAAGCCTACCTCACGCCCGACGTCACCTGCGACTTCACGAGCGTGAAGCTCGAGGAGGTCGGTCACGATCGCGTCAAGGTGACGGGCGTGCGCGGCTTCCCCGCCCCGCCCTATCTCAAGGTCTCCGCGGTTTACACCAAGGGCTACCGCGCGACCGGCATGGTCGTGCTGTCCGGGCCGCGCACGCGCCAGAAGGCCGAGCACCTCGCGCAGCTCCTGTGGAGCCGCCTGAAGCACGAGTTCGAAGATTCGCGCGCGGATCTGATCGGCTTCGACGCGTGCTGGCTCGGCGCCGCGCCCGAGCACACGCCGAACGAAGGCGTGCTGCGCTTCGCGGTCCGCGACTCCGACAAGTCGAAGGTCGACGAGTTCTCGCGGCTGCTGCTCGGCCTCGCGCTGCAAGGGCCTCCGGGCCTCGGCATGCTCGGCGGCCGCCCCGAGGTGCAGGAAGCGTTCGCGTTCTGGCCGACGCTGGTCCCGCGCCATCACATGGAGGCGCGCGTGCAGGTCGACGGCACGAAGGAGACCGAGCCCTTCAGCGTGCCGATGCGCCTCGACGCCGCCGAAGCCCCGAAGGAGACGGCGCGCACGGTCGGCGGTCCGACCGCGAGCATCCACAACCGCACGCACGAGACGCGCCACGCGCGGCTGATCTCGATCGCCTACGGCCGCTCCGGCGACAAGGGCGACTCCGCGAACATCGGCATCGCCGCGCGGTCGCAGGAGGCCTACGACTTCTTGCGCCAGGCGCTCACCGCCGACGTGGTCGCGGAATACTACAAGGAACTTTGTCAGGGTGAGGTGACCCGCTACGAGCTGCCGAACCTGCGCGCCTTCAACTTCGTGCTGAAGCAGGCGCTCGGCGGCGGCGGCACGCTTTCGCTGCGGGTCGACCACCAGGGCAAGACGCTCGCGCAGGGACTGCTCCGCATGGAGCTCGACGTGCCGGTGCGCGTGTTCGAATCGGTGAAGCTCGAAGCCTCGAGGGAGGACGGATGACGGAAGTCGCTCGCGTCGTACGAACGGAAACGCGGGGCTCGGCCCGCTGGATCATTCTCGATCGCCCGGAGATTCGAAACGCGCTGTCGGCGGAGCTGGTCCGCCAAGCGCGCGAGGCGCTGAAGGCCGCGATCGGCGACGCCGCGGTTCGCTCCGTGGTGTTCACCGGAGCCGGCACGGCCTTCTCCGCCGGCGCCGACCTGAACGAGATGAAGGCGACGCGCACCGCGACGTTCCAGGAGAACGTCGAGAACGCGCTCCACACTTCGAGCCTCTTCTACGACGTCTGGCGCTCGCCGAAGCCCGTCGTGGCGCGGATCCACGGGCCCGCCATGGCGGGCGCGGTCGGCCTGCTCTCGTCCTGTGACGTGACGGTCGCCGTGAAGGGCGTATCGTTCGCGTTCACCGAGGCACGGCTCGGCATCGCGCCGGCGATGATCTCGCCGTTCGTGATCCGGCGCGTCGGCCCGGCGCGCGCGCAGCGCCTGTTCCTCACCGCGGAGCAGTTCACCGCCGAACAGGCCGAGCGCTTCGGCCTGATCGACCACGTCGTCGAGCCCGACGCGCTCGACGCGACGGTCGAGAAGCTCTGCGCCGATCTCGAGCGCTCCGGCCCGACCGCCCTCGGCTTCGTGAAGGAGATCGTCGGGCACGTGATGGAAGACACCGAGGAGGGGAACCGCCGGTTCACCGCCGAGATGCTCGCGCGGATGCGCGCCGGCGACGAAGGTCAGGAAGGCATGGCGGCGTTCTTCGAGAAGCGGCTACCGAGGTGGGCGAAGAAGGACTGAACGGCGTCCCCCGAAGTGGTTGCCGAGAGGCGCGGCATCACGATAGCTAGCTCCGCCAGGAGGCCAGCACGGATGAAACTCGCGCTCTATCTGCCGAACTTCAGGGACAAGATAACCGTCGCCGAGCTCGAGGATCTCACTCGAGTCGCCGAGGATCTCGACTTCGACTCGGTCTGGACGCTCGACCGCGTGGTGGTTCCGGAGTCCTCCGACCGCGGCGAACTGAAGAAGCCGTTCGGCTTCATGAAGGAAATGCCTCGCGCCATGCCGGTGTCGTCGCGCGGCGAGTTCCTCCAGGGCATGCCGCTCGTTCCCTGGCTCGCCGCCAAGACCAAGAAGGTGCGGATCGGCATGAGCCTGATCGACACGCCGTATCGCGCGCCCGGTGTGCTCGCCGCGGAGATCGCGACCTGGGATCACCTCTCCAACGGCCGGGTGAACGTCGCCCTCGGCAGCGGCTGGATGCCCGAGGAGTTCGACGCCTGTAGCGCGACGCACATCTACGACAAGCGGAACAAGCACGTCCTCGAGACGATCGAGATCATCCAGGGCATCTGGACGAACGAGGTGTTCGAGTACCACGGCGAGTTCGCGAACTTCGAGAGGTGCGGCTTCGGCGCCAAGCCGGTCCAGAAGCCGCACCCGCCGATCTTCCTGGGCGGGCTGAAGGAGCCGAAGCGCCTCGCGAAGCGGGTCGCGAAGTACGGGCTCGCGGGGTGGGTCGGGATCCAGGACTCGCCGGACGAGATCCGGGAGTGGCGCCAGGAGATCCAGCGCGAGCTCAGCGAGATCGGCAGCTCGAAGTCCGTCGACGACCTCGAGATCATGAGCATGATCTGGTTCGTGATCACTCCGGACAAGGTGGACCAGACGCCGAACGGGAAGCTCACCAACCTGCTGGTGGGATCCGCCGATCAGATCACGGACACGCTCAAGCGGTACAAGGAGGCGGGCCTGACGATGCCGCTCATCTGGCCGCCGTTCTCGGGCGTACCGACCGCGAAGACGATCGACGACCTGAAGAGGCTCAAGGAAGACATCCTGCCGAAGGTCTAGCGGTGCCTCGCGGCGGCGGATCGCGATCCGCCGCCGCGAGCAGAACGTGATGTCCGCCGGCAGTCGCGGCGGGTCAGCCGACCACGCTGTAGCCGCCGGACACGCTGATCGTCTGGCCGGTGATCCAGCGCGCTCCGTCGGACGCCAGGAATACGACCATCGGCGCGACGTCGGACGCCTGCCCGATCCGCCGTAGCGGGTAGAGGCGGACGATCTTCTCCATGTTCTTCTGGAGGAACGCCTTGTCGCTGTGACTGGTCTCGACGAGGCCGAGCGCGACCGTGTTGATCGTGATGCCGGACGGCCCGAGCTCTTTCGCGAGCGACTTGGTGAGCGAGAGCACGCCGCCGCGCGAAGCGGCCGTCACCGACAGGCCGACCTCGCCGACGCGCGCCGAATCGCCGGTGAAATTCACGATGCGGCCGCCCTTCCGCTCGATCATGATCGGCGCGACCGCGTGGATCGCGTGGATCACGCCGTAGAGCCCGACGTCGATCTGCCGCTTCCAGGCGTCGGGGGTGGTTTCGAGGAAGCGCTTCATCTCGACGTAGCCCGCGTTGTTGACGAGCACGTCGATGCCGCCGAAATCCGCGACGATCGCGGTCGCCATCGCGCGCACGGCGGCGTAGTCGGCGACGTCGGCGCCGTACGCCTTCGCCTTTCCGCCCGCGGCCGTGATCTCTTCGACGAGCGAGTCCGCCGCGGCCTTCGAGCCCCTGTAGTTCACCGCGACGGTCGCGCCTTCCGCGGCGAGCGCGAGCGAGACCTCCCGGCCCGTGTCACGGGCACCGCCAGTCACGAGTGCGACCTTGCCATCCAGTCCGAGCTTCACTTCGTCGTCCTCCTTTTCGGGCCAACGCCCGAGGCCCCGTGAGGAACGTCGCTCAGCGCCGTTCCTTACCCGCCTCGCCCTGCACCATCCGGAAGATCCTCTCCGGCGTCGCCGGCAGCTCGGTCACGCCCACGCCGAGCGGAGCGAGCGCGTCGGAGATCGCGTTCGCGATCGCCGCGGGCGCGCCGATCGTGCCGCCCTCGCCCATGCCGCGGAAGCCGCCGATCGTGGACGGCGACTCGCGCTCGACGTGCAGCACCGTCATCTCCGGAACGTCGGTCGCGGCGGGCGGCAGATAATCGACGAGGCTCGCCGTGAAGAGCTGCCCGTCCTCGCCGTAGACGATCTCCTCGAGCAGCGCGGCGCCGATGCCCTGCGCGACGCCGCCGTGGACCTGGCCGTCGACGATCAGCGGGTTGATGATCTTCCCGCAGTCCTCCGCGACCACGAACGCGAGGATCTTCACGGTGAACGTTTCGGGATCGATCTCGACGACCGTCGCATGCGTCGCCGCCGACGTCGTGCCGAACACCGGATCGTAGAGCTTGGTCGCCTCGAGCGTATCCTGTGCCTCCTTGGGCAGTCGTCCGAGCTCCGTGTAGACGGCACGCGCGAGCGCCCGGAGCGTGAGCCGCCGCTCCGGCATCGCACTCGGGAAGATCTCGCCGCGCGCGATCGCCAACGACTCGGGCGGCGACTCGAGGAGGAACGAGGCGGCGCGCAGCACCTTCTCGCGCACGGCGCGCGCGGCGAGCGTTCCCGCGCCGCCCGCGAGCACCGCGCTGCGGCTCGCGTACGTCCCGCTCCCGGCGGTGGAGATGGCGGTGTCGCCGTGCAGCACGCGCACGTCCTCGATCGCGACGCCGAGCTCGTCGGCGACGACCTGCGCGAGCGAGGTCTCGAGCCCCTGGCCGTGCGAGGCGATGCCGAACATCGCGGTGACGGTGCCGAGCGGATCGATGCGGATCGTCGCGGTCTCGGTGCCGGTGTTGATCGGACTCCCCGGCGACGCGGAGATGCGCGAACCGAGGCCGGTCAGCTCGGCGTACGACGCGAAGCCGATGCCGATCCAGCGGCCTTCGGCGCGTGCCTCGGCCTGCTTCTGCCGCCACGCTTCGTAACCGAGCCCTTCGCACGCGTTCTCGAGACATTCGAGGAACGCGGCTCCGTCCCAGACGATGCCGGAGGCGGCCTTGTACGGGAACTCTTCGTCGCGGACGAGGTTCCGGCGGCGGATCTCGACGGGATCCAGGCCGAGGCGCGCCGCCGCGAGATCGACGAGCCGCTCCGTCACGAACGTCGAGACCGGGCGGCCGACGCCGCGGTACGGGCCCATCGGCGCCTTCGGCGTCGCGACCGCGCGGACGCGCCCGCGGTACGAAGGCAGACGGTACGGGCCGGGGAGGAAGCTCACGACCTGCACGGGCTCGAGCGCGGCCGTCCACGGATAGATCGAGTAGGCGCCGACGTCGCCCGTGACGTCCGCGCGCAGACCCAGGAACCGGCCGTCGGCGTCGACGCCGAGCTCCGCATCGACGATCTCGTCGAAGGCCTGCGTCGTCGACAGCAGGTCTTCCATGCGATCGCTCGTCCACTTGACCGGGCGACCGAGGCGGCGCGCCAGCAGGCAGACGAGCAGCTCTTCCGGATAGACGGAGGTCTTGGCGCCGAACCCGCCACCGACCTCGGGCGCGACGACGCGCAGGCTGTGCCCGGGGAGGCCGAGGAGGTCGCACACGGCATCGCGTACGATGCCCGGGACCTGCGTCGAAGAATGGAGCGTGAGCGTCTCCCCACCCCGGCCGGGCTCGGCGAGGTAGACACGGTTCTCCATGGCGAGCGGCGTGCGGCGCCGCATGCGGAAGCGCTCGCGTACGCGCACGGCGGCGCGCCCGAGCGCGAGGTCCACGTCCTCCTTCGCGAACTCGCGCGCGACGAGCACGTTCGTGCCGAGCGCTTCCTGAAGCAGCGGAGCCCCGTCCTTCGCGGCCCCCTCCACGTCCCACGCCCCGGGGAGCGGCTCGAAGGCCATTGCGAGCGCCCCCAGACCCCCCCCCGCCC
>JACXTT010007536.1_pt1 | contig 15321 bp, 16 predicted proteins | sample 9270951 | NCBI WGS metagenome assembly JACXTT01 (sample SAMN15532306, study PRJNA645909) | rock metagenome | isolation source: weathered quartz diorite | place: Puerto Rico | collected 2017-06-21 | reverse complement strand
GTCGACGCCGTCGATCAGGAGCCGCGGATCACGCCTGATAGCAAGACGCTCTACTTCATGAGCACCCGCCCCGGCGGCCTCGGAGGAACCGACATCTGGGCGACCCACAAGCAGCCTAACGACGAGTGGGCGCCGGCGCAGAATCTCGGGCCCAACATCAACACCGCCGGCCGCGACCACTGCTTCATGCCGTTGGGACTACCAGGGCAGGACGACACGGATCAGTTCATCTCGGCGCGTCCCCGCGAAGCGGGCGGGCAGCCGTCCGACGACATCTACGTCACGAAGATGGAGAACGGCGCCTGGCGACCCGCCCGGCGGTACGAGAGCAAGTTGCTGGACTCCATCGGGTTCAAGTGCCGGCTCAACACGGTCGCGCGCGACGGCCTGATTCTCGGCGTCGTTTCCGTCCACGACCTCGGCAAGTTCCACCGGATGGTCTTCGTGCATTACGATCCGTCGAGCAAGGAGTGGAAAGGCCCGATCGTCGACGCGCCCTTCAACCAGTCGAGCGTCGACGGGGCGTGCCCGATGTTCACGACCGACGGCGACAAGATGATCTGGTCGGCCGGGTACGATCGCGGGCCGGGTCCCGTGTCCGCGTCCGGCGGCACCGGTGGTGTCTACGATCTCTTCTGGCTCAAGACGAGCGACGTCGTCGCCTACTACAAGGCGAAGGCCGGGCTCAGCTAAGCGAGGGTCACGTCGCGGTGGGCGGGTGAAGGGGAGGAGCGTCGCGCTGGCGCTCCTCGCCTGCGTGCTGAGAGTGAGCAGCGCGGACGGGCACGCCGTGCTGCAGCGAGCGGAGCCCCGCGTCGAGAGTAAGCTCAAACGCCCGCCCGAGGAGGTCAGGCTCTACTTCACCGAGCGCCTCGAGCCGGCTTACAGCGCGCTGCGCGTGCTGGACGCTCGAGGCCTGCAGGTGGATCGTCGGGACAGCCGCGTGGATCGCGCGAACCCCGCGCTGCTCCGGGCGACGCTGCCGCCGCTGCCGCCTGGCACCTACACGGTGCGGTGGCGAGTGCTGTCGATCGACGCCGACGTCACCGAGGGCGACTTCACGTTCCGGATCGAATGAGGGCGTTGCTGCTCGCCGCCCTGTGGGTTCATCTCGCGTCCTCCGTGCTGCTGGTGGGCGCGTTCTCGATGCTGCTCCTCGCCGGGCGGCTCCGAGAGCCGACGGCGCGGCGATGGGCCGAGACCGTCGTGCGCGGGAGCCGCTGGCTCGTGGTGGTGGCGATCGGCTCCGGCGTGGTCTGGCTGCTGGTGCGCACGGCGGTCTTCGAGAACCGCGCGCACGCGGCGCTCGAGCCGCGCGCCGTGTGGCACGCCGTCCTCGATACGTGGCCAGGCCTGGTCTGGCTGGCCCGCCACGGTCTCTTGCTGGTGCTCGGGGCGTTCCTCGCCATCCGCGTGGACCTCGGGGACCGACGGAACTGGATCGCTGCGCGCGGCGAGGCGCTCGTCCTCGCCGCGACGGCGCTGGCCCTCGTCAGCGCCTCGAGCCACGCCGCCGCGATCGCCCCCGGCACGTTCCTCGCCGTGGCCGGAGACGTCGCGCATCTGCTGGGGGCCGGGGTCTGGCTCGGTTGCCTGGTGCCCCTCGCGCTGTTGCTGGGCGCGGCGAGTCATGAGGCCGGAACCGACGCGAGGCCACGGGCGCTGCTCGCGGCCCGTCGCTTTTCGCGGCTCGCCCTGATCGCGATGGTCGTCCTGATCGCCTCGGGCGTGATGAGCGCGCTCACGCAGATCGAGAGCGTCGCCGCGCTCCTCGGGACGGCGCACGGGCGCTTGCTCATCGCCAAGCTCGCGCTCCTCGTCCCGATCCTCGCGCTCGCGGGCGTGAACCGCACGCGTGTTCTCCCCGTGCTGCCGGGGCCCAACGCGATGCGACGCCTCGCCGCGTTCGTCGCGCTCGAGGCGGGCTTCGCCCTCGTCTTGCTCGCGCTGGCCGCCGCCATGACCTTGACGACGCCGGCGCGTCACGCCCAGCCGCTGTGGCCGTTTTCGTTCCGGCTGTCGCTGGATGTCTTACCTGACGCATCGACCACCAGATGGCGAACGTTCGCTGGCGGCCAGCTTGCTGTGCTTGGTGGCGTGGCGTTGATCGCGTCCTTCCTCGAGCGCCGGCGTCGCCTCTCGGTCGTTGCCGGCGCGCTCGTGCTGGCCAGCGCCGGCGCCGGCATCGCGCTTCCCCCGCTCGCGGTGGACGCGTATCCGACCTCGTACCAGCGCCCGCCCGTGACATATCACGCCGCCTCGATCGCCTCCGGGATGGCGACGTACCGCGAGCATTGTGCGACCTGCCACGGCGCCACGGCCGGCGGCGACGGCGGGGCGATGCGCGTGTCCGTCGATCTTCGCTCGGCGCCGACGTCGCGCCGTCACGCGGGGGAGCTCTTCTGGCTGGTCAGCCACGGTATCCCGCGGCGAGGCATGCCGCGCTTCGATGACCGTCTCGGTGAAGCCCAGCGCTGGGACGTGATCAATTTCATCAGGGCGCTGGGCGCGGCCGTCGAGTCGGAGCGGATCGGACGCGAGGTGGAGCCCGACCGCGCGTGGCTCGTCGCGCCCGACTTCACGGTCGCGGTCGGCCCGCTGGCGCCCGGCGCGCTGCGCGACTACCGGGGACGGCGCATGGTCCTCCTCGTGCTCTACACGTTACCGCAGTCTCGCGCGCGCCTGGCCGAGCTGACGCGCGCGTACGACGCGCTGTGGGTCCTGGGCGTGGAGGTCATCGCGGTGCCGACAAACGCCTCGCCCCACGCGATCAGCGAGCTCGGCTCGGCGCCGCCCGTGCTGTTCCCGGTCGTGACAGACGGCGGAGCCGAGATTCTCACGACGTATCGGCTGTTCGCCCCGGGGCCCCACGCCGAGCTCCTGATCGATCGCCAGGGTTACGTGCGCGCGATCTGGAAGGAGGGCGCCGTGCCCGAGGCCACCGCGGTTCAGGCGCAGGTGGAGAGGCTCAACCAGGAGAAGACCCCGCCGCCCTTCCCTGACGACCACGTCCACTGAGAGGGTCAGGAGGACTGTCATGATGCGCGTCTGGCAGGTGGTGCTGATGCTCAATCTCACGTTGGTCGTCGGCCTCGGTCTCGGCTACGCCGGCTGGGGCCGGCGCGCGGCCGCGCTCGATCGCGAGCTCGATGTGGCGCGGGCGCAGGTGGAGCGCCTCGAGCGCGAGCGCCAGGCGTGTGCCAACGGCGCGCGTGCCGGCCAGCAGCAATGGGAAGGACGCGGGATCGTGCGCGCCGCGTATCCCCAGCTGCTACTGATCACACACGAGGCGATCAGTGGCCTACTGCCGGCACGGACCACGGGCTTCCGCGCGGCGTCGCCGACGATGCGCGACGCGGTCCGCGTGGGCGATCCCATTCGATTCTTGCTGAGAGGCACGGTCGTCGACGACGTCGCCGTGGTGGCGATCGAGCGGTGGTGAGGTCGGCGCTTTTCACGCTTCTTTGACAGGATGCCCCCACGATGGCCCCGTGAGCAGAACGTTCCGTTAGCGGGGCGACGGCGTCGAGACATGGCCGTCCCACCCACACGGGGAGGCAGCCGATGAACCGATTTGGGACCCCATTGACGCTTCTCAGCTGCGTACTTCTGCTTACCGCGGGTAGTACAGGCGCACAAACGCAGGCGCCCGCAAGCGCGCCGAAGACCAAGGCGTGGAAGATCCAGAACGCCACGAGTGCCGCACCCGCGTCGATCTCGAAGAACGCCACGGTTCTGGATTGGCCTGAAAAGGAGGGAGGTGAGCCGACGGTGTTGCGCAAGGGGACGAACGAGTGGACCTGTTTCCCGGACGATCCGAGCACGCCCGGGAACGATCCCATGTGCCTCGATAAGACGTGGCTGGAATGGGCGAAGGCCTGGATGGCCAAAAAGGACTTTGGGCCGACCGTGCCGGGGATCGGCTACATGTTGCAGGGGGGAAGTACGGCGAGCAACACGGATCCGTTCGCGACGACACCCGCACCCGGCGAGAGATGGATGAAGGAACAACCCCATGTCATGGTGATCGTCCCCCGCAAGCTCGATCCGAAGAATCATAGTTCGGACCCTCATTCGGGTGGGCCATGGATCATGTGGGGCGGAACGCCCTACGAACACCTGATGGTGCCGATCAAGTAGAGCTCGGGTTGCGCTGAAGCGCTTTTGACGCTTCTTTAACTCGTCGCCCCGAAGATGCCCCCATGAGCGAAACATTCTGCGACCAACGGATGGCGACGTTCATCGTGCGGTTGTCCTGGCCGAGGAGCGGCGGCGGCCTGACGGGCATCGTGGAGCGCGTGGCGACTGGTGAGAAGCGGCGGTTTTACGACGCGAAGAGACTCGGCCGGGTGATCGAGAGCTTTGTCGAAGCGAAGCGCAACGGCCGTCGGCGTGTCGCGCGAGGCGGGGGCCGGTAGAAAAGGAGAGCGATCATGGCTACGTTCGCGAGGCACTCTGCGATGGTCGGCCTGATGACGCTGGCGCTGGTGGTCATGGCACAGCCCGCCGGCGGCGAGGTCATCAGCGGCGGACCCAAGGTCGGGCAGTGGAAGACGTGGGTGCTCACCTCCGCCACCGAGATCCAGGTTCCGCCGCCGCCGGCCGCGACGTCCGAGCAGACCAGGACCGAGCTGGCCGAGCTGCGACAGCTCCAGAAGGAGCGTTCGTCGATCGCCAGCACGGCGATCCAGTACTACAACGCCGTGCCTGCCACGCAGCGCTGGAACGATCTCGTCTTCGCTCTCGCGCGCGCCGAGAAATGGAGCACGAACAGCCAGGCGCGACTGGCGGCCATCCTGCACACGGCGCTGCACGACGCAGTGGTTGCGACCTGGGCCGCCAAATACCAGTTCAATCGCCAGCCGCCGAGCCAGGCCGCGAAGGACGTGACCCCGGTGGTCACGATCGCCGGCGAAGCGCCGGCGAACGAGCCGTCGTATCCGTCCGAGCACGCGGCGATCGCGGGGACGGCCGTTGGCGTCCTCACGGCGTTCTTCCCAAAGGAAGAAGCAAACCTCAAAGCCATCGCCGCGGAGCTCGAGCAGACGCGGCTGGTGATGGGCGTCAACTATCGCAGCGACCTCGATGCCGGCCTCGCGCTTGGCCAGGCAGTCGCGCAGAAGGCGCTCGCCCGCGCCGCTGGCGACGGCTCGAATGCGAAGTGGGCCGGCACGATCCCGACAGGGCCGGGGTTCTGGGTCGGGAAGGATCCGCTGGAGCCGCTGGAAGGCACCTATAAGACCTGGCTCATAACGAGCGGCGACCAGTTTCGTCCAGGGCCGCCGCCGGCTTTCGGCTCACCGCAGTTCCAGGAGGAGCTGGCGCTGGTGAAGCGCATCAACAAGAGCCCGACGCCATCGCAGCGCGCCATCGCGCTCACCGTCGCAGCCAAGAGCTTCGATCTTTTCTGGGAGCCCGCCTACGCGCTCGTGCGGCGTGAGCGCCTGAGCGTGCCGCGCGAGGTGCGGGTGCTCGCGCCATTCGCCGCGCTGCAGTTCGACGCCTACGTCGCCGCCCACGACGTGAAGTACACGTTCTGGCATTTGAGGCCGAGCATGGCCGATCCGACGATCGTGCCGTTGATCCCGCTGCCGAACCATCCCGCGTACGTGTCGAACTCGGCGATCATCAGCAGCGCGGTCGCCGAGCTGGTCGCCTATATGTTCCCCCACGATTCGGCGCGGTGGCGGTATTCGAGCGAGGAGGCGGGCCTCTCGCGTATCTACGCCGGCATCCATTACCCGAGCGACGAGCGCGCGGGCAATCAGATGGGCAAGCGTCTGGCCGACCTGGCGATCCAGCGCGATCGGCTCAACGGGCCGTGACCAATCCGTCCACGCTGCAGTGGATCTTGCGCGTCGCCGTGGCCGCCTGCTTCATCGGCCACGGGACCTTCGGCGTCATCACCAAGGCGGCGTGGGTGCCGTACTTCGCGGTCTGGGGTATTCCGGAGGCGTGGGCGTGGAACCTCATGCCGGTGATCGGCGTCGCCGACATCTTGATCGCCGTGCTCACCGTGGTCCGGCCGGTCCGCGCGGTCGTCCTCTACATGGTCTTCTGGGGATTTCAGACCGCGTGCTTGCGGCCACTCGCCGGGCAAGGGATCTGGGAGTTGCTCGAGCGCGCCGGCAATTACGGCGTGCCTCTGGCGTTGCTCTGTCTGCTCGGCGCCGGCCGATCCCCGGCGGACTGGTTCTCGGCGCGGCCGGCGCCCCCGCTGACGGTCGCGCGTGCCGCCGCGATCGCCTGGGTCTTGCGGGCGACGACGGCGCTGCTGCTCATCGGCCATGGCGGCTTCGGCGTCGTCATGCACAAGGACTGGAGCGCCTACGCCGCGGTCGTCGGCTTCGATGCCGCGGCCCTGAGAGCTCATCCACTCACGCCGCTCGCAGGTTGGTTCGAGTGCGCGCTCGGCGTGCTCGTTCTCGCGTGGCCGACGCGCAGCCTGCTGCTCTTCGTCTTCGTGTGGAAGCTCGGCACCGAAGCTCTTCGTCCGCTGGCCGGCGAGCCGATATGGGAGTTCCTCGAGCGGGGCGGCAGCTACGGCGCGCCTCTCGCGCTCGCGTGGGTTCGAAGCTGGCAGTCGACGGCCGCCGGCTCCGCGTCGCATGGTTCGGCGGCGAGGCGCGGCGATGACGAGCCTGTTCGTCTACTCGTGAGAGACGGGTACGCCTCCGATGGAACGGAAGTGGGGACAGGAGAACGCCATGCAGATTGACGCAGACACTACACTCCTCGACGCCGCGCGACGCATCGCGCCGGTGATCGAGAAACATCGTGACGAGGCGGAGCGAGAGCGCCGCTTGTCACCGCCGGTGCTGGCCGCTCTACACGACGCGGGCCTGTTGCGGATGTGCACCCCGCGTTCCCTAGGAGGGCTGGAAGTCGATCCGCTGACCCGTGCCCTGGTGATCGAAGCAATTTCGAGCGTCGATACGGCTGCCGGTTGGACCCTCGCCAACCCGTTGGACTGGGCGTACCTCTGCGCCCGCCTGCCCGATGCGGGCGCAGAAGAGATCTACGGCCGCGGCGCCGACGTGTTGATTGCCGCCCAATTTGGACGCCCGATGCAGGCCGTGCCGATCCAGGGGGGATATCGCATCACGGGCCGCGCGCCCTTCGTCAGCAACTGCCATGATGCCGACTGGATCGCCACGACGGCCGTGGTGACGGCTGAAGACCCATCACCCACAGCACCCACGGGTGAGCCGCAGGTGGTGATGGCGTATTTGCCTCGGGAAAGCTGCCAGCTGATCGACACCTGGTACGTGATGGGGATGCGCGGCACGGGGAGCCATGACGTGGCGGTGACCGACGTCTTCGTGCCCACGGCCCGGACGTTCCCCCTCGTACCGGAGTTCACGCCCGGGTCCCACTACAAGGGCAGCCTCTATCGGTTCCCGCTGGTCTGTATCGTCGCGTCCAATCTGCCTCCGCTCGCCCTTGCGGTAGCGCGGCACGCGATCGACGAGGTGTCAGCGCTGGCAGAGCGCAAGGTGCCGGTGGCGGCGAGCACGATGTTGCGGGAACGGGCCTCGGCGCAAGCCAGGTTGGCCGAAGCGGAAGCGATCCTATCCGCGGGGCGCGTCTTTCTCTACGACACCCTGCGCGACACGTGGGAGGCTACCGTCGCCGGACACACTCTCTCGCTGAGGCACAAGGCCAACGTGCTGCTCGCCATGACCCACGCGGTGCGCAGCGCGGTACAGGCGGTGGAGCTGATGTACCGCGTGGCGGGCACGAGCGGAATCTATACGCGGAACCCGCTGGAACGCTGCTTCCGCGATGTTCAGGTCCTGCGACACCACGCGTTCGGCGCAGAGACTCGGTATGAGACGGTCGGGCAGGTGTACCTGGGCCTGGCCCCGGACTTCCCAGTGCTCGCGTTCTAAGGAATGGCCACGCTCGATGACCACGAGGATGCCGTGGCCGCTCGGGGGATCTCCGCCATGATGAACTTGGCACTGCTCGCCGTCTTGTTCGGTGTCATCTTCGCCGGCTTCGGCGAGGCCGTCGCTGCGACATGCGGTCCATCTCAGTCGCCCGGCCTCTATTCCGGGAGCATGGTGGTCAACGGTCAGAATCGGACCTACTACCATCGGATCGCCGCGAACTACCAGGCGTGTGACCCGCAAGAGCTGTTGATCGGTCTGCACGGCACGTGCGGCAGCGCGTCGTGCGGAATGCAGATCGACCTGAAATACGTGTCCCAGATGTACGCCATGGCGCCCTACTCGAAGCGTGCGATCTCGATCTATCCGAACGCGAGGCTCTGCCACCAGGAATGGCCAGGGTGCCCACCGGGGCAGTATGGCTGGGATCTCTTGCCATCGGGAGATGACGTTGCGTTCATCGCAGAGCTGGAGGTCTGGGCGCAGGAGACCTTCAACATCGACGCCACGCGCATGTTCGCGTACGGCTTCAGCCGAGGCGCGTTCGAGGCAGAGGTCGTGCACGTGGCGCAGCCCGGGACTCTGCGTGCGATCTTCGCCGTCGCGGGTTCGCGGCCCGGGACTTCGCCCCCGCCGAGTGCCCCCGCCGCGCACGCCTCGCGGGGATGCGACAACGACAACGCCGTGCCGATCTCCTGGATGGTCTCGACCCGGGACGCGTGGAGGACGGTGAACGGGTGCGCCCCGACCGGGTCGCCGCTCGGCGGAGACGCCAGCTGCGTCTCCTACGACGGCTGCGCGTTGCCCGTCGTCTGGTGCGAGCGCTTGACCTGCTCGCCGCCGCACACGTGGACGTTTCCTCAAGATTCACAGGACGTGTGTGCCTTCTTCGCCCTGTTTTAGGGCGCGTTTCGTCGCCGAGGCGTCTTCCGTATACTTCAGTCAGTCAGGTACGGCGAGGCGCGTCGTGTCAAAAGTCCGCGTCCAGAGCTTCGCAATCTCCGTCGACGGCTACGGTGCGGGGCCGAGTCAGGATCTCCAGAATCCACTCGGCGTCAATGGCCCTGAGCTGATGGAGTGGTTCTTTCACACGCGCGTGTGGCGGCGGATGCACGGACTTGCGGATGGCGAAACGGGCATCGACAACGAAATCGCGGAGCGAGGATTCACCGGGGTCGGAGCCTGGATTCGCGGGCGAAACATGTTCGGGCCCGTTCGAGGCCCGTGGCCGGATGACAGCTGGAAGGGCTGGTGGGGCGAGGAGCCGCCGTATCACACGCCCGTTTTCGTGCTGACCCATCACGCGCGGCCGCCGCTCGGGATGGCGGGCGGTACGGAGTTTCGGTTTGTCACGGAAGGCATTCACGCCGCGTTGAAGAAAGCAAGAGCTGCGGCGGGCGGGCGCGACGTCCGGGTTGGCGGCGGCGCGTCTACCATTCGGCAGTATCTGCAGGCGGGCCTGGTTGACGAACTGCATCTCGCCATCCGGCCCGTCTTACTCGGTTCTGGGGAGCATCTCCTGTACGGCCTCGATCTGCGTTCCTTGGGTTACGAATACGCGAAACACGTCGCGGGGGAACGGGCGACCCACGTCATTCTGCGCAAGGGTGCGTGAAGCGCCGTTTACCGCTCGGCCCACAAGTCCAGCAGCTCGATCTCTTCCGGCGCCACCCCGGCCGCATCCGCAAGGCACTTGATGACGGCGCTGGTCGGCACGAGATGAGGATCAGCATCTGCCGGAAGAGCGATGGCGAAGCCGCGTACTTGGCCTGTCGTTCGTACCCGGTACGAAGCGAGCACGTAGCCAGTTTAGCAGCTGAGATTGTTTGGCCGGGAGCCACCCTCGTGTGACCCTAAAGTGTGGTGGGACTCTTGTCGGGCCCGGGAGGATCTCGCATGAAGCGATCGGTAGTGTTGCTGGTGACGCTCGGCATGGTCATGGGCTGCTCGTCAACGCCGGTCCATCTCGCGGGCATCGGCGGCATATCGTGGCGGCTTGTGAAGTTCCAGGGCGGCGATGGCGCGACTCTCGTGCCTGACGACAAGGCCAAGTACACCATCGCCTTCGCAAACGACGGCAACGTGAACGTGCGGTTCGACTGTAACCGCGGCCGGGGTGTGTGGGTTTTGAACGGGCCGAACCAGCTGAGCTTCGGACCGCTCGCGCTGACCCGCGCGATGTGTCCGCCCGGATCGTTGCACGACCAGCTCGTCAGGCAATGGCCGTTCATTCGGTCATACGTCGTCCAGGGCGGGCATCTGTACCTGTCGCTGGTGGCCAACGGCGGCAGCTACGAGCTCGAGCCGATACCTTAGCCGGTCAGCCTCGGCCTTCTCCCCGGCTCGCTGACCTGGTCGGCGGGCCACCTCTTGGCGGGCGCGGTATTTGGCGGGTCCCTGGCTGTGCTCGAGTCAGGGAGTTTCCCCCCGTCTTTTCAGGGCTCATCCGTATTTTCGTGCCAGTCGATGCGCGTTCCGATCAGAGCCATATGGATCCGCGTCTATTCGCCGAATGGGAGAAGGTTGACGAGCACCTGCGTCGTGTCATCAGCGAGCGTGACAGACGTCGGCATACTGGCCAGCATGGCCAGTACCGAAGAGCTGCCCATCACTCCCCCATCTGTAGCAACGGGAATCCGATATTCATCGTCTCGCGTGCGGACTTGAGAACCTATACCTACTTGAAGCAGGCGCTCGCGGGCGAGAGCGTCGACGTGCTTCTGGACCGTCGGAGCGGGGATCGCCGGCAAGTCCAGCAGCCATCGATGGCTGATCGGCGCCAAGGCGACCGGCGCCGGCGTGACGTGAGGACCGATCTTCGGACATACGGCTGGGTGTTGGTGTCGCCAGCGATTCGATAGCGCTCGATGGGCGCGTGGCCGGGTGCGGTCTATTCCTCGGACGCAGCGGCACCGAGCCAGAATGCGCCGGCGACCAACAGGGTGGCGCACGCAACCGTGTACGCCAGCCGCGTGCCGTGCCACAGCCCGTTGAACCAGATCCTCAGCTCCGCCGCTAGCAGGTTCGCCTTTCCGCCGTAGAGCTCCATGGCTCGCAGATACTGCTTGGACTGTTCGAGATCATAGCCGGGAGTGTCGGAGGCCGAGGACGCGGCGGCCAGATAGATCCAGATCGCGCTGGCGAGCCCGACGACGAGGATCGCTCCGGCGACGAGCCGAAGACCGCGCCCGGTTATGGCGCGTCTCGCCGAATGTCTGCTCGAGGTATCCACCCCTACTCCCTTCGCTTTCGATCTCCGAAGTTAGCCGCGCATGCCTATTCGATCATGTGATCGACCTGCAGCAAGACCGTCCGCGGCACCGTCAAGCCGAGCGCTCTCGCGGTCTTTAGGTTGACCGCGAGCTCGAGCTTGGTCGGCTGCTCGACGGGCAGGTCCGCGGGCTTGGTGCCCTTGAAGATCTTGTCGACGAAGGTCGCGGCGCGCCGATAGTGGTCGGGGTAGTTGACGCCGTAGCTGGCGAGGCCCCCGACGAATTCAGTCGACGCGTACATGGCCGGGAGCCGGTGCTTGGCCGCGAGCTCCACGATGAGCGGGGCATTCGCCAGCGTGAGGGTCTCGAGCCCGACGACGAGCGCGTCGGCGCGCTGCCGGGTGGCGAGGTCGAACGCCGGTTTCAGATCTTCAACCTTGCGCACGTCGAGAAGCTGAGCCTGAAGACCCAGGGATCGTGCCGCCGTCTGGACCGCGCGCCACTGACGCGGGATCGCCGGATTGCTCATGTTGAAAAGAACCGCGATCCGGGTGGCCTTGGGAACGAGCTCGCGGAGTAGCTCGACTCGCTTCGGATAGATCTCCGTCACGGTTGCGCTCAGGCCCGTGATGTTTCCGCCGGGGCGGGCGAGACTCGCGACGATGCCCTGCGCGACTGGGTCGCCGACACCGGTGATGACCACCGGGATCCCGCCGTCGGCGGCGTGTTTGGCCGCCAGCGCCGCGGGAGTCCCTCTCGTGAGGATCAGGTCCACCTTGAGCCCGACCAGCTCGGCCGCGAGATCGCGAAACCGCTCGTCGCGTCCGTCGGCCGATCGATATTCGATGACGAGATTCTTGCCCTCGACGTATCCCAGCGCCCGCAGGCCCTGCCGGAACGCTTCGAGGTTGGCCGCATTGATCGCTGCGGGAGTCCGCTCGAGCATGCCGATGCGATAGACCCTATCCGTCGGCTGCGCTTGGACCGTTATCGTCGCCAGAGCGGCACCGACCGTACAGATGACCGCGAGCCCAATGAGTCGCATGGCTACCTCGTTCTAAGGGTTCGCCGCGTGTTTCTGGCTTTTCCTCGTGCTTTCTTTGACAGGGTGCAACGGGCACGCATGCCGCGTGCCAAAACGCGATTGGAAGTGTCGCTAAACTTTCTCGCTGTTTGCGAAACGGAAACGTGACGATCGCGCTCAGATCACGGAATCGCGCCCAAAAAAATTCGGGCGAAATACCCGAGTCCGATGTCGTTTGAGCTCTAGCGAGCGAAGAACGAGGGAACGTCGACGTAGCGCTGGGTCGCGGCGCGGGTCAACGAGCGCGCTGTTTCACGGCGGTCAGGCTGCGAGTGATGCCCGGAATGACTTCCGCGTGCTCGACCTCGTCGAATCCCTGAGCGCGCAGACGCTCCTCCAGGAGGCTCGGCGAGAGGCGAGCGACGTCGGGGTCGATCAGCAGTGCATTGACGAGCCAGAGGGCGGCTGTGGCCGGCCCGCTGCCATCATCATCGACCATGAAGTCATGAAGCACGATCCGGCCCCCCGGAGTCATGGCCGCGAGCGCGCGCGCGAGGAGCTGATCGACGCCCAGCGAGGAAACCGCGCTGAGAAGATAGGACAACAGGACGACGTCCTGACCGGCGGGCCATTCGGTAGTCAGCGCGTTACCCGGGATGAAGTCGATCCGCTCGGTCAGCCCTGCCTCGCGGACGAATGCGGTGGCGGCCGCCTGGACGCTGGGGAAATCGAGAATCGTGGCCCTCAGTTCGGGGAAGCGCCGGCAGAGAGTGATGCTGAACGCGCCACTGCCGCCACCGACGTCGAGAAGACGGCGGGCGCCGTTCAGGTTCGCCGTCCGCGCGAGCACGACCGCGGGACCTAGCGAGCCGGAGTGCTGCCCGCGACTGAAGCACATGGCCTCTTGAGGATCGTCCATGAGGCGGTAGAACTCGGCACGCCTTCCGCGCAACGCGTCCGGCAGCCGCTCGAACGCCGGATAGACCTGACGATCGATCTGGAAGCGATAGTAGTCGCCGAAGTAGCTGGGCGCGCTCCGGACGAGGTAGCTCTGACTGGCGGGTGCATTCGCATAGGTGTCGCCCTGCTTCACGAGGAGGCCGAGCCCGACACACGCGGTCAGCAGGATCTCGAGTCGCTCTCGGAGAAGGCCGGTGTCGGCGGCGAGCCGCGCCGACGTCTTCGGGGCCGTCGCGAGCAACCCGAAGAGGTCAAGATCGAGCGCCGCGAACAACACCTTCGACGCCATGAACCCGTAAGCAATTTGCGAAATCTCGCGCACATTGTGCAGCGGAGTCATTCGACCCTCGGTCGGCATCCTAGCCCAACGGCTTGGTCATGAAGACGCGGCTGATAGCGGCAGGGTCGCAGGCGGCGTCCATCAACCGATTCGCTCCGCTCGAGTGACGTCGAGCGGGTGATCGATCAGCGGCGCCATGCGCTCCAGGAAACGCACCGTATGCGGCAAGCCGGCGTGAATCGCGAACGCCGCCTCGTCCGTCCAGCGCGAATGGACATAGAACAGCTGGCCGTCGCGGGTCGAGCGAAAGGCGCCGATGCTCACGCAGCCCGGCTCCTCGCTCGAAGGACCGATGACGTCGCGCACTGCCTTCTCGACGGCGCTCTCGTTGCCCGGGCGCGCATGGAATCGCGCAAAGATGAACAGCTCTATGGGGCGTCTCCTGGCGCGAGTCTAGCGCAGCGCGGACGCCCGCGCTGCCGCCGTCGGCAGTGATTGCCGGGTTCGCCAGTAGGCCGCCCAAGGGTCTCCCGTGAGCCCGGCCAACCGCGTGCGCAGGTTCGCGATCGTGAAGTGGTCCGACGTGATCCTGGTCGAAAGCTCCTCCCAGGTGAGCGGCACGGACATCGTCGCCTGCGGCGTGGCGCGCGTCGAATAGGCGGCGACGCTGGTGGCGCCGCGGATGTTGCGCAAGTAATCGATGAAGATCTTGCCCTTGCGCTCGGCCTTCGCCATGCTCGTAATGTAGCGCCGCGGATTCGCGCGCGCCGCCGTCTCGGCGATGGCGCGGGCGAACGCGCCGGTGTCGTCCCAGCCCGCACCCGGGACCAGTGGAGCCACGACGTGCAGGCCCTTGCCGCCGGTGGTCTTCACGAAGCTCTCGAGCTCCAGGGCGTGGAGCGTCTCGCGGATGAAGCGGGCGCACGCGATCACCTGCGCCCACTCGACGCCGGGGCCCGGATCGAGGTCGAACACGACCCGGTCCGGCTGCTCGAGCCGCCGCACCACCGAGTTCCACGTGTGGATCTCGAGGATGCCGATCTGGACCAGACCGATGAGCGATGCCAGCGAGTCGACCACCAGGTACTCCCCGACCTTGCGCTTTTCCTGGATTCTCACCCGGCGCAGGCTCTCCGGCGCCCAGTAGCCGACGTGCTTCTGATAGAAGCACGTCTTGTGCGCGCCGCCGGGACAGCGCACCAGGGTCGTCGGGCGATCCTCGAGGTGGGGAAGGATCCACGTCGCGATCGACTCGTAGAACCGGGCAAGGTCGAGCTTGGTCGTTCCATGGCGCGGATAGAGGACTCTGTCGGCGTGTGTCAGCCGCACACCGGCAACGGCGGCGTTGGCGTTGTCTGGGGTCTTCGGCGCCTCCTTCGGCTCGTCCTCGGCAGATGCCGGGCGCTCGCGGACCACCGTCTCGGCCGGCTTGTCCTCGCGAAGACCTTGAAACGCGGGGTGTCGCAGCTTGCCGTCGCTGGTCCACTCGGTGAAGCTCACCTGCGCGACAAGCTCCGGCTTGACCCAGTGCGCACGGGCGGCGTCGGCGGGGCGCGAGGCGAACGGACTCGTCTTTTGCTCGCGTCGCGCCAGACGCTGCTGTAGCTCGCGGAGCGTCCGGTTGTCGAATCCGGTTCCGATCTTGCCGACGTACACGAGGCGCCCGCTCTCGTACACGCCGCCGAGCAGCGCGCCGATTCCGACCCGCGAGCCCTCGGGCTCCGTGTAGCCGCCGATCACGATCTCTTGCTGCTTCAGACACTTGACCTTGAGCCAGTCCGGGCCGCGTGTGCCGCGATAGGGTGCATCGCGTTTCTTCGAGACGATCCCTTCGAGCCCGAGCTTGCAGGCGTGCGCGAAGAAGTCGGCGCCCGTCCCGATGACGTGATCGCTGTAGCGCAGCACGGCGGCCCTGTCGCTCGCCGAAGCGAGCAGCCGCGCGAGCGCCGCCTT
>JACXTT010007535.1_pt1 | contig 15321 bp, 9 predicted proteins | sample 9270951 | NCBI WGS metagenome assembly JACXTT01 (sample SAMN15532306, study PRJNA645909) | rock metagenome | isolation source: weathered quartz diorite | place: Puerto Rico | collected 2017-06-21 | reverse complement strand
TCCTTTTGCATTTACAGGTAACAAGTTTGAGCTGCGTGCAGTAGGCTCGTCAGCAAATTGCTCGGGACCGATGACTATTTTGAATATGATCATGGCAGATCAGCTCAGAAAATTCAAGTACGATGTGGATAAACTGATCAAAAAGGGCGAAAAGAAAGATGTTGCCTTGTTAATGGTTATCAAAAAGTATATCAAAGAATCAAAAAATATACGCTTTGAGGGTAACGGTTACAGTGAGGAATGGGAGAAGGAAGCAGCTAAAAGAGGCTTATCTAATTTCAAGACTACTCCTAAAGCCCTGGATGCTATCTTATCTGAAAAATCGACCATCTTATTTGAAGATACAGCGGTATTCAGCAAACGAGAAGCGCATGCACGTCACGAAATATTACTGGACAGCTTCTATAAGAAATTGCAGATAGAAGCCCGCGTTATGGGTGAGATTGTGACTAATGTTATCATTCCCTCGGCTATATCCTATCAAAGCAAACTGGTTGAGAACGTAAAAGGCCTGAAGGACATAGGGTTAAAGGAAACAAGCTATACTGCTCAACTGGATATTATCAATAAAATATCTGAACATGTCAATTTCATCAAATCAAACGTGGAAGCTATGATAACTGAGCGCAAAAAGGCCAATATTATTGAAGATATCCGCGAAAAGGCAATTGCTTACGATGAAAACGTAAAATCGTTCTTCGATCCAATCCGCTATCATGTGGATAAGCTGGAACAGTTGATTGACGATGAACTGTGGCCATTACCCAAATTCAGAGAGCTGATATTTATTAAATAGCATTCATTAAGCAAAGCACATCAACCAGAAAAAGGCTGGTGTGCTTTTGTTTTATACCGCCCTCACCACAATTAAAAATAGTTTTCTCTTAAGAAAATTATTTACTCACCTTTGTCTGGCTGAGATGTCGTTAAAAAAATATAAAAGTTTAAAAAAATACCTTGAATTTGTCGAGCTGGTAAAAAAGTCCCGCAAATACAGCTTAAGAAAAGTCAGAAGCTACGAAATCGTCATCCATTGGCTCAATGCCAAATTATCTCACAATCAATTTCTTATTTTTTCGGGTATACTGGTTGGATGTTCCGCCGGGTTGGCAGGAGTTGTTTTAAAATCGTTGGTCCATTACATACACTTCATTATTACCAGTAAGGTACATTTCAGTGAACAGATCATTTTTTATGGGCTCTTCCCTTTCCTGGGTATCGTGCTGACCACACTCATTGTGATCTACTTTTTCAAAGGCCAGGATCGTAAAGGAATACCTGCCATTCTTTTTGAAATTGCACGAAATTCCAGTTTTGTGTCATCAGTAAAAATGTATTCTCAGGTCATCCAGAGTGCAGTTACCGTTGGTTTAGGTGGATCGGTGGGATTGGAAAGTCCTATTGCTGTAACGGGTTCAGCTATTGGTTCAAACTTCGCGCAAACCTATCAATTAAATTACAAGGACCGGACTCTCCTGTTGGCTTCAGGTGCAGCGGCTGGTATTGCAGCTGCGTTTAATGCTCCAATAGCCGGAATTATGTTTGCTTTTGAAATCCTGCTTACCGGCGTAGTTTTTACCGATTTCATACCATTAGTAGTTGCAGCGGTATGCGGAAGTTTGCTATCACGCATCATACTAAGGGAAGAAGTATTGTTCAATTTCAGGGCAAGACACGATTTTAACTATCATAATATCCCATATTATCTTATTTTGGGGATTATTTGTGGCTTGTATGCACGTTATTTTATTGTGATCGCTCAAAAAACAGAGCACTTCTTCCACAGAATAAAATTATCCCGAATTAATAAAGCTATTATTGGCGGTATTATCCTCTCGATACTATGCCTACTTTTTCCACCCCTTTTTGGCGAAGGTTATGAAAGCATTAAATCATTTACCAATGGCGATATAAACCACATCATCGAGCACAGCTTTTTCGGATATATCGGTTATAAGGAATGGGTTGTAGTTAGCTTTCTTGGATTGGTTTGCCTGCTAAAAGCCGTAGCCACGCCGGTTACATTATATAGCGGAGGCAACGGTGGTAACTTTGCGCCCTCATTATTTGCCGGGGGAACATTGGGTTGTCTTTTTGCATTCATCTGTTCTTGGATGGGCATACAGAATGTGCCGACTATTAATCTTATAATAGTAGGAATGGCCGGCGTAATGAGCGGCGTGTTGTATGCACCTTTAACCGCGATCTTCCTGATTGCCGAATCGAGCTCCGGATATGATCTTTTTATCCCGCTGATGATCGTCTGTGTGATATCGTTCCTGATCGGAAAATGGTTTTCGCCTATTTCTCCCGACCTGAAAAAACTGGCAGATGAAGGTAAAATATTCACGCGTGAACATGATAAGAATCTGCTTTTACAGATCAATGTAGAAGAATTGATCGAAAGAAATGCTCTTACGTTAAATGTAAAATCAACTTTCCAGGACTTGCTGGAAATAGTAAAGCACGGTAAACGGAACATTATTGCGGTACTTAATGAAGGAGAACTTGCCGGGGTAATTTATCTGGATGATTTACGGCCTATGCTATTCAACCCCAATTTTCAGGAAACGGATATACATACGTTCATGAAAATACCGGTGCAGGTAATAAACTGCCGTGAAGATATGGTTTCTGTCATCAATAAGTTTGACGAAACGTCGACCTGGGTATTACCTGTTGTAGATGATCGGGACCAGTTTTTAGGCTTTATATCCAAATCCGCAGCTCTGAACAAATATCGCCAGTTACTAAAAGAGTATTCTTAATTAGTTAAAAAGGATGAATGGGTTGTAGTGGTTGTATTGGTTGGAATAGTTGTAATGGTTAAAGACTATATTAAGCAAGTGTAGGCTATTTGCCTGGCTATTTACCATTGACTACTCACCACTAACTGCTCACTACTCACCACTATTCATTATATTTGCCCATGATTTCTTCGCAACGATACGATCAAAGAGGCGTCTCTGCTTCCAAGGACGATGTTCATAATGCTATAAAGAATATAGATAAAGGTATTTTTCCAAAAGCTTTCTGTAAGATAGTCCCTGATATATTAAATGGCGCCCCAGATTATTGCAATATTATGCATGCAGACGGCGCGGGAACCAAATCGTCGTTGGCCTATAGTTATTGGAAGGAAACCGGTGACTTGTCCGTATGGAGAGGTATAGCACAGGATGCGATCATTATGAATTTGGATGACCTGCTTTGTGTGGGCGCAATTGACAATATCCTGCTATCATCAACTATCGGGCGTAATAAGAACCTGATACCCGGCGAGGTAATTGCCGCTATTATCAACGGTACTGAAGAAATTTTAGCTGAATTGCGTGATGCAGGAATAGGCATCTACTCTACTGGCGGCGAAACGGCCGACGTAGGCGACCTGGTGCGTACCATCATCGTCGATTCAACTGTTACCTGCCGTATGAAACGCGAGGATGTGATCTCAAACGATCGCATTAAACCCGGTGATGTTATTGTGGGTCTGGCTTCTTATGGTAAGGCGACTTACGAAAAAGAATACAACGGCGGCATGGGCTCCAATGGCTTAACCTCTGCCCGTCATGATGTATTTAATAAAACAATCGCTGAAAAATTCCCGGAAAGCTACGACCGTGCCGTGCCATACGACCTGGTATTCTCAGGAAGTAAAAACTTAACTGATCCAATCGATATTGGCAGCGGCGAAAGCGTAACAGCCGGTAAACTGGTGCTTTCACCTACCCGCACCTATGCTCCGATCATCAAAAAAATACTGGATACCTATCGCAATCAAATTCACGGCATGGTGCATTGCAGCGGCGGTGCTCAAACAAAAGTGCTTCACTTTATCGATAACCTGCATGTAATAAAAGATAACCTGTTTCCCGTTCCGCCATTATTTAAATTGATCCACGAAGAATCAGGAACCAGCTGGCAGGAAATGTATAAAGTATTCAATATGGGACACAGAATGGAACTGTATGTTCCGCAGGAAATTGCATCCTATCTGATCCAAATATCTAAAAGCTTTGGTGTAGACGCGCAAATCATCGGCCGTGTTGAAGCCTCAGAAAAGAAACAAGTGACTGTGATATCTGAATTCGGCGAGTTTGTTTACAATTAAAGTGAGGACAATCCTGGTCGATACAAGAAACTTATTGTTATAATAAAACAAGACCCCGGTTCAATCAACCGGGGTCTTGTTTTATTATAATTAAGTAAAAGCAGCCTATTTGATCACCTGTATCAAATTTCCATAGTCGTTGGCAACAAATACATTCCCTACTGCATTAACTGCAACACTAACCGGGCCATTAAATGGACTTGTAATACTCAAGTATCCGCTGCCGGCTAATGAAGATACTGTGCCATCGGGAGCTATCTTGCGCACAAGGTTGTTCAGTGCGTCAGCAACGTATACATTGCCGGCTGCGTCTACGGCAACGCCGCTGGGGTAATAAAACGAAGCAGTTGTGGCATTACCGCTTGCATTTCCGTGGGCACCGCTACCTGCAAATGTAGTCACTGTACCGGTATTATCTATCTTTCTGATTAGGTTATTATTAGCATCCGCTACATAAACATTGTTATTAGCATCTACCGCTACACCTCTCGGTCCGTTAAATGAGGCTGTAGTTCCTGCAGCATTAGTAGAGCCGGCCTTACCGCTTCCGGCAAGTGTTGTTACAGTTCCATCAGGAGCAATTTCACGGATCAGGTTGTTGTTAAAATCTGCTACATAAACATTTCCTAACAGGTCAACAGCTACCCCGGCCGGGCCATTAAACGAAGCTTTTGTACCAACACCATTTGCGTTTCCGCTTTTAGAACCACCGGCTAAGGTAGTTACAGCTCCTGTCGGCGCAATCTTTCGAATCAGGTTGTTACCAAAATCGGCAACATAGATATTCCCAAGCACATCAACAGCCACACCTGTAGGACCATTAAATGATGCCGATACGCCGATTGTTGAAGTATTTGAACTACCCGGGATAAGGGTTCCTGATAAGATGCTAACAGCACCAGTCGATGTTATTTTGCGTATCTCGTTATTCCCTTTGTCGGCTACATAAACGTTGCCTACAGCATCTACTGCAACCCCATTTGGATAATTAAAAGATGCTGCAGTTCCCAAACCATTTGCTGACCCTGTAGAGCCATTGCCTGCAAATGCGCTTACCACCCCTGAAGTTTGTATGGCTGTAGGGCTGGCAGGTATTGCGTTGTCATTTTTGCTGCATGATGATAGGATCAATGCGGTGAATGATGCAGCAATCAAAGTATTATTCAATATATATTGTTTCATATTCTTCATTTTGTGCTATTAATAAATTTCAATTAAGCATTATTAATGTTAGTTAAAGATGTATCTCAGCCCTAACTGTGCTTGCCATCTTGAAAGCTGGCTCAAATCGGTTTTGTAAGAGCTGGTAACAGGAGTTGAGCTGGCTGCATCAAGATAAGGGAAAGCATAAGTTGGCCTTCCGGAAGCTGGATCTTGTCCAAGATACTTTAACACGGATACTGAACCGCTGTTAAATCCGTTAAATGAAGTTTGATATAATCCCCAGTTACGGTTAAGAAGATTACCTACGTTGATGATATCAAAAGTAACTTCAAGTGTATTCTTAACTTTTCCTGACTGTATAAAGAAATCTTGAGCAAGGTGCAAATCTGCTCTTTTGTAAGTAGGCAATATTGCGCCGTTTCTTTGAGCAAACTGACCGCGGTGTTTGCTCAGATATGGATCCTGGTTAATGAAGTTGTTCAATTGTGTCCATAACTGATCTGGTGTACGCACATCTGTTTTATCGTTTGGAACCAATACAATATCTCCTTTGCTGCGAGGGATGTACATCAGGTCATTGGTTGCACCGTCGTTATTAGGGTCACCTGAAGTGATATAAGAAACCGCACCGCTGTTTGCCGCTTTAAATATTAAACCTATAGTTGTTGCTGCGTGCTTAAAGTATTCCTTTTTGTAAGAAAAAGAAGCGATTACACGATTTGGTTGCACATATGAGCTATTTGACAGATTATCCAGGTTTGGATTACCTGCAACATATCTGGTACTCCAGATAGTCGAAGCTGTAGAACCACCGTCGTTTACGTCCTTAGAAACTGTATGTGTGTAGGCAACATTGGCGTACAACCCATTGCTAAAGCTTTTTTGTAATTGACCGGTAACGAACCATGAATAACCTTTATTGGTATTGGTCATATAATACAATCCTGTAATTGAAGGATTTTGAGCAGTTGCTGCAGCGGCAGCAGGCGTGGTGTTTTTAGAAGTATAACGCACCTGTCCTTCTGTTCCGGGCAATACCGAATAACCGTCAGAAAGCACCAGGTTTTTATGATATATAGCATTAATATCCTTGCTATAAGACCCTTCAACAGTTGCAATAATACCACCGGGTAATTTCTGGTCAACCGCTAAGTTTGATCTCCATATTTTCGGATATTTCAAGTTAGGGTTTGCAACATCTAATTCATAAGATGTGTTAGCCACTGCATTTGCAGGCCTGTTGGCGTTAACATTCGGATTAAATACTAACTGTGCATTTTGAGCCGGAGTATTACTTACTACACCTTTATTAATGGTATATGAACCGAATAATACGCCATTGTTTGACGCCTGGTTAGATATCCAAACAAATGGCACAGTACCTGTAAAGAATCCGGTACCACCGCGCACTTGAGTTTTTTGATCACCATTAACATCCCAGTTGAATCCTAAACGGGGTGATAATTGCACTCTATTTTTGGGTAAAACCGACGGATCAACATGAGTTCCGCCCTGGAAGGTTAAAGCAGCTGCATTTGTGTTTTGCTGCAGGCTTGTTGGGAACGCATCGTAATCAGCTCTTAAGCCGTAAGTTACACGAAGGTTATCTGTAACGTGGAATTTGTCTTGAGCGTAAACGCTATAGATAGATGCTTTAATTTTTGCATATGGAAACGATCCGGTTACCGAGTACCTGGTTGAGTAAGCAAGCGCAGGTAATCCGTTTAAAAAGTCGTAAGCTGAATTATAGGTATACAAACCATTATAGGTTGGCGCAAAACCATTTGTATAACTTTGGATCTGATCGTTCGTACCGATAGTAATCTCGTGTTTACCTGCATAAACGGTAAAGTCATCAGAAAACTGCGCAATGTTCGTATTTAATAAGTTATTAGCAGTGTATAACTCATAACCGAAGCTGGTCATAACTGCTGATGCGGCAGTTTCTGTAACGACTCCAGTAACCGGATCTTTAGTAGCAACACCATTACCAATATCGACCATTGGTATTGGATTGCCGCCTAACGAAGCGCGGAAATCGCGTAAAGCTGAGTAACCAGCAGTTAATCTATTCGACATACTGCTGCTGATACGGGTATCCAACTCAATAATGCCGATGTTGAAATTATTGTTGATACGGTAGCCCGAGCCATAAAATGGCAGCGTAGTAACACCTGGTGCGCGTGTAGTATTACTGATACCTACGATACCTGAGTTACTTGCAGGTTGATCTTTGTAAGATTTCAGATAGAAGTATTTTGCACTTAGGGTATTGTTCTTGTCAATATTCCAGTCAAGTTTCGCTGTTAACTTATCACTATGGGTTTGATAGCTATACCCCTGGTAAGCACCTGGATTATATTGATAATTTGTTTGAAGGTATTGAGCTATCGAATTCAGAGTAGCAGCATCTGCTTGTGACACGTTTGCCCCGCTTACACCCGGCGCACTTGCAACATAAGAAGTTGCCGGGGCACTAATTCTTTCCTGCTCACCAGATAAGAAGAAGAACAATTTATTTTTAATGATCGGGCCACCTAGGCTTAAACCAGTTTGACGATAAGTAAACGGCGATTTGGTTATATCAGTAACACCGGCGTGATAACCTGTAAGCCCGGTGCTGCGGATGTAATCATAAACTGTTCCTTTGAATTCGTTAGTGCCTGATTTTACAACAGTGTTAACACCGGCACCAGTAAAGTTACCCTGACGAACGTCATAAGGTGCAATATCAACCTGTATCTGATCGATAGCATCCAGCGAAATTGGCTGTGAGTTGGTTTGACCGCCCAGTGTACCCGATAAACCAAATGAGTTGTTAAATAATGCGCCGTCTACAGTGATGTTGTTGTAACCGCTGCTACGTCCGCCAAAATTTAACCCGTTTGCAGATGGCGTTAATTTTGTAAAATCCTGCAACGAACGGTTAATGGTAGGTAAGCTTTCAATTTGAGCACGGGTAATAGTTTCGCGGGCGCCCGTACGTGACGAGTTGATCACTTTACCCTGGGTGCCTGTGATCTTCACCTCCTTCAGGTTGGTATTGTTCTCTTCAATTTTGGTGTCGATACGCTGATCCTGGCCAATTGAAAGGGTTACGCCTTCCTGCACAAAATCTTTGTAGCCAATAAATGTGATTTTAACTGTGTATGGACCACCTACCCTTAAGTTTGGTAAATTGTATCGGCCGTCGGCACGGGTGACGGTAGCATAGACCGTTCCGGTAGGGATGTGTGTAACTGTTACAGTTGCCCCGGGTATTGCTCCCTTGCTATCGGAAACGATCCCGTTAACTGATGCAGTTGTTACACCTTGTGCATTAGCGCTCCTTATCCCAAGGAAACTGATGCCTGTTAACAATAAGAATAAAAGTAAAAACTTCCTCATACTTGTTCTAAAGTTTAAATAAATGTGAATGAACTGATGTGGCGCAAAATTAAAAATTGCTATGCATGCATATGTTAAGTCTGTGTTAATATTTTTTAATTATTTCTCAACAATTAATAATACCTGTATACATTGGCAGGCAAATCAAAGACTTGATCCATATAAACTTATCATTTTCAACAAGATAATTTAATCGACTGTTAATATACTTTACAGGTAGATTTAACGACGATACTGAAAAACATACTGACACTCGTATGTTTTCTCGTTTCGCCCCTTTTGCTTAGATTTGGCATCGAATTCAAAAAAGGATAAAAAAACATGGACTACGATTTAATTGTAATAGGGTCTGGCCCGGGAGGTTATGTAGCTGCTATTCGTGCTTCACAGCTTGGTCTGAAAACCGCTATTGTTGAGAAAGAATCACTAGGTGGCATTTGCCTTAACTGGGGTTGTATTCCGACGAAGGCTTTATTAAAAAGCGCACAGGTATTTGAGTATTTAAATCATGCTGCTGATTACGGTGTGAAGGTTGCCGGCGGCGAGGTTGATTTTGAATCCGTAATAAAAAGAAGTCGTGGTGTTGCTGACGGAATGAGCAAAGGTGTTCAGTTCCTGATGAAGAAGAACAAGATCGAAGTAATAATGGGTACCGGCAAGCTAAAGGCAAAAAATACCGTTGAGGTAAAGGCTGCTGACGGTGCTACAAAATCATACACTGCAAAACATATCATTTTAGCTACAGGCGGCCGCTCACGCGAATTGCCAAACATCAAACAGGATGGCGTAAAGGTAATAGGTTACCGCCAGGCAATGAACCTGCCTAAACAACCAAAATCAATGATCGTAGTCGGTTCGGGCGCTATCGGTATCGAGTTTGCTTATTTTTATAATACTATCGGTACTAAGGTAACCGTAGTTGAGTTCCTGGATAATGTTGTCCCTTTAGAAGACGAAGAGGTTTCAAAAGGCTTGAACCGTATCCTGAAAAAGCAAGGTATCGAGATCATGACCAGCTCAAATGTTGAGTCGGTTGATAGTACCGGCGATATTTGCAAAGTGAACGTTAAAACCCCCACAGGCAACGTCTCTTTGGAAGCGGAGATTGTATTATCTGCGGTAGGTATCAGCACCAATATCGAAGGCATTGGCCTGGAAGAAATGGGTGTAAAAACTGACAGAGGCAAAGTTGTTGTTGACGATTTCTATAAAACCAATGTGGATGGTGTTTATGCCATCGGCGATATTGTAAAAGGACAGGCTTTAGCGCACGTTGCCTCTGCTGAAGGTATTATCTGTGTAGAGAAAATAGCGGGCCACAATCCTGAGCCACTAAATTATAATAACATTCCGGGATGTACTTATTGTGCCCCCGAAATCGCATCAGTTGGCTATACTGAAAAAGCAGCCAAAGAAGCTGGTTACGAAATCAAAGTGGGTAAATTTCCATTCTCAGCTTCAGGCAAGGCATCAGCCGCGGGCGCCAAAGATGGCTTTGTAAAGGTTATCTTTGATGCAAAGTATGGCGAGTTCCTTGGTGCACACATGCTGGGCCATAACGTAACTGAGATGATCGCCGAAGTAGTTACCGCGCGCAAACTGGAAACTACCGGTCACGAGATCATTAAATCGGTTCACCCGCACCCAACCATGAGCGAAGCAGTAATGGAAGCTGCCGCAGAAGCTTATGGCGAGTGTATCCATTTGTAAAAGCTTATGGTTGATGGTTCATAGTTCATGGATTGTTCCTGCTATGAACCATTAACTATGATCTATGAACTAACTGCTATGAAACTCCACACCATCGATACAGGCTTTTTCAAGTTAGATGGCGGTGCCATGTTTGGCGTCGTTCCTAAGACTATCTGGAACAAAACCAACCCAGCCGATGAGAATAACTTATGTAACTGGGCCATGCGTTGTTTACTGGTTGAGGATGGCAGCCGGTTGATATTGATTGATACCGGTATCGGCGATAAGCAGGATGCCAAATTCTTCAGCTATTATTATCTGCATGGCGACGCCAGTTTGAACTCGTCTCTTGCTAAACTCGGATTTACAACAGATGATATTACCGATGTGTTTCTCACCCATCTGCATTTTGACCATGTTGGTGGTGCAGTAAAACGTGATGGAGAAAAATTAGTACCCACATTTAAGAACGCCACTTATTGGAGCAACCAGCAGCATTGGGATTGGGCAGCCAACCCGAACGACCGTGAGAAGGCCTCCTTTTTAAAGGAAAATATACTCCCAATACAGGAAAGTGGGCAGCTGAAGTTTATCGACTCAAAAGATGGAGTCCATTTTATGGATGGCTTTGATGTCCGTTTCGTTTATGGGCATACTGATGCCATGATGCTGCCATTGATCAGTTACAAAGGCAAGAAAATATTGTATATGGCTGATCTCCTGCCATCTGTGGGTCACCTGCCTCTGCCCTACGTGATGGCGTACGATATGTTCCCGCTCAAAACGCTCAACGAAAAGAAAATATTTTTGACCGAAGCCTTGGAAAAGGAATATATTTTGTATTTTGAGCACGATCCTGTGAACGAATGCTGTACTTTGCAACAGACAGAAAGAGGCATCAGAGTTAAGGACACTTTTAAACTGAACGAACTGTAAACCAAATAGTTAACGAATCAATTATTAAGTTTAAAAAGCAACTTATTTTAATTTGAATGTAAAGATAGGTAAGGTTGTTATTTTTTCATAACAATTTTGTACCTTTGCGCGTTCAATTCTAAATTAAGAATTGAGGTAATAAATATAGATGAGACAACTCAAAATAACCCAATCTATTACCAATCGCGAATCACAATCGCTTGATAAATATCTTCACGAAATTGGTAAAGTTGACTTAATCACTGCAGAAGAAGAAGTAATTCTGGCACAAAAGATCAGAGAGGGCGATCAGGCAGCCCTAGAAAGATTAACAAAGACCAACCTGCGCTTTGTTGTGTCGGTGGCAAAACAATATCAAAATCAGGGTCTTACACTCGGCGACCTGATAAACGAAGGCAATTTGGGCCTTATTAAAGCGGCAAAGCGTTTTGACGAAACTAAGGGTTTCAAATTCATCTCCTATGCCGTATGGTGGATCCGTCAATCCATATTACAGGCTATTGCAGAACAATCACGTATTGTTCGATTACCGTTGAACCAGGTTGGGTCATTAAGCAAGATCAGCAAGGCATTCTCAAAATTAGAGCAGGAGTATGAGCGTGAGCCGTCTCCGGAAGAACTGGCCGACATGCTGGAAACTACCGTTGACAAAATCTCTGATACATTAAGCAATTCAGGACGTCACGTTTCTATGGATGCCCCGTTCGTACAAGGCGAAGAAAATACTTTGCTTGACGTATTGGAAAACCAGGAGCCAAACACCGACTCTATTCTGATCAACGAGTCGCTGTCTGAAGAAATTAAACGTTCACTTTCTACGCTTACTGAACGTGAGCGCGAGATCATCGTATTATTCTTCGGATTAGGCACCAATCATCCGCTTTCGCTGGAAGAAATTGGCGAAAAATTCAACCTGACACGCGAGCGCGTACGTCAGATAAAAGACAAAGCGCTGCAACGATTGAGACATACTTCCAGAAGTAAAATTCTGAAATCATATTTAGGTTAATCCTTTGAGGCCCCCGGCAAACCACCGGGGGCTTTTTTGTGCACAAAATCTTGTAACACCTGCTATTTTCAAGACGTCTTATGGTAAAGTTTCATACTTATCATAATGAACAGGCTCGTCTTATCACTATTACTGCTGCTTTCAGCATTTTGCTGGAACCAGGGCCTGTGCATTGCAAAACCAAAACCCAACCCAGGGAAAACCATCTTCCTGAAAAAACTTCATCTCAAGACTATTTTTGATGATCCGGAGCCCTATGGAGATTATAACAACCTTGTAGTTCCGATAAAAAGAGCTGGAAACCTGATCATTGTAGAGGCACAGATCGATACATTGCAGGGTAACTTTATATTGGATACTGGTGCACCCTACCTTGTTTTGAACACCACTTACTTCAGAAACATGCCGAAGATTGATGATCAGGAGGCTGGAGGTATCAATGGCGCATCTACTGGTACATTTACAACTGTAGTAAAGAATTTCTCCATTCTCGATCTCCATTATTCCAGGCTGACAGCAGACGTCTCTGACCTTTCTGCTCTTGAAAACGGCAGACACATCAAGATACTTGGCTTACTTGGTACCCGCCTGTTCTCAAAACTGGCTATTACCGTCGATTTATTTCATAATCAGCTTTATATTCACAAATTAGATGAGCATGGCGATGTTAACCCCGCCGAACAAATATATTCTAAACCCCAATTGAAAACCTCCTTTAAATATTCCGGCGATGTGATCTATCTCAAAGGTGCGATTAATGATAAACCCATGTGGTTTGCATTTGATACCGGTGCCGAAGTAAACTTACTGGACTACAATCATTCTAAAAAGATGATGCAGAATATGGAAATCATCAACAGATCGAAATTAACTGGGGTTGGTGGCTCTGTTTTTGAAATCATCAACGCAAAAGTTGATAAGATGACCATTGGCGACCAGGTATTCACGAATAACCGGGTTACGATAACGAGCCTGGAGAAAATGGGACATTTTTATGGGCAATCCATGGACGGAATTTTAGGGTACGACTTTTTTACACGCGGGATATTTACGATCAACTTCGTGAAAAAAGAATTTGAAATGTACATTTATAGCCATCAATAATGAAAAGATGTTACGGATATATGGTTTTTATAGCAGTTTTGCTCCTAAGCAATATCCAAACCGCCATGGCCCAAAGCCGTAACTCATTGCGTATTACCGACGATAATCACCTGGTACTGCAGATCGATATTCAGTCGCCTAAAAAAACATTAGACAGCATACTTACAATTGCCGGCGTTAATTCTTCTGCCGATCAAATACAAAAAGCAAACTTTTCAGCATTGGATAAAGATGGCTGGGCAATGGTTGACCACGAAGGCAGTTTGTATCATTTTGACCGGTCGCTGGAGAAGCTGAACGAAAATCCACCCAAAGATCCTTATACCATCAGCTTACAAATACCGCAGATAGACGGAAAACCAGGCTACCCTGCTGAAGTAAAATATGGTGTAAACCGTTTTGCAAAAGTAACTGTATATCAACTGCCATCCGGATTGACGCGTTTTATGCTGCCGGGATATACCCGTGCAAAAAGGGTAATGCTGTCAGGCAACTTTAATAGCTGGAGTACACTGAAAGGAGCCATGACAAAAACCGATGGCGGCTGGATCATTGACGTAAAATTGGCTCCGGGCATTTACCAATACAAATACATTATCCAGGGCCGCTGGACCACCGATCCAAACAATTTACAGGATGCTGATGATGGCGCCGGAAACACCAACTCCGTTTATTATAATTACAATTATACATTTAAGCTGAAGGGATACCTATCTGCCCATAAAGTAAGCGTTGCCGGGGACTTTAATAGCTGGCATGCCGATGAACTAGTCATGGAACGGCATGGCAACACATGGGAGAAACAACTATACCTGGGTGATGGCAAACATGAATATCGTTTTATAGTAGACGATCAGTTGATAAATGACCCTGCTAACTCAACGAATGAAAAAGATGAAGGAAAAATCAATTCTGTTCTGACGGTTGGCGAATTGGTACATTTTAAATTGAAAGGTTATAATGGCGCGCAAAAAGTATCAGTTGCAGGCGACTTCAACAATTGGGCTCCAAATAAATTATTTCTCAAAAGAACGTCCGATGGCTGGATATTGCCAATGATACTTAATCCGGGCAACTATGGTTATAAATTTATAGTAGACGGTCGGTGGATCACCGATCCCCAGAATCAGAATTATATGGTTAAAGATGGCATTCAAAATTCATTTGTAGCTGCAAAACCCAACTATACCTTCAGATTAAAAGGATTTAAAAACGCAAAATCGGTAAAACTATCAGGCACATTCAATGGCTGGGATAAAAATGGCTATACCATGGCCCATAACGGTGATGAATGGACGATCAGCATTAATCTAAAACCCGGAAAATATCTCTACAAATTCATTGTCGACGGTAAATGGATGCGCGACCCAGGCAATAAATATTGGGAAGAAAACGATTCCGAAAACAGCAACTCTGTTTTGTGGATAGAGTAAACTCGTTCCTCGTTATTCCAGCAATAGTCTCCATTATTTTTAGCGCTTAAAACGTCCAATTCGGCTTTGACTACATTGAATAATTAATAATTAAAAGGTACATTTATCGGCTAAACTGTTTTTGTTATGACTATCCCTATTTACCAGGCTGATGCTTTTACCAATCGTCTTTTCGGAGGGAATCCGGCTGCTATTTGTCCGCTAAACGAATGGCTGCCTGATGAAACGATGCAAAAGATAGCTGCGGAAAATAACCTGGCCGAAACTGCCTTTTTTGTAAAAAACGGTGATGGTTATAAATTAAGATGGTTCACCCCCGCCTATGAAATTGATCTGTGCGGACATGCTACATTGGCTTCGGCACACATTATATTTACAGAGCTAGGACATAAGGGAGACTGCATAAATTTTGACACAGTTAAAGCCGGTACCTTAACCATAAAAAAGGATGGCAACAAATACACGATGGATTTTCCATCACGCCC
>JACXTT010007534.1_pt1 | contig 15322 bp, 22 predicted proteins | sample 9270951 | NCBI WGS metagenome assembly JACXTT01 (sample SAMN15532306, study PRJNA645909) | rock metagenome | isolation source: weathered quartz diorite | place: Puerto Rico | collected 2017-06-21 | reverse complement strand
TCGTTCGGCGGCGCGGCCGGGCTGCACATCACCGAGGTCGCGCGCCTGCTCGAGATCCGCCGCGTCGTCGTCCCGTCGGTCGCCGCCGTGCTCTCGGCGTGGGGGATGCTGGCGACCGATCTGCGCTACGAGCTCGTGCGCTCCCACGTGAGCGAGGTGGGACGGATGACCGCGGCGGGCCTGCGCCGCCTGTTCGCGACGCTCGAGCGCGAGGGCCGCACGCGGCTCGCGCGCTTCGATGGGCCCGTCACGGTTCGGCGCGCGCTCGACATGCGCTACGGCGAGCAGATCTTCGAGATCCAGGTCGACCTCGACGGCGTCGATCTCCAGGCACCCGACCTCATGGAACAGGTCGCCGAGCGATTCCATCGGCGCCACGAAGAGCTCTACGCCTACAGCGCGCCGGGCCAGGAAGTCGTCGTCGTCAACGCGCGAGTGGCGGTGGTCGGCGCGCTACCGGTCCTGCCGGCCGGGGCGGGCGCCGTCGGGCGGGGCGGGGCCACCTCTTCCGCGCGCCGCCGCGTCTGGCTCGGCGATTGGGTCGAAGTGCCGCTCTACCGCATGGAGGCGCTCGCGGCCGGGCTCGAGATCAAGGGGCCGGCGATCTTCGAGTCGGCGACGACGACGGTGCTGGTGCGAGAGTCCGAGCGCGTGACGGTCACGCCGCACGGCTGGCTCGACATCCGGCTCGGCTGACCCGTCGTGACCTCGGATCTGCGCCACAACCTGGCGGCGCTCGGCGTCGACTACGCGCTCTTCGTCGTCGGGCTGGCGTTCGCGTCACAGTCCACGATCCTGCCGGCCTTCGCGGCGTACCTCGGCGCGCCCAACGTCGTCATCGGGGCGATCCCGGCGGTGATGACGCTCGGCTGGTTCATGCCGTCGCTGTTCGCGGCGGGCCACACCCAGACGCTCCAGCGGAAGCTTCCGTTCGTCCTGCGGCACACGGTCTGGGAGCGCGTTCCGTTCGTCGCGCTGGCGCTGGCCGCGTTCTTCCTGGCCGAGCGGGCTCCGGGGCTGACGCTCGGCGTGATGCTCCTGGTGCTCCTGGTCGTCACCGGGGTCGGCGGCGTGCTGATGCCGGCGTGGATGGACGTGATCGGCCGCGTGATCCCGACCACCCTGCGCGGACGCTTCTTCGGCTTCGCGAATCTGGCGGCCAGCGCCGGCGGGCTGGCGGCGAGCGTGGTGACCGCCAGCATCCTGGCGACGGTCCCGGCGCCGACCAGCTACGGTCTGTGCTTCGTCGGCACGTCGATCTGCCTGGCCCTCTCGTTCGTGGCCCTGGTGGTCGTGCGCGAGCCGGCCTCGACCTCGTTCTCGCCCGCCGTGCCGCTGCGCGAGTACCTGGCCCGGGTGCCCGCGCTGCTCGCCCGCGATTCGAACCTGACGTGGTATCTCACCGCGCGGGCATTCGGCGTGGTCGGCTCGATCGGCAGTGGGTTCTACACGGTGTACGCGCTGCGGGCGTGGGAGGCGCCGGCCGCACAGGTCGGGGTCTTCACCACGCTCCTGTTCGTCGGGCAGATGGTGGGGAATACGGCGCTGGGGTGGCTGGCCGACCGCCGCGGCCATCGCCTCGTGATCATCCTCGGCCTCGCCGCGACGCTCGCCGCCAATCTCACGGCGATGACCGCCCCGACCCTGGGCGCGTTCGGCGCGGTCTTCGCGCTGATGGGCATCCATATCGCGGCGATGAACGTGTCCAGCCTGAACGTGATGCTGGAGTTCGCCCCGGCGCCGTCGGAGCAGCCGACGTACGTTGGTCTCGGCACGACGCTGGTGGCGCCGATCGCCTTCGGCGCGCCGCTGGGAGCGGGGCTCCTGGCCGACGCGCTCGGCTTCCTCGCGGTCTTCGTCGTGGCGACCGTCGCCGGCGGCGTGGCGCTGGCGCTCCTGATCGCGCGGGTGCGCGACCCCCGGGCGATGGTGGCCCGCGCCGTCTGAGCGCTACTTCGACCGCGTGACGCGCTCGATCGTCGGGTCGTCCACGACCGGCGCATCGCTGGGCAGCGACAGCTCGATCGTGGCGCCCGGCTCGACCAGCAGATCGATCTCGGCCGCCCGCTTCGTGAACGCGGCGAGGATCACGCCCTGACCGGTCTGGACCTTCACGAGCACGCGATTAGCATCGCGCTGCTTCTGAAGGACCTGGCCCTCCACGACGCGCGACTTCAGGCGAAGCTCCTTCGGCAGGTAGGGATCGACGCGCGCCGGCACGTAGATCGTGCCGGCGACGCCGAGCCCGGCTCCGACCAGGAGGGTCACGATCAGGATGATCCAGCCTCTCATTTCGTCTCAGGCTTCTCGGGTGTCGCCGCGGGCGGCTTCTCGGTCGGCGCTTCCTCGATTCCCTTCTTGAATTCGGTGAGCGCCCGGCCGAGCGAGCGCGACAGCTCGGGCAGCTTCTTGGCCCCGAAGAAAAAGACGCCGATCGCGAGTGCGATGAGCAGGTCCTGCGTACCGATCATGGTGGTGTTCCTTCCTCCGTTCACGTGGTTCGAGTGGCATCCGTCGATCCCGGTGCGCGTCTCGGGGATCGCTCAGGCGAACGGTGGAGCACGAACCGTGGGTGCGGCGAGGGCGAGAGCGCGCTCGGCGGTGGCCGGCGTCGGCGCGACGTCGCCGAGACGAACGGCGTGAGCCTCGAGGCCGACGACCGGTGTCAGCGGCGGCGAATCCATACCGGTGACCGCCAGGATCACGTCGTCCCCGTCGGCGGCGTCGTAGAAGCCGCCGATCCAGCTGGGATCGGGGGGGCTCGCGCTGGCCAGCGGCGCCAGCGTGGCGAGGACCAGCACGAGGAGCGCGGTCACCGGGAGCTGCGGAATCATCGGTGCTATTGTAGCCCACTCCTCGCGCGACTCCCGCCGAGCGCGGGCCCCTCAGGCGTCGGGCTTGGGGCCGAAGCGATAGACGCTCGTGTCCCGGACGTGGAAGCCCGACTTTTCGTAGAGCCGGTGCGCGGCCTTGCGCGACTGGCGGGACGTGAGGTCGACGGTCTTGGCGCCGCGCGCTCTGGCGAGGCTGACCGCCGCCAGGGTGAGCGCTTCGCCGATGCCGCGGCCGCGGGCCGCATCGTCGACGACGACGTCCTCGATCCACGCGCGCAGCGCGGTCGGAATGCGGAAGATCACCAAGGTCAAGGTGCCGACGATCCGGCCGCCGGCGCCGGGGTCGCGGGCCAGCAGCACCGTGTTCTGCGGGGCGGCGATGATCTCCGCGAGCGACTCGCGGGTGAGGGGAGCGGCCGAGGACGAGAGCTGGGGCAAGAGACGCGCGAACGCGTCCACGACCTCGGGGGTCACCGCGTCGGCGATGCCGATCTCGACCGGCCTCTGGGGCTTCGTCATCGACACTGCTGGAGCAACGCTACGTCAGCGGGACGTAGTCGTACTCGCCGATGCCCTGCAGGACGAGAAAGATCGCCGAGCCCTCGCCGCCGTTGGTGACCAGATGGGCGCGTCGGGCGCGTACCGTGTAGGTCTCGCCCGGTGCCAGCCGCACTTCTTCCTTCGGATCGCGCAGGAAAAGGCGCACGCCGCCCTGGAGCACGTAGAACGTGTCCTCGATGTTGCTGTGGTAGTGCCAGGGCACTTGCTGGCGCGGACCGAGCTGCAGCTCCGAGATCCGGAAGCCCGGGCGCTCGGCGTGCCGGGCTCGGCGCTCGACCTCGTAGAGGTGGCTGGCGTCCTTCACTCCCGGGCGTTCGGTCGCTTCCATGGCGGGTCTCCCTCTACGGCGATGGTACCGGCCGCGTCTCGGTGGATCAAGGGCGCCCCTCGGTATACCATCGCGGCACCGTCATCTCGGGAGATCGCCAATGGCGCAAGAGCTCTTGGAAGTCGTCACAGATGGAGTCGCCGTGCTGACCCTGAATCGCCCCGAGCGGCTCAACGCCCTGTCGGGACCGATGCTCGCCGCGCTCGGTGAGGCGCTGCCGCGCCTCGCCGACGATCCGGAAGTGGGCGTGGTCGTCCTCACCGGAGCGGGCCGCGGGTTCTGCGCCGGCGGCGACGTCAAGGCGATGGCCGAAGGCCGCGAGTTCAGCGGAACCTTCGAGGAGAAGGCGCAGTCGCTCCGCGCTGCCATGGAGACCTCGCGATGGCTCCACGAGATGCCGAAGGTGACGATCGCGATGGTCCGCGGCGCGGCGGCGGGCGCCGGCCTCTCGCTGGCGCTCGCGTGCGACCTGCGCGTCGCGAGCGACACCGCGCGGTTCGCGACCGCCTTCGCCCGCGTCGGCTATTCCGGTGACTTCGGCGGCAGCTGGTACCTCACGCAGCTGGTCGGCACCGCGAAGGCGCGCGAGCTCTACTACACGGCCGACGTCGTCGACGCGCAGCACGCGCTGACCCTGGGCCTGGCCAACCACGTGGTGCCCGACGCGCGGCTCGAGGAAGAGACGCTGGCGCTGGCCGGACGGCTGGCCCGCGGGCCGCGCGTCGCCTACCGGTACATGAAGCGGAATTTCAACGCAGCCGAGAGTGGGACGCTCAAGGACTCGCTCGACCTCGAGGCGTGGCATCACACCCATTGCGGGACGACCGAGGATCATCGCGAGGCGGCGAAGGCGTTTGTCGAGAAGCGCGAGCCGGTCTTCAGGGGACGCTGATGGGCTTCACCGACGAGCTCTGGAAGTCGATCGATCCGATCTACGCGGCGATCCTGCGCCATCCGTTCCTCCGCGGCCTCACCGACGGCTCGCTCTCGCGTGAGAGCTTCAAGTTCTACGCGGTCCAGGACGCGCTCTACCTGCGCGAGTTCGCCCGCGCGCTGTCGCTGGCGGGCGCCCGGGCGCCCCAGGACGACTGGATCATCATGTTCAACGAGCACGCCGCCGGCGCGCTCAAGGTCGAGCGCGAGCTTCACGAGAGCTTCTTCCGGGACTTCGGACTGACGCACGAGGCGGTCTCGTCGACGCCGCTGGCGCCGACGAACCTCGCGTATACGAGCTACCTGCTGTCCGTCGCCTACGGCTCCCCCTTCCACGAGGCGCTCGCCGCCGTGCTGCCCTGTTACTGGATCTACTGGGAGGTCGGCAAGGAGCTCGAGCGTGCCGGCTCGAGCGATCCGCTCTACAAGCGGTGGATCGGCACCTATGCGTCGGAGGAGTTCGGTTCGGTCGTGCGAGCGGTGCTCGCCGCGGCCGAGCAGGTGGCGGCGGGGCTCCCGCCCTCCGCGCGCGAGGCGATGCGGCGGCACTTCGTCACCACGAGCCGGTACGAGTGGATGTTCTGGGACATGGGCCTGCGGCGCGAGGCGTGGCCCAGCTGGTGACTTTGTGAGCACGCCGGAGGGCTTCGAGCAGGCGACCGAGATCTGGCGGGAGGCCTACCGGCACCAGATGCAGGGCGAGCTGGACCGTGCGATCGAGCTCTACCGCCGCTCGATCCAGGTCTGCCCGACGGCCGAGGCCCACACCTTCCTCGGCTGGACGTACAGCTTTCAGGGACGGCTCGACGAGGCGACGCAGGAGTGCATGCGCGCCATCGAGGTCGATCCCGACTTCGGAAACCCCTACAACGACATAGGGTGTTACCTGATGCAGCAGGGAAAGCTCGACGAGGCGGTGCCCTGGCTCGAGCGCGCCAAGCAGGCCAAGCGCTACGAGCCGCGCCAGTTCCCCTACATGAACCTCGCCCGGATCCACGTCAAGCAGGGACGCTGGTGGGACGCCCTGCGCGAGTTCGAGAGCGCCGTGCGCCTGGCTCCCGGCGACGCCGACCTACGCCGGGCACTGCACTCGCTCCGAGGCCGGCTGAACTGACGTGGCCGTCAGCGGGCTGACTCCGATGTGTCGCGAAGCTGAACACCGCGGACGCCCGCCGTCCTGGCTTTCCCGCGGAAACACTCACGTCCAAAACCTGGCGACCCGGTTGCATTGCTGGCGTCGCGAGCCCGACCGCTACAGGTCTGGGCACCAATGAGGAGGCGGCTATGCGACAGGCTGTGGTGGTCGGGGTGGTGCTTCCTGCTGCGCTGTTGCTCGTGAGCGGCTGCGCCACCAAGAAGTGGGTGACCGAGTACGTCGGCAAGGAGAAGGTGGATATCAACTCCGGAGTCGACCAGAAGATGAGCGCCGAGAGCCAGCGCGTCGACCAGAAGGTCGACGGGGTGGATACCCGGCTGAAGACGACCGAGGGGAACCTCGCCCAGACTTCCGAGACGGCCAAGGGGGCGAAGGACCGGGCGGATAGCGCCTACACCAAGGCCGACGACACGAACAGCCGGTTGACCCGGCTGTGGACGAACCGCAACACCCGGAACGAGGTCGAGACCTACAAGGTGCTGTTCGGGTTCGACAAGTGGGATCTCGGCGACAACGCGCAGACGACCCTGGCTTCCGTCGTCAAGGAGATGAAGGAGAATCCCAACCTGACGGTGGATCTGCAGGGCTACGCGGATCCGGTCGGCTCGTACCCGTACAACGTCGGGCTCAGCCAGCGTCGGGTCGAGTCGGTCCGCCGCTTCCTCGTCGAGCAGGGTATCGAGCTCCCGAGGATCCACCTGATCGGGCTCGGGCCGATCGCCGAGAAGGGCACGCCGAATGCCGAAAAGCGCAAGGTGACCGTGAGGATGATGGTCAGCAAGGAAGACTAGGCCGCCTGGATCTCGGGGACGCGTCCGGAGCCCTCCGGGCGCGTCCCCTGTCTCGATAGCCGTCCGAAGTCAGGCCCGCCGAACGAAAGCGGCGAGTGCCCGGCCGATCTCGTCCGGTGAATCCTCCTGCACGAAGTGGCTGCCTCTCACGGTGACCTCGGTCTGGTTGGGCCAGCCGCGGCAGAACTCCCGCTGGGCGCCCACGAGAATCGATCCAGGGTCCGCGTTGACGAATAGCTTGGGCATCGGGCTCTTCGCCAGCCACTCGCCGTATTCCCGGACGATACGGACCACGTCCGCGGGCTCGCCGTCCACCGGGATCTCTCGAGGCCAGGTGAGCGTGGGCCGCCGGGACTCGCCGGGCTCGCGGTAGGGAGCCCGGTAGCGATCCATCTCCTCTGCGGTGAGACCGCGAACAACGCTCGCGGGAAGGATCCGCTCGACGAAGACGTTCTTCTGCAGCACCATTTCCTCGCCAGCGGGCGAGCGCATCCCCTGGAAGACCTTGCGCGCTGCCTCGGGCCACTCCTGCCAGGTCACCGGTCGGACGAGCGCTTCCATGTACACGACGCCCCTGACCCGCTCGGGATGGCGCCGCGCCCAGTGGAAGCCCAGCGCCGAGCCCCAGTCGTGGACGACGAGGACGACGTTTCGCGAGAGCTCCAGGGCCTCGAACCACCCGTCGAGGTAGCGCGCGTGATCGGCGAACCGATAGGTTCCCGTCGGCGCCTTGTCCGAGCCGCCCATCCCCACCAGGTCCGGGGCCAGGCAGCGGAACCCAGCCGCGACGTGCGGGATGACGTTGCGCCAGAGGTAGGACGACGTCGGGTTGCCGTGCAGGAAGACGATCGGGTCCCCGGGGCCGGTGTCGACGTAGGCCATCTCCGTATCGAGAACTCTGACACGCCGGCGAGGGTGCGGATCGGCGGCCGAAAGGGGGCTCATGCGCCCGATTGTAGCCGAGCCGGATGATCGGTGCGACGCAGGGTTAGCGAGCATCATCCGGAAGCGAGGCCGCTGCCGGCAGATGCGACATAATCGTGGTGGGACGGTCACGGGGCTTCGCGCCGTCCCGGCCAAGCCCGAGGACGGAGATGATCGGATCGCGATTCAGCCCCGAGACCCGCCGCGCCCTCCGGATCGACATCTCCGCGACGCTCCTGCTCACCGTCTTCTCGGGACTGACCGTCCCGTTCATCGGCCTGGTCCTTCGGCGCGAGCTCGGCGCGACGCCGCTTCAGCTGGCAGTCATGGCCTCGGCGGGCGGCGCGTGCCTGCTCCTCTCGCTGCTGTGGGCGAGGGCGTTCCACGGTCGCACGCCGCTGCCGTACCTCGTGTGGCCCGGCGTCCTCGGCCGAGGGGTGTTCCTGCTCGCTCCCTTTGTCGGCTCCGCCTGGTCGTTCGTCGGCCTCGTCGTCGCTCGAGACTTCTTCGGCGCCGCGGCCGCGCCCGCCCAGGCGGCGGTCATTGAGCGGGTCTACCCCCGGGCTCAGCGCGGTCGTGCGCTCGGCCTGATCAGGATGGTCGGGGCGGGGCTGGGGATCGGGCTCGCCCTGGCCGCCGGCCAGCTCTTCGACCGCGTCGGCTACCGCTGGATCTTCGTCGTCGCCGCTCTGCTTGGCATGGCCGCGAGCCTGCGCCTGCGGCGGCTCTGCGTGCCCGAGTCCCGGGCCGATGCCGGCGTCGCTCCCGCGGGGCTCGTCGGCGCCTGGCAGACCGTGCGCCGCGATCACGCCTTCCGGCGTCTGCTGATCGCGTCCTTCCTGTTCGGCTTCGGGTGCTGGATCCAGACGCCGGCGCAGCCGCTCCTGCTGGTCGACGTCCTCCACGTGCGCGGCTCGCAGCTCGGCGTGATCGGCTCGGTGGGCGCGATCGCCACGCTCGCCGGCAGCGCGTACTGGGGTCGGCTCGTGGACCGCAGGTCGAGCACCGACGCGCTCCGCCTGATGTACCTCCTGGGCGGCGTGACCCCGCTCGTCTACTACCTCGCCTGGAGTCCCTGGATGCTGGTCGCGAGCACGATCACCGACTCGCTGGTGTCCGTCGGGCTCGACCTCGTGTGGATGATGGCGGTCATCGACGTCGCCGGGCCTCAGCGCACCGCGCAGTACGTCGCGATCGGCGCGACGCTCGCGGGGGTCCGCGGTATCACCGGACCGCTCGTGGGCGGGCTCCTGATCCACGCTTTCGGCATCCACGCGGTCTATCTCGTCGCGGCGATCCTCACGTTCTCGGGCGCCTGGCTCGCCGGGCGCGAGCTGAGAGTTCCTGTCCCCGCTCCGGCCCTCACGCCATGAGCCTCGGGACGGTCTACGCGCCGCCCGCCGATTTTCGGCGTGATCGACTCGCGCCGTATACTCGGGGAGTGGGAAGGACGCTGACGACGGTGGCCGTCGCGCTCGTGCTGCTGGCCGGCTCGCCCGCCTGGGCCGGTCCCACCGACCAGCTCCGGGAGTACACCGACCAGGTGGTCAAGGTCCTCGACGATCCGTCGATGGCGCGGCAGGATCGGCGCGCCGCCGTCCGGAAGATCGCCCACGAGGCGTTCGACATCTCCGACACGGCTCAGCGCGTGCTCGCCCGGCACTGGCAGGCCCGCACGGCCTCCGAGCGCGAGGAATTCACTCAGCTCTTCGCCGATCTCCTCGAGCGGACCTACATCGCGCGGATGGACGAGTACGGCGGCGAGCGGATCCGCTACCTCGGCGAGTCGATCGACGGGAGCTTCGCGTCGGTCAAAGCTCGCATCGTGACGCGGACGGGAACCGAGGTCGCCGTCGAGTCCCGGATGAACCTGCGCGGCGACCGCTGGCTGATCTACGACGTCCTCATCGAGAACGTGAGCCTCGTCGCGAACTATCGCGCGCAGTTCGATCGGATCATCCGCTCGAGCTCGTACGAAGAGCTCGTGCGCCGCCTCAAGACCAAGCGCGAGGAGTTCCTCAAGGAACCGGCGCCGCGCGCCGGTCGCTCCTCGGGATAGTCGACGGCCCCCAGGCGTTGACCGTCCGCGCCGATCTGCTAGATTTCGAGTGTGAAGACCCTGCCCGCCGCGACCGTTCCGGTCGAGATCGCCTCCTGGATCACGAAGTTCGTCGGCGGTGACGGCTCGGGCCGCCGCGTCCTGGAGGAGCCCTTGACCCCGGGCGCGACGGTGCGCAGCGTGCTGACCGGGCTGTCCGCGAGGTTCCCGGAGCTCCACGGCGCCCTCTGGCACGGCCGAGAGCTCGGGGAGCACATCGAGGTTCTCGTCAACGACGCGGTCCTCGGCATCGAGCACGACCTCGACTCTCCGCTGCGTCCGGGAGATCGGATCACGCTCCTCGCCCAGTTCATGGGCGGAGTGTAGCGCCGGGCCCGCGCTTCGCGATCGATGGCGAGCTACCAGATCATCGCCTGGAAGGACGTCCCGGCGATGGTCGAGGCGCGAGACGGGTCGGAAATCATCACCTGTCAGCTGAGCGACCGCTTCCAGCAGCTCATCGACTCGGCCGCGATGCGCCTGGGGCGGGACGACCAGGACGCCTACCTCGACCTCTGGGCGCGCAGCGAGCCCGAGCAGCGTGCGGGAAGCGCGAGCGAAGTCGCCGACGCCGTCGTGGCCGAGCTCGAGGCGCGATTCTCCGAGTTCATCGCGCGCGCGTTCGGCCGGCCGTGACGCTCGAGGGCCCTCGCGGGGAATCGTGGCCCGAGCCGGTTCGCCGCCGTGCCCGCAGCGACGCCGTCGGGGTAAGCTAGTCCCGGAGCCCACATGCCCAGGCCGATCTCGATCAAGCTCATCGAGGACACGGCGCGCGAGCTGATGGCGCGCGCGGCGATCGATATCCCCGCCGACTATCGCGAAGGTGTCCGCCGCGCCCGCGACCGGGAGCAGAACCGCATCGCGCGCTTCGTGCTCACCGAGATGGACCGCAACTGGGACATCGCGTCGGCCGAGCGCCGTCCGATGTGCGCCGATACCGGCCTGCCGCGCTACTACGTCCGGACCGGGAACGAAGCGCTCGTCGAGGGCGGGTTCGTGGCGCTCGAGCGGGCCCTGCGCCGGGCGACCGCCGACGCGACGGCGGCGATCCCGCTGCGACCGAACCGCGTGCATCCGCTCACCCGCGTGGACCACGACAACAACGTCGGCATTCACGCGCCCGAGATCACCTATGCCTTCGAGCCCGGCGGCGACTGGATCGACGTCACGACCGTCCACAAGGGCGGGCTCTTCGGAAGCGACTACCGGATGCTGTTCCCGGCCGACGGCATCGACGGCATCAAGCGTTTCTTCGTCGACACGCTGGTGCAGTTCGGCAAGCGTGGCCTGGCCTGCCAGCCCGCGATCATGGGCGTCGGCATCGGCGGGTCGAAGGACACCTGCGTGCGCCTCGGGAAGGAAGCGGCCTGCCTGCGCGCGGTCGGCAGCCGCAATCCCGATCCGGCGATCGCGGCGCTCGAGGACGAGCTGACGGCGCTCGGCAACTACATCGGCATCGGCGCGATGGGGTTCGCGGGCACATCACTGGTCGTGGCGACGCACGTCGAGGTGGCGTTCTCGCACACCGGCGGCATGCCGGTGGGGCTCCACAGCTTCTGCCTCTCCTCGCGCCGCGCCACGGCGCGTATCCATCCCGACGGCCGCGTCGAGTTTCGCCCCGACCCGATGTGGTTCACCGACTACTACCGGCGCGAGGGCGTCGAGTGACATCCACGCGCATCGAGCGGCTCGACGACGTCCGCATGGACGAAGTCCGGCTCACGACGCCGGTCGGCGACGCCGACCTGGCCCGCCTGAAGCTCGGCGACGTCGTCTACCTGGACGGCGTGCTCTACACCGCGCGGGAGGGCGTCTATCGGCGCGTCGTCGACCAGGGGGTCGACCTGCCGCCGGGCGTTCGCGACCTCACCAACGTGAACTTCCACTGCTCGCCCGCGGCGACGGTGCGGCCGGACGGCACGTACGCGGTCGAGGCGGTCACGGCGACGGCGAGCTTCCGCTTCGGCAAATCGATGAGCCGCTGGTTCGAGCGCTCGGGCGCCCGCGTGATCGTCGGCAAGGCCGGTCTCACGGAGCTCGCGTACCGCGAGTGGTTCGTGCCCCACGGCGCCGTCTATCTCACCACCGTCGGCTACGGACTTGGCGCCGCGTACGGGCGCTGCATCAAGCGCGTCCGCGACGTGCACTGGCTCGAGCTCGGGATTGCCCAGGCGCTGTGGGTGCTCGAGGTCGAGAAGCTCGGACCGTTCCTCGTCGAAGGCGATCGCGAGGGTCGGAGCCTCTTCGCTCTGGCGAATCGCGAGATCAACCTCCGACTGGACGAGGTCTACCGCGGCCTCGCGCCGTTCTCGATGGGCCGCTTCGGCGAGACCACGGCCCGCCAGGACGAGGTCGTCTAGCCAGCCGGCCCGGCCCCCACCACGGGGGCGAGTACGATCCCGCGAAGATTTGACACGGTTGTGACGAACGCCGCAGCAGCGCCAGCCATACTCCGGACAGCAGGGACATTCGATCCAGTCCAGGAGGATGCGTATGCTGAAGCGGGCAGGCTGGCTGGTGCGGGCAGTCGTGGTCGTGGCCGTCGTGGTCGGGCTCGGCGGGGTCGTCCGTGAGTCGGTCGCCCAGAGCGACATGAAGAAGGACGACAAGAAGGCCGGCGAGGCAATGCAGTCGCCGGACGCGATGAAGTCGGGCGACGCCATGAAGAAGGGCGAGATGAAGGAGGAGATGAAGGGCGACATGAAGGCCGACGAGATGAAGAAGGACGATAAGATGATGGAGAAGAAGCAGTAGCCATGGCGTGGCGGGCGACGCTCGTTGTCGTGGCCCTGATGGCCGGATGGCTGGTGCTCGGATCCGCCGCCGGCCAGAGCTCGCGCCTCGGCGCGCCGGCACCGGAGGTGGCGGGCGAGCGCTGGATCAACAGCACGCCGTTGACCACCCAGGGCCTGCGCGGCCGGGTCGTGCTGGTCGAGTTCTGGACCTTCGGCTGAATCAATTGCAAGAACGTGATCCCGCAGTTGCGGGGCTGGTACGAACGCTACGAGAAGGACGGATTCACGATCGTCGGCGTGCACAGCCCGGAGTTTTTCTGGGAGAAGTCGTACGGGAGCGTCGTGGACGCCACCAGGAAGCTCGGGGTCAGGTATCCGGTCGTCCAGGACAACGAGCACGCGATCTGGAAGCGCTGGGGCGTCTGGGCCTGGCCGACCACCATCCTCATGGACCGCACGGGCATCGTGCGCTACCAGCACATCGGCGAGGGCGACTACGAAAAGACCGAAGCGATGATCCAGCGGCTCTTGGCCGAGCGGGAGTAGCGGGAAGAGTGCTGTCGCCGTCCGCGCGATTCTCGGCGCTGGCCCTGCTGGCGATCGTGGCGCCCGCCACGATCGTCGCGATCCTCGGTTACGTCTCGATCCGCCAGTGGGAAGCCTCCTCCGAGCTGCTCTATCGAGAGCAGGCGCGTGACATGGCCACGATGGCGGCGGACAAGGTCGAGACGACGTTGCGCCGCGCGGAGGACGCCTTCCTCGACCGGCTCCAGGCCGTCCTGCAGTCCGGCGTGCCGCCGGCCGGCGCGCTCGACGATCTGCTCGCGGGGGCGCCGCTGATCCGGCGGCTCTATTTGATCGGCCAGCGAGGCGAGCTGCTCTATCCGCGTGAATGGCGCGAGGGCGATCGAGCGGTCTTCGGTCCGCTCGTCTCGGGGAGCGCGTTGCGCCGGCTCGCGCGAGACGGCAAGCGCGAAGAGACCGCGAGCAATCAGGTCTGCCTGGCGCTCCTCACGCAGCACGGCGGGCAGCCGGTGGTCGCGGCGTTTCTGCGCGATCCCGAGACGCTGCGGCGCGAGATCCTCGAGACGACGCTCGGCGCCCTCGAGTCGTCCACGATCATCGCCGTGCTCGACCCCGGGGGGCGGATGGTTTACACTCGCGCGCCGATCGGCGACGCTCAGCGCGTGCTGTCGGTGGGTTTTCGCGAGGCGCTTCCCCACTGGCAGCTGGCCGTCTACCAGGCCCCCGGCGCGTCGCCGCGCCAGGCGGTCCGTCGGCAGGTCATGCTCTTCACCGGCGCCCTCGGAGTGCTGGTGGCCGTGATCGTAGCCGGCCTCGTCATGACATGGCGACTGACGCGCCGCGAGACGGAGATGGCCCGGCTCAAATCGGATTTCGTCGCCAACGTGTCCCACGACCTCAAGACCCCGCTCTCAGTGATCCGGATGTTCGGGGAGACTCTCGAGATGGGCCGGGTCAACGACGAAGGGCGCCGGCAGGAATACTACCGGGTCATCACCCGCGAGGGCGAGCGGCTCTCGCGCCTGATCGACAACGTGCTGGACTTCTCGCGCATCGAGGGGGGCCGGCAGACCTACGACATGACACCCACGGCGGTCGAGCCGCTCATCCGCGGGACGCTCGAGGCGTTCGCCTATCCGCTGGCCCAGCAGGGGTTCAAGGTCGAGGTGAACGTGGCCGCGGATCTGCCCGAGGTCACGATGGACGCCGACGCGGTCGGCCAGGCGCTCGCGAACCTGATCGACAACGCGATCAAGTACTCGGGTGACGACCGGGCGCTGACGCTCGACGCTCGGGTCGCGGACGGATCGCTCGTCATCACGGTTGGCGATCGGGGTCTCGGGATCGCGCCGGAAGAGCAGGCGAAGATCTTCGAGAAGTTCTATCGCGTGGGGCGAAGCGACACGCAAGGACGCCGGGGCAGCGGGGTCGGGCTGGCGCTGGTGCGCCACATCGCCGAGGCCCACGGAGGCACGATCGCGGTCGAGAGCGCGCCGGGCCACGGGAGCCGCTTCTCGCTGCGCCTGCCGCTCGGCGGATCATGATGGCCAAGATCCTGATCGTGGACGACGAGCCCGAGATCGTGCGCGGTCTCGAGGACAATCTTCGCTTCGAGGGCTACCAGACGGCATCGGCCGCGAACGGCGAGCAGGCCCTCGCGCTCGCGCAGAGCGGCGCGCCCGACCTCATCTTGCTCGACGTCATGATGCCCCGGATGAGCGGGTGGGACGTGTGTCGCCGGCTGCGGGAGAAGGGCATCGACGTGCCCGTCATCATGCTCACCGCGCGAGGCGAGGAGGCCGACCGCGTTCGCGGGCTCGAGCTCGGCGCCGACGACTACGTGACCAAGCCGTTCTCGCTCCGCGAGCTGCTCGCCCGGGTGCGCGCGGTGCTGCGCCGGCCGGGCCCACGCGAGCGGTTCGAGGAGTTTGCCTTCGGCGACGTTCGCGTCCGCCCGCGTGTGCGGCAGGTATGGAAGGCCGGCCAGGAGGTGCGGCTCACGCGCAAGGAGCTCGACCTGCTGGTGTTCTTGATCGCGCACCGCGGCGAAGTGCTCACGCGCGAGCGGCTGCTGGACGAGGTATGGGGCTACGAGCGGTTCCCGACGACCCGGACCGTCGACACCCACATCCTGCGGCTCCGGCGGAAATTCGAGGCGGACGCCGACCGTCCGGTCTGGATCCTGACCTTTCACGGCCACGGCTACAAATTCGCGGCCGAATGATCGCGGCGCGCCGCCGCGGCGCGGCTCGGGCCGTGCGGGGCGCCTGAGGAAAGAGGAGACGCCATGCTGATTCGACGCGCACCGCGGTTCGCCGCGAGCGAGATCACCGATCCCAAGATCTACCTGAGTCGGCGCGAGCTGATCGCTGGAGCCGCCGCGGCGCTCGCGCTGTCGCCGAGCCCGGGCGCGGCCGCGGCGCCGGCCCCCCCGGCG
>JACXTT010007533.1_pt1 | contig 15323 bp, 14 predicted proteins | sample 9270951 | NCBI WGS metagenome assembly JACXTT01 (sample SAMN15532306, study PRJNA645909) | rock metagenome | isolation source: weathered quartz diorite | place: Puerto Rico | collected 2017-06-21 | reverse complement strand
GATGATCTCGCAGTCGCAGCCGATTCGGCGCGCGGCTGCTGCCGACAGTGGCGTTCCATCGTCGATGAAGCTGCGACCTCCCGGCTGTTCGCCGGTCAGCACGCCAACGTCGACGTGAACCACGACCTGACGCGAGGCTGACGCTGGAACAAGGTCTTGGGCAGCGCCGGCCAAGACGTGTCGCGACATTGCCACAAGGGCGTCTGATCGGCGCGCCGCCCACCTGTCGTCAGCTGGATCCGTCACCCCCTCGTCCGAGCGGTCAGCCGCCGGCCTGGTCCCCGTGATCGATTCGATCGCCGCCATCACGATCGCGCCGTCTTCGGCTGGAAGTTTCGCGACCAGGCAGTGCATCCCGTCGTCGTCGAGGCGCGTCCACAACCCGCGCTTGGCGAGCTCTTCCTGGTCATGCTGCGGGGCCTCCGTCTCTTGCATTCGACGCAGCGATCGGCAGATGCGCGCAAGCTGCGACCCTGAGGCGCCGCGGGCGATTCCGAGCATCAGCTCGTCGGTTTCGGGCCCGGCCACTGTGGTGACCAGGCGCACTTTGTCGAAGGACAATTGACCCGCGGCGAAGGCCTCGGCTATCCGCGGCAGGCACCTCAAGGCCTGGCCGACCCTGAGCAGCTCTTTTCCGGTGCGGAGATCAAACCCCACGCTGACCGCCAGCCAGTGCCCAAAGGACCGGGTGTAGCCATCGCACCAGCCGCCGATCTCGTCGAACTCGGCAGCGGCCATGGCCACGCCTGCCATCGACGCATGAGCGAGGGCTGAGAGCCGGCCTAGACCTTCGTCGAGCTCCCTGGCTCGATCCTGGTTTTCCGGGCTGGTGCAGGCGTAATCCACGCCAGAACAGACCACACATCGGTCCGTTTGTCAATAGCTCATTAACGCACACATATTCTCCAGGCGGCCCCGAAGCCCAACTGGTGGCTCCCAAACATCCCTCCTCCCAGTGGCACCCCTTGACATCCGCCCCCAATGTTTGGTTGAATAACCAACCAAGGACCAGGATGACCATCGACACCCGCGAGAAGATCCTCCAGGCCGCCTTCACCGTCCTCTCCCGCGAGGGTTACGAGAACACCTCGATCAAGGACATCGCCGAGGAGGCTCGCGTCGCCCAGGGCCTCGTCCACTACTACTACAGGTCGAAGCAGCAGCTGGTCCTGGCCGTGCTCGAGTTCGTCTGCCATAAGGTCGAGCTCGGTGTGGAGGGAGAGGCCGGCGCGCTCGAGGCCTTCGAGCAGACCAAGACGATGCTTCGCGAGAGCCGCGCCACGAACTCGCTCTACATCCAGCTGATCGGCGTGAGCCTGCACGACCCAGTGATCGGTACCGGCGTCCGCAACTTCATCACCACCGAGCGCGAGCACATCGAAGGCATCGCTCGCCAGGTCTTCGCCGAGCGCGAGACGGACCCAACCCCCGCCCGCGGCATCGCCGGCGTCGTCTGGGCGGCAGTCCTCGGGATCATGGTCCAGAGCCTGGTCGATCCCGAATTCAACTCGGACGAGGCGGTCGACGCCCTCGCCGCCATGTCGCTTTCGGCTGTATACCCTGCCGCGCAGGGCGCGTAAGAAGCAGGAGGAAGGAAAGGTGTTCGCTGCGTGGGGCCGATTCGTCTACCGATTCCGATGGGCCACGCTGGTCGGATCCGGCGTCCTGCTCGCCCTTTCCCTCGCCGGACTGGCCATGGGCGGCACTCTCATCAGCGGCGGTCCGCTCACCAGCAACCTCGAGTCGGCTCAGGCCTCTCGCTTGATCAACTCCGACCTCTCGGCCGGTGGTGGACCCACGACCCCAATGTCCACGTTCGACTTCGTCTACAAGAGCGACACCCTCATGGTCAGCGACCCGGCCTACAAGGACGCATTGACTGCGTCGCTGGACCCCATCCACCTCGATCCGCGCATCAACAGCCTGCTGTCGCCGTACAACGTCCCGGAGTCCGCCGCGCAGAGCCTCACCTCGAAGGACGGCCATGAGGCGCTGGTCATCATCCAGGTACTGGGGACCGGCCAGCGAGCGTGGAACACCTACAGCGACCTGCGCTCGAAGGTGTACTCATCAACGTTGACGGTCAAAGGCACAGGCTTCGTGCCGATCAATCACGCATTCAACACGACACTCGAGAGCGACCTGCAGCGCGCCGAGTACGTGTCCCTGCCGATCACGCTCATTCTTCTGGTCCTGATCTTTGCGGGCCTGGTCGCCGCCGGACTGCCCCTCGGCGTCGGCGTGCTGACGATCCTGGGCGGTATCGGCGGGACTTTCTTCCTCAACCGCTTTACCGACGTGTCGCAGTACGCGCTGAACATCGTGACCCTGATCGGGCTTGGCGTCTCGGTCGACTATTCGCTGTTCGTCGTCAATCGTTTCCGCGATGAGCTGGCGAAAGGCTCGAGCCGCGAGGAGGCGATCGCCACCACGATGGCGACAGCGGGCCGCGCGATCACGTTCTCCGGCCTGACGGTGGCCGTCGGCCTGTCGACCATGCTGTTCTACCAGGGCACGTTCATGGCGTCCATGGGTGCGGCCGGCGCCATCGTCGTCGCGGTCGCGCTCGCCTACGGCCTGACGTTCCTTCCGGCGCTTCTCGCAATCATCGGCCCAAGGGTGAACCGCCTGCGGGTGCCCCTTTTCCGCTACAGAACGACCGGCGGTTTCTGGCACGGCCTGGCCACATGGGTGATGAAGCGACCCCTGGTCGTGCTGGTGCCGACGGTGCTGCTCCTGGTGATCGCGACCACACCGTTCTTCTCGCTGCGGCTGGCGAACGGCAATGTCGACATGCTTCCTTCCCGCATCGAGGCCCGCCAGGGGTTCGACCGGCTGGTCGCGGACTTCCCCGGCCAGGACCAGACCACGTTCAGCATCGTCATCAACTATCCCGACGGAACCCCGCTTACCGTGTCACGGATCGCCGACCAGTACGCGTTCGACCGCCGCATCGCGGCGATCCCTGGCGTCCTGCGCACGGAGTCGATCTACGACCTCAATCCGAGCCTGACACTGACCGACTACCAGGCGATGTATACCGGTGACGCAAGCCAGCTGCCGCCCGCTGCGCGCCAGATGCTCGGCACAGTTGGCAAGCACATCGTGCTGATCCAGGCGAGGAGCAGCTACGACCCTAGCTCTGACGGAGCCCGCAACATCCTCAAGGCGATCCGCGACGGTCAGGGCGTGGGTGACGGCGGCCAGGTGCTGGTCGACGGAGAGACGGCGATCGACGTCGACGTCATCAGGTTCATCTACGACCGGACGCCGCTGGCGGTTGGTGTTGTGGTGCTCATCACATACCTGCTGCTGTTCCTGCTGACGGGCTCCGTGGTGCTGCCGTTGAAAGCGGTTCTGCTCAACTTCCTCTCCATCGGCGCGTCCTTCGGCGCTTTGGTCTTCATCTTCCAGCAGGGCCACTTCTCGAACATTCTTGGCTTCACCGCACAATCGCTCGACCCGAGCATCCCCGTGATTCTCTTCGCGATCGTGTTTGGGCTCTCCATGGACTACGAGGTCCTGCTCGTGAGCCGGATGCACGAGGAGTACGTGCGCCTGGGCGACAACACGAAGGCAGTGGCCAGCGGACTCGAGCGGACCGGACGGCTGATCACGGGCGCCGCGGCGATCATGTTCACGGTGTTCATGGCGTTCGGCCTGGCCGAGGTCGTGATCATCAAAGCGATAGGCATCGGGCTCGCGATCGCCGTGGCGATCGACGCCACCATCGTCCGCTCGCTCATCGTGCCGGCCGTGATGCGCCTGCTCGGCGACGTCAACTGGTGGGCGCCGAAGCCGCTGCGCTGGATTTACGATCGGATCGGCATCGGCGACCTCGGCGTCGAGCCGGAACCGCTCCTAAACGCTCCGGCCGATGCCGGGGTAGTCCAGGCAGAGCCCGTCCTGATCAAAGGCCAGGTCGGCGACGAAGTCGCGTGACGAAGACTCGTATGTAATCATCGACAGCCGGCCGGATTTGCGGGCGAACCTGTAGCGCTGACGGCTCGGGATTACCCGCAGGTCCGGCACCGAGACCCAGGCCATCATGAACTCGATCGGGCCTCCGCCCTCGAGCAGGCCGTGCCGCAGGACCGGCATGGTGTTGGTCAGCGGAGAGAGCGCGAGGTCGCAGTCGAGAGCCCCCGCGACGGCAGACATGTCGCCACCAGGTGCGCGAAGGTCGACGCTTCCGCTCACCCGCGTGCCTGCCGTCCATTGCCCCGAACGGAGCCTCCTCAGGTCCAGCCTCCGCCGCCATCCCTCACCACGAGCGACCACTACAAGCTGGGTGGTGACGAATTCGCGGCCGGTCAGCAGCCAGTAATCGAGCCGGTAGCCGAGCGGCGCCGACCCGACCGCCGTTCCGCTGGCCTTCAGGTGGCCGCGCTCGAACGTGACATCGGCGAACTCGGCGCCGAGCGGATCCTCCTTAACCCAGACAATGGATCGCTGCCCCATTCGCCCTCACAATAGGTACGTGCCCACCCAAGCGTCCGATGACGCCTTCGCCGACGTCAAGGCCAAAGTCGACCTGGTCAAGGTCGTCCAGGAGCACGTGCGCCTGACGAAGCGGAACAAGGATTTCTGGGGTCTGTGCCCCTTCCACCAGGAGGACAGCCCGAGCTTCAAGGTGAACCCGCAGATGCAGTCCTGGTACTGCTTCGGCTGCGAGCGTTCCGGGGATGTCTTCACGTTCGTCGAGCTGATCGAAAAAACCGACAAGCGGGGCGCCCTGCAAATGCTCGCCGAGCGGGCGGGTGTCGAGCTGAAAAAGCTCAGCCCGGAGCAGAAGGAGCGTGCCGATCTGCGCAAGCGGGTCCTCGAGATGCTGAAGCTCGCGGCGCAGTACTACGAGTACGTTTTGTGGAAGCTGCCCGCCGGAGAGCCGGGGCGCCGGCTGCTCGAGTCGCGCCACGTAGGGGAGGAGACCGCGCGCCGCTTCCAGCTGGGTTACGCCCCCGCCGGCCGCGGATTCGCCGAGTACCTGCGGGCCAAGAAGCGCTCCCTCGCGGACGCTCACGAGGCGGGCCTGATGCGGCGCGATGGGACTGACTTCTTCGCCGAGCGCCTGGTCATCCCGATTCGGGACGAGCGCGGCCAGACCCTCGCCTTCACGGCCCGGACCGTCCGCCCCGACGAGCAGCGCAAGTACATCAACTCCCCTGAGGGCCCCACTTACATAAAAGGAAGAGTGATCTTCGGCCTTGATCTGGCCCGCGACGAGATCACCAAGCGCGGCCACGCAGTACTTATGGAGGGCCAGTTCGACGTGATCACGGGCCACCAGTTCGGGGTGACTAACGCGGTCGCCAGCTCGGGCACCGCCCTGACGGACGACCAGGTCCGCCTCCTGAAGCGATTCACCGACGAACTTCTCCTGGTCTTCGACGCCGACCGGGCAGGTCGTGAGGCGGGGCGCAAGGCGGCCGCGCTGGCGGCGCACGACGGCATGCGCACCCGTGTCGCCACCGTGCCCGACGCCAAGGACCCCGACGAGTTCCTGCGCGCCGGAGGGGCGGAGGCGCTGCAGCGCTGGCAGGAGGTGATGGACCGGGCGCCGTCAGGCTTCGAGGCCGGCGTGGCCGAATTCGCGGTCGGACTCAACCCGAGCAACTCCAACCAGGTCGAGACGGTCGGGGCCAAGCTGCGCGAGTGGATCCGGCAGTTTCCGCCCAGCCTGCACGAGGCCTACGCCGAACTGGCGGAGCGCAAAACTGGCATCTCGCGGCACCTGCTGCTGCGCGACCCTGAGCCGGCGCCGGTGAAGCCGGCGACGAATGGCGCCCATCCGCCGGCGGCGGCCAGGAAGGTGACGCCGAGCCGGTATCTCGTACAGTTGCTTGCCGTACGGCCCGCCGCATTCGACCAGCTGCGCGGCATGCTCACTCCGCAGGAGGTCGACGAGGACGACCGCGGTGTTTTCGTCCGTATGCTGGAGAGCTACGAGCGCCGGGGACCGGCCGGGCTCGAAGCCGAACTGGCGGGATTTCCACCCGAGGAGCAGGACCTGATCAGACGAGCGTGGGCGGCGCCGCCGCCGAATGTTGACGACGAGGTGGCCGTTGAGCTTGCCGAACGAATCCGGCTGGAGCACATGAAGGGTATGCACAGTGGGATAATCCGCGAGCTATCCGAGGCCGAAAGGGGCCGGGACTCGGAGAGGGTGGCGCAACTGGAGGCTGAAGCGAGAGAGCTGGCCCGCGCCATCACGGACATGGAAAGGAGAGGCTAAACATCGCTCGCGTAGTGAAGCCGGCGGCGACGCCCAAGACAACGACGCCCAAAATAACGCCGGTCAAGACAAACAACACCAAGCCGGCCAGGGCTGCGAAGACGGTCGAGAAGCCGGAGCCGAAGTTCGAAGACGAGCTGATGGCGGTGGCCGAGCAGCTCATCATCAAGGGCAAAGAGCAGGGCTACCTGACCCCTGACGACATCCTGCAGGGCTTCCCGGAGATCGACGCCGAGCCCGACCAGATCTTCCGCATCTTCGCCGCCTTCAAAGAGATCGGGATCGAGGTCACCGACGGGGAGAAGGACTTCGAGGAGGTCGAGCAGATCGACGACGAGATGCTGCTCGACATCGAGATGATGGATTCGGTCTCGCTCGACGACCCGGTCCGCATGTACCTCAAAGAGATCGGCCGTGTCTCGCTTTTGACCGCGAACGACGAGGTGGAGCTGGCGCAGGCGATCGAGGCCAAGCCGCTGCACGATGCGATGAAGGCTTTGAACGTGGTCGAAGAGGTCGATGGCCGCCAGCGTTCGGTGGACGAGCTGCTGCCGGAGGTCATCGAGAGGCTGGCCACGGTGAAGCGCAAGGGGCAGCAGGCGCACATCGCGCAGGAGCTGCTCGGCCTCACCGATATGTCGAAGCTGACCAACCTCGAGGACGCGGCGGCTGCGGAACGGCGGCGGATCTCGAACGGCGCCCGCCCGCGCGTGCGCGCCGAAGCCCTCGAGTCGTATCGCATCGCGCGCTACCGGCTGACCGAGCGCTACGAGCGTGCGTACGAGGCCAAACAGCGCCTGACCGAGGCCAACCTGCGCCTTGTCGTTTCGATTGCCAAGAAGTACATCGGGCGCGGCATGTCTTTCCTGGACCTGATCCAGGAAGGTAACATGGGCCTGATCCGCGCGGTCGAGAAGTTCGACTACCACAAGGGTTACAAGTTCTCGACCTACGCGACGTGGTGGATCCGGCAGGCCATCACGCGCGCCATCGCCGACCAGGCGCGGACGATCCGCATCCCCGTGCACATGGTCGAGACGATCAACAAGCTGGTCCGCGTGTCGCGCCGCCTGCTCCAGGAGCTTGGTCGGGAGCCGTCGGACGACGAGATCGGCGAGGAGATGGGCATCACCCCGGAGAAGGTGCGCGAGATCGTGAAGGTCTCGCAGGACCCGGTCTCCCTGGAGACGCCGATCGGCGAAGAAGAGGATTCGCACCTGGGCGACTTCGTCGAGGACCGTGAGGCCGTCTCGCCGTCGGACGCCGCGTCGCTGACGATGCTGCACTCGGAGGTGGAGGATGTCCTGGACACACTCACCCCGCGCGAGAGGCGTGTGCTGCAGCTGCGGTTCGGGTTGATCGATGGGCACCAGCGCACGCTGGAAGAGGTGGGGAAGCGGTTCGGTGTGACGCGCGAGCGCATCCGTCAGATCGAGGCCAAGGCGCTGCGGAAACTGCGGCACCCGTCGCGGTCGAAGAAGCTGCGGGACTACCTGGAGTAACTACGCGGTTTTGCGCAAAGGGCTCCTTTCGTCTGGTCTGAAACGCGCGTTTTTGCGCCAAACGCACTGAATCGCGCTTCTGATGGCCGACCTGCGACAAAAGCCGCGCGTGAGGTGGCTGGTCGTCGCCGTGGCACTGGTGATCGGGGCGCTGGTGGCCGGCGGCTTGCTGTCGACGCGGCCGTCCAATCTCGCAACAGCCCCGGCCGCCCCGGCGGTTTCCGGAACCCCGTCGTCAAGTCCTTCCTCAAGCCAGCCCGCGGTTTCGCCCTCGCCCAAGACGGTCGCGGCGGCGGATTCGCTTGTCAGGTCCACAGTTACCGGGGCTCATCCTGTTTTGTTACCGACGGCGATTCCGCCAGACTGGTCGGCGGTGGTTACCAACCTGAGTCCGTCGTTCTTCACCGTGACCTACACGAGCCCGAATGGAACCAGGAGCGTGCGCTTCGCCATCGAGGTGGCGAACCCAGGGCCCCCAGGGACCAGTGGATCGCAAACAAATCCGAAGTTCCACGGCGACGTCCGTTCCCTGTACCAGGTGGACGATTCGACTGCGGCGACCAGCCCGCGCTTTTTGATGTGGAACGAGCCTGGCACGTGGTCGGAGCCGAATGGATTGCCCGGGGTGCCTTACGTCATGTCTTCGACCGGGCTGACCGACTCCGAGTTCTGGGCAATCGCAAATTCGCTCCATCCGTAACCACGCCCATTCGCCCTTAACCGTTTCGACCGACAATACAGGCCGTGCCGGTCATCACGATCGGGCGGCAGTTCGGAGCGGGGGGCGCAACCGTCGGCCACATGCTGGCGGAGCAGCTGAAGGCCGACTTCCTCGACTCCAAGATCATCGATGAGGTCTGCCGCCGGCTCCAATTGCCCAGGGAAGAGGTCGAGGCGGAGGACGAGCATCCCGGGTCGCTCCTCGCGCGGCTGCTCGTCGCGCTGGGCTCGGCCAGCAGCGAGCCCCTGATCCCGCCCGAGGCCACTGCCTGGACGCCACCGAACGCCGCCCCGACGTTCGACACCAGGAAGGCCGTCCTGCAGATCACCCAGCACGTGATCGAGGAGGCGGCCCGGGGCGGCAACGTCGTGATCGTGGGCCGCGGCGGGGCCTACATCCTCAGCAACTTTCCGGGCGCCTTCCACGTTTTCCTCCGGGCGGCTGAGGCGGTTCGAGTGAAGACCGTCATGGCCCGGTACAACATCGCCTCGGAGGAGGAGGCCAGGCGCCGCCTCAAGCAGACCGACGAGAACTGGACCTCCTACATCAAGCAGGTCTACGGCCACGACCGGAACCACCCGGGCCACTACGACATGGTCCTGGACACCGGCCGGCTCGGCTACGACGCGACCGTCGAGGCCACCCTCGCCGCGCTCAAGCGCCGCAAGCCGATAAATCCATGAGAGGGAATCCAGCCGCGGCAGGTTCGGTCTGGCCAGTAAGCTGGCGGGAGTGATCCACTCGCTCGGCTCGCGCACGTCCGGCGTCGACGGCTCGAGCGAGGGCGGGCGGATCGACACCATAAACCTGCCCGGGGCGCTGGTGATCTACGGCGTCGCCCTGCTCCAGCGGCTCCAGCGCCGGAACCCGAAGACCAAGCTGAGCGTGGCCCCGGTCCAGGCGGACGGCATCTGGTGCCTCGAGCTCAGCTATGAGGGCGACGACCCGGCGGGCGTGCCGGAGAGCTGGCATGGCCACCGGGTGGCTCGGAGGAAGATCCAGCCACCGCCCCCGCCCAGTGCCTGACGTCTTCGCTCCAGGAAGCAAGATTCGGGATGTCGTCGAAAGGCTGGGAGAGCGCGGCCGGGAAGCGCTCTTGAGGCACGGGTATGACGTCGGGGAGGGGTTCGTCGACGTCCTGTCCCAGTACCAGACGCTGGAGAACGCGGCACGCGGCGACCGGCTGCGCGACATGGACGGCTTGCTCAGCGAGCTGAACGCCGCCGGCTAGACGGCCGGAAAGCGTCGCGGATATTTACAGTCTTTTGAAGGTTCCAATTCGAAGCTCCCCGATGTACCATGCAACGAATTCGGATTCAGGATCGTTATACAGATCGAGGTTTACGTCATTGCAAAGGTCGAAGCTGGAATCGGACAAGGGAAAATGCATCTGCGGCCGTCGCCTGAAAGACGCCGCCATCTACACGTATCGCTCCCGCACCGACCGATTCCTGTTTCACCGATGCGAATGCGGTTGTGAATGGACCGAGCACCTGACTGACATCGACCCCGCCGATCCCGTGTCGTCGGATGAGGTGATCGAGGTGCACAGGCGCCTGGCCAAGTTCGAAGGCTCGATCGCGGAGCTCCTTCAGCCCCACACCGCGCCATAGGAAAAGAGCCCTCCCCTTGCGGGAAGGGCTCCAGCGAGTCTTCGATTCCTACGGCGTGGCCGCGTGCACCTGTTCGAGCAAAGCCTGTCCTGCCTCGATCAGATCATGAACATTGCGGTCGTTGTGGTGCGTCGAGCCTCCAGGGGCGCTGAAGTCCAGCAGGGCGATCATCTCCGCCGTCAGCGCGTCGCGCTGTGACGTCCATGACTGGATCGTGATGTCGGCGTTGAGGTAGGTCTGGTCGCCGGCGCTGCTGCTCTCGATGGCCGCTGTCGCGAACGCGGCGCTGTCCAGGGAGAGCTGTCCCACCGGGGCGTTGATCTGCTTGTAGATCGCGGCGAGTCTGTTCAGGTCCTGCCGGGTTTCCGTCATGACCTCGGTGATCGGCCGGCCGGCGTGAGCGTAGTCGTCCCGCAGGCCGGTCAGGGCCAGGATCGTCGGCCGGATGTCGGAATGATCGGTCCAGATGTCGCCGGTGGCTCCCAGGTTGCGGACGTCCGGCCCCACCAGGCCCAGCCAGGTCACATTGATGTCCGTTCCGATCGTGCCGTGGTTCCAGGCGAAGCGGGGGTTGATGCTCACGCATGGCGAGTTGCAGTTGCGCGCGCCGGCGAAGAAGAAGTACTCAGGGTTCGCGAACCAGGTGAACGTCGGAGTCCGCGCCGGGTCCGCCGTGATCATGTGGAGCAGCTTCATCTCGGCCGGGTCGGCGATCGCGCGGGTTGGGTTTTCGACAGTGCCCGTATAGGGGTTGACGGCCGTCAGCGCACCCGTGGCCCGCTCGAAGGTCCGGGTCACCGCGGAGTCGTGCGCCGGGTTGCCCGTGATGTACACGGTCGGCGCGTCGTCGGAGTGGACGGCGAATGGTGTGGTCACGCCCTGCTCTGTCGCTAGCAGGCCGGCCATGTTGGTGTTGACCTCGCCGATCTGGTTGGTACCGTAAACGCAGGGGACCGTCACGCCGTCGCAGCCGGTCTTCTGGACGCCCGCGAAGTGGTCGCCCTCGTCCGCGGTGAAGGTGAACAGCGTGTTGCTCCTGTTGATGCCGTCGGACGCAAGGCGGCTGAAGAAAGCGGCGAATGCATCGTCATACGACTTAAGGGCCGCGACATAGCCGGCCTGTCCCGGTCCGTACGCGGGCCCGCTTGGGTGCTTGTCGTGGGCGTCCGAAATATAGCCGTAGGTAACCGGTACGCCGTGCTCCTGCATCGCTGCGATGTAACCCAGGGTGTTGTTCGCGGACATGCCGTCGAAGCCGGGGAAGCCGGTGATCGGTGTGGTCCCGTCTACCGTGGAGATGCCGCCGAGGGCTGCGGCGACGTACTTGTGTCCGAAAAGACCGTTGAAGCCGGCGTAGGTGCCGGGCTCGTCCGGAAGCAGGTCGGCCTTACCGGTGTTTGAGCTCGAGCAAAGCGCGTTGCCCTGTGCGCAGTGGACCGCGATGCCGACGAAGTCGCTGAAGGCCAGCGTCGGGTTGGATGAGACCTCTTGCGCCTCCGCGGATTTCGTGCCAAAAACTGTGGGAATGTCGGTCGCGATGTTCTCGAGTTCGATGTTGGCCGTGCCGGCGCCGCCGACGTTGCACCCGGCGCGGGTGAAGGGCACCCAGGGAGCCGGCGCGTTTCTGCCGCCCGCGGTCAGCATGTTGAACGTGGTGTCGGTCGGGGTGCTGGTCGAGAAGTCGAAGATCGGGTCGGTCCAGTAGGCGAACGAGACTCCCGGGTTGGATGTGCCGTTGGGGTTGAAGTAGCGAAAAGTGTTGCTGACCGGTACGCCCATCTGGTCTCCATAGACACCGGTAAGGGCGGTGAGGATGTCCGTTGCAGTGTGTGAGATCAGTGGCGTGTGTTCGTTGGTCAGCAGCGTGCCGTTCGACTCGAGGAAGTTGAGCAGGTGCGGCATCTGCTCGAGGTCGGAAGGCACGTTCGGGTTGTCGCGCGTGAAATGCGTGTTGTCGAAGACGATGTTGACCACGTGCTGCACGCCGTTGCCAAGTTGGCATCTCGACGACGCCGTGCTCGACCTGGAGCTCGGTGCGCCCGCGGCATGGGTTGCGGGAACCGCGGCCACCTGCCAGCCGATCGATAGCGCTGCCACCGCTGCAAGCCGGATCAGCCGTTTCATGCCATACCCCCTACATCGCTCAAAGACCGACTGCTTCTGTGCGAGCCCCCTCGCTCGCCGCACCGACCATAACCGTGGCCGGTTATTGCCTGGTTACGCGCGGTTTAGGAAATCGACCTTATTGATGACTGGACGCCGTGTCAAGTCACCCGTCGATCGGGCCTCAAAATCGCCATGGCGAGCACCCAGTACACAAATGTCAGCAGCCCGCCGACCAGGAAGATGCTCCTGGGTCCGTAGCGCGAAAGCGCGGCCGCGGCGATCACCGGTGCGATCGGACCGACCAGGTATGAGCCGAAATAGTCGACGCTGGTCACGCGGCCCATCAGGTTGCGGGGCACCAGCTTCTGGAGCGCCGACTCCCAGTGCGTGTTGGAGGCCACCAGGCACAGGTTGAACGTGAAACCACCGAGCATCACCACAGGCAGGAGCGGGGCGAGGCCGAAGATCGCGAAAGCCAGGCCAAGCGCGGCGCTGAAGATGTAGGTGCCGACGACCAGCTTTCGAAAGTGCAGGTTGCCGACTATGAGCGCCCCGACGACCTCGCCGACGCCCGCCGTCGCGCCGATGATGCCGTAGGTCGCCGCGGTGCCGTGGAGGACCATGAGCACGAGGATGGGGAGGGCGACGGTGAACCCCGCGAAGAAGAAGCCGTTGGTGGCGGCGAAGCCGACGATCGAGACCCAGATCCAGGTGACCGAAAACGTATAGGCGAAGCCTTCCTTGATCTCAGCGAGCAGCGGCTTGCGCGGCGCCGGCTCGCGCTCCGGCTGGCTGGCGAACAAAAAGACGAAGAAGCTGACCGCGAAGGTGGCCGCATCGATGGCGAACGCCCACGGTGGTCCGGCCGTGGCGACCACGACGCCCCCGAGAAGCGGCCCGACGACCTGCGACGTTTGGCGCGAAAGGCCCCGCAGCACGTTGCCCGGAACCAGGACATCGGCGGGGATGAGCTCGGGCATGATCGCGCTCAGCGCCGGCGTGTAGAACGAGAAGGTCGCACCGAAAAACGCCGACAGCGCGTACAGGTGGGGGATCTGCAGCTGGTGCGTGAGGCCGAGGGCGGCGACGATCGCGACCACGGCCGCGCTCAGGGCGTCCATCGAGAGGATGACCTGGCGCCTCGGCAGGCGGTCGACCAGCGCCCCGCCAAACAGGATCGTCAGGAGCTGGGCGGCGGCGAAGATCGCGAAGCCGGTGCCGAGCTGAAGTGGGGTGCCCTTCAGGGCGAGGATCTGGAACGGCAGCGCCACTGAGTAGAGCTGGTTGCCGACCATGGAGATGGTCTGGCCGGCGAAGAGAAGCCGGAAGTCGCGGTGGCGCAGCGGCGCCAGGACCTGAAGACGCACCGTCACCAGATGGTGACGGTTAGCGGATCAGCCGCGCCGAGCCGCAGGCCACCAGCGCGCGGGCCGCTCGAGGTCCAGGGGCCGCGAGTCGGCACCCCAGAAACCACCGGCAAGACACAGCGCAATGAGGATGAGGACTGTCATCAGAACCTCCATACCGTCAGTTTGCCCAGATTGAATGTCCGAAGCAACAGGAGATTTCCTGATAAAATATCGCCATTCCGAACAATTGGCAGAGCGTCGAGATCAAGCACCTGCGTGCGTTGAAGGCGGTCTCAGAGACAGGCACGTTCTGGGCGGCGGCGGACCAGCTGAGCAGCTCGCTGTCCACGGTCAGCGACCATATGACCACGTTGGAGGTGCTGGTCGGGCGCCGTCTGGTCGAGCGCTCGCGGGGGCGCAGAACGGTCGAGCTGACAGAAGCCGGCCGCCTGCTCCTCGGCCACGCCGAGGCGATCGAGGCCAGGCTTCGCGCGGCGGAGGCGGACTTCCGGGCGTACGCCGCGGGCCGGTCCGGCAGCTTGCGGATCGGCGTTTACCAGAGTGTCGCCAACAAGGTCCTGCCGGAGGTCATGCATCGCTTCACAAGGAGCTGGCCGGATCTGGACGTCCAGCTGACGGAAGCCCCGTACGACATGACGCTGGTGGAAAGCGTCGAGCGCGGCGAGCTGGATCTGACGTTTGCCATCGAGCCAATCCAGGAAGGGCCTTTCGAGGTGAGCAGGCTGATGAACGATCCGTACGTGGTCGTGGCGTCTGCCGGCTCACCTCTGGCTCGGCGGCGCCTGAAAGCATCCGACCTGGCCGGGCTGCCGATGGTCGGCTACCAGCACGGCAAGCACCAGGACCTGGCCGAGGACTTCCTCCATGGGCGAGGCGTGCGGCCGCGTGTCGTTTTTCGCTCCAACGACAACGGAACAGTGCAGGCGATGGTGGCTTCAGGGCTGGGCTTCGGCCTGGCGCCGCTGCTCGCGGTGGACGAAAACGATCCGAAGGTGCGGCTCATCGAGCTGGCCGAACCGGTGCCGCCGCGCGTACTCGTGGTGGTGTGGCACCGCGACCGTTACCGACCGCCCGCGGCGGCGGCATTTGTCGAAACGGCGATCGCGGTGGCCGCGGAGGTCGAGCGCGCACACGCGGCGTTCCTGGAGCGACGTGTCAGCGCAGCTCGTGCGCGCGGACAGCGAAGACCAGCTCCAGCCCGTCGACCTCGTCCTCCTGCGTCCCGACCTGCTTGAAGCCGAGCGCCCTGACCACGGCCAGCGACGGAAAGTTGTGTGGCGCGACGCTGGCGTAAACGTCTTTTTCGCCTTGCTCGAAAGCCCACCTGGTGAGGGCCCGCGCGGCCTCTTTTGCGAAGCCCCGACCGCGGAATGCTTCGAACACCGTGTAGCCGATCTCGGCGCGGCCGATCACATCTGGCGGTCCGTGGAAGCCGCAGTGCCCGATGCTTTCCTTCGAGTCGGACACCATCAGCCGCGCCATCCAGTCGCGCCGGTCAGGCGTTGCCTCCATGCGTTGCAGCTGAATCGGTAGAAATCCCGCGAGGTCGTCGTCGGTGGGGAACTCGGGCGGCAGGGCGTAACCGACAATGCGTACGGCAACCGGGCGATCCCCAGCGACGAGATGGCGGAGCGCGGCGGGGTCGATGGGGATCAGCTCGAGGCGCGGCGTGCGGATGATGCAGGGCATTGGGGTGTAACTTTGAACTGGATCACGGGCGGGCGGTGGGGCGAAGTCACCACCTAGAATTCGAGGTCGTTCCGGGATAGCTCAACC
>JACXTT010007532.1_pt1 | contig 15324 bp, 10 predicted proteins | sample 9270951 | NCBI WGS metagenome assembly JACXTT01 (sample SAMN15532306, study PRJNA645909) | rock metagenome | isolation source: weathered quartz diorite | place: Puerto Rico | collected 2017-06-21 | reverse complement strand
GAGTTTCAAGGCGGTGGGGCGGGAAGGAGTCATAGACGAATTCCCCCCTGAACCCTGCGCCGTACCCGGATAGCGGTCGACGACGGGCACACGGCCAACTCTAGGGACTCCTCCTCGACGACCCAGCGGTGCGCGTCGGGATTCCAGTACGCCAGAGATGAGGCGGGCAGCGAGAACTCGATTGTGCGTGTTTCGCCAGGTTTGAGTGTGACACGGCGGAACCCGCGAAGATCCTCGTTCGGTCGCTCGACCCGCGAGCCGAGGTGGCGGACGTAGAGCTGTGCGACTTCGTCTCCAGGACGTCTTCCCATATTCGTCACGTCCACGCTCACGATGAGCGTGTCACCGCTGCCAAGCCGCTCGGCGCTCGCGCGCAGGTTCCGATACGCGAATGTCGTGTAGCTCAAGCCATGGCCGAAGGGGTAAAGTGGCGTGCCCTTGAAAAACCGGTAGGTGCGGCCCCCCCCTGCCATCCGATAATCGTCGAACGGCGGCAGGTCGTCGACGCTCCTGTAGAACGTCACGGGCAGCCGGCCGCCCGGGTTGTAATCACCGAACAGCACGTCGGCGAGCGCGTTGCCGGCGGCCTGCCCGCCGTACCACGCTTCGACGATCGCCGGCACGTGCTCCTGCGCCCAGCTTACGGCCACCGCGCTGCCACTCATCAGCACGAGCACGGTCGGCTTGCCCACCGCCACGATCCGCTCGAGGAGCCGCTGCTGCGGGGCGGGCAGGTCGATCCGCGTGCGATCGCCCCCTCGGAATCCCTCGACCTGCACCGGCATCTCCTCGCCTTCGAGCCCGGCTGTGAGACCGAGACAGAGCACCACCGCGTCCCCCTGCTGAGCCACTTGCACGGCCTCGGGGACGCCGGAGTCGCCGAGCGCAACCCAATCCGAGCCGCGGGCGTACAGCACGCGCGTGCTCCGTGACACCGCCTCGCGGATGCCGCGCAGCGGCGTGATCGAATCGGCCGGCGCTCCTTCATAGTTGCCCAGCAGCATGCGCCGGTCATCGCAGTTCGGCCCGATGACCGCAATGGTCCCGAGGTCCTTGCGCAGTGGCAGCACGTCGCCGGCGTTCTTGAGCAGCACGATGGACTCGCGTGCCACCTGGCGCGCGAGCGCGCGGTGGGCCGGCTGGTCGAGCACGCTGATCGGGATCTGCGCCCAGCGGACGCGCTCGGGCGGATCGAACATGCCGAGCTTGAAGCGGGCGAGGAACAGACGCTGCACCGCGGTGTCGATCGCCTGCTCTGTGATCAAGCGCTGCTTCACGGCATCCACGAGGTTGGCGTAGACGTTGCCGCACTCCAGATCGGTTCCCGTTTTCACCGCGAGCGCGGCCGCACCGGCTGCGGTCGGAACGACCTCGTGGCGCTCGGAGATGTCGTTGATCGCGCCGCAGTCGGACACGACGTAGCCCGAGAAGCCCCATTCACCCCGCAGGATATCCTCGAGCAAGAGATCGCTGCCGCACGCCGCGCTGCCGTCGACCCGGTTGTAGGCGCACATAAGCGAGTAGGCATGGCCCTCGCGGATTCCGGCGGCGAAATGCGGCAGGTAGCTCTCGCGCAGATCGCGCTCGCTCACCACGGCATCGAAGGTGTGTCGCTGGGGCTCGGGTCCCGAGTGCACGGCGAAGTGCTTCACGGTCGCGACGGTCTTGAGGTATCTGGGGTCGTCGCCCTGCATCCCGCGGATGAACTGCACGGCGAGGCGGCCCGTGAGGAACGGGTCTTCGCCGTACGTCTCCTGGCCACGGCCCCAGCGCGGATCCCGGAACAGATTGATGTTCGGTGACCAGAAGGTGAGGCCCTGATAGCGCGCGCGTGAGCCCTGGCGCGCATACTCGTGGTGTTTGGCGCGGGCCTCTTCCGAGATGACCGTCGCCATCCGGAAGATCAGGGAATCGTCCCATGTTGCGGCGAGGCCGATCGCCTGCGGAAACGACGTCGCGAGGCCGGAGCGCGCGACGCCGTGCAACGCCTCGTTCCACCAGTTGTATGCGGGAACGCCGAGTCGCTCGATCGCGGGCGCGACGTCCTGCATCTGCGAGACCTTCTCCTCGAGCGTCATGCGCGAAACGAGATCCGCGACGCGACGTGCGAAGGGTAGGTCGGGATTCTGATAGTCCGGCGTCTGCGCGCACAGCGGCGTGGCGACGACCGCCAGCCACATCAGGTTACGCGCGCGAGGCCACCAGGCGTTTGCGGAAGCGGTCATAGATGGGCTCGTAGGCTTGGTGGATCTCTCGGTTCGGTGACGCGGGCGGCCGGCGCGAGAGCGTCCGCTGCGCGGCGGTCTTGAGATCGGGAAACGCTCCGGCCCCCACCGCGGCGAGTAGCGCCGCGCCGTATGACCCGCCCTCTTCACGATTCACCGTCGTGACGGGCAGACCGAACACGTCCGCCTGTAACTGCCTGATGAACGGGCTCTTCGCGCCGCCGCCAGTCAGGAGCAGACACGCGGGCGCGACGCCGAGCTGTGTGAGAATCTCGAGCGAGTCGCGGAGCGCAAAACATACCCCCTCGAGCACGGCCCGCGTCATATGGGCGCGCGAGTGCGCGAGGCTCAGCCCCAGAAATGCGGCGCGCAACGATGCGTCGCGGTGCGGCGTGCGCTCACCCTGAAGGTACGGCAGAAACGTCACGCCGTCGGCGCCGGGAGCGACGGTAGCCGCCTCGGCGACGAGAACGTCGTCTCGCCGGTCGGAATCCTGGAGCTCGCGCGCGCACTGATCGCGGTACCAGCCGAACGCCCCGCCGGCCGACAGGACCACGCCAACGAGGTACCACAGCTCCGGGGCTACATGGCAGAACGTGTGCGCGCGCAGCTTCGGGTCGACGCGCGGCGCCGCGGTCGGCGCGAGCATCGTTCCCGACGTCCCCCAACTGGCGGCTGCTTCGCCCGGCGTCACCGCGCCCACACCCGCGGCGCCGCAGGCATTGTCCGCGCCGCCGCCCACGACGGGCGTGCCCGCCGCAAGCCCCGTCAGCGCCGCCGCTTCTTTGGTGACGCGGCCCAGCACTTCCGCCGACCCGCCCACGTCGGGGAGCAGGGACGGCGGCAGGTCGACGGCAGCGAGCATCTCGCGGCTCCACCGCACGCGCGCGGGATCGAACATGAGGGTGCCGGACGCGTCGGATGGCTCCGTCGCGATCGCGCCGGTCAGACGCAAGCGCACGAAGTCTTTCGCGAGCAGCACGGTGGCGAGCCGGGCAAACGCGCCGGGCTCGTGATTGCGCAGCCACAGCACCTTGGGCAGGGTGAAGCCCTCGAGGGCGGGATTGCACACCCATTCCGCCAGGCGCGCTTCCCCGCCCGCGCGCCGTTCGATCTCGCGGCATTCGGCGGTGGTTCTCCCATCGCACCAGAGCAACGCCGGCCGGATGACTGCGCCGCCCCTGTCGAGAAACACCGACGAGTGCATCTGGCCCGAGATGCCGACGCCGGCGACGCGAGCGTTGGGCCGCTGCACGAGCACGTCGCGGATCGCCGTGCGGCTCGCTTCCCACCAGCCCTCCGGTTGCTGCTCCGCCCAACCAGGGTGCGGCGTGTCGAGCGCGAGCGGCGCCGTAGCACTCGCCACGACGCCGCCATCTTCGGCCACGAGAATCGCCTTCACGCCGCTCGTGCCGACGTCGAGACCGAGAAACAATCAGCGCACTCCCAGGAGTAGCTCCATCGTGAGCTGATCGAGCCGCTCGTAGGCGTAGCCGCGACTCCGCAGCTCGCGCAGATCGAAGCTCTTGTTGCGCAGCTCGCTGAAGGAAAGACCGGAGCCGTCGTCACCCTGCACGTCCGCCACAAGCTGCTGGATCTCGGGGTCGGCGTTGAACTGAGCGGCCTTCTCCTTGAAAATGAGATAGGTCCGCATGCTGCCCGCCGCGAAGTCCCAGACTCCCGCTTCGTCCTCCGTGCGGTAGGCGTGGCTGTCGAAGTGCCGCATCCCCGGCCAGCGCGCGTCTTCGAGCAGCTTGACCAGGAAGAACGCGCCCTTGGGATCGTCGCTGCCGAAGCGCAGATCCTGGTCGAATCGCCCGACCTGCTGGCCGTTCAGGTCGATATGAAAGAGCTTGCCCGCTTCCAGCGCCTGCGCGACCGCGTGCGAGAAGTCGAGCCCCGCCATCCGCTCGTGCGCGACCTCGGGATTGACACCCACCATCGTTGGATGATCCAGCGTATAGATGAAAGCGAGCATGTGGCCGGTCGTGGGCAGGAAGATGTCGCCGCGCGGCTCGTTCGGCTTCGCCTCGAGCGCAAAGCGCAGGTCGTAGCGCTGCGCGCGCACGTATTCGCACAGATAGTTGATGGCGTCGCGATACCAGGAGAGTGCGGTGCGCGGATCCTTGGCCGCGTTGGTCTCGACGCCTTCTCGGCCGCCCCAGCAGACGTACGTCGTGGCGCCGAGCTCGACGCCGAGGTCGATCGCCGCGAGCGTTTTCTGTAGCGCGAACGCGCGTACGCGCGGATCGCGGCTCGTGAACGCACCGTCCCGAAAGGCGGGATCGGAGAAGAGATTCGTCGTGGCCATCGGCACTCTCATGCCGCCGTCCGCGAGCGCTTGCTTGAACTCGCGCACGATCCGGTCGCGCTCGGCGGCAGTCGCACCGGCCGGGACGAGATCGTTGTCGTGCAGATTCACACCATAGGCACCGAGCTCCGCCAGCTTCCGAACGATGGTGACGGGGGCCAGCGGCGACCGCACCGGCTCGCCGAAGGGATCGCGTCCGGGATTGCCGACGGTCCAGAGCCCGAACGTGAAGTGGTGCTCGGGCCGGGGCTGATAAGCGTCCTTGCCGCCTCGCATCATCCCGGCGATACTCGGCTCGGTCCGGCGTCTTGTCAAACCGAGAGGTGCATGGTCTGGGAACAGCGTTGGCATCCGCTGCGGCGCGAGTGGGTGATCGTGTCCTCCCATCGCAACGAGCGCCCCTGGCAGGGCGAACGCGTGGCCGACACCGCCCACTCGGATCTGCCACGCTACGTCGCGGATTGCTACCTCTGCCCCGGCAACGCGCGCAGCTCCGGAAAACGCAACGACCAATACAACGGCGTGTACGTGTTCGACAACGACCACCCGTGCGTTTCACTGGCTGCGCCGGCTCCCCCCCCTCCTCCCGCCGGCATCCACCGCAATCGTCCGGCGCGCGGGTTGTCGCGCGTCGTCTGCTACTCCCCACGTCACGATGTCACGCTCGCGCAGCTGTCCCAGCCCGAGGTCGTGGCGTTGTTGCAGGCACTTCAGGCGCAATACCGGGAGCTGGGGGCGCAGCAGGACGTGCGACACCTGCTCGTGTTCGAGAACAAAGGCGACGTCGTGGGCGTGAGCAATCCGCATCCCCACTGTCAGATCTACGCGACGAACTTCGTGTTCAAGACGATCGAATCGGAGGCGAAGGCGCAGGCCGAATATGTCGCCGAGCACGGCCGGCCCTTGTTTCAGGAGATCATTCAGGCAGAGGAGGCTGACGGTCGGCGAGTGTTGGTACGGCGCGAGGCTGCCTTGGCGTTTATTCCCTACTTCGCGCGTTACCCCTACGAAACGTTCGTGGCCCCACGCGCGACGCGGGCGAGTCTCGCCGATCTCACGACTCCAGAGCTCGATGACTTCGCCGCGGTGCTGCGGGAAACGCTGATCCGGCTCGATAACCTGTGGCGGATGTCGTTTCCGTACGTCATGGTGCTGCACCAGGCCCCGACGGATGACGGGCCGCACCCCGGGTTCCACTTTCACATCGAGATCCATCCGCCACTCCGCAAACCGGGTCTCCTCAAATATCTCGCGGGACCGGAGATCGGCGGCGGGAATTTTCTGAACGACACCGCGCCGGAGGAGAAAGCGGCGGAGCTCCAGACGGTCTCGAGCCTGCACTACACGGAGAGCGCGTGACGATGGCGGACGTCGAGAGCCTCCTCGAGCCGATTCTCGGGCTGCACGACAGCGTGCGCGACGCCGTGGTGGACGCCTGCGCGCGCCAGGCCCCGGAACAGCTCGCGGCCCAGGCGGGTGATGCCGGCGACACGATCTACGCTATCGATCGCGTGGGTGAAGACGCGCTGGTGCGCGGGTTGGCCGCCATTGCTCGCGAGCAGCCGATCTGCGTCATCGCCGAAGGGCTGCCCGCGGCGCTCGTGCTGCCGCGCGAGGCGCGTGAGCGTGACTGTCGCTGGCGGCTGCTCGTTGATCCGCTCGATGGTACCCGCGGATTGATGTACCAGAAGCGCAGCGCCTGGATCCTCACGGGTGTCGCGCCGAACCGCGGTCCGGCGTCGCGGCTCTCGGACATCGAGCTCGCGGTGCAGACAGAGATCCCCGTCTTGAAGCAGCATTTGACGGATCAGCTCTGGGCGCTGCGCGGCACAGGAATGAAGGCCCGCCGCCGCAACCGCTTGTCGGGGGCGAGCGAATCGCTCACGCTGCGGCGCTCGGCAATGGGCACCATCGCGCACGGCTTTGCGACTGTCGTGCGCTTCTTCCCAGGGGCGCGCGACGTCCTGGCGGCGATCGATGACGAAATCGTCCAGACGCTGGTGAAGCCCGAGCCCAGGCGTGCGTCGTGCTTCGAGGACCAGTATGCGTCCACCGGTGGCGAGCTTTACGAGCTGATGGCGGGTCACGATCGCTTTATCGCCGATCTGCGGCCGCTCGTGAGCTCGGCGGGCTTGTGCTGCCATCCCTACGATCTCTGTGCGTCGCTGATCGCGCGCGAGGCGGGTGTGATACTCACCAATCCCGCGGGAAAGCCGCTGGACGCGCCGCTCGACGTGACGACCGACGTCGCCTGGGTCGGGTACGCGAACGACGGACTGCGCAGGTCGATCGAGCCCGTGTTGCAAGCTGCGCTGCTGCGCCGCGGCTTGTTGCAATGACCTGGTTTCAGCCCGCCCTGGATCGGCTGCGAGCCCTGCCCCGCGAGCCCGATACGCGCCTGCGAGCGTTCTTTGCCCACGTCCCCCTACGCCCGCTCTACATCGCGCGCGCGCCGGGGCGACTCGACGTCATGGGAGGGATCGCGGACTACAGCGGCGCGCGTGTGCTCGAGCTGCCGCTCGCGTGCTCGACGAGCGCGGCCGTCCAGGCACAGCGGGAGCGGCGCTGTGACATCGTGAGCCGTCGGGACGGCCGCTGGGATTTCTTCAGCATCGAGCTTCCGCTACCTGAGCCCGCGGCATTGGCAAGATGGTTTCGAGACCGCCCGAGGGAACGGTGGGCGGCCTACGTGGTGGGAGTTGTGCAAGCAGTGCTCGCGCGGAGCTCGGCCGACGGCGGGCTTCGTATCCTCATTGACTCGACGGTCCCCGAAGGCAGAGGCGTAGCCTCGTCGGCCGCGTTGGAAGTCGCGGTCGGCGTGGCCGTAGCGGCGAGCTGTGGGATCGAAATGCCGGCAACGGAGTTGGCGGTCATATGTCAGGCGGTGGAGAACCAGGTGGTCGGCGCACCGTGCGGCATCATGGACCAGATGACCAGCGCCTGCGGCCAGCAGGACCGGCTGTTGCAGCTGCGCTGCCAGCCAGGCACGATCGAAGGCTACATCGATGTGCCGACCGGTTACCGATTCTACGGCATCGATTCGGGGATCAGCCACGCGGTCTCGGGAGTCGACTACGGAACGGTCCGCACCGCTGCGTTCATGGGACAGCGGATTATCACGGCAGAAAGTCGATGGCGTGGGAATTATCTCGCGAACCTTACGCCAGCCGAGTTCTCGCGGCTCGCCCGGTGCCTGCCCGAAGAGATGAAGGGCGCCGAGTTCATCGAGCGCTATGGCAGCATCACCGACACCGCGACGGCTGTGCTCCCCGACCGCCGTTACCCGGTGCGCATCGCGGCGCAGCACCCGGTTGGCGAACAGCAGCGCGTTGACCGTTTCGCGGAGCTGCTTGGCGCACTCGCGCTCCAGCCAGAGGTGGCGACCGAGTTAGGGCAGCTCATGTACGAATCACACCGCAGTTACAGCGCGTGTGGACTCGGCAGCGACGGCACGGATCGCCTTGTCGAGCTCGTCCGTGCAGCAGGTCCTGAGCGCAGCTTGTTCGGCGCGAAGATCACGGGCGGCGGCAGCGGCGGAACCGTCGCGGTGTTGGGGAGGAGCGAAGCAGAAAGAGTCGTGCGCGAGCTGGCGGCCCGTTACACGACGGAGACAGGCCGTCCAGCGGCCGTGTTCTCGGAATCCGGGCCCGGGGCGGCGGAAACCGGTGTCTTACCGCAGCCGTGAAACCGTGAACTCGTACGCTCCCGACCCGATCGGCGCCGCCACATCAGGCCATTTAATCACACGGAGAACATCGAGTGCCGCTGCCGCGGTTGCCTTCATCAGCAGCCTGTTGAACGCGTCACTCGCCCCTGGGTGCGACGCGGCGCAGCAACCAGAGGGAACCGTGATTGTCGGCGTTACCTCCCAGGGTGCGCCCGTCCCCGATGCGAGCGTCCGGACTGGCTCCGTTCACGCTATCACCGACATGGGCGGCAGCGCACAACTGATGCTCCCTGCTGGGAACCGCGCCTTGATCGTCGCGAAGGTCGGCTTCGCGTCGGATACCGTCCAAGTGATCGTAACCGCTGGCGCCGTGACGAGGGTGCAGGTGTCGCTGCTCGCCGCCGCCGAAGAACTCCCTGAAGTTGTGGTGGTCGCGACGCGGGACGAGCGCCGCATCTCTGACGAGCCGACGCGCGTCGAGGTAACCGACCGGGACGACATCGAGGAGCAAATCGCCGCTTCACCGGGCGGTGTCGCGGAACTGCTCACCGAGGCCAGTGGTGTGCGCGTGCAAACTACAGCTTCAGGCTTGGGGGCGGGGAGCCTGCGGATACGCGGCTTGAGCGGCCGTTATACGGAATTGCTCTCCGACGGACTGCCCCTTGTCGGTCTTACGACCCAGGAACTCGGGCCGCTGCAGATCCCCCCCATGGACCTCGAGCGCGTCGAAGTGATCAAGGGAGTGGCGTCTGCGCTCTACGGACCGACTGCGCTCGCCGGGGTCGTGAACCTCGTCGCTCAGCGTCCGAACAACCAGCGCGAGCTCGTTATCAACGAGACCTCTAGCAATGCGACCGACCTGGCCTTCTTCGGCGGGCGCCAACTCAGTCCTCATTGGGGATACACGTTGCTCGCGAACGCCGACCGACAGGCCGCCCAAGATCCCGACGGCGACGGGTGGGCCGACATCCCCGGCTTCCGGCGCATCGTGCTGCGTCCACGAGTCTTCTGGAGCGGCTCGGCAGGCAATTCGCTCCTCATCACGACCGGGCTGACCGCGGAAAACCGCACGGGTGGGACCGTCAAGGGTGGCGTCGTAGCCAACGGTAAACCGTTCGACGTCGGACTCGACACCCGGCGTGCAGACGCCGGAGCCGTGGGTCGCTTTCGGCTCCACGGCTCCGCGAGTCTGTCGTTGCGGAGTTCGGTCACGGAAGAGTGGGACACGCGCACCCTCGGAGGGATCCGGGAGCGCGATCGCCGGACGACACTGTTCACTGAGCTGGCGGTGAACCTCACGCGGGCGTCACAGATTGTCGTGCTCGGCGCCGCGATCCAGGGGGACCTGTACCATGCCTTGGACGTCCCGGCGATGGACTACAACTTTGTCGCTCCCGCGCTGTTTGCCCAAGACACCTGGCTGCCCATCGCGTGGTTCGGCCTGATATCGAGCGTCCGCCTCGATGCGCATAGCGCCTACGGCGGTCTTGTCAGCCCTCGCGCCTCGGCCCTGTTTCGCTTCAACGACAAGTGGAACGCGCGCGTTGCCGCCGGCCTGAGCACGTTCACGCCAACGCCCTTCACCGACGAAACCAATGCCATCGCGCTTTCGCATCTGCGTCCCATCGCGGGCGTGAGAGTGGAGCAGGCCCGCAGCGTCTCCCTGGACGTGGGAGGCAAGCTCGGACCGGTCGAGGTGATCGGGTCCGTGCACGGAACGATCATTGAGAGGCCAATCGCGCTGCGCGCAGTAGCGGGATCGATGGCCTCGGTTGAGCTGGTAAACAGGGGTGCGCCGACCCGCGGAGGTGGGGTGGAGCTGTTCGCCCGTTACGCCTTCGACCCTGTCACCGTCACCGCCTCGTACGTGTACCTCTACGGCACGCAGGTCGACGACTCAATCGGCACCCGCCGAGAGGTGCCGCTCAACCCGCGCCACGCCGGGGGGCTGACCGCGGTGTGGGAGAAAGAAGCGGCAGGGACGCGCGTAGGTCTCGAAGTCTTCTACACTGGCCGGCAAGCGCTCGAGGACGATCCGTATCGCACGACCAGCGTGGCGTACGTCACGGTGGACGCGCTCGTGCAACAGCGAGTGGGATCAGTTCGGCTGTTCCTGCACGGTGAGAACCTGACAAACGTGCACCAGACCCATTTCGATCCTCTACTCCTCCCCGCGCAGGGACTCGGAGGTCGCTGGACCACGGACATCTGGGCGCCACTGGCCGGCCGTGTGTTCAACCTCGGCGCACGAGTGGGTCTATGATCTTGGTCATTCGCCGAGGAATCCGTGTTCTCACCGAGACCGGGTGAGCTTCTGCGATGACATGTCGCACTCCTCGAGCTGGGACGCCTTTATGACCGACGCAATACTCACGCCCGCTCCTTCCTAGAACCTCGACTGGGCAAAGACTCCCGCGAATCTCACCCTCAATGTTTGCGTCTTGCAAAATCAATTCGACTTCTGTTGCTGTGGCTCGCTACGAATGCCAATCTGCACGATCTTTGCGAGAGGCTTGATGGATATGATTGACGCGATGCGCCTTGCGCGAACTGATTCCGCAGCCTTGAGTCCTCACCGATCGCTTGTCACCGCGATTCCCGTCGTGGGTCTGCTTGCGCTGGTCACTGTGTTCGGATCACGACCTCAAGAGTTCGCTGCCCTCGCTCGGCCGCTTGGGAGTTCAAGATCAGAGAGCTGCGCTGCGGCCGGGATGGGTGCCTTTGAAGGTGACTTCGGGACGGGGGGTCGGGCCGGCACGGGAGTCGTCGACTTCACTCTGCGGCGGGGCGCCTTGTTGATGACGCCAATCCTGTGGGACGGTGCCTTAGTATTGGAGCGATCTGCCGGGGACTCGTTTTTCGTCCGGGAGTACCCTGCCTTTACCGCCGCCTTTCAACGTGATGCCGACGGGTGTCCGCATAGCGTTGTCATCAGCGGATTACCAGAACGGGGCCCTTATCAGCGCCTCGATACGAACCGACCCTGGCCGGTTCAACTGCTGCGGGAAGGGCGCCCGCGCGAAGCGGCGCGGTTGTGGCATCACCTTACGCCCGGAGTGACCGACACGTTTGCGAACGTGGCTCGACAATTGTTCTTCACGCGCCCTTCGCACGTGCGCACGACCGAGCAATTCCTTCGCGAGATGATACGCCTCGAACCAAACGGGGCGACCCTCCACGAGATCTTGGGTGACGTGCTAGTGGCGGAAGGCCGGCGCGCCGCTGCCCTTCTCGAGTATCGACAAGCGTTGGTCGGCGATTCGGGGAACCAGGACGCGATCGTGGGGCTGGAACTGTTGCGGTCACGAGTGGCCGCCGCGGACTCTGGTTGGAAGCTCCCCTTCTCGGTGCACCGCCTGCTGGAGCCCCCGCAGGCAAACGAAATCGGCGAAATCTGGAACAGATGGAGTCATCGCGACCTGGGAGGGGACTCAGCGTCCGTTGTCACGGTGCGGTCCATCGACCTGGACGGCATGCCCGCGGAGGCGCGAGTCGTGCGGTATCGAGCGCAAGGCGTGAGAACTCTGGGCGTCGTCATCGTGCCGGATGCGGTGAGGGGTCGTACCGCCCCGATCCTCCTCGAGGCGAAGGGGGTCTCTTGGAACTACTCACCACTCAAGATCCCGGAGGGGCTCACCTCGCCTTTCGTGATGCGAGAAGATCGCGGGCGACTCATCTATGTGGCGCCGGGTTATCGGGGTGAGCGCATCGCGATCGGTGGCGACACTCTCGTATCGGACGGCGATCGCTCTGACGCATGGGACGGCGCTACGGATGACCTTCTGTCCCTTCTCAGCGTGGCAGCGAAGATCGCTCCCGAGGCTGATACCACGAGGGTGTGCGTCTTTGGGCGGAGTCGGGGCGGGACCGTCGCCCTTCTCGCCGGCATTCGGGACCATCGGATCGGCTGCGTCGTCTCGTGGGCCGCACCGACGGACTGGTTCCAGTTGATGGCCCAGGGCGGTTGGACGCAAGAGGAACTCCTCCAATATGGACTGGATCACCGCAGTGTCCCACAAGCTCTGAGTGGTCAATACATCGATCATTTCTTGACGTCTGCCTTGCGGGGCCAGGCTGATTTGCCCGAGACCCGTCTCCGTCTCATCGCGAGTTCCCCTCTATACTTTGCCACCGCTCTTCCGATGACCCAGGCCCATTGGGGGGCCGATGACGCGATCGTACCAGTCGTCAATGGGCGGACGCTCGAGGATCGGTTCCGTCGGTCTCGCCGCAACCCCGTCTGTCTCGACGTCCACTTCCACCCGGACGCAGGTCACGATCAGGACCGTCAGCTCGCGCCCCTTGAGAGTCACCAGTTCCTGATGGTGCGCCTCTTTGGTGACCCTCGCATCTCAGTTGCCTGCCGGGGCGGATCGGGCAACTAAAGTGCCGACTAGCGGTCTGCCGCGCGGGGCCTTTATGACTGCCTTGTTGGGATTCATCACCGCGCTACTGGTCTCCCGACCTATCTCCGCCAGAGAGCAGACGCCTAGAGGGATCGACGTATACACGGTCGATAACGACCACTCGATTCTCGATTTTACGGTGCGTCTGGTCGGGTTCAACCGAATCCGCGGCACCTTCGGCAGTTGGTCGTGCGATTTCGCCTATGCGCCGGCGGCTCCGGCGCAGAGCTTTGTGAGCTTCGTAGCCGAAGTCGCGTCGGTGAACACCCAAGTCGCCGAGCGGGACAAGGATCTTCTGAAACCACCGTTCTTCGACGCAGGGCGCGTTCCACTGATGCGGTTTCAAAGCCACTCGGTCAGTGGAACAGCCGACTCGTTGCTGATCGACGGGAACCTGACCATCAAGGACTCGACGCGTCGTGTGAGGTTCGCGGCACACCTGCTCTTCCCAGAGGCGATCGATCCGTTCGGGAATCGGCGGCTCGTGTTCTCCGCGACTGTAACCATCAATCGTCGCGACTTCGGCGTCGACGGTCCCAAATTCTGGAGCCTCGCGATCTCCGACTCGGTCACGATCGAGATGGAGTTAGCGGGGCGGATCTGGGACTATGCCTCCCTTGACTTCGGGTCATCCCATGCCGCCGTCGGCCCGGCGCTCATGGCTGCGGCTGATTCTGGAAAGCTCGACGCGGCCCTCCGCCGGATGGATCAGCAGCAGCGCGCCGAACCAGACACGGCAAAGCTCGCTGGCCCTCGAGAAGTCGTCACCGCGGCAATGAGGCTCGGTCAGCGCGGCGACTGGAAGTCGGCGCGCCGCGTGCTCGAGTTGGCGCTCAATGCTGTCGGCTCGCATTGGCCCGCCACCGCAAGAGCGGCGGTGGAATGTCGATTGGCAGAGACTCTGTTTCGGCTTGGCGATCGCGCTGGGGCACGGAGCCACATCGCCATCGCGCGATCTCTCGATCGCGACGATACCAACGCATTGGCCTGGGAGCGAGTTATCGGCGGGACTCGTGAGCCGGGGGATAAGTGAGGATAGCAAGATTGTTCCAGGTAATCGCGCTGCTCGTGTCCGGCGGGATGTGTTTCGCCGGCTGTTCGACGGGACGAGCAACCGCGCACGGTCCAGGGGGAGGGCCTGCCGGGGGAGCCACACCCTCCTGCGATCTCGCGGCTGCGAGTCCGTGGATTGCGCGATGGCTGGCGGCCTGGGATCTCACGTCGCGGCAGGTTCTCCGACTGCCCGATGCCCCAATCCCGGAGATGGTGTTCTACGACAAGTCGTGCTTCTATACGACCTCCAGCGTCAGCAGCCACGGGATCCCTCCCGGCCATGGTCCGGGCTTCCGCGGGGCGACGCTACCCTGGCGGACAGGGTTGCATGGCGACACCCTCACGCTCCCAAACTCGAAGACGGTTCCCGTGCGGCTCATGTCGTTTACCGACAGTGATCGGCGGACCGGGCCTTTCTTCGTGAGGCGGCCCCCCAGTACTGGGCGCAGGCGGGCCACGGAGGGGAACCCGGACTTACCGGAGTGTTCGTCCACGAGTTTACTCACACGCGCCAAGTTCGAGCCATTGCCCCGATTCTCGGTCCGATCGATTCCTCATGGCACCGTCCGCAGGATCTCAGAAGTGACATCGTCCAGATCCGCTTCGGATCGGATTCGCTCTACGCCGTGTCGTACATCGCAGAGCGTGACCTGCTGTACCGCGCTGCGGCGGCCGATTCGTTCACGGAGGTCCGCGCGCAGGCCGCGGAGGCGTTGGACCACATGCGGCAGCGTCACGCGCGCTGGTTCAGCGGCGAGGACAGCGTGTTTGCGACGCTCGATGACGTCTTTCTCTGCATGGAAGGCGCTGCGCAGTGGGCCGCGGTTGGATGGCTCGCGCATGCTGCGGGCGGCGGGCTTGCCAAGGATTCGGCAGTCAAGACGATGCTCGGACGGCGGCGGGTGTGGGCGCAGGACGAAGGGCTCGGGCTGTTCCTCGTTGTGGACCGGCTGCTCCCGGAGTGGCAATCGCTGGTGTTTCAGCGTCCGATAGGCGCGATTGAGCTGCTGTCGCAAGCGATTCGACATTGAGGCGCTTTGCCGTCTGTGTATAATTGCGTTTGTGAACGTTCGAGGCTCCCCCTCGTTCGCGCCTTCGCCCCTCGTAGGCGAAGCGCGCGAGCGGCTGCTCGCTCGTGTCGCCTTCGAAGCCATCTGGGAAAGGGACTTCGACAGCGAGGCGCTGAGTTGGGACAGGAATTTGGAGTCGATTTTCGGCTACGACCGCGACGAAGTGGCAAACCGCGTGAGCTGGTGGCGCGAGCGCGTCCATCCCGAGGACCTCGAGCGCGTGGAGCAGGCCGCCGCTCAGGCGATCCGGGGCGACGCCCCCGGTTGGTCGAGCGAGTACCGGTTCCGCCGCAAGGACGGCTCCTGGGCATGGGTGGCCTCGCGCTGCGCCATTGAGCGCGACGCCGAGGGGCGGGCCCGCCGCGCGGTCGGTGCGATGACCGACATCAGCAAGCTCAAGGAAGCCGAGTCGCAGCTGCGACAGTTGCTCGACACCCTCCCCGTTGGGGTGGCGGTGGTCGATCGCGCAGGTGACGTGGTACTGCACAACCCGGCCTCCAGTCGGATTTGGGGGCGAGTGATCGTGCCGGGACAGGAACGGTATGCCAAGAGTGAGGGCTTCTGGCACGGCTCGGGGAAGGCGATCAGCCCG
>JACXTT010007531.1_pt1 | contig 15324 bp, 12 predicted proteins | sample 9270951 | NCBI WGS metagenome assembly JACXTT01 (sample SAMN15532306, study PRJNA645909) | rock metagenome | isolation source: weathered quartz diorite | place: Puerto Rico | collected 2017-06-21 | reverse complement strand
CATCCGGATCGGCCGGCAGGTGCATGTGAGTTGAGGTCGGGTTAGCGGCTGGAGACCATCGATGCACAAGGTCCGGCCTCAAAAGTTGCAATACCGGCATAGGCCCCCTCGGTGGGACGGGAGGGGTCCCATTTGCCGGTCGCCGCGCGCACGCGTTTTACCCGGCCGCCGCCGAGCAGCCGCACGACATCGACATGGTGCGCGGCCTGATTGAACACCACGCCGCCGCCGCGCGCGGTATCGAGCTCCTCGGGCCGCCGCGGCCGGTAGAGGAAATCGGTGAAGTTGAGCGCCGTGATCATACGCACCTTGCCGACGTCGCCTCGCTCGATGATTTTTCTTGTTTCGTGAATGGGTTCGTCGAAACTGTGACTGTGGCCGACGACCAGCGCCACCCCGGCCTTGCGCGCTGCGGCGATCATGGCGCGGCAGTCGCCCAGCGAAAGCGCCATGGGTTTTTCCACCAGCACATGTTTCTTGAAGGAAGTGGCGAGGCGGGTTTGCGGGGCGTGGAATTGGTGCGGCGTGGCGATGTAGAGCGCCTCGGCGTCGCTTCCCTTCAACAGGGATTCGAGCGAGGTAAAGCCCTTTGCGCCGAAGTCCTTGTTTATCTGCTGCAAGGCTTCCGGCCGGGGATCCGCGGCGGCGACCAGCTGTATGCGCGGATCGCGCGCCAGCGTGGGCGCCATCAGAGCGAAGGCGCGGCCAAGTCCGACTACGCCGATCTTGAGCTTTCTCATCTCCGGGCGTATGCTAAATACTTAGGAGGCTAAGTATACGCCATGTTGACCCGGGAGCAGAACGAGCTGCTGTGCCGCGTGGAAGGCGCAGCGGTCATGGGACAGATGATGCGCCGGCACTGGCTGCCGGTTTGCATGGCAGAAGAGGTCGCCGCGCGAGACGGCGCGCCGGTACGCGCGCGGCTACTCGGCGAAGACCTGGTGGTATTCCGGGACACCAACGGCAAACTTGGCGTGCTGGGCGAGCACTGCCTGCACCGCCGCGCATCGCTCGCGTTCGGCCGCAACGAGGAATGCGGCCTGCGCTGCCTGTATCACGGCTGGAAATTCGACGTCGAGGGCAATGTCGTCGACATGCCTTCGGAGGCGCCGGGCGCCGCGCAGCGGCTCGGCAAGAAGACCAGGTCCTACCTGGCGCGCGAAGGCGGCGGCTTCATCTGGATCTGGATGGGGCTGCGCGAAGAGGTGCGCGCATTCGAGCCGCCAGCCTGGGCGCCGACGCCGGAGACGCGCACCAGCATCGTCAAGATGCACGTCGCCTGCAACTGGGCGCAGGTACTCGAAGGCTCGATCGACTCGGCGCACAGCTCGAGCCTGCACTCGACCAACATGCCCTCTGCCGAGGTCGACAGCGCCAAGGCCACCGATACCGCCTGGCTGCGCCCCTCGGTCGACAAGGCGCCGCGGCTGCAGTTCGAGCCGACGAGCTACGGCTTCCGCTACGCCGCGATCCGCAAGCCGATCCGCAACCCCGACACCGACCAGTACGTCCGCACGACTCTATTCATCGCGCCGTTCACGGTGCTGATTCCACCGAACGACCGCTACAACCTCGCGCAGATGCTGATCCCGATCGACGACGTCAACACCATGTTCTACTGGGTGGCCTGGCATCCGGATCCGGCGAAGGGCATCTCGCAGCAGGAATGGCGCCGCTTCTGCGCGGCGCAGGTCGGCGTCGACCTGGACGAGAATTACCGGAAGAAAAGAAACCTGGAAAACCGCTACCTGCAGGATCGGCAGGCGATGCAGCGCGGCGACTTCACCGGCATCCAGGGCATCCCGGCCCAGGACATGGCGATGTGGGAATCGATGGGGCCGATCACCGACCGCAGCCAGGACCATCCCGGCTCGAGCGACCTCGCGGTGGCGCAGTTCCGCCGCATGATGGTCGCCGCGGCGCAGAAATTCCGGGAAGGCGGGCTCGCCATCGGCACTGCTGAGCCGCGCATCCCGCAGGTCAAGCTCACCTCGTTCGAAGGCATCGTGCCGAAGACCACTGACTGGCGCACGCTCGGCGTGCCTTTTGAAGAGGCAATGGCCGCGAAGTAGGCTTAATACTCGATGTGAAGGCGGATCGAGAAGACCCTGACCGGCCCGCGATCCGCGTTGTAGGCCGGGTTCTGGATGCGCTGCGCATCCAGTGTGAACCACGCGCCCCTGATCACGCTCAGGCTGTAGAAGGTCTCGAGGATCGTTTCCGGCCGGTAGTTGATCTGTCCGTCGCCGATGAAGAAGCCCAGGCCGCCTGCCGCCAGGTATTCGCGGTGCGCTTGCGAGAGCCCATTGCGCGCGACGGCGATGCCGACGCTGTCTTCGCCGCGCCCCCAGCTCGCCCCTTTGACCAGGGTGCCGGCCGAAAAGGAGCGATCGATCTCGGTGAAGGCGTAGGCCTCGGTCTGGCCGTCGGCCCACATGGCGCGGACGAACAGGCCGGCGTCTGCGGTCAATGACTGCTCGAGATTGACGCCGACGCCGCGCTTGGTCTTTTCCCCGCTGCGCACGGCGTTGATATCCGGCGTGTCCCCGGTCTGGGCGGCGAGGCCGAGCGCATCGCGGTAGCTGGACATCACCGCCCGGTTGCGGAAGGCGAGCAGCCGCAGCTTGCCGGGCTGCTCGAGCAGGGCATGCGCGCGCTCGAATTCGATCTGGTCGCCGTAATGGCTGAAGATTCTCCAGTCGAGCTGCAGCTGGTTGGGCTGCTTCGGCTGGATGTAGCGCCCGGCGCGCATCGCCCAGCCGGCATCGAAGTACTCGAGCGTCAGGCCGGAGGTATAACCCCGGGCATCCGCCGCGTAGTCGAACGCGCCGTGGGTCATGAAGCTCCAGTTGAGGAACTGGATGCGCGGATCGTGGCTGTAGGCGTTGTCGTCGAAAAGGTCAAGCAGCGACACGTTGCCGACGGTGAGGACCACGCGGCGCTTGTCGACCGCGCCGGCGAGCCGGTTGGCATCCGACTCGACCGTTTCTTTGCCGCCGCCCATGCCCCAGGTCTGGCGCACGAACAGGCGCGCCCGGTAGAACTTGATCTGCGGGCCTGCGGCCCTTTGGTTCTCTCCATTGGTGAACCCGCCCAGTCCGAACAGTCCGGACAGCGGGGAGCCCTGCGTTGCCTCGGGGTCGAAGTAGAACTCGCCGCCGCTCCAGGGGCGAAACCCCAGCGCCGCGGTGGCGGTGAACGAATAGCCGTTCTCTCTCGACGAGGAGAGGCTGTGGGGGCCCGAGTAGGCAGCCGCGAATCCCGGCTTGTGCTGCCACACATAGGTGGTCTGGAGCTTGATGCCGCGCTCCTCGAATTCGGGCTCCTGCGCTGACGCGAGCAGCGGCAGTATTCCGCCCAACAGAACAGCGACCCAGCGGCGTCTCAGCCGGAGCATCGCGCGATACTAACTGCGGGCGATGAAAACATCCTTTCCGCGACACCGGGAATTGCGAAACACGGGCCCTGCCGGAGTTACTTCGACAATTCCTTGGCCCGTGACAGGACCTGGTCGAGCGCCAGCGCGGCCAGGTCGAGCTCCTGGGTGGTGATCTCCAGGGACGGGGCGAGCGTGATGACGTTCTTGTAATAACCGCCGATGTCCAGCACCAGCCCCATGGTGCGCGAGGCGATGGAGAGATCGCCCTCAAGCCCGATCTGGAACATGCGGTCCGCCAGGCGCCGGCTTGGCGTGAAGCCGTCGGCCTCGCACATCTCCATGCGCAGCGCGAGGCCGAGACCATCGACCTCGCCGATTTCCGGATGCTTCGCCTGGAGCTGCCTGAGCTTGCCTAGAAAGTAGGCGCCCTTGCGCATCACGCCGGCTTCATAGTCGCCGCTGCCCAGGATTTTCATTACGGCGAGCCCTGCAGCCGTGCCGAGTGTATTCGACGCAAAGGTCGAATGCGTGGAGCCGGGCCCGAACGCGCTCGGCTTGATGAGCTCCTCGCGCGCCCAGATGCCGGAGAGGGGGTTCATGCCGTTGGTCAGCGCCTTGCCGAAGACAATGATGTCCGGCTGGATGCCGAAATGCTCCATCGCCCACATCTTCCCGGTGCGATGGAAGCCCATCTGGATCTCGTCGTCGACGAGCAGGATGCCGCGCTTCTTGCAGATCGCGGCCAGCCGCCTGAAGTAGTTCTGCGGCGGAATCACGTAGCCGCCGGTGCCCTGCACCGCCTCGACGAAGAGCGCGCCGAACTCCGAGCGCCCGGTCTTGGGGTTCCATGCCCCCGTGTACTCGTGCTCGAACAGGCGCTCGAATTCGGCGATGCACTGGTCTTCGGTCTTCTGCGCGTCGCCGCGGTGCGGCGAGCGGAACGCATAGGGGAACGGAATGAACTCCGCGCGGTCGGCGAACTCTCCGAAAGCCTCGCGGTAGCGGTACGAAGAGGTGATGGCGGACGCGGCCAGCGTACGGCCGTGGTAGCCGCCCTGGAACGCCAGCATCCGCTGCCGTCCGGTGGCTTTGCGCACGAGCTTCAACGCGTCCTCGATCGCCTGCGAGCCGCCGACATTGAACTGCACGCGTCCCTTCATGCCGAAGCCGCGCTCGATGCTCTCGCAGATCAGCTCGGCCAGCTCGATCTTCTCCCGATGCAGGTACTGGCAGGCGAGCTGCGGCAGCCTCTCCATCTGCTCGCGCATCGCCCTGATCACCGCCGCATTGGCGTAGCCCAGGTTGACCGCGGAATACCACATCTGCAGGTCGAGATATTTCCTGCCGTGCAGATCGTAGAGATAGCTGCCCTCACAGCGCTCGAAGAGCTTTGGTTTTTCCGCGTAGTGGACCGTGTCGCCGTGGGAGCAGTAGCGTGCTTCCTTGGCGAGCAGCCTGAGCTCCTCGTCAGGAACATTCCTCGACGTCAATTCGGTGAGCGGTTTGTTCATCGTAGGTGGTAAGATACGAGCGTATCACGCTGCTTTGGTTCGAACGCGTCTGCAGAGACGCGCTGATTCAACCTTTCATAAAGCTGAACATGACTGTCGAGTGGGCGCGGCTGAAGCCACAGGGAGCGGTTGAGGTTGCCGATCGCGGCATCTTTCTGCACGCGGATGGCGGCTGCAGAGTGATGCTGCTGCATGGCCTGACCGGATCCCCGACGGAGCTCGGCTACGTCGCCCATTGGCTGCGGAGCCGCGGACGCTACCGCGTCAGCTGCCCGCGGCTGGTGAACCATGGCCAGCCGCTCGGCGTTCTCGCGCGCACCACCTGGGTGCAGCTCTACGAGTCGGCAAAGGGCGCGTTCTTCGAAGCCCGCGCGGCGGCGCGCGCGGAGGGCGTGCCGCTGGTCATCGGCGGGCTCTCCCTCGGAGCCATCCTTTCATTGATGCTGGCTGCGGAATTCCCCGATGACGTGGCGGGCGCGGCCTGCCTCGCGCCGACGCTGTTCTACGACGGCTGGAGCGTGCCCTGGTACCACCGGCTGATACCGCTGGTCGACTACACGCCGCTCAAGTACTTCGCCTATTTCCGCGAGGGCGAGCCTTTCGGGCTGAAGGACGAATCGTTGCGCGGCAAGATCGCGGCGCGCTACCGCAAGATGAGCTTGCGCGACAGCGGCGACGCCGCCACGTTCGGCTACGCGCATTTCCCGGTCCGCCTGTTCTGCGAGATGCGGCGCCTGATCAAGATGTGCAAGCGAGCGCTGCCCGGCGTGGCTTGCCCGGTGCTCGTCGTCCAGGCGGAGCAGGACGACATCACCGGCCCGAGAAATGCGCAGTTCGTCATCGAGCGTGTCGCCTCCTCGAGGCGCGAGGTGGTGCTTCTCAAGCAGTCCTACCACCTGGTGTCGGCAGACGTGGAGCGATCGGTCGTGGCGGACCGTCTGCAGAAATTCTGCAGTTCTCTGACCGTGCCCGGCAGCGCGGCGCCCCAAGCGGAGCGGGTGGATGCCCAGATCGCTGCTTAGGCCGGTGTTGTTCTTCGACTTCGACAACACCCTCATGGAGGGCGACATCCTCGACGAGCTGATCGAGAAGTACTCGCCGAACGAGGCCTGGCGCGACTGGGAAAACGCCTGGGCGGAAGGGCATCTCCCGGCGCGGGATTGCCTGCGGCTGCAGGTCGAGAACATGCGCGTATCGCGCCAGACGCTGTTCGAGCACCTGTCGCGCGTGCGCATCGATCCCGTGTTCGCCGAGATCGTCGAATGGGCGAAGCCGCGGCGGGTGGGCGTCAACATCGTCAGCGACAGCTTTCTGCCGCTCATACTCCATATTCTTGACAGCAACGGAATCGGCGGCATCCCGGTGTTTGCGAACGCTCTGCGGTTCTCGGCGAATGACCGCCTGGTCCCGTCTTTCCCGTATTACGATCCCGCCTTCGATCGGTCGGCGAATGCGAAGGCGCGCCACCTCGCGCCCTACCGCGGCAGCAGGGTCATCTTCGCGGGCGACGGCCACTCGGATCTCGACGCGGCGCTCGCCGCGGACGTCGTTTTCGCGAAATCCACCCTGGCGAAGGAACTCGATACGCTCGGCGTAGCGTTCTACCCTTTCGATACGCTCGAGCCCGTGCTCGCGTTTCTGGAAACGATCGGGGCTGCGCTCGAGGAGCCTGTGGCGTACGTGCGGCAAACCGAATGATGCCCTCGCGCTAGGCGCGAGGCTATTCCTTCAGCTTCAGGCGCCAGTCCTTCTCCCGCATGCAGCTCGCGCGCCTGGATTCCAGTAGAGCGCGCGAGCCCCAATCCAAGGTGGCGCTGGCCTGCTTTGTACATTCGCTCTGGTCGGCTTCCAGAGACTGCGCGGTCGCTCCCGGTTTGTACCAAACGTAGTCGGAAGCCGCGCACCCCGCTAGCAACAAGACCATTAGGTAACGCACGAATTTGCAATCATGCACCCAAAACGCCGCTACGCGATTGATGCAGTCGCGCGCGTCTGCGGTCCAGCCAAATCTCATCACGCTGACATTCGCCTGACACGCGGAGAAGTCCGCGAATCCTTTCAGCGCGCTGACGTCCAGGGCAGGCGTTGCTTGCTGTTGACGTACAATGCGCTGACGCCGCTCTGGAGGAGGGGCAGGGAGTTTAATGCTTCGGTATTGCGGCTTCATTGCCGCCGGTCTTGCTTTCGCCATTCCGGCGGCAGCGCGCGATCTTACGCTCGCCGAAGCTGAATCGCTGCTCGCGCGCAACAACCGCGAGCTGCAGGCGGCACGCCGCAATATCGAGTCGGCCGAGGCGCAGGGAGTGATCGCAGGCGCGCGGCCGAACGCGACTTTCTCGATCAACAGCGCCAGCATCAGCTCGAATCCCGGCGTCGGCTCGGGATCGCTCAACCAGAAGCGCATGGACACGGTGTTCAGGATCGAGCAGCCGTTCGAGCGCGGCGGCAAGCGCGAGCTGCGGCTCGACGCCGCGTCCGCTTTCCAGCGCGCTGCGCAAAACGACACGCTCGACACCCTCAGGCAGCAGCTGGTCGTCGTGGCGGGGGCGTATTTCGACCTCAAGCTCGCGCAGGAGAAGGTAGCCGCGCTGGGGGAGAGCGCCGAGCTCTACTCCGGGACGCTGAACGCCGCGCGCGTGCGCCTCAAGGCCGGCGATCTCGCGCCGGCCGACGTCGCCAAGGTCCAGGTCGACTATGAGCGTGCGCAGAACGAGGCCAGAGCGGCGCAGGCGGAGCTCGCGCGCAACCAGATCGCGCTCGCCTATGTGATCGGCCTCGACGCCGACGCTGCGTCTCTGTCGGCGATCGACTCGTGGCCCGCGGCCGCGCGCGCCGACGCCGCCGCGGTCGAGCAGGCGATCGAATCGCGTCCCGATGTGCTTGCCGCCAAGGCGCGCGTCGAGGCCGCGGAAAAGCTGCGCGACCTTGCCCGCGCGCAGCGCACACGCGATTTCACGCTCGGCGCGCAGTACGAGCGTTTCCCCGGAAACCTGCCCGCCGACTCGGTAGGCTTTGGCGTCGCGGTGCCGCTCTTCACCGGTTACGATTTTTCGGGAGACATACAAAAGGCCGAGGTCGACCGCTACAGCGCGATGGATGCGCTGGCGAGGGCGCGGGCAGTCGCTGGCAACGAATTGCGGCGGGCCGCCGGGGATCTCAATGCGGCCGCCGACCGGCTGGAGCGCTTCGATACCTCGCTGCTCGGGGCCGCCAACCAGAGCGCGCAGGCGGCGGAGTTTGCCTTCAAGCGCGGAGCCACCTCGGTGCTCGAGGTGCTGGACGCGCGCCGCACGTTGCGTGCCGTGCGCATCGAAGCGCTGGTGGCGCGCTCCGATTACGCCAAGGCGTTTGCCGCGTGGCGCGCGGCGCAGTCGACGGTGTCGATGCTAGAACGCAGATGAGACGCGGCATTCTCCTTCTGGCGATCGTGGCGCTCGCCTCCTGTCGGGACCAGGGCGGGAAAGAGGGGCCTGCCCAGCCGAGCGTGCAGGAGCACAGCGTGGTCAGCTTTCCCGCCAACAGCCCGCAGCTCGCTTCGATAGCTTCGGTTCCGGTCGAGCCGCGCCTGGAGATGGCGCTGCGCTTCAACGGGCGCCTGGTGTGGAACGAGGATCGAACGGTACGCGTGTTCACCCCCTTCGCGGGCCGGGTGCAGTCCATTACGGCGCGCGTGGGCGACCGCGTCAACGCGGGACAGAAGCTCGCGACAATTGCCGCCCCGGATCTGGGTGTCGCGCAGGCGGAAGCGCGCAAGACGGAGCAGGACTATTCCCTGGCGCGGAAAAGCTTCGCACGGATCCAGGAGCTCCACGCGGCCGGCGTGGCGCCGACCAAGGACCTGCAGGCGGCGCAGGCGGATCTCGCCCGCGCGGCCGCCGAGCGCGCGCGAACCCGGGCGCGGCTCAAGCTGTACCGCACGGACGGGGTGGTGGACCAGCAGTTCGTGTTGCGCAGCCCGATGCCCGGAGTCGTGGTGGAACGCAACCTCAATCCGGGACAGGAAGCCCGTCCCGACGCATCGCCGGACAAGCCGTTTTTCGTCGTTTCCGATCCTGCGCAGCTGTGGTTTCTGCTCGACGTGAACGAGGTCGACGTCGCTGCGGTGAAGCCGGGCGTGCAGGTGCGGATCGGCGCCACTGCGCTCGGCGAGGAGCGCGTGATGGGACGCATCAGCAACATCGCCGATCTGGTCGATCCGCAGACGCGCACGGTGAAGGTCCGCGGCATCGTGGAGAACCCGGACCAGCGATTGAAGGCGGAGATGTTCATCGTCGCCGAGCTGCGAGTTCCGACCAACCAGGGTCTGCTCGTTCCGTCGCGTGCCATCTATCTGCGGGGGGAGCAGTACTTCGCGTTCGTCGACATCGGAGGCGGAAAATTCTCGCGCAGAGCAGTACGGCCCGGGCCGTCGTACGACGGTCACCAGGTGGTCCTCGAGGGCCTCGCCGCCAGCGACAAGGTCGTCGTGGAGGGCAACCTGCTGCTCGAGCGGATACTCGCTGAAAAAGACTAGCGTGGACGATCGGCAGCCATGATCAAGCGCATCGTCGCCTTCGCGCTTTACCAGCCGCTGTTCATCGTGCTCGGTACGGCGCTGTTCATCGGCGGCGGCATCTGGGCGTTCAAGAGCCTGCCGGTCGAGGCGTTCCCGGACGTCACCGACACCCAGGTCACGGTGATCGCGCTCTACCCCGGTCGGGCCGCGGAGGAGGTCGAGAAGCAGGTGACCATCCCCCTCGAGGTGGGGCTGTCGGGCCTGCCGGGCGCGGTGAGGCTGTTCTCGCATACGCAGTTCGGGCTCTCGTTCGTCATCATCACCTTCGACGATCGCTACAACGGCTACTTTGCGCGTGCCCAGGTAGTGGAGCGGCTGACGAACGTCGACTTGCCCCCCGGCGTGCAGGCGAACCTCGCGCCGTTCTCGACTGCGATCGGCGAGATCTACCGCTACCGCCTCAAGGGGGAGAAAGCCTCCGCGAGAGATCTGCGCACCTACCAGGACTGGGTGGTGGCGCGCCAGCTCAAGCTGGTCCCCGGCGTAGCCGACGTGACCAGTTTCGGCGGGCTGGTCAAGCAGTACGAGGTCCATCCCGACCTCGCCCGAATGCGCGACTACAAGGTGACGCTCGCACAGTTGTCGCAGGCGATCGAGCGCGGCAACTCGAACGCGGGGGGCAGCTATGTCGAGCAGGGCCGCCAGCAGTACCTGATCCGCGGCATCGGGCTTTTCCAGGGCGCTGACGACATCGCAAACGTCGTCATTGCGGAGCGCAGCGGCACCCCGGTCCTCGTCAGGAACATCGGGCGGGTCGAAGTGGGCGCGGTGCCGCGCCAGGGCGTATCGGGAGAGGATGAGGAGGACGACATCGTTACGGGCATCGTGCTGATGCGTCGCGGGGAAAATCCGTCGGTGATTCTCCAGGCCGTGCGCGCCAAGATCGAGCAGCTCAACGCGACCGGCCTGCCGGGTGGCGTAAAGATCGTGCCGTTCTACGACCGCACCTGGCTGATCGACAAGACGCTCACCACCGTGTTCACCAATCTCGCCGAGGGCGCGCTGCTGGTGTCGGTGGTGCTGTGGCTATTTCTGGGCAACCTGCGCGCGGCCGCCATCGTCGCTCTGACCATACCGCTCGCGCTGCTGGCCACGTTTCTGGGGCTGACGTACCTCGGAATTCCCGCCAACCTGCTCTCCCTCGGCGCGATGGACTTCGGCATCATCGTCGACGGCGCGGTGATTGTCGTGGAGAATATTTTCCGCACGCTTACTTCGGCTGCGCACGATCATCGCGAGCTCGACGACGACAAGCGCAAGAGCCTGATCCTCGAGGCGACGGTCGAGGTCGGCCGGCCCACGCTGTTCTCGATGCTGATCATCATCGCGGCGCACATCCCGATCTTCACGCTGCAGCGCCATGAGGGCAGGATCTTTGCGCCAATGGCCTATTCCGTCGTGTCGGCGCTGATCGGCGCGCTGATTCTCTCGCTGACGCTGGTTCCGCTGCTGTGTGCCGTCATGCTGAGGAAGAAGCTCCCCGAAGAGGAAAATTGGCTGACGCGCACCGCAAAGCGCGTCTACGCACCTTTACTGGCGCGGGCGTTGCGCCATACGCGGCTGGTCATCGGCTTGGCCCTGGCAGCCCTTGCGGGAAGCCTGGCGCTGGTGCCTCGCCTCGGAACCGAATTCCTGCCGGAGCTGAACGAGGGCTCGGTCTGGGTCAGCGCGGACCTGCCGACCAGCGTCTCCGTGACGGAGGCGCAGAGAATGGTCAGGAACATCCGCTTCGCCATCAAGAAGTTTCCGGAGGTCCTCGCCGTCATATCCAAGGCCGGCAGGCCCGAGGACGGGACGGATCCCAAGCCGATCAACATGACCGAATACCTGGTCGAGCTGAGGCCGGAGTCGCAGTGGAGGCCGGGAATGACCCGGCACAAGCTGTTCGAGGAGATGGACACCGAGATCCGCAGGATCCCTGGGGTCGATCCGCGCTTCTCCATGCCGGTGCGCGACAACATCCTGGAGAGCATCTCGCAGATCAAGGGACAGATCATCGTCAAGATCTTCGGCGACGACGTCAATGTGCTGCGCGACCTCGCCACCACTGCGCTTCGCCACTTCGAGAAGGTTCCCGGCGTCGCTGACGCTTTCGTGGACCGCCTCGGCGAGCAGCCGCAGATCCAGATCTACGTCGATCGCGGCCGGGCTGCGCGCTACGGCATCAACGTGCAGGACATCCAGGACGTGATCGAAAGCGCGCTCGGCGGCAAGCACGTGACGCAGGTCTGGGAGGGCGAGCAGCGCTTCGGCGTCGCGATCCGGCTCGACGAGCAGGACCGGACTTTCTCCCGGCTGCAAGGCTTGCTCATCGCCACGTCGAGCGGAGCCTATGTGCCGCTTGCGGAGGTGGCGTCATTTCGCACCGTCGGCAGCGCCATGAACCTTTCGCGCGAGAACGGCAAAAAGCTGCTTGCGATCGGGGTGTTCATCAGGAATCGCGACATGGGCGGTATCGTGGGCGATTTCAAGACGCTGTTTGACCAGCACGTGAAGCTGCCCGAAGGCTACTACGTGACCTGGTCGGGCGAGTTCGAGAACCAGGAGCGGGCGATGGCGCGCCTCGCCGTCATCGTTCCGGTTTCGATCCTGGTCATCTTCCTGCTGCTGTTCGATGCGTTCAAGTCGTTCCGCTCGTCGCTGCTCATCATCGCCAATATCCCGTTCTCCCTGATCGGCGGCATCCTGGCGCTCTATGTCACGGGAATCTACCTTTCGGTCTCCGCGGCGATCGGATTCATCGCCCTGTTCGGGCAATCCGTATTGAACGGCGTGGTGATGGTGACGCTCTTCAATGAGCTGAGACGGCAGGGCAAGAGCGCGGAGGAAGCCGTCAGCATCGGCGCGCTGGCGCGGCTGCGCACCGTGCTGATGACGGCGCTGCTCGCCAGCCTGGGTCTCTTGCCGATGGCGATTTCGACCGGGATCGGCGCCGAGACGCAGAAGCCGCTCGCCGTGGTAGTGATCGGCGGCCTGGTGACCGCGACGCTGCTGGTGCTGTTCGTGCTTCCCGTGCTCTACGTGACCGTGATGCGGCGCTTCGGCGGGCACGACGTCAACGGAAGTGGTACCCCAGGCGGAGCTGGAGGAAGTTGATTCCCGGGTTCGGGTTGCGCAGCCCGGCGTTGGAAAGGTGCTGCAGCCGCAGCCCGATGTCGAAGCGGCCCTCGTAGCCGAAGCGCAGCCCGCCGCCGATATGGTCGCCGAGCTGGAGGTGGCTGCTGAAGGTGCGGTAGGGCGTGATGTGCAGGCTCGAGAGCATGTGAACGCCGATCCCGGCCTCGAAGTAGGGGCTCGAGTACTCGCCGCGCACCATGCGCAAGACCGGGGTCAGGCCGAGGTCGTAGAGGGTGTCCACGCCGCCTTCCCAGACCCCGGCGGCGAGGTCCCAGTAGCCGCGCGTATGCCACTGACCGGCGTCCAGGATTTTTTTCTGCGGCCAGTTCCACTGCGCGCCCGCGCGCCACTGCCACAGGCCGTGGCCCTAGCCGAGCTCGAGCGACAGGCCGTCGACCGCGTGTGCAGGCCTTGCGAAGCAGAGGACCGCGCAGCAGAGCGCGCGAGTGAGTTTTTTATTCACCTTATTTCCATATCATAGCGCCATGGCCCAGTACGTCTACACCATGCGCAGGGTGGAAAAGGTGGTGCCGCCCAAGCGCGCCATCCTGAAGAACATCTCGCTCAACTTCTTTCCCGGCGCGAAGATCGGCGTGCTCGGGCTGAACGGCTCGGGCAAGTCGTCGCTGCTGAAGATCATGGCCGGCGTCGACGACCACTACGAGGGCGAAGTGGTGCGCATGCCCGGCATCCGCGTCGGCTACCTGGAACAGGAACCTCGCCTTCCCCAGGGAAAATCCGTCAGGCAAACCGTCGAAGAAGCGGTCGGCGAGACCGCCGCGGCGAAAAAGCGCCTGGAGGAGATCTACGCTGCCTACGCGGAGCCCGGCGCGGACTTCGACAAGCTGGCGGAAGAGCAGGCCAAGCTCGAGGCGATGATCAACACCGGCGGCGCGGACGAGCTGGAGGTCGCGGCCGACGCATTGAGGCTCCCGCCCTGGGATACCAAGGTCGACGTCCTCTCAGGAGGCGAAAAGCGCCGGGTTGCCCTTTGTAAATTGCTTTTGGCAAAACCGGATCTGCTGCTGCTGGACGAGCCGACCAACCATCTCGACGCGGAGAGCGTGGAATGGCTCGAGCAATACCTGCAGCGCTTCCCCGGCACGGTGGTTGCGGTGACCCACGATCGCTATTTCCTCGACAACGCAGCCGGCTGGATTCTCGAGCTCGACCGCGGCTACGGCATCCCTTGGGAGGGCAACTACTCGAGCTGGCTCGAGCAGAAGCAGAAGCGGCTCCAGGTCGAGGCGAGCCAGGAAGCCGCGCGCATCAAGGCGATGCAGTCCGAGCTCGAGTGGGTGCGGCAGAACCCGAAGGGCCGCCAGTCGAAGTCCAAGGCGCGCCTCGCCCGGTTCGAGGAGCTCTCCTCGCAGGAGCATCAGGCACGAAACGAGACCCAGGAGATCTTCATCCCGGTCGCCGAGCGCCTCGGCAACGAGGTGATCGAGCTGAAGGAGGTCTCCAAGGGCTACGGCGAGCGGCTGCTGATCGACAAGCTGTCGCTCAAGGTGCCGCCCGGCGCGATCGTCGGCATCATCGGGCCCAATGGCGCCGGCAAGTCCACGCTGTTCAAATTGATGACCAAAAAAGAAAAACCGGATGCCGGGAAGATCGTCATCGGCAAGACCGTGAGGATTGCCCACGTCGACCAGTCGCGCGACGCGTTGCAGGCCGACAAGACCGTGTTCGAGGACGTCTCCGGCGGCAACGACATGCTGACGATGGGCAAGTTCCAGATGCCCTCGCGCTCCTACCTCGCGCGCTTCAACTTCCGCGGCGCCGACCAGCAGAAGCCCGTCGGCCAGCTCTCGGGCGGCGAGCGCGGCCGGCTGCATCTCGCCAAGATGCTGATCTCCGGCGCCAACGTCCTGCTCCTGGATGAACCCTCCAACGACCTCGACGTCGAGACGCTGCGCGCGCTCGAGGAGGCGCTGCTCGAGTTCGCCGGCTGCGTGCTGGTGATCTCGCACGACCGCTGGTTCCTCGATCGCATCGCCACTCACATCCTCGCCAGCGAGGACGACTCGCAGTGGGTGTTCTTCAACGGCAACTACCAGGAATACGAGGCCGACAAGAAGAAGCGTCTCGGCGAGGAGGCCGCGCGGCCGCACCGCATCCGTTTCAAGCCCCTGAAGTGAAAGCTACAGGTAGGGCGCGAACAGGCGCGCGACGCCGTCGCGCAGCTTGACCGGCAGCGGACGCGCATCGATCTCGCGAAGGGTCACCCGGCGCGCCGCAGCGCGCTTGGCCTCGATCAGGCCGTCCATGCGCGCGCCGAGATCCGCGCAGTAGCACTCGACATCGAGCTCGAAGTTGAGGCGCAGGCTGCGTGCGTCCCAGTTCGCCGAGCCGAGCAGCGTCCAGGCGCCATCCACCACCAGGAGCTTGGAATGGTCGAACGCTCCGGAGCCGAGCCAGACGCGGCAGCCGCGCTCGAGCACCTGCCAGAGCTGCCCGAAGGTCGCCCAGTGCACGTACGGCAGATTGCTTTTTCCTGGAAGCACGATATCGACCTCGACGCCGCGCAGCGCCGCGGCGCTCAGGGCCGAGACCAGCGTCGCGTCGGGAACGAAATAAGGCGTGAGCACGCGCGCCGAGCGCTGTGCGGCGTTGAGCCCGCCGATCATCGCCCCGCGCAGGCGCTCGAAGCCCTCGTCCGGGCCCGCCCCGATGGCACCCGCCGCGGTGGGTCCGGGGGCCTGGCTGCCGGATGAAACCCGAGCCTGGCCACGCAGCGGCCCCGACGGTGCAGAAGGGCAGTC
>JACXTT010007530.1_pt1 | contig 15324 bp, 17 predicted proteins | sample 9270951 | NCBI WGS metagenome assembly JACXTT01 (sample SAMN15532306, study PRJNA645909) | rock metagenome | isolation source: weathered quartz diorite | place: Puerto Rico | collected 2017-06-21 | reverse complement strand
CCTAAAGCACTCGTTCTCTAAGGAGCTGACATGATCGGTAACTACAATTACGGCACCGGCCGTCGCAAGAGTGCAGTCGCTCGCGTGTTCATCAAAGTTGGCACTGGCCAAATCATCGTTAACGGCAAACCAGCCGCCGAGTACTTCTCGCGCGAAACCGGTCTGATGGTCATCCGTCAACCGCTGGAACTGACCGGCAACGTCGAACGTTTCGACATCAAAGTCAACGTGCATGGCGGCGGCGAGTCCGGCCAGGCAGGCGCAGTGCGTCACGGCATCACCCGTGCACTGATCGACTACGATGCAGGCCTCAAGGGCGATCTGGCACGTGCCGGCTTCGTTACCCGCGACGCCCGTGAAGTCGAGCGTAAGAAAGTTGGTCTGCGCAAAGCACGTCGCGCAAAGCAATTCTCGAAGCGTTAATTTGTTTCACTGCAGCGCCTTGGGCGCTGCTGCAAAAAGCCGCCGACTGGATTGTCTGGCGGCTTTTTTTTTAATGCTGCCGCTAAGGAAATCGGCCAAGCTTGGCCGATCCGCTGCGCAGGCGCGGGGCATGCCCCACGAAATCCCTGCTACGCCGGCTTTTTTTATTTAGTGGCGGACTTTCATTTGGGTCTGCCCCTATAATTCATTCAATTTTGGTAAATCGCATTCTGAAGGAGCAAGCATGATCAAGGTAGGTATCGTCGGCGGCACTGGCTATACGGGCGTGGAGTTGTTGCGCCTGCTTGCCGTCCATCCCCACGCTAAGCTGACGGCCATTACTTCCCGCAAGGAAGATGGCTTGCCTGTCGCGGACATGTTTCCCTCCCTGCGCGGCCGCGTCGACCTGGCCTTCTCCAGCCCCGACAAAGCGGACCTGAAACAGTGCGACGTGGTCTTTTTCGCCACCCCGCATGGCGTGGCCATGGCCCAGGCCCCCGAGCTGCTGGCCGCTGGCGTCAAGGTCATCGACCTGGCAGCGGACTTCCGCCTCAAGAGCCAAGCCACGTTTGAGCAGTGGTACAAGATTCCCCATACCTGCCCGGAACTGCTGGAGCAGGCCGTCTACGGTTTGCCGGAGCTGAACCGCGAAGCCGTCAAGAGCGCCAAGCTGATCGCCAACCCGGGTTGCTACCCGACCACCATGCAGCTCGGTTACTACCCGCTGCTGAAGGCCGGCGTCGTCGACGCCAGTGCGCTGATCGCCGACTGCAAGTCGGGCGTATCGGGTGCAGGCCGCAAGGCGGAAATTGGCACCCTGTTCTCGGAGTCTTCGGATAACTTCAAGGCCTACGGTGTGGCCGGCCATCGCCATACGCCGGAAACGGTGGCGCAACTGCAGCGCTTCAGCAAGGACAAGATCGGCCTGACCTTCACGCCCCACCTGGTGCCGATGATCCGCGGCATGCATTCGACCTTGTACGCGCGCCTGACGGCCGACATCGACAATGCCGCCCTGCAGTCCCTGTTTGAAAACGAATACAAGGACGCGCCCTTCGTCGATGTGATGCCATTCGGCTCGCATCCGGAAACGCGCTCGACGCGCGGCGCCAATATGCTGCGCCTGGCCCTGCACCGTCCTGAGGTCGACGGCGCGCCGGGCAATACGGTGATTGTGCTGGTCGTGCAGGACAACCTCGTCAAGGGTGCGTCCGGCCAGGCCGTGCAGTGCATGAACCTGATGTTCGGCCTGGACGAAACGGCCGGCCTGCAGCAGGTCGCCCTGCTGCCATAAGCGCGCCGACCGAATGCGCCTGCCTGACAGCCTGAGCAATGGTGGCACCCTGGCCCAGGTGGTACGCGGTGCCGTGATCGTGCTTGCCGTCATGGGGGCTGGCCTGTTGGCCGCTTGGGGCTTTGATCTGGCGCATCGAATCGGCAAATTGAATACGTCCTCGGGGCCAACGCCGGAACAGCAAGTGCTGGCCTTGCAGACCGATATTGGCCGCCTGAAGACCGAGAACGCCAGGCTCCTCGCCACCATCGACAAGAATGCCGCTGCCATCAAGGCCGCATCGGCGACGGCCGACAAACTGGCCACTGCAACCGCATTGCAAGAACAGCAAGCGAGCAAGATCAAAGCGCTGGAACTTGAGAATGGTAAATTGAAGGGCGAGGCAGCGGCCTTGGCTAAAGTGCCAGCAAGCAAGAAGCAAAGTGCTTTGGCAAAAAAGGCCGCTGAACCGGAAAAGGTAGACAAGCAGCAGGCTAAGGAAGGCGCTGTTCCGGTTGTCGGCCATGAAAAAGCGGTTGCAGCCGCCAAGACGCAAACTGAAGCGACCAAGGGCGCACCGAAGCTGGTCAACCACGGACTCACTTTGCGCCGCTTTGAGTCGACCCAGCCGGAGCCGAAGGTCTTGCATTACCGCCTGATCCTGAGCCAGCCACTGTCGGCGCCGAAACTGTCTGGCCGGCTGCAACTGGTCGTCAAAGGCAGCAAGGCCGGTCAAGATGTTGAGTTGAAGTATCCGTCTGCACAGGGTGCCAGTTCGTCCCAATTCGTGGTCAAACTGGGGACCTTGCAGCGTTGTGAAGGCCAGCTGGCGCTGCCAGAAGGCATCATCGTGAAATCAATCCAGGCGCGCGTGCTTGAGAAGGGACAAGTGCGCATCTCGCGCACTGCCACTTTGAAGGACGCTGCCCATGTTCGGTCGTAACGCTAAAAGCACCATCGACAGCCTGATCGGCTTCAATACCCGCATCGAAGGCACCGTCCACTTCAGTGGCGGGCTGCGCATTGACGGCGAGGTCCACGGCGATATCATTGCCGAGCCGGGCGAGGAGGCCGTCCTGGTGGTGTCGGACCGGGCCCGCATCGAAGGCGAGGTCCACTGTGCCAATATGATCGTCAACGGCTATATCGCCGGGCCGGTCCATTGCTCGGAACTGCTTGAATTACAGCCACATGCCCGCATAGTAGGGGATGTCCATTACAAACTGCTGGAGATCCACGGCGGTGCCCTGGTCGCAGGAAAATTGACACATCAACAAGATGAGGCCGCCGGCTTGCATCTGGCGCTGGCCCCAGCGTGAGATGCAGCAAAGGTCTATAATGCAGCTATCGTACTTAAGGTACCCAAGGAGTTAAGCCATGAATGCAGTCGCGGAAGCGCAAGATGTCATCCCAGCACCGATCATCTTCACCGACAGCGCCGCGCAAAAAGTTGCGCAGCTGATCGAAGAAGAAGGCAACCCAGACCTGAAACTGCGCGTTTTCGTGCAGGGCGGCGGCTGCTCGGGCTTCCAGTACGGTTTCACCTTCGACGAAATCGTCAACGAAGATGACACGACCATGGTCAAGAACGGTGTCCAGCTGTTGATCGACTCGATGAGCTACCAGTACCTGGTGGGTGCAGAGATCGACTACAAAGACGACCTCGAAGGCGCCCAGTTCGTGATCAAGAACCCGACGGCCACCTCGACCTGCGGCTGCGGCTCCTCGTTCTCCGTTTGATTTAGCGCAGTGTGGGCACGCCGTGCCCACCACCAAGTTGAAAGCGGGCCAGACGGCCCGCTTTGCTTTTGGATTCAGCCTGGCCGACGGCCAGGTTCAGGCAGGATAGAGGGCGCCCAGGATACGCGCGCCGCGCGCCCCAGTGACGGACGGCAGGTTGCCGGGCTTCCTTTGCAGGAACTGGTAACCCAGCCAGGCAAATGCCAGCGCTTCCACACAGTTCGGTGCAACGCCGAGCACATCGGTCGATTCCACGTTCACCTTGCCACCCAGTTCTTCCGCCATCATCCGCATCAGCGTGCCGTTGTAGGCGCCGCCGCCGCACACATACACGACGTCTACGGCTTTCTTGCAGGCTTTGATGCCGTCGGCGATGGTGCGCGCCGTCAATGCGCACAGGGTGGCCTGGACATCTTGCGGCGCCACGCTCCCCGCGCCGCCAGGCAACATCGCCAAGCGTCGATCTAGCCATGGCAGGTCAAACAGGTCGCGCCCCGTGCTCTTGGGTGCGGGCAGGGAAAAATACGGCTCCGCCAGGAAGACTGCGAGCAAGCCTTGGTGGACCTTGCCGCCCGCCGCCCAGGCACCGTCGGCATCGTAGTCTGTGCCCTGGTGCAGGTGGACCCACGCGTCCATCAGCATATTGCCGGGACCGGTGTCAAAGCCGTCGACCCGCTCGTCGCTGATGACGCTGATATTGCTGATGCCGCCAATATTGACCAGCACCCGGGTCTGCCCCTTCAGCCCAAACATGGCCTGGTGGAAAGCAGGTACCAGGGGCGCGCCCTGGCCACCGGCGGCCACATCGCGCGAACGGAAGTCGGCGATGACGTCGATGCCGACCAGTTCGGCCAGCAGGGCAGGGTTATTGGTCTGGCGCGTAAAGCCCAGCTCGGGGCGGTGGCGGATGGTCTGGCCGTGCACGGCAATGGCATTGACGGGTCCGTTGGCCAAGGGCAGCAGGGCGCGCACGCAGTCGGCGTACACGCCGGCCAGCAAATTGGCGGCCAGGGCTTCATGCTCGATTTCATTGTCGCTGGCGGCTTGCAGGGTCATCAGCTCGCCGCGCAAGGCGGGCGCAAAGGGCACGAAGGCGGTGCCGATGGTGCGGATGGTGCCGTCGCGGAAGTCAGCCACCACACCGTCGACCCCGTCCAGGCTGGTGCCGGACATCAGGCCGATCGTGATGGTGGTGGGGGAGGCCATGCCCCTTAGCGCAGGGCCAGCTGGTTGCTGGCAGGTCGCAGCAAGGCGAAGCGGTGCATCATGTCGCCCGACACCGCCTTGAAGCGGGCCAGTTCCGCCTGGGTCAGTGGTGCCTGGGCAACTACATTGACCTTGCCCGGATCGCGGGCTTCGTTGTTGACGCGGAATTCGTAGTGCAGGTGGGCGCCGGTTGACCAGCCGGTCGAGCCGACATAACCGATCACGTCACCCTGGCTGACCTTGGCGCCCTTGCGCAGGTTGGAAAAGCGCGACAGGTGGGCGTAGGCGGTGGTGTAATTGGCCCAGTGCTTGATGACCACCAGGTTGCCGTAGCCACCCTGAACGCCAGCAAAGTCGACCACGCCATCACCGGCAGCGCGCACTGGCGTGCCCAGGGCAGCAGCAAAGTCGATGCCCTTATGCTGTTTCCATTGACCGGAAATCGGGTGGACGCGGTTGGCGAAGCCAGAGGAGACGCGGGTGAATTCGAGGGGGGACTTGAGGAAAGCTTTCTTGAGGGACTTGCCGTCGAAGCTGTAGTAACCGCCGCCCTGCTTGCTTTGTGGATCCTGGAACCAGACGGACTGGTAGGTGGTGCCGCGGTTGGTGAACTCGCCGGCCAGCACGCGACCCGCTCGGACCATTTCGCCGTTTTGCCAGAAGGTCTCGTAGACCACATTGAAGCGGTCGCCGCGTTTCAGGTCGGAACGGAAGTCGATGTTCGTCGAGAACATCTCAACGATTTGTGCCGTGATCGAGTCCGGCAGCTTGCCGCCATCAGTGGTGGCATCGGTCGCGCTATACAGGGAACTGGTGATCTCGCGCGAACGCATTTCGATGCGGCGCTCGAGGGTGGCAGCGGTTTCTTCAGAGACAAACTTGTCGCCGCGGCGGGTGACGCTGATGTTCTTGACGGGGTTTTCCTTGCCGTCTTCCAGGGTGGCACGCAGCCACTGCAGCTTGCCGTCTTCGCTGGTCTGGGCCTGCACGCGCTTGCCCGTCTTCAGTTGCATGACATTATGGGCAATCTTGTCGGCCTTGATGAAGTTGGCCGCGGCGACATCGTCCACGCCCAGGCGGCCCAGCAGGGCGGCCAGGGTGTCGCCGGCGCGAACTTTTTCTTCATGGACAAATTGCTGCTCGTTTTGCTGCAATGCTGCAATCTGTTGGGACAGATCGGGCAGTTCCAGCTCTTGTGCAATCGACTTGACGGGCAGGTCCGAGGCATCCGGTGCCAGCGGCGCGACGCCTGCTGCACCGAAGGCACACACTGCGAGGAACAGCGCCGTTGCGCTAATTACACGCGCCTTGCGCGTCGTTCCCAGCAGGCTGGACCATCTTTTGCCTGTGTTTTGTTTTGTTGGGCTCATGCAATCAGTTAAAATTTGCCGTTTGAAGCTTCGTCGACTGCTACTATTTCTTCTTTTATTAATGAACAGTTGACGTACAGCAAGATTGATGGGATCGATCATTATATCAAACTCCTGCTTCAGTCCAACATTTTTGACACCCAAAACTCTCTAATTCTTTCAAGCAATCATGTCTAATTCGCCAGTAACTTCGACGCCTTCCGCCCCGGCGGCCACCGCTCTTCCCCTGTCGGATGCGGTCCGCGAAGCGCTTGCCATCACCAAGCGCGGCGTGGAAGAACTGCTGATCGAGAGCGAATTTGCCCAAAAACTGGCCCGCTCTGAACAAAGCGGCGTGCCCCTGCGCATCAAGCTGGGCCTGGACCCAACGGCGCCGGACTTGCACTTGGGCCACACCGTGGTGCTCAACAAGATGCGCCAATTGCAGGACCTGGGCCACCAGGTGATTTTCCTGATCGGCGACTTCACGTCGATGATTGGCGACCCGTCCGGACGCAATTCGACCCGCCCGCCGTTGACAAAAGAACAAATCGAAACCAATGCGATGACCTACTTTAAGCAGGCATCGCTGGTGCTGGACCCGGCCCGCACGGAAATCCGCTACAACTCGGAGTGGTGCGACCCCTTGGGCGCCCGCGGCATGATCCAGCTCGCCTCCCGTTACACCGTTGCGCGCATGATGGAGCGCGATGACTTTACCAAACGATTCCGTGATGGGATTCCCATTTCGGTCCATGAGTTCCTGTATCCCTTGATGCAGGGCTACGATTCGGTCGCTTTGAAGGCGGACCTTGAGCTAGGTGGAACGGACCAGAAATTTAACTTGCTTGTTGGCCGCGAACTGCAGAAGGATTATGGCCAGGAGCCCCAGTGCATCCTGACCATGCCCCTGCTGGAAGGCTTGGACGGCGTCGAAAAGATGTCCAAGTCCAAGAACAACTATATTGGCATCACCGAGCCGGCCAACACCATGTTCGCCAAGGTCATGAGTATTTCCGACGTGATGATGTGGAAATACTTCACCCTGCTGTCCTTCCGCTCGCTGGCCGACCTGGCCAAGCTGAAAGCGGATGTGGACGGCGGCCTGAACCCGCGCGAAGCCAAAGTGGCCCTGGCCAAGGAAATTGTTGCCCGTTTCCATTCGGCGCAGGCGGCCGATGATGCGCTGGCCGACTTCGTCAACCGCTCCAAGGGCGGCATCCCGGACGATGTGCCGGAAGTGGCCCTGACCGGTGCCCCCGTTGGCGTCGCCCACCTGTTGAAGCAGGCCAATCTGTGCGCCTCCACCTCGGAAGCAATGCGCATGGTCGAGCAGGGCGGTGTGCGTATCGACGGCGCCGTGGTCAGCGACAAGGCATTGAAGATCGAGGCCGGCACCTTCGTGCTGCAAGTCGGCAAGCGCAAGTTCGCGCGCATCACCCTGTCTGCATGAACAGGGGGCATGAGCAGGTCGGCAGCGGCGCGCCAAACGGTCTTGTCGCGATGCGTGTGCGCCAATGATTGCGCTGCTGCAAAGGGTCAGCCACGCCAGCGTGGTCGTTGACGGCGCCACCATTGGCGCCATTGATGCCGGCTTGTTGGTGCTGCTGTGCGCCGAACGCGGTGATACGGAACGCGAAGCGGACGCCCTGCTGGGCAAGCTGCTCAGCTACCGTGTGTTTGCCGACAATGCAGGCAAGATGAACCTGAGCGTGACCGATGTGGCCGGTGGCCTGTTGCTGGTGCCGCAATTTACGCTGGCGGCAGACACCAAGTCTGGCACCCGTCCTTCGTTCACGCCAGCGGCCAAACCGGAAGATGGCTTGCGCCTGTTTGACTATGCAGTAAAGCAAGCTAAGGCCCGCCATGCCAAGGTAGAAACGGGACGGTTTGGTGCGGACATGAAAGTGTCGCTGACCAATGACGGTCCGGTGACCTTTTGGTTGCAGGTCGCGCCAGCATCAACGTGAGGAATGCGAAGGAATGAACCCTGTCCACTCGGCCAAGGTCAATATCAAGTGCAGCACGGGAGAGACGCAATGAGATTGTGGAGTGATTCCTTCACTGACGGTGGTGTGCTGACGCCGCGCTGTGCTTTCGGAACAATGGATCCGGCTACCCATGTGGCGCTGTCGTCGAACCGCAATCCCCACCTGGCCTGGGACGAAGTGCCGGCAGGAACCCAATCGCTTGTCCTGTTTTGCATTGACATCGATGTGCCTACCGTCGGCACCGATGTGAACCAGGAAGGCCGCTCCATTCCAGAAACCCTGCCACGCACGGAGTTCTTTCATTGGAGCTTGATCGACATTCCGCCCGCCCTCAAATCGCTATCGGAAGGGGCGTTCTCAGACATGGTCACGCCCAAGGGCAAGCCTGGACCGCTGGTGGCCATGCCCGTTCGCAACGGCACCGAGCATCAGTTGCGCCAGGGTTTGAACGACTATACGGGCTGGTTCGCTACCGACCCCGACATGGCGGGCGACTATTTTGGCTACGACGGCCCTTGCCCGCCGTGGAATGACTTGCGCCTGCACCGCTACCTGTTCCGCCTGTATGCCCTTGACGTGGCCCAACTGCCTGTCGAAGGCAAATTCACCGGCCAGCAGGCGAGGGCGGCCATTCGCGGCCATATCCTCGATGAGGCCCAACTCCTGGCGGTGTACACCCTGCACCTGGATGTCGCCAAGACCCTCGATTAATTGGGCTCAGCGGAAATTACTTTGACGACAAGCATCGTATTGATTCGCCACGGCGAAACGGCCTGGAATGCCGAGCGGCGCCTGCAGGGCCATATTGATATCGGCCTCAGCGCCGAGGGCGAGCGCCAGGCAGAAGCCATGGCGCGCAGCCTGGCCGGCGAAAACTTTGCTGCCATTTACTCCAGTGACCTGCGCCGCGCCGCAGACACGGCAGCAGCCCTGGCCCGGCTCAAGGACTTGCCTGTGCAACAAGACCCAGGCTTGCGCGAGCGCTGCTATGGCGTCTTCGAGGGCATGCTGTATGCGCAGATCGAAGCGGCCTACCCTGGCCAATTCGTTGCCTGGCAATCGCGCGATGTGGATGCGTGCATGCCGGCAGGCGAGCGCCAGGCCGAAAGCTTCCGCCAGTTTTATGCCCGCACCATGGAGGCCATCAGCCGGCTGGCCCAGGACCATGCTGGCCAGCAAATCGCCATCGTCGCCCATGGGGGCGTGCTGGAATGCGCCTATCGCGCGGCCCTGGACCTGCCACTGGCTTCGCCCCGCGATTTCCAGGTTTTCAATGCCAGTATCAACCGGATGTCTTATGTGGATGGCAAACTTGCTCTAACGACCTGGGGCGACATTGCCCACCTTGCACCCGAGACGTTGGACGAATTCCTGTAGCGAGGACGGGACCGCCTAAGTGGGGCCGCCCAGGCTTGTTACCCACCATAAGTAACTCCCTTAAGCTCCCCAAAAACCTCGGTCCAAACCGCAGAACCTGGCGCGCAAAATACAAAATAGTGCTTATTAATTGAGCAGACCTTCGGTTAAAATAGAGGGTTCCCGCTAAAAGATTCCATTGTTCCGGATCCTTCACTCGTGCAAATCGGTCCTCATCAGCTGCGCAATAATGTATTCGTTGCCCCCATGGCGGGCGTGACGGATCGCCCATTCCGCCAATTGTGCAAGCAATTGGGCGCGGGCTATGCCGTCTCTGAAATGGCCGCTTCCAATCCGCGCCTGTGGGCGACGGAAAAGAGTAGCCGCCGCACCGACCACGAAGGCGAAATGGAGCCGAAGGCCGTGCAAATTGCCGGTGCCGATCCGCAAGACCTGGCCGATTGCGCCAAATTTAATGTGGAACGAGGCGCCCAGATCATCGACATCAATATGGGTTGCCCGGTCAAAAAGGTCTGCAATAGCTGGTGCGGTTCCGCCCTGCTGCAGCATGAAGACCTGGTCGAGCGCATCCTCAATGCGGTTGTGGAAGCGGTCGACGTTCCAGTCACCCTCAAATTCCGCACCGGTTGGGACCGCGAAAACAAGAATGCCCTGCGCATTGCCGCCATGGCGGAACAGGCCGGCATCGCCATGCTGACCCTGCACGGCCGCACGCGCGCCGATGGCTACAAAGGCGATGCCGAATACGAGACCATTGCTGCTGTTAAAGCTGCCGTCAAGATTCCCGTTGTTGCCAATGGCGACATCACGAGCCCTGAAAAAGCCCGCTTCGTGCTCGACCAGACCGGCGCCGACGCCGTCATGATTGGCCGTGCCGCCCAGGGCCGTCCATGGATTTGCCGCGAGGTCGACCACTACCTGCGTACCGGCACCCACCTGCCGGCACCGCTGGTGGAAGAAGTACGCGCCCTGATGGATGAACACCTGCAGGCACATTACAAGTTTTATGGCGAGTTCCTTGGCGTGCGCACGGCCCGCAAACACATCGGCTGGTATGTGCGCGACCTGGAAGGCGGCGAAGCATTCCGCCAAAAAATGAATTTGCTGGAATCGACGGTCGAGCAGTTGAAAGCAGTCGACCAATTCTTTGAAACCCAACTCCGTTTCGGCGAACGGTTACAATACCGACCCGCCAGCGAATTTGAGGAAGCATTGGCGGCGTAAGCCAGCAACAAGAAACAAGCAGTACCCAAAACACAATAAAACACAATAACAATTCACGGACGAGATACGGGCAGAAACCAGGCCACGAGCCTGGCGGAGACAATACCACTTAGCCGGATTAGCATTAAATATGAGTAAAGAAAGTATCCAGGAAGTCGTCCAGAAGAGCCTTGAAGATTACTTCAATGACCTGGGCGAGCAGCAAGCATCGAATATTTATGACATGGTTGTGTTGACGGTCGAAAAACCGATCCTCCAAGTCGTTATGACGCGTGCCGATGGCAATCAATCGCACGCCGCCCAAATGCTGGGCATCAATCGCAATACATTGCGAAAGAAATTGCAAGAACACGGGTTACTGTAAGTCCGAGCACGCAGGAATGGGCCGTGTTCTGGAAGCGCGGTCTGTCGCGACGGCGCCCACAGAATACTTAACAACCAGGCCCTTCCCATGATTAAACAAGCCCTTCTTTCCGTTTCCGATAAAACCGGTGTGCTCGAGTTTGCGCGCGCCTTGTCGGCACAAGGCGTCGTGCTGCTGTCCACCGGCGGCACAGCCAAACTGCTTATGGACAACAATGTACCTGTCACCGAGGTGGCGGACTACACAGGTTTCCCGGAAATGCTCGACGGCCGCGTCAAGACCCTGCATCCGAAAGTCCACGGCGGCATCCTTGCCCGCCGCGACTTCCCTGAGCACGTTGCCAAGCTGGAAGAACACAAGATCCCGACCATCGATATGGTCGTCGTCAACCTCTACCCCTTCCAGGCGACGGTGGCCAAAGACCAGTGCACGCTGGAAGACGCGATCGAGAACATTGATATCGGTGGCCCGACCATGCTGCGCTCGGCGGCCAAGAACCACAAGGATGTGGTGGTGGTTTGCGATCCAAGCGATTACGCGGGCATCCTCGAAGAAATGAAGGCAGGCGAAGTCAGCTACGACACCCGCTTCCGCCTGGCCAAGAAAGTATTTGCACACACCGCACAATACGATGGCGCCATCACCAACTACCTGACCAGCTTGGGCGAAGACAAGGCCCACGCTACCCGTGCTGCCTATCCGCAAACCCTGAACATGAGCTTTGAGAAGGTCCAGGACATGCGCTATGGCGAGAACCCGCACCAGAGCGCCGCCTTCTACCGCGACCTGGTGCCGGCCGACGGTGCGCTGGCCAACTACAAGCAGCTGCAAGGCAAGGAACTGTCCTACAACAATATTGCTGATGCTGACGCCGCGTGGGAATGCGTCAAGTCCCTCGGTGGCCTGGGCCAGCCGGCCGGTTGCGTGATCGTCAAGCACGCCAATCCTTGCGGCGTGGCCATTGGCACCGACGCGCTGGACGCCTACAGCCGCGCCTTGCAAACGGACCCCACCTCGGCCTTCGGTGGCATCATCGCCTTCAATGTGGAAGTGGACGCCAAGGCGGCCGAAGCCGTTGCCAAGCTGTTCGTGGAGGTACTGATCGCCCCAAATTTTACTGCCGAAGCGCGCGCCCTGATGGCCGCCAAGCAAAATGTGCGCTTGTTGGAAATCCCACTGGGCAATGCCAACAACCCGTTTGACGTCAAACGCGTGTCGGGCGGCCTGCTGGTGCAGTCGCCAGACGCCAAGAACGTGCAGCAAAGCGAACTGCGCGTGGTGACCAAGAAACAGCCAACCCAGCAACAGCTGCAGGACATGATGTTTGCCTGGCGCGTGGCCAAGTTTGTCAAATCCAATGCCATCGTGTTCTGTGCCAATGGCATGACCATGGGCGTGGGCGCCGGCCAGATGAGCCGTATCGACTCGGCCCGTATCGCCTCGATCAAAGCGCAGAATGCCGGCCTGTCGCTGGCCGGTTCGGCGGTGGCGTCGGATGCCTTCTTCCCCTTCCGTGACGGCCTGGACGTGGTGGTCGACGCCGGCGCCACTTGCGTCATCCATCCGGGTGGCTCGATGCGCGACCAGGAAGTCATCGACGCAGCCGACGAGCGCGGCGTCGTCATGATGTATACGGGCACCCGCCACTTCCGCCATTAAGCGGATGCCTGACGGTGGGTTGCAAGCAACCCACCCTACGCGAATTTGCAATTAATTTGTCGCTCGACGTTAGGTTGCAAGCAACCCACCCTACGCGAATTTGCAATTAATTTGTCGCTCGACGTTAGGTTGCAAGCAACCTACGCCAACCGGTAGGGTGGGTAACTTGTTACCCACCGTTTCGCCGTCATCCCCAGCGCCGTTGCCGTGTATCATGGCAATATGATTATTCTTGGCATTGACCCCGGACTCCGCACCACAGGTTTTGGTGTGATCGAAAAGCACGGCTCCAAGCTGCGCTATATCGCTTCGGGCACCATTAAGACTGAAGCCGAAAGTGACTTGCCCGGCCGCCTGCGCATCATCCTTGCCGGCATCACGGAAGTGGTACGAACGTATTCCCCAGACTGCTCCGCCGTCGAAAAAGTCTTCGTCAACGTCAATCCCCAATCGACCCTGCTGCTGGGCCAGGCCCGCGGCGCCGCCATTACCGCCCTGGTCGGCAGCGACCTGTCCGTTGCCGAATATACGGCCCTGCAGGTCAAGCAAGCCGTCGTCGGGCACGGCAAAGCCGCCAAGGAACAAGTCCAGCACATGGTGGCGCGCCTGCTGACCCTGCCAGGCCTGCCCGGCACGGACGCCGCCGACGCCCTCGGGGTTGCCATTTGCCATGCAAACAGCCATGATGCGCTGGCGCTGATTGGCAGCGCCGCGCCCGGCCTGGAAGGCCTGCGCATGAAGCGCGGCCGCCTCGTTAAAGCTTAGAAAGATCTACCATGATTGGTCGCCTCTCCGGCATCCTGCTCGAAAAAAATCCGCCGCAACTGCTGGTGGATTGCAATGGCGTCGGCTACGAAGTCGATGTACCGATGAGCACCTATTACAACCTGCCCCAGCTGGGCGACAAGGTCGTGCTGTTTACCCACCTGACGGTGCGTGAGGATGCCCACTTGCTCTACGGCTTTGGCAACACCCAGGAACGCGCCGTGTTCCGCCAGTTGATCAAGATCACCGGCATTGGCGCCCGCACGGCCCTGTCCATCCTGTCGGGCATGAGCATTGCCGACCTGGCCCAGGCGGTCACGCTGCAGGAAGCAGGGCGCCTGGTCAAAGTGCCGGGCATTGGCAAGAAAACGGCCGAGCGCCTGCTGCTGGAACTGAAGGGCAAGTTGGGTGTGGAGCTGGGCACGGTCAGCGGCGGCGTGGTCCAGCACGATGCGCAGTCCGACATCCTGAACGCTTTGCTCGCTTTGGGGTATTCTGACAAGGAAGCGGTGGCGGCCCTGAAGAACTTGCCTGCCGGTAGCAGTGTTTCGGACGGCATCAAGTTTGCACTAAAAGCGCTGTCCAAGGGCTAAAGCAGGCCATGCGGGCCGCATGCTGTACAGATTGAGAAAGTGGTGGAATGAGTATCCAGACTGACGATTTTTCCGAACAACGCATTATCGCTGCAACCAGCGCCTCGCCCAATGAGGAGGCGATTGAACGTGCGCTGCGTCCCAAGCTGCTGGATGAATACGTTGGCCAGGAAAAAATTCGCGGCCAGCTGGAGATCTTCATCACGGCGGCGCGCAAGCGGCGCGAGGCGCTCGACCATACGCTGCTGTTTGGCCCGCCTGGCCTGGGCAAGACCACGCTGGCCCACATCATTGCGCGCGAAATGGGCGTCAACCTGCGCCAGACTTCCGGCCCCGTGCTGGAGCGCCCGGGCGACCTGGCTGCCATCCTGACCAACCTGGAAGCGAACGATGTGCTGTTCATCGACGAGATCCACCGCCTGTCGCCCGTGGTCGAAGAGATCCTGTATCCGGCGCTCGAGGACTACCAGATCGACATCATGATCGGCGAAGGCCCGGCGGCCCGCTCGGTCAAGCTGGACCTGCAACCGTTTACCCTGGTGGGCGCGACGACGCGCGCCGGCATGCTGACCAACCCGCTGCGCGACCGCTTTGGCATTGTCGCGCGCCTGGAGTTCTACAACACCGAAGAGCTGACCCGCATCGTCAGCCGCAGCGCGGCCTTGTTGAACGCACCCATCACCGATGACGGCGCCCGCGAGATCGCCCTGCGTGCCCGTGGCACGCCTCGCATTGCCAACCGTCTGCTGCGCCGTGTGCGCGACTACGCCGAAGTCAAGGGCTCGGGCGAGATCACCAAGGCGATGGCGGACGCTGCCCTCAAGATGCTCGACGTCGACGGCGCGGGTTTCGACCTGATGGACCGCAAATTGTTGGAAGCCGTGCTGTTCAAGTTCAGCGGCGGGCCTGTTGGTATTGGCAACCTGGCGGCCGCCATTGGCGAAGAGGCCGATACGATTGAAGATGTGCTGGAGCCCTACTTGATCCAGCAAGGCTATCTGCAGCGCACGCCGCGCGGCCGCATCGCCACCCCGCAGGCGTACAAGCATTTCGGCGCGACGCCGCCGCGGACGAGCCCGAATGGCGATTTGTGGGATGACGCCTGACCTGCTTGCCCAATCAAAACGGACATCAGTGAAGGCACTAGAAACCGGCGGCAAGCCCGCCAATGAAGGAGATTGACCAAATGATTACCCGCCGTTTGTTTGTCGCTGCTTTGTTGTCGCTGGCATCCCTGTCACCACAGGCTTTTGCTGCGGGCTTCAGTTCTGACCGCATCAGTGTCACCGTTGTCGGTAGCGGCAGCGATGTCGTGCTGGTCCACGGCCTGGGGTCTTCGCCACGCGTGTGGGCGGAAATG
>JACXTT010007529.1_pt1 | contig 15325 bp, 15 predicted proteins | sample 9270951 | NCBI WGS metagenome assembly JACXTT01 (sample SAMN15532306, study PRJNA645909) | rock metagenome | isolation source: weathered quartz diorite | place: Puerto Rico | collected 2017-06-21 | reverse complement strand
GCGCCCACCGCGCCCTTGCGGGCAGCTTCCTCGTACTTGTACATCCAGCGTCCGTAGTAGGTCAGGGTTCTCCCTTTAAAGAAATTGGGATCGTCGGAGGTGGGCTCGTTCACCAGCATCAGCAGAACCTTGCCCTTCACGTCGACGCCTTTGTAGTCGTCCCATTTGTACTCGGGCGCTTCCACGCCATAACCCACGTAAACGATGTCGGCATTGACGGTCGATTCCGGCTGCTGGGTTTCGTCGAAAACGGTGTAATCGGTAAGCGGCTTCAATGCCCGGCTGGAACCACCTGCCGCAACCAGGGCAAACGTCGTCTCCGGGGCCGACGTAATACCGACCATAGGAACCTTCTGCATGTAGGTCCCCCTGTCGCCGGCGGGCTTCAATCCGTATTGCGAAAACTGCGAAGCAATATATTCAGCTGCGATATCGCCGCCGCGCTGCCCAGTTCCACGCCCTTCGAGCAGATCGTGCGACAAGAAACGCACATGCCCGCGGATACGCTCGGCGTCGATTTTCTGGAACGCAACAATCGCAGCCGGTGGGAAATGCACTAGCGCCGCAGCGATCTGCCGCCGCGACGCTTGAGCCCACAGGCCGCAGGCCAGCGAGACGATCGACAATAAGACCAGGCTCTTACGCATGCAACCAGGCTCCTCGCGCCATCAGCGATTAATCAGGGACTCTGTATTGTACCCGGAAGGCAGAGGACGGGCGTCAGCCAAGCGTCGAATGGGCGCAGATCGAACTCCCAAGCCTGATGTCGAAGGTGCGAGGTACGACGTCCGGTGTTTGCCCGCGACCGCGGGTTAGTTTTTGGACCCTCAACCCGCGCGGAAATCGGCGATCTCCTCACCCCGATCGAACAGCGGTTTCAGACCATCGCCGGAGGCTTCGGCCGCGCGCCGGTTCAGATCCTCCATCTCTCTTCGTATCCACCCCACGCTGGAAATCTCGATTTCACCGTCCTGGGCAATCCAAAAAATGGTCGGCACATTGGTGAGCCCATAGGCGTTCGAGACCGGGTAGGTGTTGACGTCATCCAAGAGAACCGGAAAAGTGACTCCGTACTGCCTCAGAAATGCCGCGGTATCTTTCTTGTCGTTCTGCGATATACCAACGATGGTGACGGCATGGTTTCCGTGCGTCTGATAAATCCTTTGCAGGTAGGGAAAAGCATACTGGCAAGTAGGACAGGAAATCTTGAAAAATGCTGCGATCACGGGCCCTTTTGCCAAAGCCTCCCGCAGCGAGAACGGTTTCCCATCCATGGTGGGCAGAGTGAAGGTTGGAGCCGTGGTCCCTGGGTTCAGAACCGCCATTGCGCGCACTCCTTTACGACTACCACCAATATCCTTGCCTGGTGTTTATTTAGATGATCTGGGCCTGCCGGAGGATTTTTCTCGCCAATCCTGTCAAAGGCAGCCCCTCGATGCGTTCCTTCCGCACCCACCGGCCGGCCGCTCCGCTCGGCACGGGACTCTGGGTTACACGGACAATGTAATCGGTCACCGTGATGGAGTGCCGGAGAGTCAGGCCAGACCCGCCCACGGCGCCCGCCTCCGGCACTTCCGGCAGCTCCCACATGCCCGGCATGAGGGATGAATGCTTCGGCCGCTGCACCAGAAAGATCGAACTGCGGCGGCGGTCAAGGGCGTACCAGATTTCCTGCCGATTTTGTCGTGTCGTCTTTGCCGTCCGATTGAGGTCTCCGCGCGTCGTGCACATGTCGAATACCGGGCAGCTCGTACAGCGCGGCTGACGGGGCAAACAGACGGTCGCACCCAATTCCATCATCGCTTGGTTGAAATCTCCGGGGCGGGCGCGGCTCAATAGATCCTCGGCTGCTTGCCAAAGTTCTTTGTCCGCCAGGTCGGAGCCCCGCGCCCGACCGAGCACGCGTTGCACATTGCCGTCGACTACGGCCGCGGGTGCGCCGAATGCGATGCTGGCAATAGCCGCAGCCGTATAACGCCCGATGCCGGGAAGCTCCCGCAGACCCATCACCGTGCGAGGGAATATTCCAGCGTGCTCCTTGGCAATCACTCTGGCAGCGGCATGCAACAAGCGGGCACGGCGATAGTATCCCAGGCCACTCCACACCGTCAGCACCGACGACTCCCGCGCCGCCGCCAGTTCCTGCACCGTCGGAAAGCGCTCCAGAAAACGGCGATAGTGCTCCACTACGGCCCCGACTCGGGTCTGTTGCAACATCACTTCCGAGAGCCAGATGTGGTAGGGATCGCGGAACTGGCGCCAGGGCAGATCGCGAGCGTTACGGTCGTACCATGCCAATAATCGCCGCCGCCAGCGGCGGCGCGCATTGGTGTCGAGATGCAGGCTGGGTTTGGTTTTCATCCTGCGTTGCAAGAGAGAAATTGCCTGGCTATTTTTTCTGCGGACCTACTACCGAATGTGCGATCTCCATCCAGCCCGCCTTTTGCTTTTGCCAGACGGTCATCATACGAACTGGTTCCACCGGCAGGGGTTGCCCGGCTATCGTGCCGCGCATGGTAATGGCATAGGTTACTACCAGCGTCTCGGTGTTCAGCTCGGTCTGAAGATCTCCAAGCGTGTATTCGTCCAAATGGATCTTTTGAAAGTGAGCCAGCGCGGCCGCCCGGTCGAGGCGCCCTTCTTCGGTCGTAGTGAGAACGTAGTTGCTGGCGAGGTGCCCCTCCAAGGCGTTCCAGCGTTTGGCCTTCACCTGTTTCCAGAAGCTACGCTCTAGGCCTTCGCCGCCAGTTGCGTCCTTAAATTCCGTGACTTCGTGCTCGCGCCACATGGTGCAGCCGGCAAGCATCATGATCCCGGATAGCATCAGCACCGCCAGGCGATGTTTCATGTGGGGGATTTTACAGGAGAGCGTCGAAGCCATCGCCGTGTGATTTGTGGTACCGAGGAGCTTCCTTTCGGTTTCTGTCGCGGGGAAGACGGCGGGACGCCGGAAGAAAGGGACCCTGATGACCGAAGACCAACGACCGAAGGATTGCCCCAGGGGTGTATCTTGCAATGCTCCCCCGTTGACCCTGGGCAGGGCGGGAGGAATAATGAACGGGAACCTGCCGCCAGCCTGTAATTGGCGCGCTTTTTCGTCCTTTGACAGCTAGACTGTCAGCATGAACGACTTCAACCGCAAGGTCGAGGAAGCCTCGGCACGCGTGAACAAGTCCGTAGCCGAAGCTACCGAACGCATCGAGAAAGAGACGGCCGAATTCATTACCTATCTCAACGACGAAGTAGTGCCCGCCGTCCGGCAACACTCCACCAAAGCGTTGCGGGTGGCTGCCGAGAAGATGTCCCAGCTAGCGGACTACTTCGACGAAATCAAGTCGCCGCGCCGCTGACCCGGCGCCTGCCGATTTGTATTCTCGCCGTGGTTGTCGGCGTCCTAGGCCTGACCGGTTGCGGCGGCAAGAAGCAAGCAAAGGTCGTTACTCCGCCTCCTCCGCCGATGGCCGAGCCCTCGGCAACTAGGGCGCCGACCCCGCTCCCATCGCCGGCCCCTGACTCATCCCCACACGGCACCACGCGGCAGTTGAATAAGGCAGCCGAAGCAGCCACCCCCATCCCGGACGAATCCCAACCGCTCTCTGTCGAAACAGGCAAAGCCAGTTGGTATGGCGCGCCGTACCACAATCGGCGCAGCTCCAATGGCGAAGTCTATGACATGAATAGCCTGACAGCGGCTCACCGTACTCTGCCCCTGGGTTCTACCGTGCGCGTTACCAACCTGAAGACGGGTCATTCGACGGTGGTACGCATCACCGATCGTGGACCTTTTGTCCAAGGAAGAATTGTGGATCTCTCCCTGGCCGCTGCCAAGCAGGCGGATGTCTGGCAGGCCGGCGTTGCCCCGGTGAGGCTGGAGGTTCTGCGCACGCCGGTGCCATTCGATCACGGTGGCCGTTGGGCGGTGCAGATCGGTTCCTTCCAAAATGAGGGCGGGGCGACCGCCATCGCCAACCGGATTACCCGGCGGTACAAGACCGCAAAAGTTCTGAGCTTCAGCAGTCCAGTCGGAGACTGGTGGGTGCGCGTTCGCGTCTTGAAAGACGACCGCAAGCGCGCCGAAGAAGTGGCTCACGACACCCACACCACCGAGGGCAAGGTTTTTCTGGTCAGGCTGGATTGAAAGGGCAGCAGAGTTGCTCGAGTTCAGCCACTGGATTCGCTTACATTTGGACTGGCTTTGTTTTCTTCAATTTACGCCTGGTTCCCACCCTCGCATCTGTCGCGGGTTCATGCCCTAATGGGCTTGGCCAACGATCCCGCGAACATGCGACCATTCATGTCGAGAGGGTTGCCATGCGTCCAGCACTCGTTTCCGTTCTCCTGCTCTGCATGCAACTGTCGTCCGTCGCTGGTTCCCAAACAACCACCCTCGGCACGAACGCTGCCCAGCTTTACGAAAAGGGGATGAACAGCTTGCTGGGTACTGACGTCAGCCACAGCGACCTGGACGCCGTCGACAATCTTCGCCGCTCCGCGGAACTGGGTTATCCCCAGGCGCAGGTTGTACTGGGTTACTTCTACGACACCGGATCGATCCTCACGCAGGACTCGCAGCAAGCTTCCGACTGGTACAGGAAAGCCGCTCGACAGGATGATCGGCTGGCCGAGTGGCTGGTGGGACGGCTCTACTACACGGGCAGCGGAGTCCCCCGCGACCTCAATGCGGCCCAGTCGTGGCTGCTGAAATCCGCGAACCAGGGCGATCCGTTCGGACAGTACTTGCTCGGCCGGATTGGGCTGGAACGGAATGATTACCCCAAAGCGGCAGACTGGTTCCGGAAAGCTGCTCAGCAGGGTCTGCCCCAGGCGCAGCAGCATTTGGGCGAGCTTCTCAAACAGGGTCAGGGCGTGAAAGAGGATAAGTTTGAAGCGTTCGTCTGGCTACAGGTGAGCTTCGATGCTGGCAACAAGACGGTAGCGACTGAATTGTCGACACTCGAGAGTGACTTAGGCAGCAACCGGGCGGATGAAGCGAAGAGCAAAGCCCGCGAACTCGAACAAACGGTGACCCGCGCCGTAGTCGCACGTGGCTGCGAATGGGCTGGCGCCCTCGATCCAGTTCCGACACCGCCTCCGCCCGATGTACACCGATTCTGCCGCTAGCCGGCGCTTCTAAATTGACTTGGTTTCAGTTTGAATTGCCAGGTCAACTCAAAAGCGCCGGATAACAGTGCCCGCCCCGCCCGAGTGTTACGGATTCTCCGCGGCCTGCCTGTAAGTGCCAAACTTCTTTGCGACGGGCTTCAGCGTGGGATAGAACTGCACAAAACTGTGCTCCACCGCCGCGTGGTCCTCATGGCATTGCCAGCAAGCCGTTTTGGGATTGGCCTCGGCTGACTTCGAGCTCTCGTCGAAATTAAAATAGGCCCACTTGTCCGAAGAGTGCTTCTCATCTTTTACCTCGACACCGATGCCCATCGAATCGCCCTGGAAGTGTCCGGACTTGTTGATCGATCCCTTGGTTTCGGAATAGCGTTCCTCCACCACAAACATGGTCTTGTCCGGCCACTTTCCGCTTTTCAGGAATTCGGAGTACGCCCACTGTGGAACGAACACGTTGGTAAACATCACATGGTCGGAGCTCGCAGGGTTGTAGTTCATTCCCAAACCCGACGAAAGGTAAATCCATTCCCGGTAGTCCTCAGGCCGAAGCAGATGGTTGTCGGAGGTGTATTGGGGCTTGCCGGACCCGGCCTCCGGAGCAGCCGCCTGCAGAAGCCCTAAACATGCAACAATTGTTAGGCTCGTCAGCAGAATGCGTTTCATGCTTCGCCTCAATTCTATAAACCAATTTCCAAGACCCATCGTGGGGGGAGATGTGCGCGGTCCCTAGTATCGTATCGGATTAGACGGCAGAAGATGCCAAAGGGACAGCACGAACATGTGGACGCGAACGTCCCGCGTATGCAGCAGCGCGACGAGCGGGGGAACCGGTTGTTCGCGTCCCCATTGGACCGGATGCTAGCTGATCTCTCCCCGCTTGCGCAGGAACGCGGGAACGTCGAGGTCTTCCTTCTCAAAGTTAGCGATCATGGCATCGCGCAGGGTATCGACTGCAATGGCCGGGGCCGGCACCGGCACGTGCCGGCTCGGTTGGTGCTGTTCCATCACCATGGGCGGAGGTTCCGGCTCGAAGTCGGGATCGGGCTCCGGCTCTGGCGAAACCACGAAACCGGTCCGGTTCTCCGCCTGGCGGCGACGGATGTCCGAATCCTTGAACCCGGTGGCGATGACCGTAATCTTCACCGCATCCTTAGCCTTTTCATCCAGCACGGCGCCAAAAATGATGTTGGCATCCTCATGCGCCGCTCCCTGGATGATGCTGCAGGCCTCTTGCACTTCCGCCAGTTTCAACGACGTGGACCCCGTGATGTTGATGAGAATTCCGCGGGCCCCGTCGATTGCACCCGCTTCCAGCAAGGGAGACGCGATGGCTTTTTGCGCGGCGTCGGTAGCACGATGCGCTCCACTGGCCGTGGCTGTGCCCATGACGGCATAGCCCATGCCCGCCATGATCGCTTTTACGTCGGCAAAGTCGCGGTTGATGATCCCCGGAATGGTGATGATGTCCGAGATGCCCTGCACCCCTTGCCGCAGGATGTCGTCGGCGACGCGGAACGATTCGAAGAAGCCTGCGTCCTGTGCCACCGCCAGCAACTTCTCATTGGGAATGACGATGGTGGTGTCCACCGAATCCATCAATTCGGAAATGCCGCGTTCGGCCTGCTGCATGCGGCGCTTGCCTTCAAAGGCGAACGGCTTGGTGACCACCGCGACGGTCAGCGCGCCCATCTCGCTGGCCAGTGACGCGATGATCGGCGCGGCGCCGGTTCCCGTGCCGCCCCCCAGGCCGGCGGTAACAAACACCATGTCGGCCCCTTCCAGCGCTTCGATGATCTTGTCGGAATCCTCGAGCGCGGCTTTGCGCCCGACTTCGGGATTCGCACCCGCGCCCAAGCCGTTGGTGAGCTTCACCCCGAGCTGGATCTTCATCGGGGCGCGTGACATCCGCAGCGCCTGCAGGTCGGTATTGGCGACCACGAATTCGATCCCCTCCATGCCGGAGTCGATCATGCGATTGACCGCGTTGTTGCCGCCTCCACCCACGCCGATGACCTTGATCTTGGCGTCGTTGCGGGAATCTTCGTTGAAGCTAATGCGAATGTCGTTCTCTTTTTTCATGTCTGCCGCCTTCAGTGAAATTTGCCTGCCTGTTATCGCTTGCCTGCCCCTATCCAAAATCTCGCGCGTAGCTCCGGCATCCTTATATTGGGCCCGGGGCGTTACGGTTATGCGCCTTTCCCTACGAACATTGCCTTCAGTTTCGAGCTCCAGCCCCCATCCTGGACTCCGCGGGCGATCCGGGCGCGGTGTCCATAAAACACCATGCCAAGAACCGTCGTGTACTCCGGTTCGGCCAGAGTGGAGGGCATCTTGGCCAGCGGCGCCGGCCATGCCAGGCGCAGTACTCGGTGCAGCACTGACTCTGCGATCTCGAGAATCCCAGGCAATCGGCATCCGCCTCCAGTCAGAACGACGCCAGCCTTGCACAACTCGAACATTCCCGCATGGCGCAAGTTGTCGCGGAGCATTTCAAACAGCTCGCGGGCCCGCGGCTCCAGAATTTCTGCCACCAAGCGTTGCGCAATCAGCCGTGAGGGACGGTCTCCGACGGACGGAACCTCAACCTCATTCCCTTCCGGGATCAAGGTCACGATGGCGTTTCCATAAAGCCGCTTGATCTTCTCCGCCTCGGCCACAGGTGTGCACAATCCCACAGAAAGATCGCTGGTGAAGTGGTCGCCGCCAATCGGAATAACTCCCGTGTGCGCGACCGCACCCTCATGAAAAACGATCAGGCTCGTAGAGCCAGCGCCCAGGTCGGCCAGGCAGACACCTAGTTCGCGCTCGTCGGAGCGCAAGGTGGCGTCGGCGCAGGCCAGAGGCTCGAATACGGTGTCGTCCACGTGCACACCCGCACGATTGACCGCGGTAATCACGTTCTGCATGGCGCTCGATGCCACCGTCACCATGTGTACGCGAACTTCCAGCCGCGCCGCCATCATGCCCAGAGGATCATGCACTCCGGTCTGATCGTCGAGGATAAATTCCTGGGGCAACAGGTGCAGAACTTCGCGATCCGCCGGCAGTGGAATGGCACGCGCCTTTTCGACCGCGGAGCGAAGCTCTTCGCGGCCAATTTCCCGCGCCCGCGCTCCGAAGCTCAAGCCGCCGTGGCTGTTGATGCCGCGGGCATGCACTCCGGCTACGCCCAGCAAGGCGTGCTCGACCGGAGCGCCGGCGGCGTCCTCGGCCTGCTCCACCGCCTTCTGAATCGAACTCACGGCCTTGTCCAGATCCACGATGACGCCCTTGCGCGAACCGCGCGACTCGGCGACGCCGTGCCCACGGTAGCGCAGACCGTTGTCGGTAATTTCCGCTATCAACGCGCAGGTCTTTGCGCTGCCTACGTCAATCGCGGTCAGAAGGTGCTCGTGCTGGTTCGCCATTCCTATTGTTGTGCCTCTCCCTTGGCAATCGCTGGGCTTGGTTTCGCCGGCTTGGCAGCCGGTCCCGCCACAGGTACGGCAGTCGCAGATGATTTTCCCGTCTTCTCCAGATTTTGCGTTTTGGTGCCTTGCGACTTCTGAGGCTGCGCCGAGCCCGCCTTAGCCTTTGTTTTAGCCTTGCCTCTCGCCAGGACTCGCGTCTTCCGGGCACTGGTCTTGCGATGTCCGGGCCTGGCCCCCTTTGCGCTTCCGACCGGTTTCGCCCGAGGAGGGGCGACGGTTTTCGCAGTCAGCGCCGGAGACGGTTTCGGCGCCGACGTGATGCGGGTGATCAATGCCGCCGGCTTCACGCCAGCGGCCATTGCTTTCTTGGCCGCGCTGGCGGAAATCGGCGCCTGCTTTGCGGCGCCTTGCAAGTCCGGATTGACGATGATCTGCCGGTCATAGCGCAAATCCACCGATTCCAGTTTGTCGAATTGCTGCTGCCACTCCTGTACGTGGGTGACGTACACCTTGTACCGCTCCAGATAGTTGGAAGACCCGAGATGGACCAGCACTTCGCCGGCACGATTATTGGCTAGGACCTTTACGTCATCCGGGTCGGTAAGATCGACTTCACTCAGATCCTGTGAGTAGCGCGCGCCACCCGCGTCGAGTTGCCGGACTACGTCGTTGTAAATCTTCATTCGCGCCGTCCGCGTCGACGGCGGTTCACCCTGACTCATTCCCACAATCACCGGGAAGGAGTATTTCTTCTTGCTGCCCGGCAGTTCCATCAACGTCCCGGCGCGGTCGGTCAACAGAATTTTCGAGCCTACGCGTGCAAATGCCACCGGCGTACGCTCCTGAATCTCAACTTTGAGCCGGTTGGGAACGAAGCGCATAACGCTGGCCGACTCCACCCAGGGAATCTGTTCCAGCTGCGCTTTCCGCTGCCCCAGAGGGACGAAGAAGATATTTCTTCCGATGTCTCCGCCCATGACTTCCATCACCTGCGAGCGAGCCACGTTCTCCAAGCCGTTGATCTCGATGTCGTCGCTCGACTCAACCCGGAAGCGCCACGACCGCTCTCCGTAGTGGTAGAGCGACGCGACCGTGATTCCGCACAGAAAGACGATGCCGCATGCGACCGCAGCCCAGGTCAGGCGAGTAACAGTCTTTTTGGGAAGGGAACCGCGTCGAACCGAAACACGCTTCTGGACCCGTAGGAACGGAGGTTCCTGCTCCACATCCAAGTCGAGCAGGCGCGCGTCACGAACCTCGTCGCACCCCGCCTCGTTGGCCGGTGGATATAACTCCTCCTGCGAGATGGTCGGGCCGGATTTCCGCGCCATCAAATCAGGTCAATTGTCGTCAGGGAACCGCTGAGCAAAATTACTATAACTGCTTTTAGCCAGCAGAGATAGAAAAAATTGGGAAGTTTTGCACAGGCGCGGCCACGAAGACCTTCATTAGTAAGCGGCAGGTGGCCGGTTGATGACCGGGCGTCGCCCAACCAGCAATGCTAGAACATGCCGTGCTCAAATCCTTTGGCAGGCTGCGGGACATCGATCACAAAGTTTCCCCCAGGAGTATTGATGACCTCGTGAAATTTGTGTTCCATCGCCCGGCCGCGAGTCCTTTCGACACGCACCCGGACCATTTTGACCTGAGGGCGGGTAAAATTACAATCCACGCGAGCCAAGTGGACCTGGGAACCCAAGACTTGGCTTAAGTCGGCATTCTCGCGACCCGGGTCGAGCAGCTTCAAGGAATCCGCGGCTATCTCAGAACGCTCCTCTACCCACGCGACGGCGCAATTGACGAGATCCGAGACTCGCTCTCGATACTGCCTGACGAATCCGTTCGTAATCGCCAGAGCCAACACCATTACCGCGGTCCAATATATTGCCTTTTCGGAAGCCATAATCTGTCCTTCCCTGAATTTGACGCCCGAGGACAAAAGTCGTTATCAGCCTCCGATTGTTTTTGTGGCGGGTCTCCCGGCAAGGTCACCCGCCCTTGGACAGTTTTCCCAAAATCATCGGACCCAGTTGTGACACATTCCCCGCTCCCAGGGTAAGAATCATGTCTCCTGGCTGTGCTCCCGCCACAACCCATGCGACTGCTTCCGCAAACGAGGCGGCATAACTGCCCCCTGGCTTGCCGGTCCGGTCGATGAGCCGGGCCAGCGCTTCACCGGTTACGCCGTCGATCGGCGGTTCACTGGCACCGTAGATATCCAGCACGACCAGCGAGTCGGCGTTCTCGAAGGCAGTCGCGAACTCTTCCATGAGATCACGCGTACGGGTATAGCGATGAGGCTGAAAGATCACGTGGATCTTACGAAATCCGCACTGGCGGGCAGCCGCCAAAGTGGCGCGAATCTCGGTGGGATGGTGGCCGTAGTCGTCAATGACGCTGATCCCCGCGGCCTTGCCCCGCAACTGGAAACGCCGGTCCACGCCGCGAAAATTCTCCAGCGCCGATCGGACGTGGTCAGGCTCAATGTCCAGACCAATTCCCACGGCGATCGCCGCCGTGGCGTTCAGAACATTGTGCACTCCCGGCACATGCAGCCGGAATTCGCCCAGGTCGCGCTGGCCATAGTTGACGCGAAAATAGCTCGTAGGCTGTCTTTCCTGGACTTCAGAGTGCGATTCAGTCGACGCCGCTGCCGATCTGGAAGCCGGTTCCAGTCCGGACTTCCCCAGTTTGATGTGAAAATCCGAACCTCGCCGCGTCCCGTAGCTAACGGTTCGACGCCGGATTTGCGGAAACAGCCGGCGCAACAGCGGATCGTCGTTGCAGACCACCACCACGCCGTAGAAAGGCACGCGATCCATGAATTCCAGAAAGGCTTGCTTTACATCGCGCATATTGCGATAGCAATCCATATGCTCGCGATCGATGTTGGTGACAACCGCGAGTACCGGTGACAGTTTCAGGAACGAGCGGTCGCTCTCGTCGGCTTCCACCACCATGTACTCCGATCTGCCCAGGCGGGCATTGGAGCCCATGGCGTCCACTCGCCCGCCGACCACAACGGTGGGATCAAGCCCTCCCGCGGCGAGCACCGCGGCGATCATGGAAGTCGTCGTGGTCTTGCCATGCATGCCGGCGATGGCAACGCCGTACTTCAGGCGCATCAGTTCCGCCAGCATCTCGGCGCGCGGAATCACTGGAATGTGGAGCCTCTGCGCTTCGATCACCTCGGCATTGTTCTGAGAGTTATTCTGCACGATAGCGGAACTAGTCACTACTACTTCCGCTCCGGAAATATTTCCCGCCGCGTGACCTTCAAAAATCGTCGCTCCTAAACCAGCCAGCCGCTGCGTGGTGGCCGAGCTCTTCAGGTCGGAACCGGAGATCTTGTAGCCCAGATTCAGTAGCACCTCGGCAATCCCACTCATGCCGATGCCTCCGATGCCGACGAAATGAACCCTCTGTATTTTGGCAAACATCTCTGGTTAACGTCTTGCGCCTGTTGTCCCGAACCTCAACCCGCTGTAAATCCGATTCGCTTGCGAATGGGTTTGTGCAATCCCAGCTCCCCGACTTCTGTGTCAAATGCGCTCCGACCATGTGCGAGGACAAACGCCAAGCGATTCCAAGCAGCGCGAGCATCATAGGAATCGCGTAGGGTGTGCTCAGGAAGACTCACTCTTCCACGCCCGCCAAGCGCGCCGCCAGCGCCGCGATGTCTCGTGCTGCCTCTGGATGCGCCAGCTTTCGTGCCGCCTGGCTCATGCGTTCCAGCCTTCCCGGATCGCCGAGCAGCGCAGCCACAGTATCCGCCAGCCACACTTTTTCGAGGTTGGTCTCCTCCGCCACAACAGCGGCGCCCGCTCGCTCCAGGGCCTGAGCGTTGACCCTCTGATGATCGTCGGCGGCGCGCGGGAATGGGACAAAAACCGCCGGCTTCCCTGCCGCCGTAATTTCTGCCACCGTGCTCGCGCCGGAACGGCACAAAATCAAATCGGCCCGCGCGAAGAACGCTGGCATGTCAGTGATAAACGGATATACCTCGGCGGATGAACCAGCCCGCTGGTACGCGGCCAGCGCGTCATTATAGCCGCGCTCTCCCGTCTGATGGATAATGTGAATGTTGGGCACTTGTTTCCCCAGTTCAGGCAGACACCGGATCATCGCCTGATTGATGGCATTCGCGCCCTGACTCCCGCCAAACACCAGTAGGGTAGGTTTGTCATTTGCGGTCGGCTTGCCCGCGATTTCGAAAAACGCTTCGCGAACCGGTACTCCAGTGACTACGGCACGGGGGAAGTACCGTGCGGTCTCCTTGAAGTGCACCGCCGCTGCGGAAACCATTCTAGCCACAGCGCGGTTGGCGAGGCCCGGCACCACATTGGGCTCAAAGGCGAGAGTCGGAATTCGTTTGAGGACCGCCGCCAGCATGGCCGGGCCGGAAGCGTACCCGCCCACCCCAATCACCACATCGGGGCGGAACTCTGTGAGCGTGCCGCGCGCACTCCACACCGCACGCGGAAGATCGAAAAGCGTCTTCAGACGTGTCTTCAGGCTCACCTGGTTCAACGCGCCCACCTGCACCAGGCGGAGCGGGAACCCCGCCGCCGGAACCAGCCGATTCTCAATGCCCCGCGCCGTGCCGATGAACAATACCTCGGCGCCGTAACGTTTTTGCAACTCCTGAGCAATAGCAAGTGCAGGAATCACATGTCCGCCGGTTCCGCCTCCGGCCAGAATTGCCCGCATCCTTTGACTATAAACCGGAAGGCGCCACGGAAGGCTGGTGCAGGTTGACGTTTTAGGAGCGTCCGCCAGGGTACCTGCGACTCACGGAACGGTGCCCAGGTGATACAAATCCCAAGCGTTTCCTCGCAGCACTCGCTGGGCGATTTCCTGGGCGCGTGGCATGAGGATGACGTGTTCCTTGACCATCTCCGTCAACACCATACCCAACGCGAGCCTTGCGTTTCGCGACCCCAGCCAGGTCGTCTCCTGCCAGCCCATGCCCGGACTGACAAAATCCGCATCCGAACCAAACAGGATGTGCTCGGGCATCGATTCCAGCCAAGGGCGCATAATACGAGCCACTTCGGCAGGCGAAAAGTTGAGATCCAGGTAAGAAATATCCACGTAAACGTTGGGTTTCGCGATCAAAGGTATGATGTGCCGCTCAAAGGGCGAGCCGCCATGCAACATCACGAACTTGGTTCCGCGCAGGGTTGGATCGTTGAACACCTTGTCCAACAGCAAAGGATCGGATCCGGCGATATCGAAAAACTCGCCGCAACCGCCACCGGTGTGAATGTGGACCACCAGTCCAATCCTGCCAGCCTCCGCCACGATCAGATGGAATAAGTAGTCCTGCAGAGTCTTGTAGTCTCCCGGCTTCGGCGCCAGTCCGCTCGCTTGGCCGGGCTTTGTCGGTCCACCCTTCAGCTGTCCACTCAGTGACCGCCGATATACTGCGTCAGCGTCCGCATGAGATGCGGGGGCGAAGTCCAACCCACGCAGATACGCAGCCTCAAACTTGATTCCCACAGCCCCACGTTCCTGTTGCTGTCGCAACGTTGGAAGCACAATGTTTTCTGTGTACTCGTCGAGTGTCGGCGGAGGGCCGTTCACGCCCGACTGCCCGAAATAGGTGCGGCGCAGTTCGTCTTCCATCAAGAACAGTTCGTGGCGATCGGGAGTGGTTTCCAGCCCCCGATTGTCCAAAGGAAACAACAGCGCGTCCGCGTAGGGCACCCAACGAAACCTGGGCGGCTTGAGGCCGGGGGTCATGGCAACCCGGTTTGCCAAGACTGCTTCGATTCCCGCTACGTCCAGAATCCGGTCGTAGTAAGTGTCGCCATGCGCCGCACGCAACCCGGCGAGCTTCTCGTCGCGCTTTGCTTCGGCTTCCTCGGCGCTTTTCGGCACTTCGCCATAAAGCGCTTTCCAGGCGGCCTGAGTATCTGCTCCGAAGCGCAAGTTTGCCGGTGTCAGACCTGGGGTTGAAGGCAACACATCGCAACGCAAGGCGTCGTAGCCCTTGTCGTCTGGGATGTCCGGGGCGATGACATGGGCATGATTGTCGATCGCCTTGACGGTGTTAATGTAGTCTAACAACTGCGGATCGATTTCCTGCCCGCGCGCGGCCACGGCGGCGCAGAAAAACAGGAGCAACTGGCAGAATCGGCCTCTCAAGAGACGCTCCTGGGAATATCGACCCTCAAAGCATTCCGCCTGTTTGCACTTCGAGAATGGCCAGTGCCCTCTCCAGTTTATGGATGGCCTGTCCGATTTCTGGATGTTCACCGAGCTTGTCCCGTAAGCTCTTCAGCAAATCATGGGCCCCGGCGACATGCTCTGCCGCCTTTCGTGGTCCCGAGTCCGGGTTGGATTCTCCTTGGTTCGTCATGGCAGACACCCCTTTCCCCTGAATTTTGTTGTCTTGGTCCCCGGGCGCCCGGTTGCACGTGTGCTCGGCAAATTGGACCCGCAGGCTTTCCCGAGCATCTTCAAGATTCTTCAACGCGGCCATGGGGACCTTCCACTGACGATCGCAGGACGTGCAGGCGCCGATGGCGGGCACCTGCCCTAGCCACTTGACCACCCGGAGATTGCGTTTCGACATGGGGACAGTGTCCCACAGCCCGAGACGATTTGCCACGCGCGGCAGTCCCGACTAACGACCGCCGCCTCGGAAAATCAACCAATACTCCTACAGAAAGACAACAGGATGATGAGCATGAACTGGACCACCAGTCGTGATCACAACCTGGATCACGCACCCTCGATTTCCGGCAGAGGTTTCGTTTCCATACGGATTCCCGTAACGCGGCGACTAT
>JACXTT010007528.1_pt1 | contig 15325 bp, 16 predicted proteins | sample 9270951 | NCBI WGS metagenome assembly JACXTT01 (sample SAMN15532306, study PRJNA645909) | rock metagenome | isolation source: weathered quartz diorite | place: Puerto Rico | collected 2017-06-21 | reverse complement strand
CGGGCACGCCAGGCATGGCCGTCGGCACGAGCATCCGGGCCGGTGATCCATTGGCTCTGGCCATTGTGCAATGCCGTCATTCCGTCCAGGCTGGCCGCCACTTTCAGGCGCACCCAGGGCAGGCCGCGCCGCATGCGGGAAAAGAATCCGATATTGAGTTCTTCAGCTTGGTCGGCCAGCAGGCCGCAGCTGACTTCGATGCCGGCTGCCTTCAGCGTGGCCAAGCCTTGCCCGGCCACCAGGGGATTGGGGTCTTCCATCGCGGCGACAACGCGGCCAATACCGGCAGCGACTAGGGCCTGGGAACAAGGCGGTGTGCGGCCAAAATGGTTGCACGGCTCCAGCGTCACGTAGGCCGTGGCGCCACGCACATCATGGCCGCTGGCGGCGGCGCTGCGCATGGCGTCGATTTCTGCGTGGGCCTGCCCGGCCGGCTGGGTGTGACCGGCACCAATCACTTCGCCGTCCTTGACCAGGACGCAGCCAATGCGCGGATTGGGCGCCGTGATGTACATGGCGCGGGCCGCCCACTCGAGCGCCAGCTTCATGCCATCGATATCGTTCAGTATTTGCACACTCGCCCTTGCTCAAATGATTCGACCTACAGCAGGGCAAGCTATATGGATGGTGCCGGCCTAATGCCCGCCTTGCCCTGCGCAAGCGCCCCAATGGGCAGCCAAGCAGTTATCGATAGGACAACTGCGGCCGGCTCCATTATAAGCAACGTTGCCCGGTCTATGTTGGGAAGTCAACTCACCGTTACAGAGAAGGATTGCGCAGCATGATGGTGGCCGTATAGAGCTGGCGGCTGCGCCCTTTCAGGTCGGGCGGCATCAGGCTTTCGCTGATGCGGGTACCCTCGTCACGCATGCCGTGCATGGCGCTGTAGGTCAAGCCAAACAGGTCGTAGTTCACCGGCGGCTCGGCGTAGCGGGTCGCCTTTTGCCCATGCAGCAAGATGCCGATACGGATGCTGGTGACCCGCTTCCAATGCGTCTTGCGATTGAAGTCACGCTGGCGTTCCTGGGCGGTATTGCCAAGCAGTTCGAGCCCTTCATCGAGCTGGTTCAGCGCCGTGGCCGTCAAGTAGACATTGGCGATACCGTCCGGATTGTCATCGGTATCGACGCCATAGAGTACCTGGAAGGAGTCCACGCCACGCACGATGGCTGCGGCCTGCCAGCCCTTGGCGCTGCGGTACTTGCAGCGCAACTCCCATTCGCCGTCGCCCCCTTGACCGACATAAAAAATGCTCCAAGCCCGTTGCGCCTCATTGGCCGAGGCCGGTACACCAACACCGGCGCAGTTGAGCACGCTGCCGTCGCCTGCCGGGGCAGGCCCGGCGCCGGCAAAGCGCAGGGCCAACACGTCGCTGCCATGGATGGCGCCGGGGCGCGGATCGTCGATACCGGCACTGGCCAGGCTCAAGGTACGGGCATCGAGCCCGGCCACGCTGGCATCGGCACTCGACCAGATGTCGGCTGCGCTGCCATCCGCATCCCAATTGAAGGACGATACCTGCCGCACTGAGCGTGCGATGGCTTCAATGGCGAACCGGCCTCCATCGTCCAGCAAGACCGATTCAGCCTGGCTGGCAAAACCGTTGTTGCCGACAACCAGCAAGGCACTGGCCAGCAAGACAAGGGCCGAGCTCGCACCCAGTGCGACGATCAGTTCGGTGATTGTCATGCCCTGTTGGCACCGCAAGCTGCCTACCGTGGCACGCCCCTTGCGGCCACAGGCAAGGGGTGCGCTGGCCAACCCGCTTGCGGCTCGACGAACCATTGGCGCTCCTGTATCGACAAGCGATCACGGCGACCGCCACGCCAACAAGTTAGCAGCCGGCTCAAGCAAAACAGTGAGGTGGGTCAAGCGTGCGCATGCCAGTGATGGCAGGCTTGCAGGTCGGGGAATAAGTGGAGGTGCAGGGAAAGCGAAAAGTTTGCTTGCGCGATCAGGACTTGCGTGGCTTGCGCTCGCGGCCGACTTCGGCAATGGCCTCCTGGAACTCGGCCAGGTCTTCGAAGTTCTTGTATACCGAGGCGAAGCGGATATAGGCGATTTTGTCGAGCGCTTTCAATTCGGCCATGACGAGCTCGCCAACAAAGCCCGTTTCGACTTCGCGCAAGCCACTATTGAGCAGCTTCTCTTCAATCGAGGACACGGCCTTGTCGATCGACTCGGCCGATACGGGCCGCTTGCGCAGGGCCAGCATCAGGCTGCTGCGCAGTTTGGCGACATCGAATTCAGTCCGGCTGCCGCTCTTCTTGACCAGCATCGGCATCGACAACTCGATCCTTTCATACGTCGTGAAGCGCTTGTCGCACTTGCCGCAACGGCGGCGGCGGCGAATGGAATCGCCCTCCTCCGATATGCGGGTATCGAGGACTTGCGTGTCTTCATGCTGGCAGAAAGGACATTTCATGCGTGGGAATGGTATCCGGATACGGATTCGGGGTCAAACCCGGCAAGCGCCAACACCAGCGGCAACTAAGGCTGCCACACGCTGCGCGCTTGCCGGGCTCGACCCCGAAGTCTTGTCAGACCGTCCGCTTGACCCCAGGCGGTACTGACGGATTGTGCTGCAATTACGCGGCGTAGACGGGATACTTGTCTGCCAGCTTCTTCACTTCGCCTTTGACGCGCTCGATGGTGGCGGCGTCGTGCGGATTGTCCAGCACGTCGGCAATCAGGTTGCCCACCGTCGTTGCGTCCGCTTCGGTGAAGCCGCGGGTGGTCATGGCCGGGCTGCCCAGGCGGATGCCCGAAGTCACCATCGGTTTTTGCGGGTCGTTCGGAATGCCGTTCTTGTTGCAGGTGATGTGGGCCGAACCGAGGATGGCTTCCGCTTCCTTGCCGGTCAAGTTCTTTGCGCGCAGGTCCACCAGCATCACATGCGATTCGGTGCCGCCGGAGACGATGCGCAGGCCGCGGGCAATCAGGGCCTTGGCCAGCGCGTCGGCGTTCTTGACCACTTGCTGCTGGTAAGCCTTGAATTCTGGGCTCAGCGCTTCTTTGAACGCGACTGCCTTGGCAGCGATCACATGCATCAGCGGACCACCCTGGATGCCAGGGAAGATGGCCGAGTTGATGGCCTTTTCGTGCTCGGCCTTCATCAGGATGATGCCGCCGCGCGGCCCGCGCAGGGATTTGTGCGTCGTCGAGGTGACAAAGTCAGCGTGCGGCACAGGGTTGGGGTAGACGCCCGCGGCGATCAGGCCAGCGTAGTGGGCCATATCGACCATGAAGTAGGCGCCAACGGCCTTGGCCACCTTGGCGAAGCGCTCGAAGTCGATCTTCAGCGCAAACGCCGATGCGCCGGCAATGATCATCTTCGGCTTGTGTTCGTGGGCCAGGCGCTCCATGGCGTCATAGTCGATGTCTTCTTTGTCGGTCAGGCCGTAGGACACGACATTGAACCATTTGCCCGACATATTCAGTGCCATGCCGTGGGTCAAGTGGCCGCCTTCGGCCAGCGACATGCCCATGATGGTGTCGCCCGGCTTGAGCATGGCGAAGAACACGCCCTGGTTGGCCTGCGAGCCCGAGTTCGGCTGGACATTGGCTGCCTCTGCGCCGAACAGCTGCTTGATGCGGTCGATCGCCAGTTGCTCGGCCACGTCGACGAATTCGCAGCCACCGTAGTAGCGCTTGCCTGGATAGCCTTCGGCGTATTTATTGGTCAGTTGCGAACCTTGCGCTTCCATCACGGCAGGCGAGGTGTAATTTTCCGACGCGATCAGCTCGATGTGGTCGTGCTGGCGTTTGTTTTCATTCTGGATGGCGCTAAACAGTTCCGGGTCAACCTTGGCCAGCGTGTGATCTTTTGCAAACATGAACAAACTCCAATGGTGTAAGAATGCGTTTCGTAGAGCGCGACGGCGCCAGCTACAAGGAACATAGGAGGGCCGCCGCACGTGCACTTTCCATATGGGCTGCCCAGGCGAACGGCTGTTGAAATCTCACGCTCCCCGGTGGAACTCCACCTTTCATCGGGGATCGCCCGATTTTTCGCCAGTATCGTGAGACGAAATGGAGGCCAAATTGTAATTTATGTGCCTATTTTGAGCAAGGAAACCAGGCCCGGCACGGCCACCTCGGCTGGCTTCGGCAAGGTGGCAGCACAATCCAGTACAATTTTCCATCTTCTATACAACACAGGATCAACCATGATTGTCTTCATCACCGGCGCCTCCAGCGGCTTCGGGGCCGAGATGGCCCGCACCTTCGTCCGCAACGGGCACCAGGTGGTGATCAGCGCCCGCCGCGCCGACCGCCTGGCCGCACTGGCCGAAGAACTGGGCGACGCCGCCCTGCCCCTGGTGCTGGATGTGACCAACAAGGCCGCCATTGATGATGCCTTGGCGCAACTGCCGCAGAACTGGCGCCAAATTGATGTGCTGGTCAACAATGCCGGCCTGGCCCTGGGCACCCAGCCCGCCCATGAGGCCCCACTGGAAGACTGGGAAACCATGATCCAGACCAATTGCATGGGCTTGGTGACGATGACGCGCGCCGTGCTGCCCGCCATGGTGGCCCGGGGCAGCGGCCTGGTCATCAATATCGGCTCCGTCGCCGGCCATTATCCTTACCCGGGCGGCAACGTGTACGGCGCCACCAAGGCCTTTGTCGAACAGTTCACGCTGAACCTGCGGGCCGACCTGGTGGGTACGGGCGTGCGCGCCACCAATATCGCCCCTGGGCTGTGTGGCGGCACCGAGTTTTCCAATGTGCGTTTCAAGGGCGACGATGCGGCCGCAGCCAAGGTCTACGAGGGCACCACCCCGCTGACGGGCCAGGACATTGCCGATACGGCCTACTGGATCGCCACCCTGCCCCCGCACATCAATATCAACAACATTGAAATGATGCCGACCTGCCAAGGTTTCTCCCCGTTCAATATTAAACGGAAATAAATACGGATCAGGCCCCGCCCTGTCCGAGGCCCATCCTGCTAAATTGTTAGCGAATGTTACAAACCTTGGATAAGCAAATCCCTTAGGCCGCGGTTGTCGTACAATTCGCGTAGAATGTTTCCACAATTCACTTAAAGCATCACAACATGACCGCTGTGTTCAACTGGACTGTCCGGGTCTACTATGAAGATACCGACGCCGGTGGCATCGTGTACTACGCGAACTACCTGAAGTTTTTTGAACGTGCCCGTACTGAATGGCTGCGCGCCGCCGGCATCGGGCAGCAAGTCTTGCTTGAAGAACACGGCGCCATCTTCGTCGTCAAGAGCGCTGCACTTGACTACCATGCGCCGGCCAAACTCGATGATGTACTAGAATTAACTTTGCATATTGAGAAGCTGGGACGGGCCTCGGTGCAGTTTGTGCAGGAAGCCAGGTGCGGCGGCGCGTTGCTGACGACGGCCAAGGTCAAGGTCGGTTGCGTCGATGCCGCCACGCTGCGCCCGCGCCCGCTGCCCGACATGGCCAGCGCCAAAATGCGCGGCGACTGATCCCCTCCCCCAGCTTTTGCCCAAGACAGACTACTGAAAGCAGCCAACACCATAATGAACGCCGTCCAAGACCTCTCTTTCTACACGCTCATCATCGAAGCGCACCCGATTGTCCAGCTGATCCTGGCGCTGCTGATGGCGATTTCACTGATGAGCTGGTCGTATATCTTCGGCAAGCTGTTTGCAATCCGCGCGGCGCGCCGCCAGACCGAGGCGTTTGAACGCAGCTTCTGGGCCGGCGGCAACTTGCATGCCCTGCACCAGAGCGCCCAAAGCAGCCGCGACCAGAGTGGCGCGCTGGCCCGCATTTTTGAGGCAGGCATGGGCGAATTCATCAAAGGCAAGGCCGCCTCGCGCGAAGCCCTCGATATGGGCGCCGTGCTCGACGGCGCACGCCGGGCCATGCGCGCGGCTTTCCAGCGCGAGCTCGATGCACTCGACGCCCACCTGAACTTCCTCGCCAGCGTTGGCTCCGTGTCGCCTTACATCGGCCTGCTGGGCACCGTGTGGGGCATCATGAATGCCTTCCGTGGCCTGTCCAATGTCCAGCAAGCTACCCTGGCGGCCGTCGCGCCCGGCATTGCCGAGGCACTCATCGCCACCGCCATTGGCCTGTTCGCCGCCATCCCGGCCGTCGTGGCCTATAACCGCTATACGCACGACATCGACCGCCTGGCCATCCGCTTCGAGAGCTTTATTGAAGAGTTCTCGAACATCCTGCAGCGCCAGTCGCGTTAAGGACCAGCGAATATGGCCACTTCTTCCACCAGCCTGCGCGGTAGTCGCCGCCGCAAGTTCAAGTCTGAGATCAATGTGGTGCCCTACATTGATGTGATGCTGGTGCTGCTGATCATCTTTATGGTGGTGCCGCCAGCCAATAGCCCCAGCGTCATCAACCTGCCCAGTGCCGAGAAATCGGCCCTGCCGCCGGACGAATACATCCAGGTGGTGATCCAGCCCAATGCAACGCTGTCGATCGGCGTCAATGGCAAGACCTCGACGGCGCCAGTGAATATGCCCAACCGCGGCGCTTTATTGCGCGAACTGCGTAAGTTACACGACGCCAATCCGACTTATCCAGTGATGATCGCCGGCGACAAAGAGAGCAAGTACGACGACGTCATCCAGCTCATTTCCGAAGCCAAGAAAATGGGCATTTCACGCGTAGGACTGGCCACCAAATAGCACCATGTTGAACATGAAACCAGCCACAGCCGGCGGCACAATGTATTCCGTGCCGCGCGATCCGAACCGCTTCTCATCGATGATGATGGCGGTGATCGTGCACGCCGGCCTGCTGCTGTGCCTCTACCTGTCGGTGCGCTGGCAAAACACAGCCCCGGTCCAGGTCGAGGCTGAAGTGTGGGACATGAAGATCCAGAGCGCCGCTGCGCCTGCCGAGCCGGTGCCTGAACAAGTTGCCGAACCCACGCCGCCGGTCGCCGCACCAGAGCCGGAGCCGGTCGTCGCCAAGGCGCCCGATATCGCGCTGGTAAAGGCCAAACAGCTGAAGGAAGCCAGGGAAAAGGCGCTGGAAGAACAGAAGCGCAAGATGGCCGAGAAGAAGCTCGCTGACGAAAAACTGGCCAAGGAAAAGGCCGCCAAGGAATTGGCTGCCAAGAAGCTGCAGGAAAAGCAGGCCAACAGCAAGAAAGCACAGGAAGAGCAGAAAGCGCTGGACAAGGCCCGCGAAGCCGAACTGCGCCGCATTACCGGGGCAGCGGGCACGGGTGGCGAAGCGCCCAAGTCGACAGCGCCGCGCAATGACCCGGGTTATGTGGCCAGCCTGGTCAACAAGATCCGGCGCAATCTCGTTTATACCGGCAGCACGGACATCCCGGGTGATCCGCGCGCCATTTACCGAATTGAGCAATTGCCTACCGGTGACATTATTTCAGTGAAAAAGATCAAAAGTAGTGGGGTGCCCGAATATGATCGGGCAGTCGAGAACGCGATCAATGCCTCCTCGCCCTTGCCGAAGAAAAAAGACGGCACCGTCGAGCGCTCGATCGAACCTGAATTCCGTCTAAAGGACCAACCTTGAACGCAATGAAACGTCTATTCCTGTGCGCCGCCCTACTGCTGAGCGCCGCGGCCCATGCCCAGCTCCGCTTTGAAATTTCCGGCGTGGGCAGCAACCAGGTCCCGATTGCCGTGGCCGCCTTTGCCGATGAATCGATTGCGCCGGCCCAGGTGTCGGCCGTGATCAAGGCGGACCTGGAGCGCAGCGGCATGTTCCGCGTGATTGATGCAGGCACCGTTATTTCGGAAACCGCAGTGGTCGACTACAGCGGCTGGATCGGTAAAGGTGCCTACGCCGTCGTCACGGGCAGCGTCAGCAAGCTGGCCGATGGCCGCTTTGATGTGCGCTACAAGCTGCACGACACGCTCAAGACCACGGCCATCTCAGCGATGACGATGACCAATCCGGCCAAGTACACGCGCCTGTCCGGCCATAAGATTGCCGACGACATCTACCTCAAGTTGATCGGCGTACGCGGCGCCTTCTCGACCCGCATCACCTATGTGCGCCAGACGGGCGCGCGCGCTTACCAGCTGGAAGTGGCCGATGCCGACGGCGAAGGCACGGAAGTGGCCGTGACCTCGGCGGAGTCAATCATTTCACCGGCCTGGTCGCCAGACGGCACCAAGGTCGCCTATGTATCGTTTGAGCAGCGCAAGCCGATCGTCTACGTGCAGAACCTGATGACGGGCGTGCGCAAGATCGTGGCCAATGAAAAGGGCAGCAACTCGGCACCGGCCTGGTCGCCCGATGGCAGCAAGCTGGCCGTCGCCCTGTCCAAGGACGGCCATACCCAGATCTACAACGTCAATGCCGATGGCAGCGGCGTGCGCCGCCTATCCAATGGCAATGGCATCGACACGGAGCCGCAATTCTCCGCTGACGGCAATACCATCTACTTCACCAGCGACCGCAGCGGCGGCCCGCAGATCTACAAGATGCCTTCCAGCGGCGGCAACGCCACCCGCGTGACCTTCAACGGCAATTACAACATCAGCCCCCGCCTGTCATCCGACGGCAAGACCCTGGCCTATATTTCGCAGCGCAATGGCGGCTTCTCCCTGTACGCCCTGGACCTGGAGAGCGGCCAGGAGCAGCGCCTGGCCGATTCGGCCACCGAACCGAGTTTTGCACCGAACGGCAAATACATCATGTACGCCACCACTGCAGGCAGCCGCAAGGCGCTGGCCGTGGTGTCGGTTGATGGACGTGTCAAACAAACCCTGTCTACCCAAGCAGGAAATATTCGGGAACCCAACTGGGGCCCATTCATTCAGTAATTTTTTTCATCACGAGAAGGAGAACAACGATGCGTCAAATTGGAACCCTCGCCCTTTTAGTTTCGACGGCAGCCATCCTCGCTGCTTGCAGCTCGCCAGTCAAACTGGCGGAAGCACCAGTGGTTGAAAAGCCAGTCGAAAAACCAGCGCCGGTGGCCGACACCCGTGCGATCACCCCTGTCAAGACCGAAGCAGTGGTTGATCCGCTGAACGATCCAAAAGGCGTGCTGGCCAAGCGCAGTGTGTACTTTGACTATGACAGCTATGCCGTGCGCGACGACGGCAAGCCAGTGGTCGAAAACCACAGCGCCTACCTGGTCAAGAACAAGGCCCGCAAGATCCTGATCCAAGGCAACACCGACGAACGCGGCGGCAGCGAGTACAACCTGGCCCTGGGCCAGAAGCGCGCTGAAGCCGTGCGCAAAGCCATGGCAGCCCTGGGCGTACCGGAGAGCCAGGTGGAAGCCGTGTCCCTGGGCAAAGAAAAGCCTAAGGCACAGGGCAGCAACGAAGCAGCATGGGCAGAAAACCGCCGCGCTGACATCGTCTATTAATCCATCATGGTGCGGGTCGGACAGGAAGCTGTCCGACCGATTCGTCGGGTGGAACGGGGCCGCCAAGGCTGGTTGCCCACCACGCACACCACTGCATTTGACAACGGGGCTAGCGGCAGTGCAGACTGCTGCAAAGCCCCGTTTGTCTATCTTTGCAACATAAAGAACATGTCTATGAAGATCCTGAGCAAATCGACCCTCGCCTCCCTAAGCTTCGCCCTGCTGGCCAGCCTGCCGTTCACGGCGCAAGCTGGTGTGTTCGACGACGACGAAGCCCGCAAGGCCATCCTGGACCTGCGCGCCAAGGTCGAAGCGCTGAAAAATGAGCTCAACGCCCGCATCGATACCAAGACGGACAAAACGGCTGCCCTTGAATTCGTCAACCAGCACGAAATGGCCATGGCCGAGATCGCCAAGCTGCGCGGCCAGATCGAAGTGCTGGCCAATGAACTGGCCAAGTCCCAGCAACGCCAGAAAGATTTCTATGTCGAGCTTGATGCGCGCCTGCGCAAGCTCGAACCCAGCAAAGTCACTATTGATGGCAAGGAAGCCGACATTGCCCCGGCCGAACAAAAGGCCTATGACAACGCCTTTGCCCTGTTCAAAGCGGGCGACTATAAGAATGCCGTCGTTGCGCTGCAAGACTTCGTGCGCCGCTATGCGGGCTCGGGCTACGCCGCCAATGCCCAATACTGGCTCGGCAATACTTACTACGCCCTGCGTGACTATCCTAATGCCATCGCGGCCCAACAAGTGGTCGTCACCAATTTTGCCGACAGCCCGAAAGCGCCAGACGCGATGCTCAATATTGCGAGCTGCTACCTGGAATTGAAAGACAAAAAGACGGCCAAAAAAGTGCTGCAGGACCTGATCTCCAGGTACCCGGAATCCACCTCCGGCCAGACCGCCAAGGAGCGCCTGCCGACCGTCAAATGAGGTCGGTTTTCCCCTCTGTAGCTGCCATTTTTTAGATTAAATGCCCTATAGCATTTGACAGGTCCATAAGGACTGTCTATAATCTTGCTTCTTTCGGGTCGTTAGCTCAGCTGGTAGAGCAGCGGACTTTTAATCCGTTGGTCGCAGGTTCGAATCCCGCACGGCCTACCACGAATACACAGACAAGCCCCACTTAGCCTGAACGCGCCCTAGGTCGCGCTCAGTGCGAAGTGGGGCTTTTTTGTTTTTGCTGCCCGTTCTTGAAATGTGTCATCAAATTTCAGGACGGTCATGCCTCATTCACTCTTGATTTTGAGTTGGCGGTAATCCCGATAGTAGGTTGGGGTGATCGTTTGGCGACCCCGTATTTCGGTAGAAATGGCGTCGTCGATGAGTCCCTGTACGAACTCATCTCCATTTGCTCGCGCCGCGATGGCCGAATGATGGTAATTTGCCGCCGGATTCCATCGGTAGATATAGTAAATATCTTCTATTGGCATATGTGTATATCCGCCCGAAATCACATCTAATTTCTTGATGAAGTCCACATCGACGGCCTCTTCTTTTTGATCAAAGCCACCCATCTCCATATACACGGACTTCTTGATGCATACGCTTGACGGACATACGCTATAGAACAATTCAAGATGCTCAGCCTGTCCATTGAGGAGGTAGTTGCGGCCCGATCGAAACACATCATTCCTCATGTTTGCCAATGAATAGGTAATCCTATGGGGCAAGAAAATGTCATCGTCGTCCCACAGGAAGATGTACTCGTTGCGGGCAAGCGCGACCGTGGCGTTGTACTTCGCCCCGAAGTTCGGCTCGCGCTCGGCAGAATTGACGATGCGCACTTCGGGATGATCGAATTCGAATTGGACGTTTTTGTAATCGTTGTAGATGACCAGCTCTTTAACTCCGGCATAGTCCTGATCCAAAAAGCACTGAACCGATTCATTCAACAATTTGGCGGATTTCCCATAGGTGGGCATGCAGCAGGAGACACTCGGTAGATGATTTGGCGCAGTCATATTGAATTCATTCCTTTTTTGGGATCACCAAAATTTCCTACCTAAAGTATAGCCGAATCAATAACCAAAAGACTCACTCATTATTGCTCGATGACTCTCCCTTGCATGCCTATTGCGCCTGAAGAAGGTCGAGTGTACTGAAGTGGGCAATCGCGAACTCGACAAAGCTGCGCAAGCGCGGCGGCATGTGGCGCCCACTCGATACCAGCACGTGCACCGGGATTGGCAATGGAGCACAATCTTCCAACAGCGGCAGCAGTTTGCCCTTTCTTAGGTCATCGGCGACCTGATAAGACAAGAATCGGCCCACACCGAAACCGTCTCGAACAGTATTGAGCGCTGCTTCCACGTCGTTCAGTTGCAATAGAGGCTGGAATCGAACAGCGACGTCGCGTCCTCTTTCCCTGAAGCGCCATTCAGGCAAAGGCCGTGCAGCCGCATTGAGTACGATGGCATGCGCAGGCAGATCGGCCGGCCGCTGCGGAATGCCGTGGCGCTTGAGGTAGACCGGACTGGCGACCAGCATGTAGCGGACTTTGCCCACAGGACGGGCGACCATCGTCGAATCAGGCAGTGCACCGATGCGAAATGCGACATCGATCGCCTCTTCGATCAAGTCCACATTTCTATCTGCCAGCACAATATTGGCCTGAACCTGGGGATGGGCTGCCAGGAACTTTGTCACCATGGGCGTCACATGGCGCCGTCCAAATACCACCGGCGCGGTAATGCGCAACATGCCACGCGGCGTCGATGGTGCATGGCTTGCCAATGCATCTTCGTATTCACCGAGTACGCGGCGCGCCTGCTGGGCGAACTGCAGGCCCGCTTCAGTTGGCGTCAGGCGCCGTGTGCTGCGCACGATGAGTTGAGTGCCGAGGCGCTGTTCCAGCACGCCAAGAATGCGTGTGATTGCTGGTGGCGAGCGCATGAGCTTGCGTCCCGCCGCCGCCAGGCTGCCGGAGTCGAGAATTGCCAGGAAAACCTGAAGTTCTTCGAGCCGATCCATTGCATTATTCCAAAAAATGGAAGATTGAATTTCAATTATGCCAGATTCCGAAAATTATGGCCTGGGCTTACCATGCCGTATCAACTTGATCGGGAGTCCCAATGAAACCAAACCTTACCCTGCATGGCACTGCCCTTTCCGGACACTGCCACCGTGTCGCCCTGCTCATGGACATGCTCGGCCTGTCTTACACCAAGGTGGACGCACCGGCTCCCGTGCGTGCGACTGCAGAATTCCGACAACTCAATCCTTACGGCCAGATTCCAGTGTTGCAAGATGGCGACCTGGTGCTCAGTGACAGCAATGCAATCCTGGTCTATTTGGCCAAACAATATGGCACGGGAACAAACTGGTTGCCAGAAGATCCCATCGGCGCGGCCCACGTCCAGCGCTGGCTGTCGATCGCAGCGGGCGAAATCGCCTTTGGGCCGGGGCGCGCCCGTGTGATCAAACGCTGGGGCGACCCAGCAACGCCAGTGCAACATGCATTGGACGTGGCCGCGCGCGTGCTCGCTTTCATGGACCAGCACTTGGCTGATCGACTCTACCTCGCGGCCAGCCATCCGACAATCGCTGACCTGGCCTGCTTCTCTTATGTCGCCGCAGCGCCCGAGGGCGGCGTGGAGCTGGCGCCCTACCCACAAGTACAAAAGTGGCTGGATCGAATCCGGGCCCTGCCCGGCTTTTTCGCCATGCCAACCTAGGAGCGGAGTATGCTGAACGAAAAAATTGCGGCGCCGTTTCACGCAGGCGAACTGTTAGCCCACCAGCTTGCTGGCGGCGGGCCTCCGGGCTTCGCCCTGCGCGACTACATGCCAGAACAGCATCGCGATTTCTTTCCGCTCCTGCCCTTCCTGTGTGTTGGCGTCCGGGACGAACAAGGCTGGCCCCAGGCAACAATACTGACGGGTGCACCGGGATTCGTCTCCTCCCCGACTGCACGCTCGCTGGCCATTGCAGCTGGGCCCAGTGCAGGTGATCCTGCCCAGCACCTGTTGGTCGAGGGTGCTGCCGTTGGCATGCTTGGTATTGAGTTGGCAACCCGCCGCCGCAATCGTGTCAACGGTACATTGGCGCGCAGCCCTGGTGAAGGCTTGCTCCTGGAAGTGGAACAGTCATTTGGCAACTGTCCGAAATACATCCGCACGCGCAGCCTGCTGCCTGCGCCCGTCGCCGCCCCCCAATCGGAGCCAATCCATTTCGAGGGCCTGAGCGCGCAAGCTGCAGCACTGGTGTCGAACAGCGCGACCCTGTTTGTCGCCAGTGCCAGCGCCGGGACGGTCGACATTTCCCATCGCGGTGGCCCCGAAGGATTTGTGGGCGTGCAAGGCAACACGTTGCTGATTCCGGATTACCCTGGCAACCGTTATTTCAATACCCTGGGCAATCTGGTGCTTGAGCCTCGTTGCGCCATCGTGTTGGTCGACTTCGAGACTGGAGACATCCTGCAGTTGCAGGGTGAGGCAGAGATCCTGTGGAATCAATTGCCTGAAGGAGATACTTTGGCTCAGCGCATGTGGAAAATGCACGTCAAGCAAGGTTGGTTGCGCCGCGGCGCATTTCCCTTGCGTTCGGGCCAAGCTGGCTAGCCATCATTCAACAGGAAAATGTATTCGTGGCGCGCCAGCGTAGTCCTGGTCCAGGAAACACTGCACTGATCCATTCAGCAATTCGACCGATCTGCCATACGTGGGCATGCAGCAGGAGACGGCGGGCAATTGAATGGGTTCAGTCATGTTGCAATCATTTCCTTTATTTAGACATTGAAGTTCTCGTTATTTTTGTTCCAGGGACTTTCCTGGTTCGGCCACTTCCCCAGCATCCTTCGCCGGTGGCGCCGCGGCGGCCGCACGTCCGATGGGGGTGTCCATCGCCAATAACTTGGGCGTGGTTAGGATGCCCGCCTTAAACAAATCGGCATCGGGAATGGCATCGCAAGCCTTCGGACGCGGCTTGGCACCCGCCTTGCAAAACCAGGTGCTGACGGGCACGCCTTCACGTGGGTAGTAGAAGAACATGATGTCTTCTGCCGCCTGGATATTCATTGCTCGGTCAAGCAACTCGCCGTCGAACTTGCCCTGGCTTGCTGTACGCAACCAGGTTCGGGTCTTCTCCGCGCCCTTTTCGCTGACGGACTTATCGGATTTCTTGTGCGGCCCATGGAAACCCAGGCGCGTGCGTGCCAGCTTGGGTCCGTCCATCATTTGCCGTTCAACACCACCCATAAAAATCACGGCACAAGACGAGGCACAGTGCCCCATCACGGCGGTATTGATTTTGAGCTCAGTAATCTTGTTGGCAATCCACAAGGCGGCGCGCAGGTCGCCGCCCGGGCTCTCGGCCAGCACCACAAGGTGCAAGTCGCCGTCCGCGAGCTGGCGGCGGAACTGGTCGAGGTCTTCGGGGTTGACCTTGCCGCTCATCACAAGGGTGTCGCCCTCGCGCGCCATCGTCATGGCGGTCGAATTGGGCGACAGTGGCAGCAGGAACAAGCCTGCCAGGGCGAGTGCAGTGATTTTCATCGCGCAAGTATAGCCCAGCATACTAGACAGGTGATCATTGGTTACAATGTGTGAGAATCCTGCCCCTACCGGATCCACTGTCACCATGGGGGGAGTGATACAGCATGACCTTCTTGGGTCTGTACTGTGCCTTGTCCGCCCGAGTTGGTACGCCTAGACTGGCGCCATTCCACCTTTGCGAATGGCGCAACATGACTGAATTCCTGCCTTTGATGAGTTATTGCCTGGTGATGTCGGCCACGCCGGGACCCAATAACGTCATGCTCGCCTCAACCGGCGCCAATTTTGGTGGACGCAGTGCCCTGCCTGTCATCTCGGGCATCCAGGCTGGCGTGTTCCTGCAAACCATGCTGATGTGCCTGGGTCTGGGCAGTGTATTTACCGCCTATCCCATGGTGCAAGACGCGCTGCGCATTTCCGGCGCCCTGTATTTGTTGTTCCTGGCATGGAAGCTCAGCGGTGCTTCTGTGGACGGGGTGGCGGAGGCAAAAGCGGTGTCCTTT
>JACXTT010007527.1_pt1 | contig 15328 bp, 13 predicted proteins | sample 9270951 | NCBI WGS metagenome assembly JACXTT01 (sample SAMN15532306, study PRJNA645909) | rock metagenome | isolation source: weathered quartz diorite | place: Puerto Rico | collected 2017-06-21 | reverse complement strand
AACGTTCCTCGCACGGCCTCGACGTGTTCGGTAAGCTTCATGCCATTGTTGAGCACAATGTCCACGATCGCCTCGCGCTGTGGCATACGGCGTTCGAGTTCCTCATCCGGAATCAATTGAACTTTCGCGCGCTGGCGCAGGACCGCCGGGTCTTTCATCCGCGCGACATCGTGAGCGGTTTTGAAGGACACAGTCTTATCAATCAGCATGACGGCCACAAGGTGCTGGAGCGAGATATCGGGAATCTCGCGGTTATTCACGATAGCGGCTTCATTGGTGGCCACTCGAACGAGAATCTGCTTCACGTCGTCCGGCGCGAACGTGCTACGTTTTTGAAGATTGACCATCGCGTCCAGCACCGCCTGAATCGGCGATCCTGTGGTCCACTTCTTGAAGCTCGTGCGAGTCACTTCGTAACGTTCCCCGAGCTTTTCGATGATCAATGCCGCATCGTTCTTCGGCAGGAATGCTTGAAAGAAATTGTCGGCGCCCGAGAAGACATCATCCACCCCGGTACCGCCGGCATGAACAAGAAGCGCCGCGGTGACGCCGTTGCGCGCGGGCATGCCCGCAAAATCGAATGCCTTTTCGATGTGGTCGGTATCGCGCTGCCACGAAGCTAATCCGGAAGCCTGTTGTGCCGTATAAGAGAGCAGCCATCGCATCTGTTGCGCATTCAGGTTTGCGGCGCAGGCTGCAGCAGCCGCGGAGCCAAACGTTCCGCAGATCGCATGCGTGCTGCGGTGCGTCTCGGCCATATACGGCAACCTGCCGAGAGTGATTGTGACGGGTGTTCCGATGTCGTATCCCAGGGCGACGGCGCGCAACAAGCGCGGACCATCGATGCCGAATTGTTCACCTGCCGCAAGCGCAGCCGGGACAACCGAGCAACCCGGATGCGACTGCGAGAACGAATGGGTGTCGTCGGTCTCATCCGAATGGGCAAGCATGCCGTTTGCGAGAGCCGCTTCAATCGGTCCGCACAACACATTCGAAGCAGCAACAGTTGCGATCTTTTCCCCCTTATAAGCTCGCGCAAACTGGATTGCGAATTTTCCCGGCGGCAACTCAGATCCGGAGATCATGGCTGCCAGAGTGTCGAGGATGACGTGCTTGGTCTTTTCGACAACTTCAGTCGGAAGCTGCCGCGTGCCTGCTTGACTCATATAAGCGCTGAGTGTGGAAATGACTTCGCCGCTTGCCGGAATTCGCGGCTCGGTCAGACTCGTGCCTACGCTGCGGCCAAGGATGGCGAAAATTCCTGTCGCCTGGAGCAGCGTTCGGCGGGATAGATCATCGGCCATTTTCGGTCTCCTTAATGATGTCGTTACGTACAACAAGGCCGCCCTTCATCACGAACTTCACGCGTTCCATCTCGGTTACATCCATGAGTGGATTGCCTGAAACGGCGATGACGTCAGCGAATTTTCCTTTCTCGATCGTTCCTATTTGATTCTCCCAGCCGTAATTCAGCATGTGCGCCGCAGGGAGATATGCGGTCTGAAGGGCCTGTGCCGCAGACATGCCCCACTTGGAGTAATACCGAAATTGGTCCGCTTGTTTGCCGTGAGGCACGGCCGCCGAGGTAGCGCCACTGCCGAACACGATGGGAACACCTCCGGCGAGCGCTCTCTTGAACGCCTGCTCAACAAGTTTAAGCCGGCTGTTTTTGCCTCCGGTGTCGCGCAGGTCGTCTTTCTCCAAGGCGACGAGATCATCAACGGTCACAACAAACGGCAGCCTCTTCTGTTGCAAAATCTTCACGCCCGCGTCGTCAAGCTCGAGCAGGTGATTAGGCGCATCGACGCCGGCTTGCAGGCAGGCCTCCGTTGCGCCGCCGCGATACGTGTGGCAGGCCACCTTCAGGCCGAGCCGGTGCGCTTCGTCGACAATCGCTTCCACTTCCTCGAGTGTGAGCGATGGACTGTTGACGAGCGTAGCATCTGCCTTCCACATGTGCACGGGACCGACAAAATCCTGAGTCGTGTAGATTTTGATCCAATCGACTCCGTGCAATTTGCCTTCGCGCACGGCTGCCCGCGCGAGCCATGGAGAATTCACGTTTTTGTTTTCGGTAAATCCTTCAAGAAATCGGATGGACTGGTCGTCGCGATAGTAATTGGTCGCGCGCTGATTGATGGATTGCCCGACAACTTGCATGCGCGGTCCCTGCACGGTGCCGGCATTGATCGCATCACGAAGGTCGACCGTGTTGAATCCGCCGCGAGAGTCCATATCGAGAACCGTGGTGAAACCCGCCGCGAGATCGATCTGCGCGTTCGCCAACGCGATCAACGCCCGCTGTGCAGGTGTTTCGCCTCCCGTGTTGACGTGCACGTGCGCATCGATCATACCGGGAAGAACTGTGGCGGAACTCAAGTCGATGACGCGGGCTTCGCGAGGGATTTGGACGGCCCCGCCGACGTCGGCGATGCGATCACCGCGAATCAGTATTACCTGGTTGTTCAGTAGAGCTCCGGATTTTGCATCAAACAACTTGCCGGCGCGGATCGCAACGACTTGGTTTGGTGGAGTGATGAACTTGCGTTCCTGGGAGTGCAGCGCGGGATCATGGGCTATGAAAACTGAGATCACCGCACACATTAAGATTGTGCCTATTCTCTTCATGACATCCTCGTTGGGGTTGATTCGTAATAGTAGCCACAAAAAGGCACAAGAACCACAAAAGGCTTCTGCCTTTGTGTTCTTTGTGCCTTTTTGTGGCCATTCCTCCTTGTACAGTTTTTGCTAGAATTCGCAAGTATGCGTGTGATCTTTCTCGTTGCCGCCATGCTTCTTGCGGTGCCCGCGATCGCGCATCCGGTTCCGTTCAGCTATCTCGATGTGCAACTTCACCCGGTGTCCATCGATGTATCGCTGACGATCCATATCTACGATCTTGCGCACGATTTACAGGTCACACCGATGGAAAGGTTGCTCGATCGCACCTTCCTGGCTCAACAAGACGCCGCGATTCACTCGCTCTTGACGCCTCGCCTGCAACTCACGGCCGACGGGCATTCTGTGACGCCAGAATGGTTGGACTCGGAAGTGCTCGAAGAGCGGCAGTCCGTTCGGTTCCGCATGCGTTACCCAGTTACGAGTGCACCGGGTGTGGTATCCGTTTCGACCGTGATGTTTCCCTACGATCCGAATCATCAGACATTCATCAACATGTATGAAGGCGACACTCTCACGGCCCAGAACATCCTGGACGTCAATCACACGACAACGGAATACTTCGCGGGCACCCGCCAAGGGGTACTGGCTGTCGTCCGAAAATTCATTCCCGCAGGCATTCATCACATCCTGATTGGTCCGGATCACTTGTTGTTCTTGGTTGGGCTGCTGTTGCTCGGCGGTTCGATTCGACGGCTCGCGATCGTGGTTACATCATTCACAATTGCGCACAGCATTACACTGTCGTTAGCCGCTCTGAACATCTTCACTCCGCCCGCGCGTATCATCGAGCCCGCGATTGCCTTGAGTATCGTGTATGTCGGAGCTGACAACCTTCTCGCACAGGGTGGCCGCGATGTCCGCGCATGGATCGCGTTCGCCTTCGGTTTCATCCATGGATTCGGGTTCGCTAATGTGCTGCGTGAAATGAATCTGCCGAGCCGCGCGCTGGGCTGGTCGTTGTTTTCATTTAATTTCGGAGTCGAGATTGGTCAGTTGCTTGTGGTTGTGACGGTCGCGTCCGCCTTTGCGTTTTTGCGATCCCGCAGCGATTGGGCCAGGCGCCGGCTTGTGTTCGCCGGATCCGTTGTTGTTATCGCAGCCGGCGCATTTTGGTTTGTCCAGCGAGTTTTCTTTCCGGCTGTTTAACTCAGAAACTTCAGGATTGCTTCAACCGTTTGCGGCTTGTCCCGCTGCACGATATGTCCGGCACCCTTCACCACCATCACTTCTGAATTCGGAATCAATTTTCGCCAGACCTGCGCCTGTTGCATGGGAATGAGCTTGTCCTGATCGCCCCAGACAATCAAAGTCGGCATCTTCACTCGATGCAGGTGCCGTGGGAATTTGGGATCCGTCGGATGTTCCCAGAAAAGGCGCGCGAAGCTTGTCGCTTCACGGTAGCGAGCAGCGACGAAATCCATGTCCGGTTTGTCGGGCAGGCTTTTCTTCAATGTTTCGAAATTCGAAACCAGCATCGGGACCAATTCCTCGCCGGGCGTGGCGATGATGTCGAGGGTCGGGTGCTCAGGAACGTTGAGTCCATACGGAGCGATAAGAACGAGCTTCCTGATCCGATGACCATGCTCAGTGGCGAACTTTGCGGCTAGATAACCTCCCATCGAGAGGCCGACAAGGCGCATCGTGTCGACCTTCAGCGCATCGAACAGTTCGAGGTAATGCATTACGTAATCATGGATCTCCGTGAACGTGGGATCATCGGCGGACTCTCCAAAGCCGGGATGGTATGGCGCAATAACGCGAAACTTCTCGGCCCAGGGTTCCGCGAAGTCGAAACCATCTACCGTACCGGCGCCGTGAAATAAGACGAGAGGTTCGCCCTTGCCGGCAGTGTGCACAACGGTCTTTACGCCATCGATCGTCAGCTCTTCGCGTGTAAATTTGCTCATTGCGCACCTCCCGACGCGCGAAGGCGCGGTATCACTTGTTCGGCGAAGAGCGTCATATTCTTTACGGCCTTCCAGTGCGGCATGTCGGCAGCATGCATGACGCTATTGATGTGGTTGGTTCCCATTCGCGTCATCCACTCTCCAATCAGATTCGCGACCTTCTCGGGCGTGCCGACTGCAATGAAGAAGGCGCCGCTGATCGCTTTGAAATCGAAGCCGCCATGCATCTTGTCGGCGCCCGCAGAGCGTATTTTCAACTGCTCGACAGAAAGATAGCCGGGAGGCGCAAGCCATTGCGGAGAACTTCGCGCGTAATCCTCGAAGAAACGCTGAAGGTGAGGAATGTACTCGCGCTCGGCCTGCTCTTCCGTCTCGGCAACATAGACGAAATTCAATAATGGAAGCTGTTCGGGCCGGATCGTGTGGCCATAGTGTGTGGCGCGCTCACGCAATCTTTGATTCAGTTCTTGGGCCGTTTTCTGCGGCACGAAAACCGAGGAGTAACCAAATCCAAGCTCAGCCGCCAGTTCGATGGTTTCCGGACTTCCTGACCCAACGATATAGCAGGGAGGATGCGGCTTTTGATAAGGGCGCGGCCACGGATTCAAAAACCGGTAAGTATAGAATTTGCCGTAATGCGTCGTTGGCCCATCTGCCGTCCACGCCTGGAGCATCACTTTCAGTGACTCTTTAAATTTTTCTCGCGCCGTCACAGGGCTTACCGGGTTCGACCAATACTCCATGCCCGTACCCAGCGGGAACGCGATTTCAAGCCGGCCTTTCGACATGACATCGAGAATTGCATATTCCTCTGCCAATCGATTCGGGAGCATGAAATTCGGAGGCACACCCCAAATGCAAATACGTGCCCGTTCTGTTTGAGGAATGAGTGCCGCCGCCACCACACTCGGTGTGGCGATCATGCTGTAGACGGTGTTGTGATGCTCGTTAAGAACGATCGCATCAAACCCGAGACGATCTGCTAGAACCAGTTGCTCAAAATACCGTTGATAAAGTTCGTACCCCTTTTCGGGATCGTAGAATTTATTCGGGAAGTTAACCCAAGTTGTTTTGAAGTCCTTGTGGTTTTCGGGTAGATGCACGTAGGGCATGAAGTGCATCACGTTGAATCGAAGAGCTGCGGTCATTCGTGCCTCCATCGTGGAGGTATCTTAAATGAGAAATGAGAATTCTGGGACGGTTGCGTCGTTTCCCTAATTCTGTACTTCGGAATTAGGGAAACGACGCAACCGTCCCAGAATTCTCATTTAGGGCTACTGCTTTACCGCGTCAGCAGGCGGCCCCTCCGCACCACTGGCACCGAGGAAGATCTTCTTTCCGTCCGGGAAAGTCAGGTCGCGGCCATTTGCGCGATTTGATCCGTCCTTTGCCTGGTAGCCGTCGACAAGAATCTCGGTTCCAGCCGGAAGCGAGTTTTTCGTGAACCCGCGGCGAAGTAGAGTGTTTGGCGTACCGCCTTCGATCATCCAGCGGGTCGTGGTGCCGTCAGGATTCTTGACGTCCACATGAATCCACGAATGCGGATTGATCAATTCCACTTTCGCGACCGTGCCGCGCAGCTTCACCGGTTTTTTCGCATCGAACTCGGCTGTAAAGGCGTGATGTGCGAATACCGGCATTGCCGCGAGAAGCAATCCAAGGCCGGCCAACATGAAGGCTATTTTTGTTCTCATGGACATCTCCTTACTTGCTTGGCTGCTTGCGAAGATGTCCGTAGAGGACTTCTTCGGCAAATTCGGGGCACTTGTATTCCATGATCTGTGCGTTTCGTTCAACTCGTTTGTACAACGGCATGCTGATTTTCCAGGGCCGCGTGAACGTATTGGGATCTTCTATCGTGGCTTCATACATCAACGTATCGGGGCTCCGGGCAGTATACCGTTCCACAACGTGCAAGGCATCGCTGTGATAATTGCCGGCCCGATCGAACCAGGTTTGGTCATTCAACCCGGTGACATCGATGACCAACGTCTCGCCTTCCCAATGCCCGTTCGACCATCCCATCCAGCTATCGGTCGGCGCCTCTGTTGGCTTTCCCATGTTGATCACGCGCACCGCGCCAGCAAACTCGTAAGCGATCATGATGGTGTCTTTGCCCTGGATGACCTGAAAAGGGTAAGGCATGTATGTCGAACGCGGCACACCGCCCATGTAACACTTGACTTCAGGATCGAGTTTCGCTCGATTTACAAAGTTGTCTTTCTTCTTCGCAAGCGCTTCAGGTTTGTACGGTATGGTGCCGCCCTCAATTACTCCGATTCCTCCGGGAATGGAGAATTGCGCCCCCAACGAAAGAACCGGGCCCTGCGCGGCGGAGTGCGGCTCCAGATCCCAATTCGCTTCGTTCAACGCCTGCCAGATTCCGTTCAAGTTGGGTCTTCCGTCGGCCGTGCGCGGCGCCCGATACGTTTGCGCTTGAGCCGGAGCTGCCGGAGCCTGCGCTCCTCGTGCCTGAGCAGTAACAGAAATGCGATATATCGCTAGGCCGGCCACAAATGCGGCGGCTATCAATATCCAAGCCTTAAAACCAATTCGCATTTTTCGAACTCCTAATCCTACGGAATTCTCACCGTATGCTGTAAATTTGCCAAGAGTCTAAAACAAAGAGGAGCCTTCAATGAAGAGATTTCCAATGATTAGTGTGCTCTTGGCCGTTACGTTGATCGGCTCGGGGGCGCCCGCTCAAAACCGCCTTCCAGCACTTGGGCCCGCCGGCAGCGCCGACATCGATGCCATTCTGCAACGCGCCGTCCAACAAGGCACCGTTCCTGGCGTGGTCGCAGTGGTAGCCAATAAGGACAGCATCCTTTATGAAGGCGCGTTCGGATTGATGGATGTGGGCAAGCAGAAGAAGATGACGAAAGATGCAATCTTCCGTATTGCGTCAATGACCAAGCCGGTTACATCCGTGGCTGTGATGATGCTTGTCGAGCAAGGGAAGCTGAGCCTCGATGATCCGGTTTCCAAATACGTGCCTTCGTTCAAAGGCCGCGAAATGATTGCAACCTTCAATGCATCGGACGCAAATTACACCACCAAACCCTCCGAGAAGGAGGTTCTGATTCGTCATCTACTCACGAACACGTCGGGCTTGGCTTATACCTTTTCCAACGATACGTCGAACCGCCTCCAAAAGACGACCGGCAAAGCAGCGGAAGAGCTTCCGTTGCTTTACGAACCCGGCACCCGATGGACTTACAGCGGAAGCACCAAAGTATTAGGACAGGTGATCGAGAAGATAACCGGAGCGGGTCTCGATCGGTTTCTGGAACAGCGAATTTTCACACCCCTTGAGCTGCAAGATACCGCCTACGTCGTGCCATCCGGCAAGGTGGCTCGCGTCGTCACGACTCACCGGCGCGAAAACGGCAAGCTCATCGAAACGCCAAATCCGGAAAGGATTCAATCGCCGGTCGCCGGGGATGGTGGGTTGAATTCTACTGCTGCGGATTACATCAAGTTTCTCCAGATGTTTTTGAACGATGGCAGGTGGCGTGGCGCGACGCTCCTGTCGAGATCTTCAATTGAAGCGATGACGAAGAATCAAATCGGCAACGTCATCGTACAGACGCAGATAACAACGGATCCCCTGCGGTCACAAAATTTTCCGAATGGCGCTGGCCGCGACAAATTCGGTTTCGGTTTTCAAATCACGACTTCCAACAAGGAGAATCCTAACTTGCGCTCGCCCGGCAGCTATACGTGGGCCGGAATCTACAACACGCATTTCTGGGTCGATCCGAAGCGGCAAATTGCCGCAGTGATCATGATGCAGGTGCTGCCGTTCTATGACGATGGCTGCATGAAGATGTACCAGGACGTTGAAGCCGCGATTGGAAAGAATCTGAAGTAGGACGTATACTGCCGCTTCGCAAATCCAATCTATAGCTAGGAGACAACATGAAGGTCAGGTCGAGGCCAATCATTCTTGGCATCATTGGAACAATTGTCGTGTGCGCGCTGAGTGCGGTGTTGGCAGGCGGACAAGCCGGGCAAGCTGGACAACGCGGACAAGCACCGAGACCGCAGATGTCGGAAGAAGTCTTCAAGAACGTTCAGATCCTTAAAGGCATTCCTGTCGACGAATTCATGGACACGATGGGTATGTTTGCGGCGGCACTGAGTTTTAATTGCGTGGACTGTCATACGCTGCAAAGCGTGGGCGCCTGGGAGAAGTTCGCGGACGACACACCGCTGAAGGTGACGGCTCGCAAAATGATGCTGATGGTGAACGCGATCAACAAAGACAATTTCAGTGGAGTTCGATCCGTCACGTGCTACACGTGTCATCGTGGCGATTTGCGTCCGAAGATCGTCCCAAACCTGGCGGCACAGTATGCGGCTTACATGGATGATCCGAACGAGCCGACGCTGCTGCCGGCTTCCACGGGTCCTTCCGTCGATCAGGTTTTCAATAAGTACATCCAGGCGCTCGGTGGGGCGCAGCGCGTTGCAGCGCTCACTAGCTACAGTGGGAGGGGCACGTTTATCGGCTTTGAAACCGAGCAAACCAAGGTGCCCGTCGATATTTATGCTAAATCGCCCAATCAACGTGCGATGGTCGTGCACACGGTTCTCGGTGACAGCACGAGAATTTATGACGGGCGGACGGCGTGGATTGCTTCTCCGGATCGGCCTCTCGGCTTGATGACGATGACGGGAGGGAATCTCGAGGGAGCGCGGATCGATGCGGCCGTCTCGTTCCCGTCACAGCTCCGGCAAGCCTTCAATCAATGGCGCGTCGGCGCGACGACGATCGATGATAAAGAAGTCCAGGTCCTGCAAGGGACGAATCCGCGGCAGCCGCCGGTGAACTTCTATTTCGATCAGGCCGGCCTGTTGATTCGAATTTTGCGTTACGTCGACACGGCAGTCGGGCGAGTACCCACTCAAATCGATTACAGCGATTATCGCGATGTGGCCGGTGTGAAGATGCCGTTCAAATCGATTGTGACCTGGACTGACGGGCAAGGGACAACGGAATTATCTGAAGTGCAGCCAAACCCCACGATTCCCGCCACGCGGTTTGCGCAGCCGGCCCCGATTCGGCCCAAATAGAGGAAATAAAATGGGGACAGTCCCCAATTTCTTGTAGTTCAGAAATTGGGGACTGTCCCCATTTTATGTCTTAGTTTGTTTACTTCTTCTCTTGCGCGCCGCCGGGGACGGCCTCGCTGGAACTCAAGAAGAGGCGCGAACCATCAGGAAGTACGAAGTTGCGGCCGACCGCTTTGTTGGTGCCTTCCTTCGCCTGATAGCCTTCGATCGTCAACTCCGTTCCGATTTTCACGGTGTACTTCGTCACACCGAGGCGGATGAGTGTGTTCGGGCTGCCACCTTCGACCATCCATTCCGTGACCTTCCCGTCTGGTCCCTTCACGTCGATATGGAACCAGGAGTGAGGGTTGATCATTTCCCACTTGCTCAGCGTTCCCTTCAGCGTGAGTGGTTTGTTGACGTCAAATTCCGCCGAAAACGCATGATGCGCCCACACGGGCACGGCGGCCAGCATGAGGCCGAGTACAACCAACATGACGGCTAGTTTCGTGCGCATTATTTTCCTCCTCTTTTTCCCGCGGCTTCTGCAGCACGCTTCTCTTCGGCTCGAACGCCGGCGAGGGTGTTCATGATTCCGTAGTTACCTTCGTGGCACGCGTGTTCGAAAATCGGGCCATCCATCTTGGTGAACGGCAGTTCGCCGCCCCACGACGCTTCCCATGTCGCCGGGTCGTCGATCTTGAATTCATATTTGATCGTGTCATCGGCGGCGCGGGTGAAGCGTTCGGTGACTTTCAGGTTTTCGGTTGAGCCCTGGAACCCAACTCTGCCGTTGAAGTTTGTCGTCTCGACGACCAGCGTGTTTCCTTCCCAATGCCCTCTCGAATCGCCCAACCACGAGCGCACATCTTTCGGAGCGTGCGGTCGTCCGTCCGTTGGAATGACGCGGGTTTCATGACCGGCTTCGACGAGGATCATCACGAAATCCTTACCTTGGACGATCTCGTAGCCGGGATTGTAGCCTGGAGGCAGCATCGGCGGCCCCGCGCCTTGATAGATGCAGCGGGAGCCGATCGGGATGCCCTTCACGGTGTCGTAATTAGTGCCACCGCCGCCACCACGACCGCCCGCGCCCCTTCCACCTTGGCGTTTCTGTGCATCGGCCGTCAATGGCGGAATCTTTCCAGTCGGTGGGTCCGTGATGATGGACGTTCGCATATTTCCGTTGATCACGGTCTGGCTCTTGTCCAATCCGAATTGTGTGAAATCGTAGTGCACGTCGCCGACGGTGCCGGGTGTCGTTTGTCTTTCGTCCTGGTCCGCCTGCCTTTTCGCCGCAGCTTCGAACTCTTCCGGCGTGAGGAACTCTTTCGTCACGCCTGCCGGTCTTTGCAAAGGCGTAAGCGTATTGTTGGTCCAATACCCCTGCAGATCCGGAACTCCGTCTGGAGTTTTTGGCGCCACGTATGGCTTTGCCGGTGTTTTCTTGTCGGCGACTTTCACCGCATTTTCGCCGGCCTTCAGTATTTGTGTTGACTTCGTCTGTCCCGCAGCCGACGAGGGCACAAGCATCGCTACTGTGAAAGCGAGGGCCAGAGCCACGACGCCGGTTGAGATCAGAACTCGGTGGTTCATGAAAAACCTCCTATTTGAGTGGCACTTTATATAGATGTCCATAGATTGCGTCTTCTGAGAATTCTACGCACTTATATTCCAGAAGCTGTGCGTTTTTTTCGACAATTCGATAGAGCGGCATACTGATCTTCCACGGCCGCGTGAAGACCTTCGTATCGTCGATGGTTGCTTCGTAGTTCAAGTGATCTTTGTCGATCGGAGTAATGCGTTCGGTAACGTGCAGAGCATCGCTATGGAAGTTACCCGACCGGTCGAACCAGCTCTGCTCGATGAAATCCGTTGTGTCGATAACGAGCGACTCGCCGTCCCATTTGCCGTTGGACCACCCCATCCAACTATCGGCCGGAGCATCGCTGTGTTTCATGTAAACCGTACGCAGAGCGCCGGCGTACTCGAAGACCATCATGATTTGGTCCGGGCTCTGGACGATCTGAAAGGGATACGGCATGTACATCGCGCGCGGCACGCCGGGAAGATAGCATTTGATTTCGGGATCGCGGCTCAGCCGGCTGTCAAAATTCTCTTTCCGCTTCTGAAGTGCTTCGGGCTTGTAGGGCAGCGGTCCATCTTGCACGATGCCCAATCCCGGCGGTACGGAGAATTCGGCGCCTAGCTGCCACATCGGACCAGCCGCAGCGCCATGGCCTTCGATGTTCCAATTGGCGGTGTTCACCGCTTGCCAAATACCGTTCAAATCGGGCTTGCCGTCTTTTGTGCGCGGCGCGCGATACGCGGGAGTTGTTTGAGCGGTCGCCGGGGCAGGCCCTCGAGCCTGACCCATTATGGTGACGACGGCTATAAAGACACCTAATACGCCAACTATCGAACCTACAACCCTCGTTCGCATTCGATCAGATTTCCTCCAAAATAGCCTGAAAATTTGTGTTGATGTTACGTTCATTAAAAATTCAAGTCAACGAATGAAATCTCTTCTATTTTGAGGCTTATTCGAGCCCCAAACCTCTGGTGGTTAATGGTTTTCGTTGACGATTTCAGAAAGGCGTTTGGCGGCAAGTGCAAGACGTGGCCCCGGTACTAACAGGTAGGACTCTCCTTCGACATAGATGCGGCCTTTCGCCAGCGGCAGACGCGCCCAATCTTTCTTGCGTTGTGCGGCTTCGGCGTCATTTAACGGTGGTGGAAGCGTTTCGATAATGATGTCCGGCTTGCGGCTAATGATCTCTTCCAGTGTAGGCTGAATCGTCTCGCTCTCGACGTCGGCGAACAGATTCTGTCCTCCGGCGATTTCGATCAAATCGTGTTGGAATGCTCGAGCCCCAACGCTATAAAACGCTCCCAATACGCCGGCTGCACGGTCGTGCACAATCAGGACTTTCGGACGCGCGGGCGGTGCATGCGCCCGGACTTCATCGAATGTATGCCGAATATCCCCGACAACCTTTCCGGCTTGAGCCGCCGCGCCAACCGCATTTCCCAAATCCAGCATGTAGCGCAGCGTGTGCTCGACATTGCCGTGCGTGAAAGGAAACATCCGAATGCCGACCGACTGCAGCCGATCGCGCAGAACAGTCTGAGTGCCATAAGTGATGACCAGATCCGGATGCATTTCGATGATCTTTTCGATGTTCGGATTGATGAGTCCCCCGACGCGAGGTTTCTTTTCGACTTCGGGTGGAAAATTATCGTAGTCCCCGACGGCAATTACTTTGTCACCCAATCCGAATGCGAACAGACTCTCCGTAACGTTAGGAACAACCGAAATGATTCGCTGCGGTGTGCCTACGGAGGCCGGCGGTTGCGACGGAGTACACGCGGCGAGTAACAGTGGGACGATTGCAACCAGTCGTATCTTCACAATGTTTTCAGGAAGGCAATCAAGGACTGCCGATCTTCTGACGAGAGCGACAGGCCGAATGGATGGCCCTGGATCGTTTTTGTGCGTCCAGGATCGAACCAATCTTCCAGCGTTTTTGCCGCACCATTGTGTTGGAATGGACCGCGATACCAGACACCTTTCAATGAAGGCACCTTGTAATAGCCCGTCCCCTTGCGCGTTCGCATCGCCAGTTCCGGATCGGTGCCGATGGACTGCGCCATAATCACTTTGTTGTTCGTGTACAACGGCGGAGTGTGGCATCGGATGCAACCTTCTTTTGAAAAGATCGCGCGTCCTTGCCGTGCCTTCGAGTCGAGTTTGTTTGGATTAGAAGGAGGCTTCACAGAATACAAATATCGAGCGAGCGCGTAGAGTTGTTCGTCGCTGTAGCGCTCGAGGCGCGCCGGGTCCGGTAAAGTATCGACCAATTTGAAGTCACCGAATCGATCAAAGGAATTCGCGCCTTGAACCAGCGCGATGTAACGCATCAGGTCGCCAATCGAACGTTGGAGAACAATCCCGGTGTGATCGAGATGTCGGCGATCGGCAATGCCGATACGGTCGGTGTTCTGGGCTGGCGAAAAAAGGCTGAGATTCACCCGCGTCGATGCTCCAACCGGAACGGCTTCGTATGCAGCAGCAATCTCATCCAATGACATCGTGTCGATGCGCGCCATCGGATCCGGCGTGAGCCAGGGCATTGCAAAAAACGCGCGCTGGCCAAGGCGGATGGCCTGCAGGAATGTCTGCGAGTTTGCAGAGTCGGCGGCCTGAGCGCGCAAGTTGTATCCGATCACGCGATCGACAGGGAAATTTCCCTGAGCGCCTTTAACGAAACTGCCATCGGGCATGACCCGTGCGTGACACATCACGCATGCGCCGCTACCGACTTCGACGGCGCCCTTCTTGCGGATCACGTAACGGGAGAACGGCATGATGCCGTCACGAGTCACGGGCACTCCGTTCCGCTCGTACCAAGCAGGATCCCGCACTTGGGATAGCTTGAAAGTGGCGCCATAGCCGATCGGCGCGTCGAAAACGATCTCGCCGGCCGGATCAAACACAACCTGCGGTTCCTGTTGCTCCAGCCATTGCATGTAATTTGCGGGTTCTCTGCCTGGAGCATAAATCGGATAGCTTTTGTAAATGACGCGCGGCGGAATGCGGTAATAGTAATCGGAAGAAATGTGCTTTGCGGAAGTCTCGGGATGAACCAGAGGCAACTCGAAGGATGCGAGTTCGCGATCGTCCCAGACTTTAGGAAGTCCAAGAAGGTAGCCACAAAGAGGTACAAGAACCACAAAGGTGGTGCCGATACTTCTGTGTCTTTTGTGCCTCTTTGTGGCCATTCTTCCTTTTAATAACGGAAACGGAAACCACCGATCGCCCACGCGGCGGGCGAGAAGAACCCGTCTTCGTAGTAGTGTCGGTTGAAGACATTTTCGATCTTGCCGTAGAGCTCGACTTTTCTTTCTCCAACCGGCAACTCATGGCTGAAAACGAGATCACCTTTCACGGGCCCATCGAAAACAAGCTGACGGCTTTGTGCACCAAACGGTGACAGCGTGTAGTCGCTGGCGGCGTATAAATCAAACGTCACGTTCGAGCGGCGCGCGATCCACTGTGTCGCCGTTAGAGTGAACATGTGATTCGAGAGTCCGAGCACTTTGAAATAATTGCTGCCGATGGTCGGAGTCCGCGAATCTGAATTCGTGTACGTGTAGGCGGCGCGGAGATGTGTTCGCGCAGTCGGAGAAACGTATCCACTCAACTCGATTCCACGTGCGATGCCGCCTCCGCCATTTCGATATCCAAGGAATCGCTTGAACGGATCCGTGGCAGCCGGAAAAGTGGCGAAGTCAAAGATCACGGTCTGCTGCAAGTTCGTGTAGAAGTAAGTTCCTGTGAGTTGGAGCTTCGATCCGAACAGCCATTGATCAATGCCGCCATCGACTGCAATGGCGCGGTCGGGGCTGAGTCGTGGATCGCCGTAGAAAGTGAACGAGCGCGAGAACGACGAGAACGAACTTCCGAATCGCTCGTAAGGCGATGGAGAACGAAAACTATTGCCGACATGACTACGCAGTTTCGTCCGGCTATTTCGGAAGAAATATGCCACCGCGCCGTCGCCTGTATATGCGTTCTGAGTGTTTACCGCAACTCCCAAGTATGGACTTTGAATCGAACCCGAAAAAGTTGGTGTCCTCAAATTGAAGGCCTGAGCCCTCGCGCCGAGATTGAATTGAAG